>Ga0257121_1000023_pt1 | contig 130291 bp, 113 predicted proteins | sample SI106_100metaG_FD_190180 | JGI IMG/M metagenome (GOLD analysis project Ga0257121, IMG submission 190180) | Marine microbial communities from Saanich Inlet, British Columbia, Canada - SI106_100 | ecosystem: Environmental > Aquatic > Marine > Inlet | place: Canada: British Columbia | collected...
GAACCCACAGTCAAGGGGTATTTCGATTCCCTCTTTCAGAACTATCTACTACAGGAATTAATGATGAATTAGAAATAAATGAAAACAGAAAACTACTTAGAATTGTAGATATATTAGGTAGAGAAACAACAGACAATAAAGATGAAGTTCTCTTTTACATCTATGATGATGGAACGGTTGAAAAAAAGATAATTATTGAATAAACAAAAACCCACTCAATTGAGTGGGTTATTTGTGGTGGACCTCTCGGTCCCAGTTTCGAACTATTTTAGAAAATTATTGAGTAAGTTTGTTTTGTGAAAAGAATAGTAATAGAATCAAAAATAACTTGCCCTGAATGCAATCACAAGGAAGCTGAAACAATGCCTACAGAATCTTGTCGATGGTTTTATGAATGTAAAGGATGTAAGAAAGTATTAACCCCAATAAATAATGATTGTTGTGTGTATTGCTCCTACGGCACAGTACCTTGTCCACCTATTCAATTAGAACCAAATTCTTGCGGTTCAAATGATTGTTGTTGAAAATGTGTTTTAACATTTCTAAAAAGTAATGTAACTTTATTTTTCATCTATGATAATGGAAAAATTGAAAAGAAGATAATTATTGAATAAATAAAAACCCACTCAATTTGAGTGGGTTTATTTTTAGTGGCGCTACCAAGATTCGAACTAGGGACACATGGATTTTCAGTCCATTGCTCTACCAACTGAGCTATAGCGCCAACTATTTAGGGCTGCAAATTTAATTGTTTTTTTTATTTAAAGAAATATTTTGAGTAAATCATCATAGGGAATTGTAATTTTATATTTTTGACAAAATTTTACATTCGTTGAAACTTATAATCGACATAGGGAATACAGCAGTTAAAATTGCCTTATTTGAAAATAAACAGATGATTAGTTCTGTTGTTTTGAATGATTGTACTTTACAAAAAATACTCGTTTTTGTAGGGGAGCAAACTATTTCACACGCTATTATTTCTTCCGTTAAGTTAGTAGATACTGATCTTGACCAAATAATTCAACATTTTGACGCTCATTTTTTAAACGAAAATACTCCTTTGCCAATCACAATTGATTATAAAACACCAAATACTTTAGGTAGAGACAGAATTGCTGCTGTTGTTGGCGCATCTTTTTTATTTCCAAATCAAGATGTTTTGGTTTTTGATGCAGGTACTTGTCTGACTATTGATTTTATTAATAAGAGAAAAGTGTATAAGGGAGGCAGGATTTCTCCAGGAATAAGAATGAGATACAAAGCACTTGATCAGTTTGTAAGTAACTTGCCATTATGTGAATTTTCAGAGAGTAGCATGATCATAGGTGATGATACAAACTCTTCAATTATAAGTGGTGTGCAACAAGGAATATTGGCGGAAGTACGGGAAATAATTAATGTTTACAAAATGGAAAATAAAGATACTATAATTGCCGTTACAGGTGGGCATTGTTTTTTCTTTGAAAAGGAATTAAAAAGCAGCATATTTGCAAACCCCTTTTTAGTAATGGAAGGATTAAATGAAATTTTAGATTATAATGAATAAATTAAAAAATTTATCGCTAATACTCTTTGTCTTGTATGGTTTGAGTGCCTTTGCGCAATTAGGAACAAGTTCTCCATACTCTCGTTTTGGATTAGGAGATTTGCAAGGAAATGTGTTTCCAGCATATAATGCTTTAGGTGGTGGAGTTACTGCTTTTAATAGTGCTAATAATGTCAATCCATCAAACCCTGCAAGTTATACTTCTTTTAGAGTAAACTCATTTTTGTTTTCAACAGGAGGAATGCATAAGACAACTCAACTCCATAATTCAACTGATAAGCAGATTACTAATAATTCCTCTTTTAGTCACTTGACAATTGCTTTTCCTATTACTAGTAAGTTGGGAGCAAGTATTGGAATGTTACCTTTTAGTAATATTGGTTACACATTAAATGCTAGAGATAAAGTAGTAAATGCTGATATGATTTATTCAGGAGATGGAGGTTTGAGTAAAATATATTTTGGAGGAGCATATGAGCCTTTCAAAAATTTTTCATTAGGAATGAATGCTTCTTATCTGTTCGGAGGTTTAAATAGAAGAAAGAAACTTGATTATGATGATGAATCTTTTTTTGATTCTCGTTCAAATTCTAGCATAAACTTAAAAGGATATTACTATGAGTTGGGGCTTATGTATAAAAAGGAATTAGCGAATGAGAAGGAATTAACCTTTGGATTAACAGCTAATAATAATTCAACCCTGCGAGCAAAACGAACAAATATTATAGAAACTATTTCAGGATCAAATGAAACTGTAAAAGATACTGCTAATAGTGGAGTTGAATGGGGAGAGGTTAGCTTACCAAAATACATTAGTGTTGGTTTAATGTATCGTGATGGTGAGAAGTGGCTTTTGGTTGCTGATTATAGCATGCAAAATTGGGCTGACTATACTTTATTAGGGGAGAATGATGACTTAAGTAATAGTATGCGTCTTTCTGGTGGATTGCAATATACTCCAGAATTTAATTCAGTTACTAAGTACTACAAAAGAATGCAATACCGTTTAGGAGCCGCTTATAGTAATACTCCTTTAACTTTCAATGACACACAATTAAAAGAAATGAGCGTAAGTTTTGGTTTTGGTATCCCTGTAAAAAAATCAAGAACAAAATATGATGTTTCTCTTACTCTAGGTCAAAGAGGAACAATCGATAATAGTTTAATAAAAGAACAATTTGTAAAATTTGGTCTAAGCGTTTCTTATGACGGAATTTGGTTCGTAAAAAGAAAATATGATTAATAAGATGATGAAAATAAATTTTGTTTTAGTAGCAATAGTTTTAATGGGTTTTAGTGCTAATGCTCAATCCAAATATGGAACGGATAGTGTTGCGTGTATTGAAAATTTGTCGTTATTTAGAGAGTATTATAAGCAAAAGAATTATGTAGATGCTTTAAGGCCTTGGCGTTGGACTTTTAATAATTGTCCTAAGTCAAATGGGAATATCTATAAGAATGGCCCTAAAATTTATAAAGAGAGAATGAAGGTTGATAAAGAAAATAAGGCAGCATATTTGGATACTATAATGATGATTTTTGATCAAAGAATCCAGTATTTTGGAAAAGAGGGATATGTGTTGGGTTTAAAAGGTTATGAATTAGTAATTGCTGATAAAAAAAGAAGTGCTGAAGCTTTATCTATCTTGGATAAATCAATAACACTAGATGGAGATAACGCAGATTTCAGAGCAATTTACGGCTATATGAAAGCAATGGTAAACTTGGAGAAAAATGGAGTCAAAACAAAGCAAGATGTTTTAAAAGCTTATGCTCGAATTTCTGAAGTGATTGATTATAATATTGTCAATGAGTCCAAAGTAACCAAGTATTTTATTCAGTATGCTGAAAAGATTGAAAATCTTTTTACTCCTTATGCTAACTGTGAAGATTTAGTGATTCTTTTTTCTGCAAAATTTGATCCTACAACTGAAGATGTTTCTTTTTTAAAAAGAATAACAAAAGTATTGGAAAAAAAGGAGTGCACAACTGAACAATTATTCTTTGATGCTTCTAGTAGCTTGTATGAACTAGATCCTTCAGCATCTTCAGCTGATAAAATGGCGAAAATGAGTATTGCAAAAGGAAAATATTCTGATGCTATTGAGTTTGCAAAAAAAGCAATTGAAATGGAAGAGGTGGAAAATCAAAAGGCTATTTATTATTTAGGATTAGCAGATGCTTATCGTAATGTAGGTTCTTTTTCCTTAGCAAGAAATGCAGTATATAGTGCTTTAAAGCTGAGAAATGACTGGGGTGAAGCGTTTTTGAACTTAGGAAATATATATGTCTCAGGAGCTAAAAAGTGTGGTGGTGATTTTGAAAAATCAACAGTATATTGGATAGCAGTTGATACATTTAGTAAAGCACTATCGGATGAGGATACTAAAGCAAGAGCAAGTAAAAGTATTAATACCTATTCAAAATATTTTCCAACTAAAGAAACCTGTTTCTTTAATGGAGTAGAAGCGGGAAAATCTCATACTATTGATTGTTGGATTAATAAAGCGACTACTGCTCGTACAAGTGACTAAACGAAAATTATGCGTTTATTTCTTTTCTTTTTAGTTGTAATGATTTCATGCACTAATGACCCTAAGTTGGTACAAGAGTTTGTTAGTTATAAGCAACAGGCTATTGAACAGATTAAAGGAGCCGAACTTCTGCATACTGAAAATGGTAAGTTAAAAGTTAGAGTTGTAGCTAGTAGTGTTGAACGTTTTCAAGACATTCAACCCGCATTAATTTTTTCTGATTATTTAGAAGTATATTTCTATAATGATTCTTCACAATTGCAGTCAACACTCATGGCGGATTATGCTTCAATAGATGAAGATAAGAAAATTATGTTGGCGCAAAATAATGTAATACTAATTAACAATGATAATAAAAAACTGGAAACTGATGAGTTGGTTTGGGATGAGAATAAAAATAAAATATATACAGATAAGAAAGTAAAGATTACTACAGGGAAAGAGGTTGTCTATGGTGAAGGTTTTACTTCTACTCCTGACTTTAACCAATATTCAATTACTAAAATTCACGGAACATTTGATTTCGCAACTCAAACACATTAAGTTTTAGTATTTTTACACATATGCTTGTACCTATCGCTATTTCTACCTTGTTATTTTCTGCTTTTTTTTCTGGAGTAGAAATCGCTTTTATTTCGGCTAATAAGTTAAAATTAGAACTAGATAAAAATACGGGAAAATTCCCAGCAAATATAATTGCTTATTTTTCCAAGAACGAATCTGATTTCATTACCACCATGTTAGTGGGGAATAATATTGCTTTGGTGGTTTATGGTATTGTAATGACTCAAATTCTAACGCCAAAAATTATGGGTTATTTTAGTTCTGATTTTGCACTTTTGCTGGCGCAAACTATTATTACTACTTTAATTGTTTTGGTAACGGCTGAGTTTTTACCTAAAGCAATTTTTAGGATTTACCCTAACCAGATTTTAAGGATATTTTCTATTCCTATTTGGTTGTTTTTTGTTTTTTTTAGACCGGTAGCTTTACTTATGCTATTTCTTTCTAAATTAGTATTAAAATATTTGTTAGGACAAAAAATGGAAGATGGTAAGCAGGTGTTTGGTAAAACAGATTTGGATGAATATCTGAATAATGTAAAATCAGTTGAAGGAGAAGAGGACAGTAGAGTAGAGGTAGAAATGCTGCAGAATGTGTTGGACTTAACCGATAAAAAATTGCGTGAATGTATGATTCCAAGAACTAAACTAGTAGCTATGGATATTTCTTCACCAATTAATGAAATTAGAAATAGATTTATTGACACTAAATTGTCCAAGATTTTAATTTTTAAAGGAGATATTGATAAAGTGATTGGTTATATTCATTCGTCTGATTTATTTAGAAATCCACAGAATGTACGTTCTATTTTATTATCTATTCCTTTTGTCCCAGAAAGCATGTCAGTTATGCAATTGCTAACCCAATTTATTGAAGGTAATAAAGGGGTTGCTTTGGTAGTTGACGAGTTTGGAGGTACTTCAGGAATGCTTACCATTGAGGATGTTACTGAAGAAATAGTTGGGGAAATAATTGATGAGCATGATGTAGAAGAAATTACTGATAAAAAATTAGCTAAGAATAAATATCAGCTTTTTGCACGTTTGGACATTGAGCTTGTTAATAAAAAGTATAATCTTACGCTCCCTGAATCGGATGAGTACGAAACTATAGCAGGATTAATTTTGCATCATTTGGAAGAAATTCCTCAACAAAATGATGTAATAGACCTGGAAGGATTTCAATTTACAATCATAAAAGTAAACGAAACTGCAATACAAGAAGTGCAATTGAAGGTATCTGCTAGATAGGAAATAGGAGGCTTGTCTATTTTTATTTCTTAAATAACAATTGTATATTCGCCAACTTCAATAAAATAAAACAAGAATGGCAACACTAGGAAAAATTAGAAATAGATCAGGATTATTATTAACTGTAATTGGCGTAGCAATGCTAGCCTTTATTTTAGGTGACTTTATGTCATCTCTAGGTTCAAGTGGGGGAGGTAGTATTTATGTAGGTGAAGTGTTAGGTGAAGATGTAATGCGTCAAGCTTATGAAGTAAAGGTTGAGGAAGGAATTGAAAACTGGAAATCTCAGAATCAACAAAGTGTACTTAACCAAACGACAACTGCACAAATCCGATCTCAAATATGGGATCAGTATGTAAGAGATTTAATTATGGACAATGAATTCGGTAAATTAGGAATTGATGTTTCTGATGATGAATTCTTTGAATTATTACAGGGGTTAAATGTACATCCTGAAATATCAAAAGTTCCTGCTTTTCAAGACGCAGCAACGGGTCAGTTCGATAGAACAAAAGTATTAGGTTACTTAAAACAAATTGACCAAGATCCAACAGGGGAAGCAAGGACAAGATGGATAGGTTTCCAAAAATACTTAATTGGCTTAATTAAAACTTCAAAGTACAATTCACTAGTTTCGAATGCTATGTATGTAACGAATGAAGAAGCAAGATTGAACTTTTACGAAAATTCACAAAATATTACTTTTAACTATGTAGCTATTCCTTTTTCTTCAGTTGCTGATAGTACGGTTGAGCCAACTGAAAGTGAATTAACAAACTATTATGCTAACAATAAATCAGCCTATGAGCAAGATGCATCAAAGGATGTTGACTTTGTAGTATTTACGGTTATTCCTTCAGAAGAAGATGATGCAACTACTAAATCAGCTATTTTTGATTTAAAAGCTGACTTTGCTATTTTTGAAGATTATGATTTAATGGCTAGAAGAAATTCTGATAATACTTCAGCGCGGTTTACTTTTACTACTAAAGAAGGTTTAGCAGATAAGAATTGGGAAGAATTATTTAATGCTGAACAAGGTACTGTTATAGGGCCTTATCAAGCGAGTCAAGGTGTTTATCGTATTGCTAAGTTAGCCATTGCTCAAAATCGTCCTGATTCAGTTGAGGCGCGTCATATCTTAATAACACCTACTCAAACTATGAATTTGGATTCTGTAAATATAAGAATTGAAGCAATAAAAGCACAAGTTCAGGCGGGTGCTGACTTTGGTGATTTAGCACAAAAGAATTCTGACGATAAAGGGTCGGCTATTAAAGGAGGTGACTTAGGTTGGTTCTCGGAAGGAGCAATGGTTGATGAATTTAATGAAGCTTGTTTTACTTCTAATAGAGGTGATTTAAGTGTGGTTACTTCTCAATTTGGTGTTCACCTTATTGAGGTAACAAAAACAAGTAGAACTGTACGTAAAGTGAAAATTGCTTTTATTGACAGAAATGTTGAGCCAAGTACTGAAACGTATAATACATATTACTCTGAAGCAGCTCAGTTTGCAGGCAAAATATTAAATGAAGGAATTGCTTTTGATTCCTTAGTTGCTGAGCAAAATTTAGTGAAAAGAAGCGATAGTAAAGTAACTGCTGATAAGCAAAGCATTGTTGGTTTGCCAAATTCAAGAGAAATGGTAAGATGGATGAATACTACAGATGAAAAAACTATCTCTGAAGTATTCCAATTTGAAAACTCTTATGTTGTTGCTTACCTAACAAAAGAACATGTTAAGGGTAATATCCCTTTGGAAGACATTAAAGAACAAATTTCTGCTTTAGTAGTGAAGGATAAAAAAGCTGAATACATTACCGCTGCTATAACAGGAGTTGATTTAGCTGCTATTGCCACTAATAATGGACAGATTGTTGTGAATGCACAAAGAGCTAATTTGGCAAACTTAAACATTCAAGGTATTGGTTACGAGCCTGAGTTAGTAGGTTCTATTTTTGGAACTGCTGTTGGTTCTGTTTCTAGTCCTATTGCAGGAGCTAATGCTGTTTATATAGTAGAGGTTACGGCTAAGGATGAAGCAAAAACTACAGGTGACTTTACTAAGCAAAAACAAGAAGTTAAAAAAGGGGCTGCTGCTTATGCTAATGGAGCAGCTTACAAAGTATTAAATATTGAAGCTGATGTAAAAGATAATCATTCAGATTTCAACTAGTTAGTTTTAAAACTAAAATAAAATGCTCAGCCGAAAGGCTGAGCATTTTTTTATCTCAAAATCTGTAAGCGGTAAGAATCAAGATTAAGAAAGATAAATAATAGGATAGTAAAGCCAAGCAAAGAAGAACCTCCATAACTTATAAAGGGCAATGGTATTCCAATCACAGGTAACAAGCCAATAGTCATCCCGATATTAATAACAAAGTGCATAAAAAGGATAGTGGCAACACTATAGCCATAAACCCTGCTAAAGTTTGACCTTTGTCTTTCGGCAAGGAACAGCACCCTAATGAGCAGCCCTAGGAATAAAGAGATAAAGAAAAAACTACCTAAGAAGCCCCATTCCTCTCCAATAGTACAAAAGATAAAGTCTGTACTTTGTTCGGGTACAAAATCAAAACGGGTTTGTGTTCCGTTTAAAAAACCTTTTCCACTAAGCCCCCCCGAACCAATCGCAATTTTTGATTGGATAAGGTTGTACCCTGCACCATGAGGGTCAAACTCTTTCCCTAATAATATATCTATTCTTTTTCTGTGATGAGGAGCCATCACATCATTGAATATATAATCAACACTAAAAATAAAAGATGTACAGCTTACTAGTATCCCCATTATAATTAGTGCTTCTTTTTTTTTCCTTCTTGAAAGGAAAAATATAATTAATGCAATCCCTGCTAAAAAAGGAATTAAGATTGTTTTTTCAACTAATAAGGTAAGTAGAAATAGAATTACAATAATTAATCCAAATATTAGGATGTTTCCTGAAAGCCCTTCACGATATAGTACGAGTACAAATCCTGCATAAACTAAGGCTGTACCAAGATCATTTTGCAATATAATCAATAAAAAAGGAAGTATAATTATAGCGTATATATTCAGCTTTTCTCTTAATGATTTCCGTTTAGTGTTAAGGTTATTATAGTATTTTGCAAGCACAAGTGCGGTCGTAAACTTTGCGAATTCTGAAGGTTGAAACTTAAAACTTCCAAACTCGAACCAGGATGTAGCTCCACCTGTAATTTCTCCTTTGAAAAGCACTCCAATTAGCAGTAGAATAATAGCGATATAGAAGATGTAAGAAAGGGAATAAAAGAATTTCCAATCAATAATTAGTATTAAAAAAGCAACAAAAGAGGAAATACAAATGAAAAAAAGTTGTTTTCCATATCTACTACTAAGGTCAATTAACATTGCCGAGTCATCATTGTACTGTGATGCATAAATATTTATCCATCCGAAAAGCATAAGTAATGCATAAAGCCCAATACTTACTTTGTCAATGTTTGCAAATATATTTTTTGCAGCTCTCATTATTTATCTATTAAATTCCCATTTAGGATAAAATTTTCTTGGGCTTTATTTGTTATTTCTCTGTTTAGATATTTTTCTATCATTAATGATGCAATAGGAGCAGCCCAAGTAGATCCCCAGCCTCCATTTTCAACATAAACGGCTATTGCAATTGCTGGATTTTTTTTTGGGGCAAAAGCAATAAATATAGAATGGTCCTCACCATGAGGATTTTGTGCCGTTCCTGTTTTCCCACATATTTCATAGTTAGGAATCTTACAATATTTTGCAGTTCCTTCTTTACCGTAAACGACTTGTTCCATACCATCGATTATTGGCGCGAAATGTTGTTTGTCAATGCTACAATATTTTTTAGTCGTATAATTACTATCAATACTTAATTCTCTTGAGATGTTCTTGATAATATGTGGAGTGTAGTAGTACCCTTTGTTGGCAAGTATAGCGGTCATGTTTGCCATTTGTATAGGGGTAAGTAGTAATTCTCCTTGCCCAATTGCCATTGATATAATGGTGTTAGCATTCCAACTCCCTCTATATAAAGTGTTAAAATAAGTTGATTTTGGTAGTTTCCCTGGGCTACCTGTTATAAAGTCATTATTCATAAAATTTCCTACTCCAAAACTGGATACGTGACTGTACCAATTGTCATAAGCTTCAATGGTGGAACCAAAACGGTTAAAATACTTTTCGTATATATTACAAAAATAAGCGTTACATGAAATTTCAATTCCGGTTATTAATTTAATAGGTGATTTATGAGGATGGCAACCTACTTTTTTATCATTCCCATAATCGTAACCATCATTACAAGTAAATTGAGTGTTTTTGGATATTGCTCCTTCCTGCAAAGCGATAAGTCCGTTTATTAATTTGAAAGGTGAACCAGGAGGGTAGATTCCTTGCAGTGCTCTATTGAATAAAGGTTTTTTTTCATGCTTAGATAGGATACTATAATTTGCTGATCGTTTTCTCCCAATTAATAAATTGGGATTGTAAGTAGGCGCGGAAACTAGAGCAAGAATTTCTCCTGTTGAGGGTTCAATAGCTACAATAGCTCCCATTTTCTTTTTCATTAGTTGTTCACCATATTCCTGCAACTCAATATCAATGGTTGAAATTAAAGTGCTTCCAGCAATTGGTAGAGTGTCAAACTTCCCTTCTTGAAATTTTCCTTGATCACGGTTATGTACATCAACTAATTTTATTGCCATTCCTTTACTTCCTCTTAGTTGTTTTTCATAGGCTGCTTCCACTCCACTGACTCCTGTCAAATCTCCTTTGGTATAGTAAGGATCTTCCTTTGTTTTTTTTAAATTCACTTCTCCCAGATAACCGATTAAATGAGGAGCTACATTACTTGGATAATCTCGCATGGTAATCTTTCTTAAGTAAAAACCAGGAAATTGAAAAAGCTTTTCGGATAATGTGCTAGAGTTTTCTAGATTGATGTGTTTGATGAATACACTTTCCTTATAGCCAGAATAGTCAGAAGCTTTTTTGTATTTTGTAAGATATTCTTCTTTGCTTATGCTAATCAAATTACAAAAAGCTAAAGTGTCAATTTCTTGTTCTTTTAATTCTCTGGGGATAATCATTAAGTCGTAAGCGGGAACATTGGCAACAATAAGGTTACTGTCTCTGTCATAGATTAATCCTCTTACTGCTTGCTGTACATCATAGCGCAATACATTATTGTTGGCAGAGAATTTATAATTATCATTCAATACCTGAATGTAAAATAATTTAGTGATGAAAGTAATAGTAATTAACAAAAATATAGCAACAACAATTCTATGTCTGTTTTTATAGCCTTTCATTATTTTTTCTGATGAAACAATTGCACAATGAGTACAATGATTAATGTAACAATGGAACTAGCCAATATCTTTTCTGCAATCGCCAGATTGAAACTAAGATGTTCGATAATAAACAAACAGCTATTATGGATAAGGATTAAGAATAGTGAAAAGGTAATAAAGGCTTTGTTTCCTATTTTTTGTAATGTAATCTCATCTGTATCTCCTAGTACATTATGTGGTATAGTTATTTTACTAATAAAGGGTTTCGAAAAAGCAATAAGTATAGTTGCTGTTGAATGAAACCCTAAACTGCCTGAAAAAAGATCAATGAAAAAACCTAGTAAGAAAGCATAAAAAAGTAAAAACCACTTAGGTGTTTTTAGTGGTAAACTAATGATTAGAATTACATATAACAACGGATTAATATATGCCGAAAATAAAATCTGGTTAAGCACTAATGCTTGTAGCAAAACATAAACAAAAAGTAGAAATAGGTATTTTGCAAAATATTTATTCATTTGCTGTAATTTTTTTTTCTAATATCAATTGTTCTTCAGTAGCTTGAGAATAGATGATGTATACGTAGTTTAACTGATTGAAATCTTCAAAAAGTTGAACGCTAACATCATAAAACCCATCGTCTTTATTTTTTTGAATACTTTTTACTGCTCCAATATTTACGCCTTCAGGGAAAATAATGCTATGACTATTCGAGCTTATTGTGTCGCCAATTTCAATAGGGATATGATTTGGAAAATCATTGATATTAACTATTTTATAATTAAACCCTTTCCATTTCAAAATTCCATTATGGTTATTTTTGTTTATCTGAATACCAATAGCTGATTTTTGATGAAGTAAGGAAATAGCAATTGAATAATTTTCACTTATTGAATGAATAACGCCAATAATTCCCTGCTTAGTTATTACCCCCATTCCTAATTTTATGCCATGTTTTAATCCTTTGTTTAAGGTGATAAAGTTATTTCTTTTGCTTACCGAATTATTTATCACTTTGGCAGGATAGTAGTTATATTGCTTGTTTTTTATTAAAGTTGAATCAGTAAATTCAGATTCATTTTTCAGTAAAGAATGGAGCTTTGCATTTTCATTTATAAGATACTCATTCGTTTGTTTCAGAGCTACATAATCAGAAAATGAGGTTGTGTAGTTATACATAATGCTAGTGTATTGTGTGCTAAACTCAATAGCTTTACTTGCTTGATAACCATTATTTTTCAGCAATAAAAAGACTGAAAAACCTTCTATTAATAAAAACAATAATAGAAAATGATTTATCTTAATAAATCGTAATAGGTTCTTCATTTTCGCTTATGGGCTATTGAATGAGGAAGGTATAACTTTCTATATTTTTAAGCGCAATTCCCGTTCCCCTCGCTACAGCTCTTAAAGGATCTTCAGCAACATATACAGGTAATTTTGTTTTTCTTGAAATTCGTTTATCTAACCCTCTTAGCATTGACCCTCCACCGGTTAAGTACAATCCTTCATTATAAATATCAGCCGAAAGTGCTGGTGGAGTGTTAAATAGAGCACTCATTACAGCTTCCTCAATCTGTTCAATAGAATTGTTAAGTGATCCTGCAATTTCTTTATAAGTTACGATTATTTCTTTAGGGATTCCACTCATTAAATCTCTACCATGTACAGCATAGTTTGCTGGTGGTTCTTCTAGTTCAGTAAGTGCGGAGCCAACATTTATCTTAATTTGTTCAGCCATAATATCTCCTACTGCAATATTGTGCCTAGTTTTCATATAATTTTTTATGTTGTCAGTAAATTCATCTCCTGCAACTCTAATTGATTTATCACAAACAATTCCTCCTAATGAAATGACAGCAATCTCAGTTGTCCCGCCTCCAATATCAATTACCATATTTCCTTTTGGTTCCAATACATCAATCCCAATCCCAATTGCAGCAGCCATTGGTTCGTGTATTAGCCAAACATCTTTTGCTCCAGCATGCTCTGCTGAATCAATTACCGCTCTTTTTTCAACCTCTGTTACTCCTGATGGAATACAGATAACCATTTTTAAAGCAGGCGAAAAGATCGATCTTTTTCTAGGAATCATAGCAATAAACCCTCTTATCATTTGCTCGGAGGATTGAAAGTCAGCAATTACTCCGTCTTTAAGCGGACGCAAAGTTTCAATTTCTTTATGCGTTTTTCCGTGCATCTGTTGGGCTTTTGTCCCAATAGCTACAATCTCACCAGTTCTGATGTTTTTAGCAACAATTGAGGGTTCATCTACAACTACTTTATCGTTATGAATAATTAATGTATTTGCAGTTCCTAAATCAATTGCAATTGCTTCTTGCATAAAGTCAAACCATGCCATAATCTTTATTTTTTAGTGTTTAAAATGTCTAGTTCCAGTTAATACCATTGTCATATTATTGTTGTTGCAATAGTCAATTGATAGTTTATCGTTTATTGATCCTCCAGGTTGTATTACTGCTTTTATTCCTGCATTATTTGCTAATTCAACACAGTCAGGGAAAGGAAAAAATGCATCAGAAGCCATTACGCAACCATCCAAGTCAAATCCAAATTTTTTTGCTTTATCTACCGCTTGTTTTAATGCGTCTACTCTTGATGTTTGCCCAACTCCACTAGCAAATAACTGTTTCCCTTTTGCAAAAACAATAGTATTGGATTTTGTGTGTTTACATACCTTGGAAGCAAATACTAAATCCGATAATTGCTCTTGTGTTGGTGCGAGCTGAGTAGCAGTTACCATGTCAGTAATTGCATCACTTTTCAAATCTTTATCTTGGTATAATAGGCCATTAAGTGCAGTACGGAATTGTGCTTTTGGTAAGGCAACTTCATTTTGTTTTAAAAGTACTCTATTCTTTTTCTCTTTTAATAATTCAAGGGCATCAGCTGCAAATGAAGGGGCAATTAATACTTCATAAAATAATTTATTTATCTCTTTCGCAGTTTCTAAATCTACTTTTTTGTTGGTAATAAGCACTCCTCCAAAAGCAGAAGTAGGATCGCCAGCTAATGCGGCTGTCCAAGCGTCAAGTAAGTTTGCTCGGCTAGCTAAACCACAAGCATTGTTGTGTTTTAAAATCACAAAAGTAGTTTCGTTAAATTCAGCAATTAGGTGTACGGCTGCATCAACATCCAATAGGTTGTTGTAGGAAAGTTCTTTTCCGTTTAGCTGGGTAAACATAGCGTCTAAGTTCCCAAAAAAAGTACCTGATTGATGAGGGTTCTCACCGTAACGCAAAGTTTTTCCTTCACGGATACTTGCTTTGAATGCAGGTGTGTTTTCGGTATTAAAGTAATTGAAAATAGCAGTATCATAGTGAGAAGAAACATTGAATGCAGTACCTGCAAATCTCTTCCTTTCAACCATGTTTGTGCTGGCGCCATTATTGTTTAACATTTCTAATGTCTCAGCATACTGACTCATCTCGGAAATGATTAATACATCTTTGAAGTTTTTTGCCGCTGCACGTATTAATGAAATACCACCGATATCAATTTTTTCAATAATATCTTGTTTGCTAGCTCCTGATGAAACTGTTTTTTCAAAAGGGTAGAGGTCAACAATTACTAAATCAAATTCAGGGATGTTGTATTGTTCCAATTCCTGCTTGTCGCTTGCTAATTCTCTTCTGGACAGAATTCCACCAAATACATTTGGGTGTAAAGTTTTAACTCTTCCACCCAATATTGAAGGGTAAGTTGTTAGATCCTCTACACGATTTACAGCAATCCCTTGCTCTTCAATAAAGCTTTGTGTACCACCTGTTGAATAGATATTTACTCCAAGCTCATTTAATTGTTGCACAATGGGTGCTAGTCCTTTCTTATGGAATACGGAAATTAGTGCGTTTTTGATGGTTCTTTTTTCTGACATTTTTGTTTTTTAATACTACTTGCAATTTTACTTAAATCTTAGATCATTTAAAAATGATTGACTAGTAAAAAAATGATTGTTAATAAGTTATTTTATTATTGATAGTACGAAAATAGCTGTCAATTGTACTAGTTATTTATTTTGCTGTTTAAAATAAAATCCTCACCAAATTTGGCAGGTATTTTTTCTATTATGGTGAGATGTTTGGTGTTGTTATCTTTTCTTTATTGTATAGATAGATTCACTTTCGTTCCCAAAGAGATTTATTGCATAACTATTCTTTTCTAGACTATTCCATCATCATAGATGTAAAAGAGAGATTTAATATTAGTAATTTTTATTTTTCTTATCAATATTTTTTCTTTAAATTTTCTTGGTAAGCTATTCCAAAAACCAAACCTAATGCTATGCCTAAACCAACATTATCGTAAAGTGCACCAAATGCAACTCCAAAGCATAATCCAACTCCAATGTAGTAATCAGGGTTTTTATTTTTTATTTTCTTTTGATTGGAAGTTATTTTCATCTTAGTTGTTTGTTAAGAGATTGTTTTAATTCGAGCAAACTTAATCATAATTTATTTTTTAAGTATTTGAGTTTACTTTTCCTCATTTACTGAGTAATTTCCTTGCAAACCCCTAAAGCTCCCTCAATTGAATTGATGTTTTTAATGCGCATGGAAAGTTTCCCCTTTTTTTCAATCATCTCACAAGTCCCAAAATTAGGTTTTAAATAATCCAATGCTTGTTTAAACATTTCTGAGTTGTAGTAAGGTGAATCGGCTTGAGAGGGGAAGTAACCACGCATGCTATCATTCTTAAGTATAATGCGTTCAAAGCCAATTTTCTTGGCCACCCATCTTAGTCTTAGCGCATCACAAACATTATAAATTGCTTTTGGTGCTGTGCCGAATCGGTCATTCAGCCTGTCAATAAAAGCAATTATTTCTTCTTGCCCAGTAAAGTTGTTTAGTTCCTTGTATAGGTTCAATCGTTCACTTATATTGCTTACATAAGTGTCCGGAATTAAGATTTCTAAATCCGTTTCCAATTGACAATCTTTGACATAAAATATTTTTTTCTCGTCAGCAAATAAATCTTGGAATTTTTCTTGTTTCAATTCTTCTACTGCTTCATTTAATATTTTCTGATAAGTTTCAAAGCCAATATCATTAATAAATCCTGACTGGTCGGCACCTAACAAATCTCCTGCTCCTCTAATATCCAAGTCACGCATAGCAATTTTAAAACCACTGCCTAAAGTAGAGAATTGCTCTAGGGCAATTAATCGTTTCCTGCTTTCTTCCGAAAGGGTGTGTATGGCAGGGCTAATCAAATAGCAAAATGCTTTTTTATTGGAACGCCCAACTCTTCCTCTCATTTGATGCAAGTCACTTAGCCCAAAGTTATGGGCATTATTAATTATGATGGTGTTAGCATTCGAAACATCTACTCCATTTTCAATTATTGTGGTGGATACCAAAACATCAAAATCTCCCTCTATAAAGTCAATCATTAGTTCTTCCAATTTCTTGCCCTCCATTTGTCCGTGCCCAACTCTTATTTTTGCATCAGGACATAACTTTTGCAGTAAGCCCGATACTTCATTTATATTTTCAATTCTGTTGTGTACGAAAAACACTTGTCCGTTTCGTTCCATTTCATAACTAATGGCATACCTAATAGTTTCTTGGCTCATCCCAATTATTATCGTTTCAACTGACTGTCTGTTGGGGGGTGGGGTGTTTATTATTGACAAATCCCTAGCACCTAAAAGCGAAAATTGTAAAGTACGGGGGATAGGGGTTGCGCTTAGTGTAAGGGTGTCAATATTTTCTTTGAACACTTTAAGTTTGTCCTTTATGTTTACGCCAAACTTCTGTTCCTCATCAATAATAAGCAATCCTAAGTCTAAGAATTTTACATCTTTTCCCACTATTCTGTGTGTTCCAATTAGAATATCTACTTCTGCTCTGGCCACTCGTTCTAAAGTTTCCATTTGTTCTTTTGGGGTTTTAAATCGGCTGATATAGTCTAAAGTACACGGTAAATGTTTCAGTCTTTTTTTAAAAGTTTTGTAATGCTGTAAGGCTAGTATAGTTGTAGGGACTAATACAGCAACTTGCTTGCTGTCGGCTACTGCTTTAAAGGCGGCTCTTATGGCAATTTCAGTTTTCCCAAATCCTACATCACCACATATTAATCTGTCCATTGGCATTTCCTTTTCCATATCCTGTTTTATGTCAATGGTTGCTTTTATTTGATCAGGGGTGTCCTCATACATAAATGAAGCCTCTAGTTCATGTTGTAAATAAGTATCTGGAGTAAACTGAAACCCTTTTTGTGATTTCCTTTTTGCGTAAAGTTGTATTAAGTTAAAAGCAATTTGCTTAACTTTTTCTTTTGCTTTCTGTTTTGTTTTTTGCCAAACGGGTGACCCTAATTGATTAATTTTTGGTTCTATTCCTTCTTTCCCTGAAAATTTTGCAATTTTATGCAAGGAGTGTATGCTAATGTAAAGAATATCACCTTGCTTGTAAGTCAGTTTTATTACCTCTTGATATTTTCCGTTATTTTCTATTTTATGCAACCCTTCAAATCGGCCAACACCATGATCAATGTGCGTTACAAAATCCCCAATATCTAGTGAGGTAAGTTGCTTAATGGTAATTGCTTGATTGTTTGTAAATTTTGTTTTTGACTTAAACTTATGATAACGATCAAAAATCTGATGATCAGTATATATTGCTTGTTTGTTCGTGTAATCAATATACCCTTCATGCAAAGAAAATAGTATGCATTTATAGTTGAGTTCTTCTTCCGTATGTTCAAATATAGCATTGAATCGTTCTTCTTGCTCGTCTGATGAACAAAGAATAATATTGTCAATTCCTGCTTCTTTGTTTTTTAATAAATCCTCTTTTAGTAAATCGAATTGCTTGTTTATTTTGGTAAGCGGATTGGTATTTATCGTTATCGTTTTCTCTATTTCAAAGTAAGGGTGATTGCTATTTTCAATTACTAAAAATTGCTTAAGTTCCTTACTGAAATGATAGGCATTTGTGAATAAATATTCAGGGCTTATATGTTGAATCGCACTATCCGATACTTTATTGTATTGCTCGGTTGCTCTGTCAAAATAATCATCTAAAATTCCCTTGCTGTACTTGATGTCCTTAGTCCAGATTACTGAATTTTTGGGTAAATATTCTAAAAAACTTACTTGCGATTCTATACTCTTTTTTGCTTCCGTATTTGGGATGATTGTAATCTTATTTTCAGTACTAATTGAAAGTTGTGTGTTAATGTCAAAGGTTCGAATACTTTCAATTTCAGTATCAAAAAACTCTATCCTAAATGGGTTTTCATCTGCAAAGGAATAAACATCTAAAATACCACCTCTAATTGAGTATTGTCCTGCTTTAATTACAAAATCAATTTTTTGAAAGTTGAGGTGATCTAGCATTTCCTCCAAAAAATCAATGGCAATATCATCCTTAATTTTTAGGGTAACGGTGTGTTTCTTTAGCTCTTTTCTACTGACTACTTTCTCTGATAAAGCTTCGGAATAGGTGACAATAATAGGGTTACGCTTATTGTTTAATTTATTAAGAACCTCAGATCTTAATAGAATGTTAGCATTATCGGTTTCTTCTATTTGGTATGCTCTTCTGTAGGATGCAGGGAAAAAGAAAATTTCATTCTTAAGTAGGTTTTCAATATCATTTGAAAAATAAGAAGCTGCCTCTTTATCTCTAAAAATAAACAGGTGAGGTTTCTTGCTTTTCCTAACCACAGCACTTGCCGTCATTGCAAATGAAGAGCCAATTAATCCTGTAAGCTGTATTTTGGTATGTTCTTTTTCTAACGCTAATTGAATTGCATTAGTCTGTCTTGGTTCACCAAAATAAGTTAGTAATGGGGCTTGTACTCCCAATTAAATGGCTTTGATTTCGTCAATCATATCTTTATACCAATCTAGAGTGATGTCAAAAGGTTTCCCTCCTTTTATTCTGCTAAAATCAATACAACTTAAAGTGTTGTTATTATCCTCATCCCAACCTACAACACCATTTTTACCGTTTAATGCACTTTGTACAGCATGGTCAGTCACTTCAAATATTAAATCCAAATCTGCTTGGTTTGCTTTTGATGAGCGCCCAAAATAACCACTTTTTTGTACTAATACTTTATTCGCATTCAAGCGTTTCCCTAACTGCTTTGCAAACCATTGTCCTGGGTTTAAGTCATCCAAACGAACATGTCCGAAAGCATCACGCAAAACAGTTTCTCCATTTTTTTCTGTTTCCCTAATAATAACATCTGTACCTGCACCTTCACTTAAAAACAGATTTACACAATCGTGCTTGTCCATTACTTTGTTTAGGCGTTCACATTCTTTGTCAAAATCAATTTCCTCTTCAGGTATTAAAACAGAGTGTACTTCCCATTTTTCTTTACTAAGTCCTATTTCAGGGATAAAATGTAAGTTGTTTAATCTTTTGCGATATTCTAATGCTGTAGCGGCTGTTAGCCATCCACAATCCCTTCCCATTACTTCATGAATAATAAGTTGCCTGTCAGAAGTTGTATTTTCATTGGCTACATTTTCAAAGAAGATAGCGCCTTGCTCGGCAGCTGTCCAAGCCCCTAAAGTTTGTGCTATTGGATAAACATCATTATCTACTGTTTTTGGCAAACCTACTACTGTTAAGTTATAGTTATTTGCTTTTAAATAGTTGGATAAATCAGCAGCCGTTATATTGGTGTCGTCTCCACCAATAGTATGTAAAATTGTAATATCATCTTTCACTAATTGATTGGCAGCAACTTCTAATGGATTTTCTCCTTCTTTTACATATCCCTTTTTTATGCAATCATCAATATTGGTAAGTTTTACTCTACTATTACCTATTGGAGAGCCTCCAAATTGATAAAATTTATTGGTATTTCCTAAAAGTGATTTTGGGAATGAAATAGAATCCCCTAAAAGCAATCCTTTATATCCGTTTAAATATCCTATAATTTCAGCCTTAGGATATTTGCTTAAATAATTTTCAGTTAATCGACCAATAGAGGCTGATAAACAAGGTGCAATACCACCTGAAGTTAGGAATGCTATTTTCATTTTATGGTTTTTATACACTGCAAATATCTAAAATTTTAAAGTATTTGATGAAAAAATAATCTTTACTTTGTAACTGATTTTAAATAGAAAATGATAAAAGTATTTAAGTTTGGAGGTGCGTCAATCATGGATGTTCAAAACATCAAAAATGTAGGAAATATCTTGCAAAAATATGATAGTCAGGAATTGGTAATTGTTTTTTCAGCAATAGGGAAGGTTACTAATATGTTGGAAGATGTTGTTGATTCTTATGTTCAAAAATCAGTTAACACGAATGATGTTTTGCAGAAAGTAAAAGATTTTCATTCTGCTATCTTAAACGGTATTTTTAAAGAAGATCATCCAATCTTTGATATTGTAAATAATCTGTTTGTTGAAATAGAGTGGGTGTTGGAAGATGAGCCTAATCAGTATTATGCCTATGATTATGATCAAATTGTTTCTGTTGGAGAGTTTCTATCTACTCAAATTATGAGTGCTTATTTGCAGCAAATTGGTTTTGAAAATACTTGGTTAGATGTTAGGGATTTAATTCGTACAGATAACACACACCGAAATGCAAAAGTAGACTGGGAAACTACTGCAGATTCGATTAAGCGTAATGTAAAAACAAAACATTGTGTCACCCAAGGTTTTTTGGGTTGTACTTCCGAGAATTTTACTTCAACATTAGGGAGGGAAGGAAGTGATTTTTCCGCTTCTATTTTAGCATTTTGCTTAGACGTATCAGAAGTAGTAATTTGGAAAGATGTGCCTGGAATTATGAATGCGGATCCTCGGTATTTTTCGGATGCAAAATTATTAAGTCAAGTTTCTTTTGATGAGGCAATAGAGTTAGCTTTTTATGGTGCGAAAGTGATACATCCCAAAACAATTCAGCCCTTAAAACAAAAAAATATCCCATTAAGAATTAAATCTTTTATTAACCCAGATGCTGAGGGTTCTATTATCAATAGTAAGGTAGATAAATCAAGTGATATTCCTTCCTTTATTGTTAAGGAAAATCAGATATTAATTTCAATTTCTGATGTGAATTTATCATTTATTGTAGGAAATCATATGAATCAAATCTTTTCTCTTTTGGCTAAAAATAATGTTGAGGTTAACTTGATGCAAAATTCAGCGGTTTCTTTTTCAATTTGTGTGGATAATGATCAACATAAGATTCCTCAGTTATTAAAGGATTTTCAACAGTTTTATGATGTCTTGTACAATGTTGATTTAAGTCTGTTTACAATAAGACATTATACTGATAATTATTTTGATTCCTTTTTACATGATAAGGATGTTATTTTAGAGCAGAAATCGCGCAACACTATACAACTCATTGTTAGATAAGTTTTATAACCCCTTTATTCTGTATCTTTGTACCCTTAATAATATTAGATGAAAGAATCTCATACTTTTCATATCCCAGTAATGGGAACATCTTTTACGGCTGACTCTGCTTTAAAAGTAGCGCATTATGGCATTAATACTGTAATTGCATTGGCTGATGATGTTTTGTTGGAACGCCTTAGGAAATATTATAGTGGATTAAATAATTTTTCTTATGAAGAAATAAAGAATAATACTAAAGATTATCGTGCAGATAGAATTACTTCTTATCTGAATATGGTAAATAAAATTACTTCAGCAAAGTTTATGGAGTTTACTTCAGCAACTAAAGATAAATTTGAAGAAGTAAAAAAATACTTTGCCATGCTACCTGACACAAATCATTTGAAAAAGGAGTTCAATAAATTAATTGAAAACTCATTTAGCTTTGAAGATTTATCAGTATGGTTGAAAGATAATCTTTCAATGGGAAGTATTGATGTAAACATCATGACGAAAGTTGATAAAAAAAATTACTTTAAAAAAGAAGAATTACCATCAGAATATAATGATGCTCATGCGGGCTTAAGAGGATATGCTCATTCTGATTTATCATCATCCGTAATTTTTTCTGCTGGTATGAATCCAAGATTATATGGATATATTGCTCAGTTTGATGATTTTTTCCCAGATGCAAATGGGGATATTAAAAAGAAAATAATTCTTAAAGTTTCTGATTACAGATCAGCAATTATACAAGGTAAATTTTTGGCTAAAAAAGGAATTTGGATTTCGGAGTATCGTATTGAATCAGGTTTAAATTGTGGAGGTCATGCTTTTGCAACTGATGGATATTTAATGGGACCAATCCTAGCTGAGTTCAGAGATAGAAGGCAGGAGTTAGTTGATGAGCTTTATGCTGTATGTAGCCTAGCATTAGAAGCGAATGGAAGGGTTGTGCCTAATGATACTTTAGCAATTACAATTACTGCACAGGGTGGTGTTGCTACTGCTGAGGAACATAATTTTTTAATTGATCATTATAAATTAGATACCGTAGGTTGGGGTACACCTTTTTTATTGGTTCCTGAAGCAACTACAGTAGATGCTGCGACACGTAAACAATTGCAAGATGCAAAGGAAAAAGATTTGTATTTAAGTAATGTTTCTCCTTTAGGAGTTCCGTTTAATAACCTGAGAAACTCATCTAAAGATGTTGAAAAATTTAATAAAATTGAAGAAGGCAAACCAGGAAGCTCTTGCCCTAGGAAGTTTTTGGCATTGAGTAATGAATATGGTACTGAGGGGGTTTGTACAGCTTCTCGTTTATTTCAAAAGAATAAAATTGATGAACAAGGTATTTCTGATCAGATTACAGATAAAACCTGTTTATGTATGGGTTTAGCTGCAACTGCAGTAATCAATTATGGAGTTGAAACACGTGAAAGTAAAGGAGTTTCTATTTGCCCAGGTCCTAACATGGCATATTTCAATCAGGAACTAACGTTACAAGATATGTCACATCATATTTATAATGGTGATGAGGGGATTGTTCGTGCTGACCGACCTAATATGTTCATTAATGAATTAGGAATGTACCTTACCTATTTGTCTGAAAAAATTGAGGAGCATAAGAATGATTGGAAAAAAAAATCAGGGCGATATCTGAATGATTTTATCAATAATATGAATGAAGGTATTACTTACTATGAAGGAATGTTTAATTCAGTTGGCACTACTTTTAGTAGCGTAAAGGATGCTGCATATCAATCTTTAAATGATGCGGTTGAAAGCATGAAAAAAATGGAAGCTGAAATAGATGTTCTTATTGAGGAAAATCAGAGATAAATTTATTGAGTAAAACTTCAGCAATTTTTAGATTACTTTCCTTAGTCCAGCCAGCAATGTGAGGAGATAGAATTATATTTTTTGAATTTATCAAGTATTGCATGTCGGAGTTTAATTCTTCTTTGCTTAAGTTTTCAAATGAAGTTTCTTCGTATTCCAATACATCTAAACAAGCTCCTTTTATTTTTCCGCTTTCTAAAGCTCTAACCAAATCTTTTGTATTTACGCATTTTCCTCTGGCTGTATTTATCAGATAAATATCTTTTTCAAAACTATTTATAAAATTATCATTTACCAAATATGTAGTTTCTACTAATAATGGAATATGTAAACTTACGATATCTGCATCTTTGAAAATATTTTCCATAGTGCTCTTATAAGAATAGTCCTTTAGGTATTTATCGTAAGCTAATATTGTTACATTAAATCCTTTTAAAACCTGAGCAAAAGCCGATCCATTGTTTCCATATCCTATCATTGCAACCGTTTTTCCAGCAAGTTTTATGCCTCTATTTCCTTCTCGTTCCCAAATTCCATTGCGTACTTCTTGGTCTGCTTTATTCAAATTATTAAATAAGGAAAGTAACATGCCTAATGCGTGTTCGGCAACTGCTTCTCTGTTGCCTTCAGCTGCATTATAACAATGTATGTTTTTATTTTCAGCATAATCTACATCAATATTTTCCAAGCCACTTCCAGCTCGAGCTATGAATTTTAAGTTGCTTCCACAATCAATAAATTGCTTATCAATTTTGAATCTACTTCTGATGATTATCCCCTGATAATTACTGATTATTCCTTCAATTCCATCTTTACTTTCTTCGTAAGCCGTATCGCAAATGTGATTTTGTTTTTCGAGTTCTTGCTTTAACAAAGGATGTACGATATCAATAAAAAGGATTCTCAATTTTAGTTTTGTTGGTTTTTGTTTTCTTTGGGTTAGCTCATTAGTAACTGTCCAATCCAAAAATAGATGAATAAACCCAATACATCATTTACGGTAGTGATAAAAGGCCCAGTTGCTAAGGCAGGGTCAATCTTGTATTTTTCTAAAGTTAGTGGGATGAATGTGCCAAAAATAGCTGCAAAAACAATTACTGCTAGTAATGAAATGCTTACAGTTAGACTGAGTTCCATGCTGTATCCTAGACCAAATGCTGCCACAAGAATTATAATGGAACAAATAATTCCGTTTAATAAACCCACACCTAGTTCTTTGATTAATTTTTGAACAATATTTTCCATTTTTAAGGAATCGTTAGCCAATCCTTGCACAACAATTGCTGCAGATTGTACGCCTACATTGCCTCCCATTGCAGCAATTAATGGAATAAAAAATGCCAATTCAAAATTATTTTTTAAATCAGAAATTCCAATGACTTCTGCACCTAATAATCCCCCCATCATTCCGATGAGTAACCATGGTAATCTTGCCCTGGTAAGTTCCCAAACACTATCGCTACTTTCTACATCTTCCGATATACCAGAAGCCATTTGGTAATCTTTTTCTGCTTCTTCTTTTACTACATCCATTACATCATCAAATGTAATTCTGCCGATTAGTCGGTTAAAATCATCAACAACTGGCAAGGCAATTAGATCGTATTTAGTTAAGATGTTAGCTACATCTTCATCATCCTCAGTTGCTTTAACCGATACAATATCGGTATTTATAATATTCTTAATTGCCGATCCTTTTTCGGCCAATAATAATCGCCTTAGTGATAATGAGCCTAATAATTCATTGTCATCATCTACTACATATATAGTGTATACTTTTTTCACGTCCCCTGCTTGCTTCCGCATTTCTTTAAGGCATTGTAGGGTGTTCCAGTTGTTATTTACTTTAATCAATTCTTTTGCCATTAATCCCCCTGCTGTATCTTCAGGATAGGTTAATAAATCACTAATATCACTGGCATGTTCAGTGTCCTCAATTAGTGAGAGCACTTCTTCTTTTTTATCTTCTGATAATTCTCCAATTAAATCAGCAGCATCATCCGATTCTAGGTTATCAATTACTTCTTTAGCAATTTCCTTAGCTGTTAAGTCGGATAAAAGATCTTCCCTAGTATCATCTTCAAGTTCTACTAGTATTGCAGCTGATTTTTCTTCTTCAATTAGGTCGAATAAAACATGAGCATCATCTATTGCTATATCTTCAATAATTTCCGCAATATCAGCAATGTGCAAATTGGCAAGCATTACACTTAATTTTGCTGAGTTATTGCTTTCAATTAAGGCTGTTATTTGCTCAATATAGGCACTATTTATTTCTATTCTATCCGACATGATTGGTTAGTTTTATGAAATCATCAACTGATAATTGCTCTGCTCGTAAAGAGAGTAAATGTTCTATCTCACTTTCATTTATTAAAGTAAAAGGTTTTAATGCGTTCCTTAATGTTTTTCTTCTTTGGTTATACCCTGTTTTTACTACTCGTTTAAATTTCTGCTCGTCAACAGTGAGTTCTTTTCTGTTATTTCTAACTAATTTTATAACTCCTGACTTTACTTTTGGTGGTGGAGTAAATACATCTTCATTTACTGTGAAACAATATTCAATATCATAAAATGTTTGTAAGAAGACAGATAGAATTCCCCTTTTCTTTCCTTTTTTAGAAACAATTCTTTCAGCTACTTCCTTTTGAAACATACCAATTACTTCTGGGATTTGATCCCTATTTTCAAAAGTTTTAAATAGTATTTGTGAAGAAATGTTATAAGGGAAATTACCAATCAATGAAAAGGGGTAAGGGTATTTTTCTTTTAATTTAATTTGCAAAAAGTCCCCCTCATGCACACTTAATTTAGGGTAATTTAATCTGAGATAGTTAACACTTTCTGTATCAATTTCTACCACTTCACTAGTAAAATCGTTATTTACCAAAAACTGAGTAAGCACTCCCATTCCAGGACCTATTTCTACTACATTTTTTGTTCCTTTACTTAATAAATCAGTGATATCAAAAGCTATTTGTTCATCATTTAAAAAATGCTGGCCTAAATGTTTTTTAGCTCTTACATTCTTCATTACACTTTTTTTAATCGTTTAAAAAGCTCTGAAGCAAAAACGAAATCATTTAATTCTTTATTGTTGGAATTTAATAGCTCATCTTTATTTCCTTTCCACCATATTTCTCCTTTATTGATAAAGGTAATGTTTTCGCCAATTTCCATTACAGAGTTCATATCATGAGTATTTACAATAGTCGTGATGTTATATTCTTTGGTAATTTCTTGTATTAGGTTGTCAATAATAATAGCTGTTTTTGGATCAAGACCTGAGTTCGGCTCGTCACACAACAAGTATTTAGGTTGCATTACTATTGCTCGAGCAATAGCAACTCTTTTTGTCATACCTCCACTTAGTTCAGAAGGCATTAACCTATTTTTTCCTTCCAATTTCACTCTCTTAAGACAGAAGTTTACTCGCTCTAATTTTTCTACATCTGTTTTTTTTGTAAACATATTAAGAGGAAACATAATATTTTCTTCAACACTCATGTAATCGTACAAAGCCCCTCCTTGAAAAAGCATGCCAATTTCTTGTCTTAGTAGTCTTTGTTTTTTTGTTTTTATGGCGTTAAAATCTACTCCATCAAACAGTACAGTTCCGCTATCTATTTTGTGTAATCCTATTAATACTTTGATAAGGGTAGTTTTCCCTGAACCACTCTCTCCAATTATTAGGTTTGTTTTACCTCTTTCAAAAAGGAAGGATACATTTTTTAATACATGATTGTTTCCAAAATGTTTTTCAATATTTTGTATTTCTATCATGATAAAATAATATCGGTTAATATATAATTGAATAATAGTATGAGTATGCTACTACTCACAACAGCAGTCGTGCTTGCTTTACCAACAGCTATTGCTCCTCCTTTAGTATGGTAGCCAAAATATGCTGAAACAGTTGATATTATAAATGCAAAGAATATGGTTTTTATAATTGCATAACTAATATAGAAAGGAGTAAATTCATATTTTAGGCCGTACATAAAATCGGCTGTTGTTATATTAGTCGAAAGCCCGCCTACCCAAGCCCCAACCATGCCTACCCCCATGCTTATAATGATAAGAAAAGGAAAAAAGAAAACGGCTGCAATAACTTTCGGTAAAATTAGAAAAGAGGCTGAATTAATTCCCATTATTTCAAGTGCATCAATTTGCTCAGTAACTCGCATACTACCTAACTCTGAAGCAATACTTGACCCTACTTTCCCTGCTAATATTAATGATATCATAGTTGGTGAAAATTCTAAAATCAAAGAATCTCTACTTGCTAAGCCAACCAGGTAAGAAGGTAATAGAGGATTACTCATGTTAATAGAAGTTTGTATGCTTACTACAGCACCTACAAAAAATGAAAGAATTATTACCAGACTTACTGAGTTAAGTCCAACTTTCTCCATCTCTAGTGATAACTGTTTTCTGAAAACACTCCAATTCTTTGGTTTACTTATGACTTTCTTCATCATAATAAAGTAAAGCCCTAGGTGGTGAAGTAGTTTTGTCATATTGGCTAAAATTAAGTAATTTATTTAGATTTGCATATGATTATAAAAATACAAAAATATCATCTTTTTTTGATCTTAGCATTATTCTTTTTTACCGCTTGTGGTGTTACCAAAAAAAATGGGTGTAATACTTGTCCAAATTTCTCATTAACTCAAATTCATCAGAAATAATATTTAGCTCCAATTTATTTTAGATTGATTCTAAATAGTTATATTTGTCCCATGCAAAAATTAGCAGATTTAAAGGTGGGTACAAAATGTCAGATGTGTATGATTTCTGATCCGGAATTAGAGCAAAAGTTATTAGAAATGGGTTGCACACCTGGTGAGAAAATTCAATTGATAAGAAAAGCTCCTTTTGGAGGACCTATCGCCATTTTAGTATCTTCTTATATTCTGAGTATCAGAAAATATGATGCTGAAAAGATTGCAATTAAACTAATAAAAAATGAATAGAGAGCAAGTTAAAATTGCTCTGGCAGGAAACCCAAATTCAGGAAAAACAACTTTGTTTAATGCTCTAACGGGGTTAAAACAAAAAGTTGGAAACTATCCTGGTATTACGGTAGAAAAGAAACTAGGTAATGCTAAACTCCCAAATGAAATAGATGCTAAGATTATTGATTTACCAGGAACATATTCTTTATTTCCAAAATCAATGGATGAAAAAGTTGCACAACAAATCCTGTGTAATGATGAGAATGTTGATTATCCTGATGTAACAGTTGTTATTGCTGATGCAACTAACTTAAGGCGTTCAATATTCTTGCTTACGCAAGTTATTGATCTAAATATGAGTGTTGTATTAGCCTTAAATATGGTAGATATTGCAACTAAAAAAGGGATAATTGTTAATGTAGACTTACTTAGTAAGGAATTAGGTGTTCAGGTAGTTGCCATCAATGCCCGAAAAAGAAAAGGAATTGAAAGTTTAAGAGAGTCAATTATTAATGCAATAGATAAAAAACCACTTAAGCCGTTTTTATTTGTACGAAAACTGTTTAAAGATCTTATTGAAAAGGCTAATAAAATAAGAGGGAAAGAGAATGATTACGCTTCATTTTTGGCACTTTGCAAACAAGAACTTGGAGGAGAAGTGGTAAACAGGTGTGCTTTAAATCAGCTATGTAAAGCTCTTGATATTATACCTGAAAGAGTGCAAGCGAAGGAAACTGTTAAACGTTACAAAGCTATTGACAAGATTATTTACCAAACAGTTAAGCAAGGTAAGCCAACAGGTAAATATCAGATTACTAAAAATATTGATGATGTTTTAATTCATCCTATTTTGGGTTATGTCGTTTTCCTTATGATTCTGTTTTTATTATTTCAATCTGTGTTTTCTTGGTCAGCCTATCCTATGGAAGTGATAGATAGCTTCTTTACTAATTTATCTGTTTGGATTGCTAATGCTTTGCCACCAGGAATGCTGAATGATTTATTAGTTAATGGGATTTTAGCAGGACTAGGTGGAATTGTGATTTTTGTTCCTCAAATTGCTTTTTTGTTTGCATTTATTGCTTTTTTGGAGGATACAGGATACATGGCTAGGGTGAGTTTTATAACCGATAAATTGCTTAGAAATGTTGGCCTTAACGGAAGATCAATTATTCCTTTATTGAGTGGTGCTGCTTGTGCTGTTCCTGCTATTATGTCGGCACGAACTATTTCTTCATGGAAAGAAAGGTTGATTACCATTATGGTAACACCACTCATGTCTTGTTCGGCAAGGCTCCCTGTTTACACTATAATTATTGGTATGATTATTCCTATTGAGGAATTCAGAGGTTTTAATTTGCAAGGTTTGGTATTGATGGCCTTTTATTTACTAGGTTTTATGGCTGCCATTGCTATTGCTTTTGTAATGAAATTTATAATAAAATCAAAGGAGCGTTCTTATTATATTATGGAAATGCCCTCTTATAAGATGCCAGATTGGAAAACGGTATTGTATACTATTGTCGAAAAGGTAAAAATATTTTTGTTTGATGCAGGTAAAATTATCATTGCAATTTCCATAGTACTATGGGGGCTTTCTTCTTTTGCTCCAGGTAATAAATTTGAAAAAATCGAGGAGCAATGGGCAGGAAAAGCAGATAGTGAAATGCATATTGCAGCAGAAAAGTTAGAAGTTTCCTATGCAGGAATGATTGGTAAATCAATTGAGCCGGCTATTAAACCTTTAGGTTTTGATTGGAAGATTGGGATTTCTTTAATTACTTCTTTTGCTGCTCGCGAGGTGTTTGTGGGTACTATGTCCACTATTTATAGTGTGGGAGATGAAAATATTCAATCCATACAGGAACGAATGAAAAATGTAAAAAATCAGGAAACTGGTGAAGCATTTTTCACACCAGCAGTTGGGATTTCCTTAATGCTATTCTATGCTTTTGCTATGCAATGTATGAGTACTTTAGCAATTGTTTACAGAGAAACAAAACACTGGAAATGGCCAGTTATTCAATTCTTTTATATGGGGGCTTTAGCTTATTTATCTAGCTTTATTACCTACCAGTTATTAAGTTAATGTATACTTTTCACTCATTTGTTCCTTTAGAAAGCAGAGAAACTGTGCAGGCTTGGATAGATGAATTAGGCGTTGATTTACTAATTAAAAATCCAAGGAAAACTAAGTTGGGAGACTTTAAAGTACAGCATGGTAAGCTATCTATTAGTGTAAATAATAATTTAAACCCTTATTCTTTTCTGATTACATTAACGCATGAATTAGCTCATGCTTTTGTTTATACAAAACACAGTAGTAAAGTATTACCGCATGGTTTACAATGGAAAAAAACTTTTAAATCTATGTTGTTAAATTTTCTTCATCTCTTTCCAGAAGACATCAATAAAGTATTGAGCTTATATTTATTAAATCCTAAAGCTTCAACTTTAACAGATATTAGACTTTCAACAGTGTTAAGAAAATATGATAAGCAAAAAGGAATAACCATTACTGATATTCTGGAAGGAGATAAGTTTAAGACTAGTAATGGTAAAGAATTTAAAAAGGGAAAAAAATTAAGAAAAAGATTTAGTTGTAAGGAGAAAGATACAAATAGAGTTTATTTATTTCATCCACTAGCAGAAGTGAATAGAATACAATAAATCTAATTTATTTTTGTTTTAGTTTTGCGATATTAAAAATAAGAAATATAAAAATGAATAAGAATAATTATGCAGTAATTATGGCTGGGGGGATAGGTTCTCGTTTTTGGCCAATGAGCAAGGTAAGTTTACCAAAACAGTTTCTGGATATATTAGGCACAGGAACTACATTAATTCAGCAAACGTTTAGACGATTACAAAAAATATGTCCTACTGAGAATATTCTTATTGTCACTAATAAGAGTTATAAAATCTTATGTCAGGAACAATTGGCTGATGTAGTAGAGAAAAATATTTTATGTGAACCAGCAATGCGTAATACAGCACCTTGTGTAGCTTATGCAGCATTTAGAATTCAGAACGAAAATCCTGATGCAAATATGATTATTGCAGCTTCTGATCACATCATTACAAAGGAAGATGAATTTGTGCGAGTGATAAATGATTGTTTGGAATTAAGTGCGGCTAATGATATATTGTTAACTATCGGGATTAAACCAACTAGACCAGATACAGGTTATGGGTATATTCAGTTTGCGGAAGAAGGTTTACTTAATTATAAAAAGGTGAGAAAAGTGAAAACTTTTACAGAAAAACCAAATCAAGAATTGGCTCTTAATTTTCTAAATAGTGGTGATTTCCTTTGGAATTCGGGTATGTTTGTGTGGAGTGCTAAATCAATTACTTTAGCGTACCGTAAGTACCTCTATGATATGTATACTGTTTTTGAGGAAGGTAAACCCTTCTATAATAGTGAAAAAGAAAAAGAATATATTGATAGAGTTTTTCCTGGTTGTAAAAATATTTCTATTGATTATGGTATTATGGAAAAATCGGATAAGGTATTTGTTTACCCAGCTAGTTTTGGGTGGAGCGACTTAGGTACTTGGGGTTCTTTGTATATGCATCTAGATATGGATGAAAATAAGAATGCTGTCTTAGGAGATAAGGTGATGTTGTATAATTCTTCAGATAATATTGTAAATGTACCAAAAGAGAAGGAAGTAGTATTACAGGGATTAAATGGTTATATTGTTGTGGAAAGTGATGGCACTTTACTTGTTTGTAAAAAAGAAGATGAACAACAAATAAAACAATTTGTTGCTGATATGAAATTGAAAATCCTGACAAGTAAATTGTAATTATCCTTGTAGTTTGTTATTTTATTTATATTCTTTTAATAAATAGATTTTTATAATCCTCCACACATATCTTCAGGACGTACCCATTCGTCAAATTCTTCAGCAGTAAGGTAGCCTAAATTAATACTTTCTTCTTTTAAAGTTGTGCCATTTTGATGAGCAGTTTTAGCAATTTTAGCTGATTTTTCATAACCAATCTTAGTATTTAATGCGGTAATTAACATTAAGGAGTTATTTAAATTCTTTTTTAGGTTTTCGTAATTTGGTTCTATTCCTTGAGCGCAATTTTTGTCAAATGAAACACAAGCGTCTCCAATTAAAAGAGCTGATTGTAAAAAGTTTGCTGCCATTAGAGGCTTGAATACATTTAATTCATAATGTCCTTGCATTCCTCCAACTGTAATAGCTACATCATTTCCCATTACTTGTGCGCAAACCATAGTGATAGCTTCACATTGTGTAGGATTTACTTTTCCTGGCATGATGGATGATCCTGGTTCATTAGATGGAATAATAATTTCACTAATTCCACTTCTTGGTCCTGACGCTAACATTCTGAAGTCATTAGCTATTTTATTTATTGAAACAGCTAATTGCTTTAAAGCACCATGGCTTTCCACTATTGCATCATGAGTAGCTAAAGCTTCAAATTTATTTTCAGCACTTACAAACGGTAATTTTGTGAAATCAGCTATATATTGTGCTACTAGATCAGAATATCCAGTAGGCGTATTAATCCCTGTCCCTACAGCTGTCCCTCCTAAAGCTATTTCTGATAAATGATTTAAAGTATTATCCAATGCTCTTAATCCATGATTTAATTGTGAAACATAACCAGAGAATTCTTGCCCTAAAGTAAGTGGAGTTGCATCCATTAAATGAGTACGCCCAATTTTAACTACTTTATTGAAAGCTACTGATTTTGCCTCTAAGGTATCACGCAATTGTTCTATTCCAGGGATTGTTTTTTCAATAATCACTTTGTAAGCTGCAATATGCATTCCTGTTGGGAAAGTATCGTTTGAGCTTTGTGATTTATTAACATCATCATTTGGGTGAATTGCTTTAGTTTCATCCTCCAATGTTCCTCCATTTATAACATGAGCACGATTAGCAATTACCTCATTGGTATTCATATTACTTTGCGTTCCACTTCCTGTTTGCCAAATTACTAAAGGAAATTGATCGTCATGTTTTCCATCCAATATTTCGTCACAGACTGTTGAAATTAGATCTCTTTTATCTTCAGAAAGAATACCTAATTCACAATTGGTATGAGCGGCTGCTTTTTTAAGGTAAGCAAAACCATAAATTACTTCTAAAGGCATGCTTGCGGTAGCACCAATTTTAAAGTTGTTTCTGCTTCTTTCTGTTTGGGCTCCCCAGTATTTATCAGAAGGAACCTTTACTTCTCCCATTGTGTCTTTTTCTATTCTATATTTCATCTTAAAATGTTTTGATATTCTTTTTTGTTATTGTTAATTTGCTGCAAAATTAATGATTATGAAATTTCTAGGCTTTTTAATATTTGTATTTGTTTTCTTAATGGCTTTTTGGTGTATTATTTTCCTTGCTAGCGTTATTCCTTACTTTATTTTTGTTTGGGCAAAAGAAGGGAAGTTGGAAGAATACCAAACACCTTCCTAAGCAAACAAGCTTAGCACCTTTTCAGGTGGTCTTCCTATAATGCCGTACTGTTCATTTATCACAATTGGTCGTTCAATTAATTTAGGGTTTCTTTCCATTGCTTTGATAATTTCAACATCAGTCATTTCTTTTCCTTTATAATTATCTTTCCATATTTGTTCATTTTTACGGACTAATTCAATTGGTTTAATCGCTAATTTCCCTAAAATTTCTTTTATTTCATCAAAACTTAAAGGGTTTTTTAAGTATTCAATTATTTTGAGATCAGTGGTTTCTTTCTCAAGAAGAGCAAGTGTTTGTTTGCTTTTACTACATCTTGAATTGTGGTATATTTGTATATTCATTATCTCTGTCCAAATTTCATTAAATATGCTTTTATAAAAGTATTTAAGTCTCCATCTAAAATTTTTTCAGGATTAGAAGATTCATAGCTGGTACGTAAATCTTTTACCATTTTGTAAGGATGTAAAACATAACTTCTTATTTGAGATCCCCATTCAATCTTCTTTTTTGATCCCTCCAGGTTACTCTTTTCTTCTTGCTTTTTTCTTATCTCTAGTTCATAAAGTTGAGATTTCAGCAGTAGTATTGCTTTTGCTTTATTTTCTAACTGGGATCTAGATTCTGAATTTTCAATGGTTATTCCTGACGGGTCATGTTTCAAACGAACGGCAGATTCAGTTTTATTAACTCCTTGTCCTCCAGCACCACTTGCTCTAAAAGTATCCCAGCTTATTTCTGATGGATCAATTATTACCTCAATACTATCATCAGCAAGTGGATAAACAAATACTGATGCAAAAGTGGTGTGTCGCTTAGCATTAGAATCGAATGGGGAAATTCGCACTAACCTATGAACGCCATTTTCTCCTTTTAAGTGTCCAAAAGCAAAATTTCCCTCTATTTCAATAGTAACTGATTTTATACCTACGGGTTCGGCTTTTTGTAAGTCAAGGGTTTTAACTTTGTACTTATTTTTTTCTCCCCACATTAAATACATACGCATTAGCATTTCTGCCCAATCTTGTCCTTCGGTCCCTCCAGCTCCTGGGTTTATGGTTATAATTGCCGACATACTGTCTTCTTCAGCACTCAACATATTTTTAAACTCTAATTCTTCAACTATTGATCTTGTTTTTTGAAGTTGTGTTTCAAGTTCATCTTCACTTGCTTCAAGTTCAAGTAGAACGGAAAGCTCATCTATATTAGTAACTACTGAATTATATGACTTTAGCCAACTCTTAAGCACACTTAGTTTCTTAAGTATGATTTGTGCTTTTTTAGGGTTGTTCCAAAAATTATTTTCTTGCGATTCTGCAGTAAGAGAATTTGCTTTTTTTTGTTTCTCGGCAATATTAATAAACTTATAAAGTTCATCCTGTCTTTTAATAAGTGCTTTTATTTGATCTTGGCTAACCATTGGTCAAAAGTAATTATTTATCACTTAATTCTCTTATTTTATCCCACACCAAATTATTTTCAAATCCTCTCTGTATCAAAAAGTTTGCAATTTTTGTTTTTCTGATAAATTGATTTTTGTCTTTTATACTACTTTCTTTCTGATAAAATAATCTTTCAAGTACAAGATTATATTCCTTTTCATCAATTTCTTTTAGTCCTGTGTTTATACATATACTTGAAATCTTTTTTCGTTTTAGTTCATTAATTATTTTGCGTTTTCCCCAGTTTTTTATCCTAAATTTACCCCTGCAAAAGGAAGCCGAAAACCGTTCTTCATCAATAAACTTATCAGTAATCAATATTTCTAGGATATGACCCTTTGTTGCTTGTTGCAGTCCCCATTCTCTTAGTTTTTGTAATACATCCCATTGACACCTATCTTGCAAAGCACAATAATTTTTGATGCGCTCAATAGAAATATTGATATCATAAACTCTTTTATTGTGCATTTCCCAAAGATATTAAATCTGATTATAAATATTACTTTTGTGGCCATGCAAAACAAACAGGCAATTACTCTTTTATTCTTGGCAAATATTATTTCTGGTTTAGCCCAGGGAATTAGTATGGTTGCTATTCCTTGGTATTTCGTTAAAGTAGTTAGTCGCCCTGAAGTTTTTGCCTCTGCTTATATTATAATTACTTTCCTTACTTTGTTTTGGGGTTTGTATGCTGGATCTTTAATTGATAGGTACTCTAGGAAACATCTCTTTATTACTATTAATATGGTATGTGGTCTCTGTATTGGAAGTATTGCTTTGTATGGTTTTCATGCGGCTCATTTAACTGATTTTTTTGTCATCCTAGTTTTTGGTATTACCATCTTTAATTACAATGTGCATTATCCTAATTTGTATGCTTTTGGACAGGAGATTACTGAGCCAAAAAATTATGGGAAATTAAATTCTTATATTGAAGTGCAGGGACAAACTACTTCAGTTTTAGCCGGAGCTTTTGCAGCTTTATTACTTACAGGCACTCAAAATAATGTTTTGGAAATTGCAGGGTTTTTTTTTGTTCTTCCATTTGATATTAAAGCTTGGAAAATTTATGAAATTTTTCTTTTGGATGCGTTTACTTATATATCTGTAATTTTTATTTTCTTGATGATGAAATACAAACCCATTACTAAAGATGTACTGCAGAAAGGAAGTTTGTTCTCTCGCCTGAAGGGTGGTGTTTTGTATTTGAAAGAAAAGCCTATAATCTTTATTTTTGGATTTCTTTCTTATATGCTTTTTGCCTTTACTTTGGTTGAGGTACATGTTTTACTTCCCTCTTATGTACATCAGTTTTTGAAAATGGATGGGAATGTGTATGCATCTGCGGAAATCTATTATTCTATTGGAGCGATACTTTCAGGAGTATTAGTATTGAGAGTATTTAAGAAATTAAATACTGTGACTTCTATTGTTTTGTTGCTGATAGTTGTTTCTGTTGCTTTTTATGCTATGGCAATTTATAATGTGCTTTGGGTCTTCTTTTTAGGGAACTTGATACTTGGAATTGCTAATTCAGGAGTGAGAATTTTAAGAACAACTTATCTTTTTAATCATGTGCCTAATAATCTTATAGGTAGAGCTAATTCTGTTTTCAGTTCTTTAAATATCGTTGTAAGGATGCTGATGATAGGTGCTTTTACTCTTCCTTTTTTTAATACTAATGACAATATCAGGTATGGGTATTTTATTGGTGTAGGGTTAATGTTTCTAACGCTTATCCCTTTATTATTTTGGTATAAGCGAATTACATCAACTGAGAGAAACTAAATTATTTTATTATGCTATATTGTAACAAGTGTAAACGTTCATCAGGTGTAATGTTTATCTTCCTTCCAAACTTGTTACTCCATTGCTTACTTATGGATGTAGAGAACCAGCCTTCCTTCTTATTAATATAACTTGCGACAAAAGGATGTGTTGAAATTTGAATGTTGCCTTTGTGTGTTTCTGTTAGATTCTGAAGCTTATTTTCAATCTGTTCAATTAGTAATAAACTAGAATCAATTTTTCCATTCCCTGAACACATTGGACAATTTTCTTGAGTATCAATATTCATTTCAGGGCGAACTCTTTGTCTTGTTATTTGTACTAATCCAAATCGAGTTGGAGGTAAAACATTATGTTTTGCTTTATCAGTACTCATTGCTTCTTTCATTTTTTCTGTCAAGAGATTTCTATTTTTCTCTTTTTTCATGTCAATGAAATCAACAACAATAATACCTCCCATATCTCTAAGGCGTAATTGTCTTGCTACTTCTTTTGCAGCTTCCAGATTTACAACTAAAGCATTTGTTTCTTGATCTTTATTAGAATCAACTTTTTTACCACTATTCACATCAATTACATGAAGCGCTTCTGTGTGTTCTATTACAAGGTAAGTTCCATTTTTCATAGTTACATTTTTTCCAAATGCACCTTTTATCTGCTTGGTAACATTAAATTCTTGAAAGATTGGGGTTTCTTTTTTATGTAATAAAACAATCTTTTTTTGTTCAGGTGAGATGCGAGAAAGATATTCTTTTAATTCTGCCTGAACTTCAGTATTGTTTACATGAATATTATTGAATTTGGAACTTAATAAATCTCTTAGAATTGCTTCCGAACGGTTAAGCTCTCCTAATATCTTAATGTTAGGTTGTGCATCTTTTAGTTTCTTGCTTATAATCTGCCATTTCTTATACAGATTCTTTAAATCTCTATCTAGTTCTGCTACTTTTTTCCCTATAGCGACAGTACGGATAATTACTCCAAATCCATGAGGTTTTATACTTCTGATTAATTTTTTTAATCTTGCTTTCTCTGCAGAGTCAGGAATTTTTTGGGAAATAGAAACTCGGTCAGAAAAAGGCATTAAAATCATGTATCTTCCAGCAAGCGAAATTTCGGTAGTTAGCCTAGGGCCTTTACTGGATATTGGTTCTTTTGAAATTTGTGTAAGAATTAAATCACCATCTTTTAAAGCATCATTTATCTTTCCATCTTTTTGAAGGTTGGCTGTTTTCTTAAAGTTTTTTAAGGAAGCAGTGTTTAATTTCTTGTCAATCCCTTTTCTAGTAAAGTTTTTGAAAGAATTAAATTGAGGTCCTAAATCCAGATAATGTAAAAAACCATCTTTTTCATATCCTATATTTACGAATGATGCATTTAAGCCAGGAACTGTCTTTCTGACTTTCCCTAGAAAAATATCGCCTACTGAAAAATTGTTATCGTGTTTTTGTTTATGAAGTTCTATTAGAAGTCCATCACGTAAAAGAGCAATCACGACTTCAGAAGGTCTTGAATCGATAATAAGATCGTATTTCATGACTTTTTTGTTTAAGAAACTAGTGTAAAACTAAAATCTATTTAGTTTTATGTCTATTTTTTCTTGAACGCTTCTTACGTTTGTGAGTGGCAATTTTTAATCTCTTCTTTTTCTTAGCTCCTGACATAATTTATTTTTTTAGCTCTTTAAGCTTATTTTACTTTATTCTTTACTTCCTCTACAAATACTTTAGCCGGCTTAAAAGCTGGAATATGGTGTGCAGGGATGATGATAGTTGTATTCTTCTTGATGTTTCTTCCTGTTTTCTCAGCTCTTTTCTTAGGCTTGAATGTTCCAAATCCTCTTAAAAATACAGCCTCGTTAGCTGAAATTGAATCTTTGATTTCATTCATCATTGATTCAACAATTGCTAAGGTAGTTAGCTTCTCTACTCCGGTTTTTTCTGATATTTTACTAACAAGTTCTGCTTTGGTCATCTTTTATTCTATTATAGGTTAAATTCTTTTTAATTTTGAGGCTGCAAATATATTAAAAAAATAGCTTAGTTATTATGAGTTTATTATTTTATTTTTCAGTGAGTTATGAATTTTTCAAATAAGTTAATAGGTTGGTATCAAGACAACAAAAGGGATTTGCCTTGGCGTAACACTGTCAATCCATATCATATTTGGCTCTCGGAAATTATTCTGCAACAGACAAGAGTTTTACAGGGAACCCCTTGTTATTTGGCTTTTTTAAAGGCGTTTCCAACAATTGAGGACTTGGCTAATGCTCCTGAGTTTAAAGTGCTTAAAATGTGGCAGGGTTTGGGGTATTATTCTAGAGCTAGAAACCTTCATTTTACCGCTAAAGATATTGTAAATAATTTTGGAGGAGAATTTCCAAAAGACTATAGGAAGATGTTGCAATTTAAAGGGATTGGCGTTTATACTGCAGCCGCTATTACTTCCTTTGCTTTTGATATGCCTTATGCGGTTGTTGATGGGAATGTTATTCGTGTGTTAAGTAGAGTATTTGGTGTTAGCATTCCTTCGGATACTTCTGTTGGGAAAAAGCAGTTTCAGCAGTTAGCACAAGAATTGCTCATTGAGAAAGAATCGGCTATTTATAATCAAGCAATTATGGAATTTGGCGCTATGAAATGTAAGCCGAAATCTCCTGATTGCTCAAATTGCCCTATGCAAGATTTTTGTGTTGCTTATGCTACTAATTCAGTTGCAGAATTACCTGTAAAATCAATGAAGATTAAAGTTAAAGATAGGTTTTTACATTATTTTTTAATTGAGCAAGAAGATAATGTTTTTTTAGGGAAAAGAAAATCAGGGATTTGGATAGGCTTATATGAATTTCCTTTTTTGGAATTTCCGATAAAAATGAATCAAAAACAAGTCATGCAATCTGATGAGTGGTCACAGAGGTTTTTAAATTCAACTTGTGATGTTAAGTCTGTTTCTAGTGAGTTTATTCACATTCTTTCACATCAAAAAATCTATGCTCAATTTTGGCAAATAAATGCAACTGGCGTCAAATTGGAAGAATATGAACTTATTCCAAGAAACAGCTTATTAGAATTTCCTGTTTCTCGATTAACAGAAAAATATTTTGAAACTATAGAGTTAGGCTAGAATTCTATATATTTGTTGAAGATTCTAAATTTAAAAATTGTAATTATGGCAGGAGTAAATAAAGTTATATTAATAGGAAACCTAGGTAAGGACCCTGAAGTAAGGTATTTAGATAATGGAGTTGCTGTGGCAAATTTTTCCTTAGCAACAACTGAAAATTACAAGAACAAAGCAGGTGAGCGCGTGAGTCAAACTGAATGGCACAATATAGTTGTGTGGAGAGGTTTGGCTGAAGTTGCAGAAAAGTACTTGAAGAAAGGAGCAAGTGTTTATATTGAAGGAAAAATCAAAACAAGAAAGTGGGAGGATAAAGACGGGAATACTAGGTATAATACCGAAATAATGGCCGATAATATGACCATGCTTGGATCTAAGCAGTCTCAAGAGGATTCTCCTTCATCAGTTTCTGCATCTGTTGCTACTGATGATAAGACAGATGATTTACCATTTTAATTAAATAATTTATATTTTGGAAGAGATTCCCGTTCCGATATTTTTATCAGTTTTCACTAAAGTAGAATTTCATTTTTTTAATGTAGAAGTACTCAGCAGTTTCTTTTTTGTATTATTATTAATTGTTTGTTCTGCATTTATTTCAGGTGCTGAAGTTGCTTATTTTTCTTTAAGCGCTAGCGAACTGGATGACTTGGAAAAAGAAAAGGAGAGTAGAGAAGTGATTAATTTATTAAAAAAACCAAATCAACTTTTAGCAACTATTTTAATCGTTAATAATTTTATTAATGTTGCTATTGTAATTTTTTCAGCACATCTTACTTCATTGGTATTTACCTTCCCAGAAGAATCTTCTTTAGGATTTATTTTTCAAGTAGTAATTATTACTGGTTTATTAGTGTTTTTTGGTGAACTTACACCTAAAGTATATGCCAATCAGAATGCAAAACAGTTTTCGTTCAATATGGCAAAACCATTATTGTTTTTGCAAAAGATATTTTATCCCATTAGTTATTTACTGGTTTCCTCTACTAATTTTATTGATAAACGCTTGGAACAAAGGCAAACCGAGATTTCTTTTGAAGAAATAACTAAAGCTTTGGATATTACTGAACACGAAAGTAAAGAAGATGAAAGAAGAATATTAAGATCTATTGTGGAGTTTGGAAATACGGATGTTAAAGAAATAATGAAGTCAAGAGTTGATGTGTTGGCGATTGAACATAAAACAAAATTCAAAGATGTGCTTCAGCTTGTTACTTCTTCAGGGTTTTCTCGCATTCCTGTATATAAAGATCAGTTTGATGCCGTATTAGGAATGCTATATATTAAGGACTTAATTCCTTTCTTAGATGAAAATGATGATTTTGATTGGTTGAATCTATGTAGAGCTCCTTATTATGTTCCAGAAACTAAAATGATTAATGACTTACTAAAAGAATTTCAGCTAAAGAAGAATCATATCGCTATTGTGGTTGACGAGTATGGAGGGACATCAGGAATTGTAACTTTAGAAGATATTTTAGAAGAAATTGTTGGGGAGATTAATGATGAATTTGATGAAGAAGAGAATATTTATTCTAAATTAGATGATAATAATTTTATTTTTGAAGGTAAAATTTCATTGAATGATTTCCTTAAAGTAGTAAAAGGTGAAATAGATTATTTTGAAGAAATTAAAGGCGAATCAGATTCTTTGGCAGGATTAGTGCTTGAATTAGAAGGGAGAATATTAAAGATAGGAGAAAGCTGCAGGATAGCTCCTTATACATTGTTAGTTGAATCGGCTGATGCAAGGCGAATAAAACGCTTAAAAGTTAACATTGATGAAAAGTAGATTATTATTATTATCGGTATTACTTTTTTCATGTAACACAGATTACACACCAAAACCGAAAGGACTTATTAAGTTGGATTTCCCCAAAAAAGAATATGATAAAATTGTAATTAATTGTCCCTTTGATTTTGAACTCCCAGTATATAGTCAGTTGAAAAAAAAGAATGATAATTGCCTGATAGATATTGTTTTCCCTAATCAAAATGGAGTGTTATATCTTTCCTATTTTGCATTAGAAAATAATTTGAATGAACATGCTGAACAATCCCAGAAATTAGCATATAAACACAATGCAATAACTGACGTTATCACTGAACAGTATTATGTTAACGATTCTTTAAAAGTGTATGGTGTGTTTTACGATTATGATGGTGTTTCAGCTACAGCTGCTCAGTTTTATTTAACGGATAGTATTAATCATTTCTTTAGAGGAGCTCTTTATTTTAATGCTGAAATAAATTATTCTATATTACCAGTCAACAATTTTCTAAAATATGATATTAAGCATTTGATTGAGACTTTTCGCTGGAAAGATAAGTAAGATGAATCACTGCCAATAAAAGTAGAATTGCTGTAAATTGATGAGCGGTAGCTATATGAATTTGCACCCTTAATAGTAAGGTTGCAATCCCTAATGAAATTTGCGTAATGACTAACCCAAATACTAGCATTCCAGTAGTTTTTAAGTTAGTATTTTTAGATTTATTGTAAATGATGATTGATATTGCAAATACAACCCAAGCGAAAATCCTATGAAAAGCCTGAATATCAAAGCCGTTGTTGAGTATGCTGAAATCACCCTCACTTCTTATTGTATAACCAAATATGTTTTTTAAAATACCTCCGTCTATATGAAGGAAATATCCCGCTTTTAGTCCTGCTACAAAAGCACCATAAATTATTTGAATAACTAAAGTGGCTATGAACAATTTACTGAGTTTATTAATGGCTTTGTTGGGCTTTCTTTCGGCCTCATTAAAGCTCAATACTAACCAATAAATATAGCACATCAATCCAAAAGCAGTTACTAGGTGCATTGCTAAGCGATAATGACTTACGGCTGGCACATGAACTAATCCACTTTTCACCATAAACCAACCTAAAAATCCTTGTAAAGCTCCAAGCCCTAACAGGATGAGTAATTGATTATTCTGTTTGGGTTTGAACCATTTTTTTGTCCAAAATATTATTAATGGAATAATGAATACTAATCCGATTAATCTTCCTAATAATCTATGTAGGTATTCCCAAAAGAAAATGGATTTGAATTCATGCAAACTCATCCCGGAATTTATTTTTTGGTATTCAGGAAATTGCTGATATTTTGCAAATGTTTCTTGCCATTGAGTCTCGTTAAATGGTGGGATTGCACCTCCAATTAATTTCCATTCTACCATAGAAAGGCCAGAATGAGTTAATCGAGTGATTCCTCCAATAATAATCATTAGTGCAATAAGGGCTAGTCCAGAATAAAGCCAAATTGTAGTAATTCTTTTTTGTTGTGTATTCATTAGTGCAAAAATAACTAACCTATATTTGCTGCCAATAAAATCCTATGGAAAAATCAATAAAAAATTATGCAGTTTTAATATTGCTTGCAATTATATGGGGGAGTTCTTTCATTTTAATGAAAAGAGGATTGGAAGTATATAGTTATACTCAGGTAGCTGCTTTGCGTCTGTTTATTGCGTTCCTGTCTTTAACTCCGTTTTTGTTAAGGGCGGTAAAGGTTGTTCAGAAAAAGCATATTGTTCCTATTGTTGTTATGGCATTTTTTGGGAATGGAATCCCTGCTTTTTTATTTACAAAAGCACAGACCCAATTAGATAGTTCTTTAGTTGGTATTTTAAACTCATTAGTTCCTTTATTTACTTTGTTGTTAGGTGTTTATTTTTTCAGAACTAAGCCAACAAAAACTAATATAGCAGGAATTATTATTGGTTTATGTGGTGCAGTGTTCTTAATCTATTCTACAATGGGAAGTGGTGTAGAAATTAATGATTATGTGTTTTTGGTTATTTTGGCTACAGTGATGTATGCAATTAGTATTAATGTTATAAGAAAATATTTGCAGAATTTAGATGCGCTTTCTATTTCTTCCTTAGCGTTTCTAATGATTGGTCCGTTTTCGGCTATTTATATTTTCAACACTGATTTTCTTGCCCTTAGTGCATCAAGTGAGGGAGTAAAAGCTTTGCTATATATTGTGCTTTTAGCTGTGGTAGGAACCTCCTTGGCAGTTGTTATTTTTAATCAGCTAATTAGTAGGTCGTCTGCAATTTTTGCTTCTTCAGTTACTTATTTAATTCCTATAGTAGCTGTTTTTTGGGGAATTTTTGATGGGGAAAAAGTAACTATAATTCATTTTCTGTTGCTAGTGATTATATTGATTGGTGTGTATTTAGTAAATAAAAAAAGCCCAACTAATTAGTTGAGATTCATCATAAATTACGATCGTTTATTGTTTGATAAACAGGAATTTAAAATTATCTGTTTTAATTATATATAATCCATAAACATATCTCTATCAGGATTTGTTGTATTACAACTAATTAGTATTATTAGGAAAACTAGGACATGAATAATTTTCTTCCTCCTGAATAGGAGTATCACTAACATTATCATTTCCACAATTCCCTCCATTAGCCCATATATGATCAAGGTTTAACCAATGCCCAATTTCATGAGTAGTGGTTCTTCCTTTATGATATATAGATTGCACAATACCTGTTGTTCTAAAATATTTGTATTCAATAACAACGCCATCCTCATTTAGAACATCCATTTGTGAAAAAATTTGTGCATCTGAGATGTCTTCATTATTAGTATTCCATACAACATGCACAACAACAGGTATTGTAATAATTGTTTTTAGAAATATAAAATTAAGGATTTCTTAATATTTTTGTTCAGTAATTGCCTGACAATCTTGTCTGCCAAAAAAAGAAAGTTATTTTTTGTTCTATTTTATCAGATTGTGTACTTTTGCAGACCATTTTTAAAAATTAATAATAATGTACGCAATAGTTGAGATAGCAGGGCAACAATTTAAAGTTGAAAAAGATCAGCAGGTATTTGTACACAGATTAGACAATGAAGAAGGATCAAAAGTTGATTTTGATAAAGTTCTTTTGTTGGATGATGCTGGTAAGGTAAATGTTGGCGCCCCAGTTATAAAAGGAGCTAAAGTAATTGCAAAAGTACTTGAGCACCTGAAAGGCGATAAAGTAGTCGTCTTCAAAAAGAAAAGAAGAAAAGGATATAAAGTTAAAAACGGTCATAGACAGTATTTAACAAAATTAGAGATTCTTTCAATTGATGCTAAAGCTCCAGCTGCCAAAAAGGCGGCACCAAAAAAGGACGCTAAGCCAGTAGCCGAAAAAGCACCAGCAAAGAAAACTGCCGCTAAAAAGCCTGCTGTTAAAAAAGCACCAGCTAAAAAGACTACAGCTAAAAAAGCTGAATAATAAGAACAAGAAGGAATAAAAATTTTATACAATGGCACATAAGAAAGGAGCAGGTAGTTCAAAGAATGGTAGAGAATCGCAAAGCAAACGATTAGGTGTAAAAATCTTTGGTGGTCAAGACATCATTGCTGGTAACATTATCGTTCGTCAAAGAGGTACAGTACACAATCCAGGAGAAAATGTTGGAATGGGGAAAGACCATACTTTATTTGCATTAACTGATGGTAAAGTTAAATTTACTAAGAAAAGAAATAACAGATCATATGTTTCAGTTGAAACTGAAGCTATAAACTAAGGATTGCTCTATACTTACAATTAAGAAAACTTCTGAGCAATCAGGAGTTTTTTTTATTTACATTTGTTTCATTAATAGATAAACCCAAGAATTAAGATGCTACACATTAATAAGATAAGAGAAAACAAGGATAGCTATATTACTTTACTTAAGCTAAAGAATATGGATGCTGCTGATTTGTTTGATGACGTAATTGCTAAGGATGATGAGCGTAAAGCTACTCAGCAAAAAGCAGATGTGTTATTATCCAAAGGAAATCAATTAGCTAAACAGATTGGTGAAATGTATAAAACAGGTAAGGCAACTGAAGCTAATGTGTTAAAAAAAGAGTCATCTTCTATTAAGGAAGAATCAAAAGGATTGCAAACAAAACAAACTGAACTTGAAAAAGAAATTCAAAATATTTTAATTCAGATTCCTAATATTCCTCATCCTACTGTTCCTCCAGGAAAGACAGATGCTGATAATGTTACGCTTAAAGAAGTAGGTGCTATTCCAGCTTTAATTGAAGGAGCAAAACCACATTGGGAATTAACTGCTGACTATAACTTAATTGATTTTGAATTAGGAAATAAAATTACAGGAGCAGGTTTTCCTGTTTATACACATAATGGGGCAAAGCTACAAAGAGCACTAATTTCTTATTTTCTTGATAAAAATATTGATGCTGGTTATATAGAATATTTACCCCCTCATATAGTAAATGAAGCTTCAGGTTTTGGTACAGGACAATTACCTAAGTTTGAAGAAGATTTATATAAAATACCTTCTGAAACAGACTTTTATCTTATTCCAACCGCAGAGGTTCCTGTAACTAATTTTTTTCGGGATGTAATTGTAAATGAATTTCCTATTAAATGTACAGCCTATACTCCATGTTTTAGGCGTGAGGCAGGTTCGTATGGTAAAGAAGTAAGAGGATTAAATAGATTACATCAATTTGATAAAGTAGAGATTGTTCAAGTTCAACATCCCGAAAAATCATATGAAACTTTAGATGTAATGGTAAACCATGTGGCTAGCATACTTGATGAATTAGAATTGCCTTATAAAATTTTACAATTATGTGGTGGTGATTTGAGTTTTACTTCAGCCCTTACTTTTGACTTTGAAGTATATTCTGCAGGACAAGAAAGATGGTTGGAGGTGAGTTCGGTTTCAAACTTTGAAAGCTACCAAGCTAATAGATTAAAGTTGAGATTTAAGGATGAAAATGATAAAACACAATTGTGCCATACCTTAAACGGAAGTGCTTTGGCCTTGCCAAGAATTTATGCTGCACTTATTGAAAATAATCAAACTGCTGATGGAATAAAAATACCGAAAGCATTACAGCCTTATACAGGTTTTGATATCATAAAATAAATGCGTTTACTATTTGTATTTATGCTAATGTCTTTCTTTGCTATTGCACAGCAGGGAGAACAAAAATTAGCCTATCAATACTATATAAATGGTGAGTATGATAAAGCAATTTCTATTTATGAAGAACTGAATAGAGAACGATTTTCAATTGCTTATTATGTCCCCTACTTTGGTTCTTTACTAAAAACAGAACTATATAAGGAAGCAGAAAAATTAGCAAAAAAGGTAGCTAAAATTTATCCTAATAGTTTAAACTATCAGTTAGAAGTTGGTATAGCTCAGCAAAAAAGTGGAAATATTAAAAAAGCAGATCGTACTTTTAAAAAGATATTTAAAAATTTAACAGGTCAGCAATCTCAAGCAATAATTTTAGCTAATACTTTTAGGAAATATGATATGTATGGTGATGCTTTGCGCGTGTATTTATTATCCGATAAACTAAATGCTAAATCTCATTTTGGTACGCAAAAGGCACAACTATATGCGCATTTAGGTAAAGTGGATTTAATGATTGGAGAATACCTAAATGAATTAAAACGCAATCCAAAGCAAAAAAAAATGGTTTTTGCACAAGTACAATTATTTTTAAATAATGATGGAATTAAAAGTGATTTTAATTATCAATTAGTAAAAAAACAATTATTACCTTTTGTAAGAGAAGAGGAAAATAGAACTGAGTTTTCGGAGCTGCTTATTTGGCTCTTTATGCAAAATGCACAATATGAAATGGCATTCAGGCAAGCCAAATCATTAGACAAACGTACTAATGCTGATGGTGAAGGTGTTTTTGATTTGGCAGAAACTTTCTTGGATAAACAATACTATGATTTGGCGATTAAATCTTATGAATATGTTATTCAAAAGGGAGAAAATAACTTCTTATTTATTGATGCAAACATTAATAAATTATATGCCAAAACTAAAAGTTTAAATAATAAAAATCAAGAAGTGAGTAGCTTGGATGATGAATATAAAAGTTTAATTAGAGAATTAGGAAAGAGTAGAAATACTGTATTGTTACTTTCCAACTATGCACATTTTAAAGCCTTTTATTTACATGATTTGTTGGCAGCCGAAACTATATTGTTAAGCGCTATGGATGTATCAGGTATTGATAAATACGATCTAGCTGAATGTAAGTTAGAATATGCTGATGTGCAATTACTTTTAGGGAATGTTTGGGAATCCTTATTGTATTATTCCCAAGTAGAAAAGGACTTTAAGGAAAACCCAATAGGGCATCAGGCAAAATTAAGGCGAGCAAAAATTGCTTATTATCAAGGTGATTTTGATTGGGCTCAGGCACAGTTAGGGACATTGAAGGCATCTACTTCAAAATTGATAGCTAATGATGCTATGGATTTGTCTTTGTTGATTATTGATAATCTAAACTTAGATACTTCTATTATTGCTATGCAGATCTTTGCAACTGCTGATTTGCTGTTTTATCAGCAGAAATATGAAAAGGCAATTGCTAAGTATGATTCAGTGATTACTATTTTCCCTGGTCATACTTTGTCTGATGAGATATACATGCGAAAGGCTGAAATCTACATGCAATTGAACAATACAGATATGGTATTGGAAATGTATAATAAGATTGCAACTGATTGGAATTATGATATTTTGGCTGATGATGCGCTTTACAAAATGGCTAAATTGTATGATAGTACTTTAAGTAATCATGAAAAAGCTATGGATCTATACGAGAAAATATTATTGGAACATAACAGTAGTATTTTTGTAGCAGAAGCTAGAAAGCGTTTCAGAATCTTAAGAGGCGATAACTTAAATGAGTAAAAATGATAATTTATAATGTAACCGTAAGTGTAGAAGAGAGTATTAAGGCAGATTGGCTAACATGGATGCAAGATGTGCATATTCCTGAGGTAATGGCTACTGGTGTTTTTTCAAAATCACAAATAAATAGGGTGATAGTTCAAGGGGATAGTAACAATACTTTTGCTATTGCTTATACTTGCGATAGCATGAAGGATTTGCATCAATATCAAGTTAAATTTGCTCCTGATTTACAGCAAAAACATGTGGCTCGTTATGGTGAAAAAGCAGTTGCTTTTCGTACTTTAATGGAGATGATTCGGGAATTCTAAAATTCGTAATAGTCTATTTTGAAAATAATAATTAAATCGTATTTGCAGTTAGAAAAGCATGTCTTTTTGATGATAAAGGCAGAATTTTTTATTCACTTGATTGGAACGGCTTTCTTTCTGATCTCTTTTATGCTGCTCCTATTGTAGGTGTGGATTATGCTCCTTCTCATATCCTATTGTAGTACTCGGTCCGTGCCCGCAAAATACTTTTGTTTCATCTTCTAGGGTAAATAATTTATTTTTAATGCTGTTAATAAGCGTATTATGATCTCCTCCTGGCAAATCAGTACGACCTATACTTCTTTGAAAAAGAACATCTCCAGCAATCATTAAGTTGTTTTCTTGGCTATGCAAACAAATATGTCCTGGTGCATGTCCTGGTGTAAAAAGTATATTGAAACTACTATCCCCAAAATTTAGGGTATCCCCTTCTACTAAAAAATGTTTTGGAGAAGGTGATCCTTCATAATTCTTTAATCCATATATTTTACTAATGCTTTCTGCGTTTTCAAGTAATGGCAAGTCTTCTTTATGCATATAGAGTTCTAAATCCCAAAGTTCAATTGCAAACTTGTTTCCAAGCACATGGTCAATATGACAATGGGTGTTAATCAGTTTTACTGGCTTTAGCCCTTCACTGGTAATGAATCTCCTTAATTCTGTTCTCTCTTTTTCACTATAACAGCCTGGATCTATAATTAGACACTCCTTAGTATTATCATATATCACATAAGTATTTTCTTGAAAAGGATTGAAGGTAAAGGATTTAACTTTCATTGCTATTGTTTTTATTTTTTTAATGTCTTTCTTATGGCAAAGGTATGTTAATTAGTCTGTTAAAACTATCCGTTTTCGCTTGCCTGCACCTGTTTTTCCTTTTTACATTTGTAGTATGAGTGTTTCAACTTTTATAATCCTGATTATTATTGGTTTACTGGCTGGAATCTTAAGTGGTTTGGTTGGTGTTGGTGGCGGTATTATAATGATACCACTATTGATTATGTTATTGGGTTTAAATCAGCATCAAGCTCAAGGAACAGCCTTGTTTGCTATGTTGCCTCCTATTGGTATTTTGGCTGCCATGAACTATTTTAAGCAAGGATATGTTAAGTGGGAATATGCAGTTGTTATTGCTCTTACTTTTGTTGTTGGGGGTTATTTAGGCTCTAAATTGTCTTTGAGTTTACCACCTAAAACGGTTAGGCGTGTATTTGGTGTTGTTATGTTGATTGGTGGATTTAAACTTGTTTTTTCAAAATGATAAATAAAATAAAACAATTAGCTGAAAGTACTTTTGATGAGGTTGTCTCTATCAGAAGGCATATCCATAAAAACCCTGAACTATCTTTTAAAGAACATAAAACTTCAGCTTATATAAAGTCAGTACTTACTGGTTGGAAAATTCCTTTTACTGAGTATATTGCTGATACTGGTATTGTAGTTTTATTGCAAGGAAATAATCCAAGTTCAAAAACACTTGCTTTGCGTGCCGATTTTGATGCCTTACCTATTATTGAGGAAAATGAAGTTGACTATTGTTCGATAAATAATGGGGTAATGCACGCCTGTGGTCATGACGCACATACGGCATCTTTGTTGGGTGCTATCAATATTTTAAATGCTTTAAAAAAAGAATGGGAGGGAAGTTTGAAATTTATCTTTCAGCCTGCTGAGGAGATGCTGCCTGGTGGAGCTCAACAAATGATAAAAGAGGGTGTGCTTGAAAATCCTCATGTAGAAAAAATGATTGGGCAACATGTATTCCCTGATTTAGAAGTGGGAAAAATAGGTTTTCGACCAGGAAAATATATGGCTTCAACAGATGAATTGCATATTACAATTAGAGGAAAAGGAGGGCATGCTGCATTACCCGAAAAATATAATAGCCCTTTACTTGCAGCTGCCAAATTAATCACTGCCCTAGATGAATTTTCAAAGAAAGAGAAAGACATACCTTGTGTTTTGGCAATCGGATTTATTGAGGGTTTAGGCTCAACTAATATTATTCCTGAACTGATAAAACTCAAAGGGACTTTTCGAGTAATGGATGAAGATTTTAGAATAAAGACTCATGAAGAAATGCTAGCAATAGCTAACAATATAGCTGAAACTTATAGTTTGACAATTGATTTTGATATTCGTAAGGGTTATCCGTGTTTGGTGAATGATGAAGGAGTAACTAAAAAGTCAATTTCTTTTGCAAAAGAATATATGGGGGCAGAAAATGTAATTGATTTACCTATAAGAATGACTGCCGAGGATTTTTCGTATTATTCTCACCAGGTTCCTTCTTGTTTTTATCGTTTAGGTACAGCTAACAGAAGCAAGGGAATTATCCATGGTTTGCACACTTCTCGTTTCAATATTGACGAATCTTCCTTGAAAGTGGGTATGGGACTAATGGCTTATCTAGCCATTAAAAATTAAGCTAGTAATTTATTCCCAATCGTATGGAATTCTTCTGAAAAGATGTCTATTCTTTCCAAGACTTCTTTTGATGTAATGGTATCTTCTGTAAAATCTTTACCTGTAGCATAAACAACTCTTGGCAACTGCATCATACGCCATTCATTCATACATATTTGGGTAAGGTGTTGTGTTACAAGGTAGCTCCTTTCACCTCCAGCAGCACATAGTATGCCAAAAAATTTCCCTGTTGCTTTTCCAAAACAACCTTCTAGTAAAACTTTTAAGCAATCATTAATGCTATAGCAATGTACACCCATACCAATTATAATGTTGTCCACTTTTACAATCTGCTCGCTAAGTGCTTTTATTTCCTCACTTGTTTCTCTATGGTAGGGTTGCATAGGAATTTCTTTTGCATCAACAAAAGTGATATTGTTTCCTTTTGAAATTAATTCTTGCTCTACTGCTTTACATAACAAATACGAACGTGAATTTTCGGATAATGAGCTGGATAAAATAAGGGTATTCATTAGTTTGCTATTTTTGATATAAAGTCAATCCTTAACAGGCGAATCTCGTCATCATTAAATTCATCTTCATCAAACTCAACTCTAGCTTCATCAAACGAAAATTCTTCTGTATTTTTAAAGAAATCATGAATATCTTCTCGTTCATTTTCTTCCATCATATCTAAGATAATATGATCTAAGTTAAGGCGAGTTCCTTTTTCAACTATCTCTTCCATTTCGGTAAGTAGTTCAACTCGGCTAAGTCCTTTTCCTTTTGCAATATCATCAATCCATAATTTTTTATCTAGCGATTGTATGATATATATTTTATTTGATTTTGTGTTGGCTACAGTTCTGACAACAATATCTTGTGGGCGATCAATTTCGTTTTTATCAACATATTCCTTGATTGTATTAATGAAATCTTGCCCATATTTTTCAGCTTTCCCTAGTCCTACACCTTGGACTTGTGCCATTTCTTCAATTGTTATCGGGTACTGATTAGCCATGTCAATTAAAGAAGGTTCCATAAATATGATAGCAGGAGGAAGGCCTATTTCTTTCCCTACTTTTTTTCTTAAATCTTTGAGTATATTGAAAAGTACCTGATCTATTGCTATTCCTTTTTGCTGACTATTGTCAGAAACATTCATATTATCATAGTCATGATCTTCCGTTATCTCAAAACTATATGGGTTTTTAAGATACTCTTTCCCTGCCTCAGTAATTTTAAGTGTACCGTAGCTTTCAATTTCTTTAGTCAGTAGTTGTTTTACATATACTTGTCTTATTATCGAATGCCAAAAGCCTTTTGATTTATCTTTTCCTGAACCAAATACATATTCAATCTGTGACATATGTTGTTTGATAAGCGAATTGCTATCTCCTATCATGATGTTGGCCATTTCTTTTGGCTTGAATCGTTCACGGCAAGCAAATACTCCTTCAAGCAAGAGTTTAACATATTTTTTTCCTTCTGTTTTTTCTTTAGGATTCTTGCAGTTGTCGCACATATTATTGCATTTAACTGCATCAAATTCTTCACCAAAATAGTGGAGTAAGTATTTTCTTCTACACATGGAAGTTTCAGAAAAAGCAATGGTTTCCATTATGAGTAATCGACCAACTTCTTGTTCAGCAACTGGTTTTCCTTGTAGAAATTTTTCTAATTTTTCAATATCCTTATAATCATAGAAAGTAATTAAATTTCCTTTTCCACCATCTCTACCCGCACGTCCAGTTTCTTGGTAATATCCTTCTAAGCTTTTAGGGATATCATGGTGTACTACATATCTGATATCTGGTTTATCAATTCCCATCCCAAAGGCAATAGTTGCCACTATAACATCACAATCATCCATTAAAAATGCTTCTTGATGTGCAATTCTCTTTTTTGCTTCTAATCCTGCGTGATAAGGCAATGCTTTTATTCCGTTTATCTGTAGCGTTTCTGCTATTTCCTCCACTTTTTTTCTACTAAGGCAGTATATAATTCCCGATTCTCCTTTTCGTGTACTTATATATTGTATGATTTGTTTGGCAACATCTTTTTTAGGACGTATTTCATAAAAAAGATTACTTCTGTTGAATGAATCAAGATATAATTTCCCATCATTTATTTTAAGATTCTTCATTATATCTTGCCTTACTTTAGGGGTTGCAGTAGCAGTAAGTGCAATTATAGGAGCCTGTCCTATATTGTCAATTATTTTTTTTAATTTACGATATTCTGGTCTAAAATCATGTCCCCATTCTGAAATACAATGAGCTTCATCAATAGCATAAAATGAAATTTTCACTGATCTGAAAAATTCTGTATTCTCAGTTTTAACTAAGGATTCGGGGGCAACATACAATAGTTTTGTTTTCCCTGATTTTATATCTTCTTTTACTTGATTGGTTTGCATTTTTGTTAATGAAGAATTGAGTACGTGGGCAATATTATCATTTTGATAGTATCCTCTTAACACATCTACTTGATTTTTCATAAGAGCAATAAGTGGTGATACCACAATTGCACATCCGTCTGATATTAATGCTGGTAATTGATAACACATGGATTTCCCTCCACCTGTAGGCATTATTACCATACTATCTTTTCCTTCTAGGAGGTTAAGAATGATATCCTCTTGGTCTGCCCTAAAGCTATTGAAGCCAAATATGCTTTTTAGGTTTTTGTTTAGTGTTTCTTTAGAAATGCTCATTCTTAATATAAAAGTAATACTTTTGTTCTTGATTTTAACAACGAATATACTATTTTATTTTTATGAAATCTTCAACTGAGATAAAAAAAATTGCTAAAGATACTGTTGCATTAGAAGCAAAGGTAATTCAGAATTTAGAAAACAGCATCAATGATGATTTTGTTGCTGTTATTAAACTGATTATGAAGATCAAAGGCCGTTTAATTGTTGCTGGAATTGGTAAGAGTGCTAATATTGCAAACAAAATGGTGGCTACTTTTAATTCCACTGGACAGCCATCTGTATTCTTACATGCTGCTGATGCTATTCATGGCGATCTAGGGAATGTTCAAAAAGGAGATATTGTATTGTGTATCTCTAAAAGTGGAAATACACGTGAGATAAAAACCCTTTTACCTTTTATTAAAAATATGGGGAATCCTATGATTGGACTTACTGGAAATATGAATTCTTTTTTAGCTAAAGAATCGGACTTTGTTTTAGATGTTAGTGTGGAAAAAGAGGCCTGTCCTAATAATTTAACACCAACTACATCAACTACGGCACAATTAGTAATGGGAGATGCTTTAGCCGTTACTTTATTGGCTTGTAAGGATTTTACGAATAAAGATTTTGCTCGTTTTCATCCTGGAGGAACATTGGGGAAAAGATTATATTTGAAATTAGCAGATATACTGAATGAAAATAGTAATCCATCTGTTAATGCAGATGCAACTATCAATCAGGTAATAATTGAGATTTCTAAAAAACGATTAGGAGCAACAGCAGTGCTTCAAAATAACATATTAAAAGGTATTATTACAGATGGTGATTTGAGAAGAATGCTAGAGAAAGGAGATTCGTTTACTAACCTAACAGCTAATGATATTATGTGTGTTAACCCTAAAACGATTGATATAAACACTTTAGCTTATGATGCTTTGCAATTAATGGAACAAAATAATATTAGTCAAATGATAGTGATGAATAATGCTAATTATGTTGGTGTCGTACATATTCATGAAATTATAAAAGAAGGAGTGATTTAATGAAAGAGCAAGAAAAGGAAATGTCATTCTTAGATCATCTTGAAATTTTTAGGTGGCACCTTATTCGTTCGGCAGGAGCAATTATATTTTTTGCTGTTATTGCTTTTATTTATAAGGAGATCGTTTTTGATCTGATTCTTTTAGGTCCTAAAAAGCCTGACTTTCCTACTTATCGTGCTTTATGTGGCATCTCCAACTTTTTGGGATTAAATGATGCTCTTTGTATGAAAGATTCTCCCTTTACTTTAATGAACATAAGTATGAGTGGACAGTTTTCAACTCATATTACTACTTCTATTTTTGCAGGATTTATTGTTGCATTTCCTTATGTTTTTTGGGAATTATGGCGTTTTATAAGTCCTGCACTTTACAATTCGGAAACAAAACTAGCAAGAGGAGTAGTATTTTTCAGTTCAGTATTGTTTGCGTTTGGAGTATTATTTGGCTATTATGTAATTGCACCACTTTCAGTGAATTTTTTAGGGTCTTACCAAGTAAGTGATATGGTTGGTAATAATATTAGTTTAACCTCATTTATTTCAACAGTCACCACAGTTAGTTTGGCAAACGGTATTATTTTTGAATTACCAATTTTAGTGTATTTTTTAACAAAAATAGGTTTTTTAACTCCTGATTTCATGCGTGTTTACCGTAAGCACGCTATGGTGGTTACCCTTATTTTATCTGCAATAATTACTCCTCCTGATATTACATCACAAATTCTGGTTTCTTTTCCGTTAATCATATTATATGAACTAAGTATTAAAATTTCAGCTAGAGTTATTAAGAATCAAGAAAAGAAAAAAACATGATTTTAAGAGCAGATAATATCATAAAGTATTATGGAAAAAAAGCGGTAGTTAAAGGCGTTTCTGTTGAGGTGCAGCAAGGCGAAATTGTTGGTCTTTTAGGGCCCAATGGTGCAGGAAAAACTACTTCTTTTTATATGATGGTTGGTTTGGTAAAGCCCAATGAAGGGTATGTTTATTTAGATGATACTGACATTACCAAATTACCTATGTACAAGCGTGCTCAAATGGGAGTAGGGTATTTATCCCAAGAAGCATCAGTATTTAGAAAAATGTCGGTTGAAGATAATATACTTTCTGTACTTGAAATGACAAAGCTTTCCAAAAACGAACAGCTTGAAAAATGTGAATCCTTATTGGATGAATTTAGTTTGCAGCATGTACGCAAGAATATGGGTGATTTACTTTCAGGAGGAGAGAGAAGAAGAACTGAAATTGCTAGATCTCTGGCAACTAATCCAAAGTTTATTTTGTTGGATGAGCCTTTTGCAGGCGTTGACCCTATTGCAGTTGAGGATATTCAGCAAATTGTTGCAAAACTGAAAGATAAAAATATTGGGATATTAATTACCGACCATAATGTACATGAAACCTTAAAAATTACCGATAGAGCTTACTTGTTGTTTGAGGGAAATATTCTAAAACAAGGTACCGCTGAAGAATTAGCAGCTGACGAGCAGGTAAGAAAAGTGTACTTGGGTGAAAACTTTGAGCTTAGAAGATAAGGCTGAACCGCTACGCTATTAAATTTTAGTCAATAGAGTTTCCTGCAAATATCTAAACCTCAGTTAGTGTAAATTCAAATGATTCCATAATTTGATTGCAGAGCATTTTTTTGCAAGCTTGTTCTACCTTTTCAGAAGCAATCTCTCTGCTACTAGCTTCAATTTCTAATGCAATGTGTTTGCCAATTCTTACATTTTCGATTTCTGCTAAACCAACATTTCCCATACTAGCACTAACTGCTTTTCCTTGTGGGTCTAATAATGATTTAAGTGGCATTACATCTATTTCTGCTTTGAACTTCATAATTATAGTATATTATTTAATAGTGATAAAATCAGATACAAAATTACAATAAAAGGGATAGCAGCAAACTGAATAACAAAGAATAATATTACAGTGCTTAAAATTAATATTATCCTAAATATATTTAACCTAGTATTCAGGTCTTCATTCTTACTGTATTTAAGAGAAAATAAAGGCATCTTAACAACAAGAAGTAAAGGAAAAACTACTGAAATGATTGTTAGGAATTGTAGGTTGACAAACATTGGAAATTGATTATCAATAAGGGGTAATGCTGCAACAAAAATAGCGAGTGTTGGAGTAGGTAAGCCAATAAAAGAGGTGGTTTGTTTAGTGTCGATATTAAAGTTGGCTAATCTGTAAGCTGAAAAGATGGGGATAAGTAAAGCAAGTAATTCCGGAAAAAATAGATTGTCATTAGTTGCAATTTTGAAAATTATATCATGGTTTAATTCGTACATGAAATGAAAAAGAATAAAACCAGGTGCTACTCCGAAAGCAACTATGTCTGCCATTGAATCCAATTGTTTCCCTAGCTTTCCGTGTACTTTTAAAAGGCGTGCTGCTAGTCCATCAAAAAAGTCGAAAAAAGCACTTGCAAAAATGTAAAGGGAAGCCAGTTTTAAATTCCCTTGAAAAGCAAAAATAATGGACAACAGACCACAGGTTAAATTGGCAAGGGTAATTATATTTGGGATATTTCTTTTTATTGCATTCATATCAGCAAAAATATGATAATATTTGTAACCATTATGAAAAAACTATTTGCAGCAGTATCTAGCGGATTATTATTGGCATTTTCTTGGCCGTCAATAGGTGTTTTCCCACTTATCTTTTTTGCTTTTCTTCCTCTGTTAATGTTAGAGGAAAGTTCTGAAAAAAGAAAATCTGTTTTTGGGTATGGATATCTTGCTTTTTTTATTTTTAATCTAATCACAACCTACTGGGTGTGGCAAGCTACTGCTGTAGGTTCGGTTGTCGCCTTCTTGCTTAATTCTTTGTTAATGGCTTTTGCTTTTTATGTTTTTCATAAAATTAAAAAATCAATAAAACCAAGGTTGGGTTATTTGGGATTTATTGTGTGTTGGTTGTCTTTTGAATACCTGCACCTGCATTGGGATTTGTCATGGCCATGGCTAACTCTTGGGAATGTTTTTGCTAATGTACCTAGTATTGTTCAGTGGTATGAATATACGGGTGTTTTGGGTGGTTCGCTTTGGGTGTTGTTAGTTAATATTTTGATATTTAAAGCTTGGACTACTGAATCAGATAAACAAAAATGGATTTCCCCTTTTCTGGTGTTGGTAGTTCCTGTATTAATTTCTTTTTATTTGGGTGCAATTAAGGATTTGATAATGGAAAAAAGTACACATGAAATTGTAATTGCACAACCTAATGTTGATCCTTATATTGATAAATTTAATGTAGGCTATGATCAGCAGTTGGTTGATTTTATTGTCTTAGCAAAAACAAAATTAACCCAGAATACGACACTTTTAATTGGGCCTGAAACAGCATTGCAAGAAGAAATTTGGGAAAATAAATTAGAAGCTACTTATAGTGTCAGGGCGTTTAAGGAATTGCAAAAACAGTTTCCTAATTTGAATATCTTAGTAGGAGCTTCTACTTATAAAATGTTTAGTCATGGAGAGCAAAAAACGACAACTACTCGCCAGATTAGAAATGAGCATGTTTATTATGACGCCTATAATTCAGCTGTCTTTATTCCTGATTCTGGAGAGGTGCAAGTGTATCATAAAACCAAGTTGGTGCCTGGAGCTGAAAAAACTCCCTTCCCAAAGCTTTTAGATAAATTGGTTGGTATCATGTTGGATTTAGGTGGGACTTCCGGCTCTTTAGGAACTAAAAACAAAGTGCATCAGTTTGAAGTTAATGAAATGAGCATACAGCCACTTATTTGTTATGAAAGTATTTATGGTGATTTGCAAAAAGGAAATACAAACCTGATAGCGATTATAACCAATGATGGTTGGTGGAAAAATACTGCAGGCTATAAGCAGCATTTTGAGTATGCTAGGCTTAGGGCGGTTGAGCAAAGAAGAATGATTGTTCGTTCAGCTAACACAGGAATTTCTGGTGTTATTTCTCCTTATGGTGAAGTGATTGAAAGTACAAACTGGGATGAAGCTATTTGTATTACTGCTAATATTAGTTTGAATAATGAAACTACTTTTTATAGTAAGTTTGGCGATTACATAGGAAGGCTCTCAGTTTTTATGGCCTTTATGCTGATGATTACTTCCTTTGTAAAAGGGAGGTTGAAGAAATAAAAAAACCACTTTTTACAGAATGGGTTTTGATTACTTTTTTAAAAAAAATTACTCTTCAGTTGTTGTTTCTTCCTCATCTTCAGTTAAGTCAATATTGATTTCAATAAGGGTGTCAACATCACCTTCCATTTCAATATCCTCTAGCACAGTATCTACTATACTATCTACATCAAGATTTTCATCCTCTACTTGAATCTCTACTCTTATTTTTTTCTTTACCTCTATTGCATCATCTTCAATTCCTATATTAAAGCCATTGTTTAGCGTGCAAGTATTTTCTTCACCACATTCACAATTAATAACAAATAAATAGCCTAATAAAACAATAACGAGCCCCCATGTTAAGGGTTTTTCTAAATTTCCCATGATCTTAATTTTTAGTTAGTATGGCGCTAAGTTAGTAAAAATAAATTATTTAAGCGTATTTGGAATTTTGCAAACCGGTATGGCATGCATTTTATGTTGATTAGCTTTGTTCATTTTAGTGTAAATGTCAAGCACTTGTTTTTCTCTTGTTGTTAAGGCGTTTTTATCGCCACTAAAAGCCATTGCCCATTCTAGTTCCTGGTAGCTTGCGCCTATTTGATCTTCATCAGTTTTATCTTCTCCCCAAAGGCCGTCAGTAGGTGCAGCTTTTAGTATTTCAGTATCAATACCAAGCTCCTTCCCAAGCGTATATACTTCAGTTTTCAGTAAATCAGCAATTGGGCTAATATCTACTCCTCCATCACCATATTTGGTAAAGAAGCCAATTCCAAAATCCTCTACTTTATTTCCTGTACCTAGTACTAATGAGTTGTTGGCTTGTGCAAAATAATAGAGGGTAGTCATTCTTAGCCTTGCTCTTGTGTTCACTAAAGCTAATTCATGTTTTTCTTCTCCTAAAGGAAGTAAACTTATAAAGCGATCAAAAACAGGAGTGAGTTCTAATTCCACTCTCCTCACATTTTCAAAATTCTCTTTTAACCAATCAATGTGTTTCAATCCTCTATCTACTTGTTTGTTGTTTTGATGTATTGGCATTTCCACACAAAGTAAAGGTAATCCTGTTTTAGCTGCTAGCGTTGAGGTAATTGCAGAATCAATCCCACCAGAAATCCCAATCACAAATCCTTTAACATGCGTGTTTTGGGCGTAATTAAGTAGCCAATCACTAATGTGATTTATTATTGCTGTAGTTTCCATAATTGTTTGCAAATGTAAAAGAAAACTTCTTAATTTGCCAGATGAAACCTATAGTCTTATTTCTTTCAGTTACCCTTGCTACTTTTTTGTTAGCGTCTTGGCTTTTCTCTCTTTCTTCTGATGCTGAAAAGCTAGATTTAAAAGTGAATAGATTTGAACAATCACTATTTGAAATAACTCCTGATAATGTGACTGAGCTATCTGCAAAGTGGGTAGATGATTTTGGTGCTTTTGATGAGGTGTTTGCTAGTCAGATTATGCAAAAAGGCAACCTAACGGATGAGCAGTATAATCAAGAGCTTGTTGTTTTTACTCAGCATAAAGATATGCGAGAAGCTTATGATAGTGTTGCTGTAATGTTTACTGATTTTTCGAATATTGAGCAGGAATTAGAATCTGCTTTTTGGCAATTTCATGATGACTTTCCTTCTTACCCAATTCCTGAAATAACTACTTTTTTTGGAGGTTTTAATTATGGTGTTGTTACTTATGATGATAATATTGCTATTGGTTTGGAAAACTTTTTAGGACAAAATAGCAAGTACTATTCTTTACTAGGAGATCCAAGTTATTTACGTTTTCAAAAACAAAAAAAGTTTATTGCTTCTAATGTAATGGAGGTGTGGATAAATGAATATTTTCAAGAATATTTAGGAGGGAGGGACTTGCTTTCTCAACTTATCTATAAAGGAAAAGTAATGTATTGTATTGATAAAATGCTGCCTAATCTTTCAATGGAGGATAAGTTTCGTTTTACGATTGAACAAATGGATTGGGTGGTAGAAAATGAAGCAAGTGTTTGGCAGTATATAGTGCATGAAGATTTATTGTTTTCCAAAGACGAACAACAATTCAGAACCTTTATAAATTACTCTCCTTTTGCAAAAGGAATGCCACCACAAGCTCCAGGCAGAGTAGCTTACTATATTGGTTATAAAATGGTAAATGAATACATGGGTAACAATGAAATTGATGTTGAGGAACTTATGTATTTGACAGATTCAAGAAAATTTTTACAACAATCAAAATATAAACCTACAAAATAGTATAATGAAACAGACTTTAAAATTTGAACTTGAGTTAGACGACAATAATTTACCTCTAAATATCGAAATGCATGCAAGTGATGACGCTGCAAATGAGAAGGAAATCAAAGCTTTAATGGTGTCTGCTTGGGCGGCTAAAACTAAAGAGACTTTACGTATTGACCTTTGGACTAAGGATATGACTGTGAATGAAATGTTTATTATGTATCATCAAACTATGATGGGGATGGCAGTTACTTTGGAACGAGCAACAGGACATGATAAATTGGCAAGTGCTTTACGTGATTATTGCGAGTTCTTTGCAGAACAAACGGAAATCAAAGGGACTAAATAATCTCTTTAAATTGAGGATTTAGGTTTTTAATAAAAGTGGAAATTTCAGTTGTTCCTATTTTCTTTTCGGCTGAGGTGATAAATATCTGAGGTAATTCATCCCAAGTTTTTTTCATTTCAACTTTATAAGAGCCAATATTTTTGGCAAGCTCTACTTTTCCTAGTTTATCAGCTTTGGTAAAGACCATTACAAAAGCAATGCCTTTTTCGGCTAGCCAATGCATGAATTCCTGGTCAATTGCTTGCGGTTTATGTCTAGCATCAATTAATACAAACAGACACATTAGGTTAGTTCTGTTAAGCAGATATTCACTTATCATATCATGAAATTCTGCTCGTATTGCTTTAGGAACCTTCGCATATCCAAACCCTGGTAAATCGACTAAATACCATTCGTTATTGATGATGAAATGATTGATGAGCTGAGTTTTTCCTGGTCTTCTTGAAGTTTTAGCTAAATTCTTATGATTTACTAAAGCATTTATTAAAGATGATTTTCCAACATTAGACCTTCCAATAAAAGCATATTCTGCCATTCTGGGTGCAGGACATGTTTTGTAATCAGCATTACTAATTACAAATTCACCAGTTTTAATTTTCATGATTATTTAAAATTTATCGTTCAAGAATTTTAGTACGATTTTACTAAATTCTTCAGGGTGCTCCCACATAGCCGCATGCCCACACAATGGTATCCAATGTAGCTCAGAATTTGGTAATAATTCATGAAATTCTTCCGCAACATTCGGTGGAGTTACTTTATCGTGCTCTCCCCAAATTAAACAAACAGGTATCTTGAAATGAGGTAGGTCCTGCCCCATATTGTGTCTGATAGCTGATTTTGCATATCCTAATAGTTTTAAAATTGACACACGATTATTTGCAATTTCAAATATTTTATCAACTAGTTCATCAGTTGCTACTTTTGGATCGTAGAATACTTCTTCTGTTTTTGTTCTTATATAATTTTTATCTCCTCTTCTTGGGAAAGAATCTCCCATTGCGTTTTCGTATAATCCCGAACTACCTGTAAGTACCAGACCACTCACCATCTCAGGGTGTTTTTTTGAAAAAATAAGAGCAATATGCCCTCCCATTGAATTTCCAAGTAATATTGCTGACGAAAGCCCAAGGTAATTCATAAATTCGTATAAATAATCACTTAAAGATTTGACAGAAACTTTAAGAATACTTCCTTCAAAAAGTTTAAGGTCCAATCCGTAAACTTTGTGTTCTTTAGAAATAAAATCAACCATCTCACCAAAGTTCTCAATTCCACCCATCAAACCATGTAATAGTATGATAGGTTTTCCCTTATCTCCTTTTTCAAGCCATTTGAATTTTCCTTCTTCCTTAACCATATGAGTTCTGATTTTAATTTACAAAGAAACAAAAATATTTGTTAACTATACTAACTAGAAAGAAGATAGAGTAAAAAGTTAGTGGATGGGTAAAGTTATCAACAAAGTGGTATAGAGTGGGATAAAGTGGGATTTATACTTATATTAGCACCCGGATTCAAAGTTAATTAAAGTGATAAATGTAATAGGAACATACGAATGTAAAGCTGACGAGAAAGGGCGTGTGATGTTCCCTGCTGCCCTTAAAAAACAATTGAAAAATGTGATGAATGATGGCTTTGTGATTAAGAGGTCAGTTTTTAATAAGTGTTTAGAGATTCACCCCATGTCAGAATGGGAGAAAGTTGTGAATCAAGTAAACAAGTTGAATCGCTTTGTTAAAAAGAATAATGATTTTATTAGATCCTACATGTCAGGATTAAAAGTAGTTGAGGTAGATGGTGCAGGTCGATTTTTAATTCCTAAGGATTTGTATGGATTTGCAGATTTGAAAAAGGAGTTAGTCTTGTCTTCTTCAGTAAATATGATAGAGATTTGGGATAAAGATAAATATGAGACTTCTGTAGCTGAAACACTAGTTAATTTTGGAAATCTGGCTGAGGATGTGATGGGGAATCAGCCTCAAGATGATTCGGATGGAATATCATAACCCAGTATTATTAAACGAATGTATTGAAGGGTTAAGCATTAAGCCCACAGGAATTTATGTTGATGTTACCTTTGGTGGTGGTGGTCATTCCAAATTAATTTTAAAACATCTTGATGGAGGTAAGTTATATGCTTTTGATCAGGATGAAAATGCGCATAAAAATGCTTTAGAAGGTGATATTTTTAAGTTGATTAATGCAAACTTCAGGCATCTTAAAAATTTCTTAAGAATGGAAGGTGTTCTTAAGATAGATGGATTGCTAGCTGATTTGGGAGTTTCCTCTCATCAGTTTGATGTTGCTGAAAGAGGTTTCTCTATTCGTTTTGATGGAGAGTTGGATATGAGAATGAATATCAATTCGCCTTTGTCGGCAAGAAGTGTAGTGAATGAATATACTCAGCAAGATTTGGCAAATGTTTTATTTAAGTATGGTGAGCTCAGAAACTCAAGGTCTATTGCTAAAGAAATTATAAATGCTAGAGAAGTTGAGGATATTATTACTACAAATCAATTGATTGAGGTGGTATCTCATATGGTTCCTGAAAAAAAGAGAAATCAGTTTTTGGCACGTATTTTTCAAGCTATTCGTATTGAGGTAAATGATGAAATGAAAGCTTTGGAAGAAATGCTTTTAAGTGCAGTTGATATGTTGAATAAAGGTGGGCGCTTAGTGGTGCTTTCTTATCATTCACTGGAAGACAGAATGGTGAAAAATCTTATGAAGAAAGGAAATTTGGAAGGTGATTTAGAAAAAGATTTTTTTGGAAATCCAATTAAAGATTTAAAAGAAATAACACGAAAAGTAATAGTAGCTACAGAAGAGCAAATAGCAGAAAACACTAGAGCTAGAAGTGCAAAATTACGCATAGCTGAAAAAAGTTAATGAACACAATAAAAGGAAATAAAAGTTCATTGTTCTCTATCTTAAAAGGGGAGTTTATTGCGGACCAAAACAATCAAAAATACATTCCTTTTTTATTTTTTATTGTATTACTTATTTTATTGAATATTAGAATTTCTTTTAGGGCTGAACGCTTGTTAAAGGAATCTATTGCTTTGGAGCAAGATGTGGCAGATTTGCGCTTGGTTTATATCACTACAAAGTCTGATTTAATGAGCATGTACAGGAGGTCAGTTATTGAAGAAATTGTAGCAGATAATGGTTTAAAAACTTCATTGAATCCACCAATCATTATTGAAAGAAATAATGACTAAAAAAACAGAAAATAAGAATGTTAGAATTATAGGACTTTACCTATTCGTAATGCTTATTGCGGCAGGAATAGTTTCAAAAATTGTAACTGTACAGCAATTTAGCGAATCAATAAATACAAGTAGTCAGCCGAGATATTTTACAGTTGAAGCTCCAAGAGGAAATATTATTGCTGATGACGGAGCTTTGTTAGCAATCTCTATGCCGCTTTATGATGTTCGCTTAGATATGAGTGTGATGAAAAAATTATTGTTTAAAGAAAATGTTGCTGAGCTTGCAGTTTTGTTGTCTAATCTGTTTGAAGATAAAACAGCTGAAGAATATGAATTGTTTTTAAATCAATCCAAAAGAGCAAAAAAGAACAAGTATATTTTATTACAAAACAAGGTAACGCACAATGAACTGAATGCTTTAAAGAAAATGCCAATACTAAAATTAGGACAATATAAAGGAGGTTTAATAGCAGAACAAAGGCCGAATAGAGAGAAGCCATTTGGGTTATTGGCGCAAAGAACAGTAGGTGTGTTAAGAAATGTAAATCCTGTAGGGATTGAAAGGGCATTTAATCAAACTCTATCAGGAGTTGATGGTAAGCATTTGAAACGAAAAATTGAGAAAGGAATTTGGGTGCCACAGGATGCAGAAGGAAATAGATTGCCAAGAGCTGGAAATAATGTGATTACTACTATCAATACAGATATGCAAGATGTTGCTGAAAAAGCATTAGAAAACACCTTGCTGAATCATGATGCCGATTGGGGTTGTGTGGTGTTGATGGAGGTGGAAACAGGAGAGGTAAAGGTAATTGCAAACTTGAAAAAACAGGAGGATGGAAGTGTGAGAGAGCTGTTTAATTTTGCTATGGCTAAGCATGTTTCACCAGGCTCTACCTTTAAGTTAGCTTCAGTAATTGCAGGATTAGAAGATGGTTATTTTAAGGTTGAGGATTCTGTTAGAACTTATGGTGGGCAATTTAGTTTTTACGATAGGGTAATGAAGGATTCTAAATTAGGGTTGTATGATAATATCACCATTAAGCGCGCTTTTATAAAGTCTTCTAATGTTGGTATTTCTCGTATTATTTTTGATAATTATAAAAGTAATCCTACTGCATTTACTGATAGGATTTATAAAATGGGCTTAAGTACCCCTTTGGAATTAGAATTGCCTTTTCCAAATAATTTAAAATCACCAATTCCGAATAAAGGAAGTTGGTCAGGAGTTACTCTTCCTTGGATGTCAATTGGTTATGAAATGCAGTTAACTCCTATTCATATGCTTACTTTCTATAATGCGGTAGCCAATAAAGGAAAAATGGTAAAGCCAATGTTTACTTCAGCAATCAGTCGTAATGGGAAAATAATTAAAGAACATACTGCTCAGGTGATAAATCCTTCTATATGTTCCAAAGCAACTATTGATGCTGTAATGCCTTTACTTGTTGGTGTGGTGGAAGAAGGGACTGCAAAAAATATAAAAACAAGTAATTATTTAATAGCAGGAAAAACAGGAACAACAGTGATTAATTTTAACAATCGATCGGAGGGGGAAGGGAAAGAGTATCAAGCTTCTTTTGCAGGTTTTTTCCCAGCTGATAATCCAAAATATTCTTGTATAGTGGTAGTAAATAATCCTAAAGAAAACGGACATTATGGAGGGTCAGTTGCAGCTCCAATCTTTAAAGAATTAGCGGATAAAGTATATGCTTCTGATATGAGTATTCATAAAGCATTGCAGCAATCAGATGCGCTTGCAAGCCTGCCTAAAGTGAAGCAAGGAAGTGTAGAGGAAGTAAATAAAGTATTGTCTGAATTTAAAATAAATACTACTTCAACTGATGAGCAATGGATGGTTTCAAAAACATCAAAAAATGAAGTTCTTTTAGAAGTAAGAAAAATAGAGAGAGATTTACAAAATGGAAATATGCCTGATTTAAGAGGAATGGGAATTCAGGATGCGATTTACTTGTTAGAGTCCTATGGATTAATTGTTAAAATTATTGGAAGTGGAGCTGTGCAATCTCAGTCCATTGCAAAAGGAGTGCGTTTTACAAAAGGGAGTATTATTAAATTAGAGTTAGCCTAATGAACTTACAAGAACTATTATATAAAGTAAGTGTTTTAAAAGTAGTAGGGACTACTAATATTGAGGTTCTTGATATTGCTTTTGATTCTAGAAAAGTAAAAGTAAATTCCTTATTTATTGCGGTGAAAGGAACGCAATCTGATGGGCATACTTATATTTCACAAACAATAAAAGCAGGTGTTTCAGTTATTGTTTTGGAAGATATGCCAGCTGATTTGGATGATAAAACGACTTATATTCAAGTGGAAGATAGTAGTATTGCTTTAGGAATTATTGCAGCTAATTTTTATGAGAATCCTTCTGGAAAGTTAAAATTAGTTGGAATTACTGGAACTAATGGTAAAACTACAATAGTCAGTTTGTTGAGTCAAATATTTACTTTATTGAATGTAAAAGTAGGTATGCTGTCTACAATACAAAATAAAATTATTGATGAAGTTATTCCATCAACTCATACTACTCCTGATGCTTTGCATCTTAATTTTTTATTGAATAGAATGATCAAGGAAGGTTGTAAATATTGTTTTATGGAAGTAAGTTCTCATGCTATTGCACAAGGAAGAATCTCAGGGTTAAATTTTTCAGGTGGTATATTTACTAATATCACTCAGGATCATTTAGACTATCATAACACCTTTACTGAATACCGTGATGTAAAAAAATCCTTCTTTGATATTTTACCAAAATCAGCTTTTGCACTTAGCAATAAAGATGATAAAAATGGCATGAAAATGCTAGAGGGAACGAAAGCTAAAAAATGTACTTATGCACTTAAGTCAGTTGCGGATTATAAATGCAGGGTACTTGAAAATCAGTTTGAGGGGCTGCTGTTAAATATCAATAAAGTAGATGTTTCGGTTAAATTGATTGGGGATTTTAATGCTTACAATATGCTTTCAGTTTATGCTGTTACTAATCTTTTTGATTTTGAGGATAATGAGGTGCTTACAGCATTGAGTATGCTCACTGCAGTTGAGGGAAGGTTTCAGTATTTGCAATCCAAAGAAAAGATTACTGCAATAGTGGATTATGCTCATACGGATGATGCATTAAAGAATGTAATTTCTACAATAAATAATATCAGATCCAATTCCGAACAATTAATAACGGTTGTTGGTTGCGGCGGTGATAGAGATAAAACAAAGCGACCATTAATGGCAGCTGTTGCTTGTAACTTAAGTAATCAGGTTATTCTTACTGCAGATAATCCTAGGTCAGAAAGTCCTAATGCAATTATAGAAGATATGTTAGAAGGATTAGATCTTATTCAAAAGAAGAAGGTATTAGTAATTACGGATAGAGCTCAGGCGATTAAAACAGCTTGTCGCTTAGCAAATACCAATGATATTGTATTGGTTTCTGGCAAAGGGCATGAGAAATATCAAGAAATTAATGGAGAAAAATTTCCATTTGACGATTTAGAAGAACTCAAACAATCATTAAATATAATTATACAATAATGTTATACTACTTATTTGAATACTTACAAAGTGCTTATGATTTTCCTGGAGCAGGATTGTTCCAGTATATTTCTTTTCGTGCAGCAATGGCAATCATTACTTCTCTTTTAGTGTCCTTAGTTTCTGGGGGCAAAATCATCAATATTATCCGTAATAAACAAATTGGTGAGCAAGTAAGAGAATTAGGTTTGATAGGAGAAGAGCGTAAAAAAGGAACGCCAACTATGGGAGGATTAATCATCTTAGCAGCTATTCTTATTCCTACTTTATTGTTTACTAAACTAGATAATATTTACATCATTATTATGATAGTTTCTACACTATGGCTTGGTGTTATTGGATTTATTGATGATTATATCAAAGTGTACAAAAAAGATAAAGAAGGATTGGCAGGAAGGTTTAAGATTTTAGGTCAAGTTGGGATTGGTTTAATTGTAGGTTTAGTGATGGTTTTTCATGAAGATATTGTGGTGAAAGAAGATATTAAAATTTCTGTTGACACTGAAATAATTGGTTCGGTTGATTTAGCTAAGAAATCTTCAAAAACAACAACTCCTTTCTTTAAGAATAATGAATTTGACTATCAAGATCTAACTTCTTGGATGGGAGATTCTGCAAAAGATTACGCTTGGATATTCTTTATTCTGATAGTGGTAATTATCATAACAGCAGTTTCCAATGGAGCAAATATGACGGATGGCTTAGATGGCTTAGCGACAGGGACTTCAGCAATTATTGGTGCCACACTTGTCCTTTTCGCATATGTGTCTGGTAACATAATTGCTGCCGATTATTTAAATATAATGTATATTCCTAATACAGGAGAATTGGTAATTTATATGTCTGCTTTTGTGGGAGCTTGTGTAGGGTTTATGTGGTACAATTCTTATCCAGCACAAGTATTTATGGGTGATACGGGTTCTTTGGCCTTAGGAGGTATTATTGCGGTAGTTGCTATCCTAATTCGTAAAGAATTACTTATCCCTATTTTGTGTGGGATATTTTTAATTGAAAATGTATCAGTAATGCTACAAGTTGGTTATTTCAAATACACAAAAAAGAGATATGGTATTGGGAAGCGTATCTTTAAGATGGCTCCATTGCATCATCACTACCAGAAATTGGGAATGCATGAAAGTAAAATTGTAACAAGGTTTTGGATTATTGGAATCATGTTAGCAGTTATAACAATAGTTACTTTAAAACTGAGGTAATGGTAAAAAGAATAGTTGTACTAGGTGCAGGACTTAGTGGAGTTGGGGCGGCTGTTTTAGCAAAGAAGAAAGGGTTTAATGTTTTTGTTTCGGATAAAGGAACAATCACGGATAAAAATAAAGTAGTTCTGTTAAATAATGAAATTGAGTGGGAGGAGCAAAAGCACTCATCTGAAAGTATTTTAAATGGGGATGAGGTAATTAAAAGTCCAGGAATTCCTGATAATGTAGATTTGATTCAGCAATTAATTGCAAAAGAGATTCCAGTAATTTCTGAAATAGAATTTGCTTTTAGATATACCAATGCAAAAATTGCAGCTATTACAGGCAGTAACGGAAAAACCACAACTACTTTACTGCTTGGGCATGTACTGAAAAGTGCAGGCTATGATGTGCTAGTTGCAGGAAATGTAGGTGTTGGGTTTGCGCTTTCTTTATCTGAACGTGATTATGATTATATCGTTTTGGAATTGAGTAGTTTCCAGTTGGATGGTATTCAGAAATTCAGAAGTGATGTTGCTATATTGTTAAATATTACTGCTGATCATTTGGATAGATATAATAATAAACTGGAAAATTATGCTGCATCAAAATTCAGGATTACAGAAAATCAAACTACGGAAGATGTACTAATTTATAATGCAGATGATGCAATGATGAAGGGACTCACGACAAAAGCAAAAAAACTTCCAATCTCATTAACTACTAAGCAAGCAGAAGGAGGGTTTTACAATAACAATGAAATAATAATTAATTTAAATAATAATACTATGACAATGCAAGAATTAGCTCTACAAGGTAAGCACAATATTTTTAACTCAATGGCAGCCGCTATTGCAGCAAGAGTTTTTGAAGTAAAGGATACAATTATTCGTCAAGCAATGATTGATTTCCAAAATATTGAACACAGATTGGAATATGTGCTTACAGTACATGGTATCGATTTTATTAACGATTCAAAAGCAACTAATGTAAATGCCTGTTGGTATTCTCTGGAAAGTATGACTAAAGAAGTGGTTTGGATAGTTGGCGGGGTAGATAAAGGAAATGACTATGTTGAGTTAACTGAAATGGTTGATAAAAAGGTAAAGGCAATTATTTGTTTAGGAGAAAATAATGAAAACATTATTTCAGCTTTCAAAGGAAAAGTAGAAATTATTCTTCAGGCATCAAGTATGAAAGAGGCTGTACATCAATCTTATGCATTAGCGGATAAGCAGGATGTTGTTTTGTTATCTCCAGCTTGTGCGAGTTTTGATTTATTTGCTAATTATGAGGATAGAGGTATGCAGTTTAAAAAACAAGTTCGTAATCTGTAAATGAGCTCTTGGATAAAAAATATCAATTTAGAGGGAGATAGAACAATTTGGGGAGTAGTCCTTGCTTTGTCTTTATCTTCTGTATTAGTAGTTTATAGTACTGCTGGTTGGCATTTTTTATTTAGTCATATTACTAAATTATTACTGGGTTTGTTTGCTATGTATGTTGTGCATAAAATTAAGTTTAAGTATTTTTCAAAAATAGGACAGATAGGATTCCTATTTAGCTTGTTTTTACTTGTGTTAGTTTTGCTTATAGGAGTAAGTGTTAACGGAGCATCAAGGTGGTTACAATTTGCAAATCTTCAATTTCAACCTTCTGATGTAGCCAAGTTGGCAATACTCGTCTATATCGCAAGGCAGATTAGTAAGCAAAGGGATTATCTTCATGATTTTAAGGAATTATTTTGGCATGTTTTAGGACCTTTGATTTTGGTGTGTGTTTTAATTTTACCAAATAATTTTTCAACAGCAGCATTGGTCTTTATTAATGGTTTGATGCTGATGTTTGTTGGAAAAATTCGTGTTAAATTTATTGCGGCGATTATTGGTTTTGCTTTTTTAGGAGCACTTACTATTTATGCTACTGCTAAATTTAATTCTTTAGGAACAAAAATTATGCCTAGGTCAGCTACTTGGGTAAGTCGTATTGATAGTTTTTTTACTGATGCTGAGGGAGATGAGCAATCGAAAGATTTTCAGCAAACACAAGCATTGGTAGCCATACAAAATGGAGGGATGACAGGAGTGGGTCCTGGAAAAAGTATCCAAAGAAATATTTTACCTTATTCATCTTCCGATTTTATTTACGCTATTATCATTGAGGAGTATGGTTTGTTTGGAGGTGTATTAATTTTGTTGTTTTATCTGATTTTAATGTTTAGAGCCATTAGAATTGCACTGAGAGTGAAGAGTGTATTTGGTAGTTTGCTAGTTACAGGTTTAATGTTTTCTTTAGTTTTTCAAGCCTTAATAAACATGTTAGTTTCGGTAGAAGTATTGCCAGTTACAGGGCAAACCCTACCACTGATAAGTATGGGAGGAACCTCAATTGTATTTTCGTGTATTGCAATTGGGATAGTATTGAGTGTAAGTAGAGATGCAACAGATAGAAAGTATGAAAAAGCTTAAAGTAATTATTAGTGGAGGTGGTACGGGAGGACATATTTTTCCTGCCCTAGCAATTGCAAAAGCAATAGAAAAAAAAGTGGAGAAAGTAGAGTTTCTATTTGTTGGTGCTGTAGATAGAATGGAAATGGAAAAAATTCCAGCAGCGGGATATAAAATTGTTGGACTTTGGATTAGTGGCTTGCAAAGAAAACTTAGTATACGTAATTTATTATTTCCTTTTAAATTGATAAGTAGCTTGCTAAAAGCAAGAAAAATTATTAAACAATTTAAACCTGATTTAGCAATTGGAACTGGGGGTTATGCTAGTGGTCCTTTGCTTTTTTTAGCTGCTCATAAAGGAGTTCCCTCTCTTATTCAAGAGCAAAATTCTTATCCAGGTATTACTAATAAAATTTTAGCAAAATATGTTAAAAAGGTTTGCGTAGCTTATGATAATATGGAGAGATTTTTTGGAAATGAAAAAATGATTATTACAGGAAACCCTATCCGTGAGGATATTTTAAGTTTTGACACAAAAGTTGAGGCAGGAAGAAAGCTATTTAATTTAGATGTTTCAAAACCAACTGTTTTGGTTGTAGGCGGTAGTTTAGGTGCACATACAATAAATAATGCTATTGCTAAAAATATAACTGATTTTAAAACCGCTGAGATTAATTTAATTTGGCAAACAGGAATTTCTTTTCAGAATCAAGCTAAAAAAATTACTAATCAGGTTGGTATGATTGGAATACAGGCGTATACTTTTATAAAAGAAATGGATTTAGCCTATGCTGCTGCTGATGTTATTGTTTCGCGTGCCGGAGCAATTGCTATTTCAGAATTGTGTTGCGTAGGAAAGCCAATTATTTTGGTTCCTTCTCCTAATGTGTCTGAAAATCATCAGTATAAAAATGCACAATCCTTAGTTAATAAGAATGCTGCTTTACTTGTTAAGGATAGGCATGCAAGCCGTAAACTTGTGCTTATGCTGTTGGAATTATTAACAAATAGTGGTAAGCAAGAAAAGTTAAGTAATAATATTAAAAAATTAGCGGTGAAAGATGCTGCAGATAAGATTGCAGAAATTGCATTGGGTTTAATAGAATGAATATAGATTTATACAAACATATTTACCTAATTGGTATTGGAGGAATTGGAATGAGTGCTTTGGCACGCTATTTTAATGCTCATGGAAAACAAATTTATGGTTATGATAAAGTGCAATCGGATTTATGTTATGAACTAGAAAGTGAAGGGATTCAAATTCATTACAATGATGCAACAGAAAATATCCCGCAATGCATACAAGAAGCTATTTATAATGAAATTTTAGTTATTTATACTCCTGCCATTTCTGAGGAAAATATAGTGTTAAGTTATTTTAAGGATAAAGGATTTAAGTTGCACAAAAGAGCTGAAGTGTTAGGGATGATAAGTAAAGAATCCTTTACTATTGCTGTTGCAGGTACACATGGTAAAACAACAACTTCAGCAATTTTGGCTCATGTTTTGAATCATGCGGGGAAACAATCCACTGCCTTTTTAGGGGGAATAAGCAAGAATTATAATACAAATTTGATGTTAGCTGAAAAAGGAAATATCCTTATTGTGGAAGCAGATGAATACGATAAATCTTTTTTGCAATTACACCCTGATGTAGCAATTATCACTTCTGTGGATGCTGATCATTTGGATATTTATAAGGATAAACAAGATTTACATAATGCATTTAAGCAGTTTGCATCTCAAATAAAACCCAATGGTTTATTATTGTTGGAGGATTCCATAACAATTGATTTTCCAACTCCTGATCAGGCAATGAAGTTGACTTATTCAGCAGTAAATAAAGCGGATTACTCAGCTGAAAATATAGAAGTGAAAGAAGGAAAAATGGTTTTTGATTTGACAGCTATGGGTATTATGCCAAGCATGACATATGAAAAAAAGCAACAAGGACTATCATTTATTTTGCCAGGAATACACAATGTAAGTAATGCAATTGCTGCTTCAGCGGTAGCCTGTTATTTAGGACTTTCTTGTGAAGATATTGTAAGAGGATTAAACACTTTTAAAGGAATAAATAGAAGATTTGATGTTCATATCAATACTCAAGAATTAGCTTATGTTGATGATTATGCACATCATCCTCAAGAAGTAAGTGCCACAATAAATGCAGCAAAACTTTTATTTCCTGAGCGAGAGATTACTGTAGTGTTCCAACCGCATTTATTTTCTCGAACTAAGGATTTTTATCAAGAGTTTGCAGTTTCATTGTCTTTAGCCGATCAGCTTATTTTATTAGATATATATCCTGCAAGAGAATTGCCAATTGAGGGTGTAAACTCTAGAATGTTGTTGGATTTGTGTACCAGTCCAAAAAAAGAAACATGTAGTAAACAGGAGTTATTAAAAATATTGAAAGGAGAAAATTTAGATGTGTTGATGACATTAGGAGCTGGAGATATTGGTGCTTTGGCACAGCCCATAAAACATTTGCTTAACTAATGAAAAAGGTATTGCAAATATTAAAGTGGGGAATGCTATTGTCTTTGATGCTTGTTGTTTTGGCGTTTACGAATCAAAAGCAAAATAAGCAAATGATATTCTTAAGTCAAATCAATATTGAAATGTCAGAAGATAAATTTATGACCGAGCAAATTGCATTAAAATATATTGAACAACATGATTTTAATTTTGATAGTATTACCCTTTCAAATTCTTATTTGAACGAATTGGAGATAGCTTTTTTACAGCATCCAGCTATTAAAAATGCAGAAGTATATAGCAATCAAGAAGGCGTGATGAATATTAACTTACAACAAAGAAAGGTAGCAGTTCGTATTAAAACTGATAATGCCGATTATTACTTGGATGAACAAGGAATGAGAATGCCTTTGTCAAGCGAATACACTCCAAGAGTTTTGGTTGTGACTGGGGAAGTAAATGAATCTCATCATTCTAGTATTTTCAGTTTTGTAGAAAAAATAAATAAGGATAAATTCTGGAAATCACAAATTAATCAGGTGCATTTCTACAATAAGGAAGTAATTATTATTCCCAGGGTAGGTAGTCAGAAAATACATTTTGGAGCACTTACAGATGTGAATGAGAAATTAGGAAATTTATATCAGTTTTATAAACAAGCAATGCCTGTTAAAGGGTGGCAAACCTATAGTGACATTAGTTTAGCATATAATAATCAAATTGTTTGCACAAAAAAATAAGAAATGGAAGAGAGCAATCAACATATAAATACAGGAGAATATATGGTAGGTCTTGATATTGGTACTACCAAAATATCTGTTATGATTGGCAAGAAAAATCAGTATGGAAAATTAGAGATATTAGGAACGGGTAGAGCAGTTTCTAATGGAGTAGCTAGAGGAATTGTAGCTAATATTGATAAAACTGTTGATTCAATAAAAGAGACAATAAAAGAGGCAAATAAAAAATCAGGAATGGAAATTGATGAAGTTTTTGTTGGTATTGCTGGTCAGCACATAAAAAGCTTACAACATAGAGGAGAATTGGTTAGAGATAATATTGAGATTGAGATTGAAAAAGCTGATATTGATAAGTTGAAATCCAATATGTTTAAGCTAATTACTATTCCAGGAGAGGAAGTAATTCATGTTATTCCTCAGGAGTACACTGTGGATGGTGAAGATGGGATACAAGACCCTAAAGGTATGGCGGGAGTAAAGTTAGAAGCTAATTTTCATGTAATTACTGCTCAAGTTGGCGCTGTTCGTAACATTATAAGATGTGTGGAAAAAGCAGGCTTAACGCCTAAAGAATTAGTGCTAGAGCCTTTTGCCTCAGCAGTTGCTACCTTGGATGAAGATGAATTAAGAGAAGGAGTTGCCTTGGTAGATATAGGTGGTGGAACAACTGATGTAGCTATTTTTTTAGATAATATTATTCGTCATACTGCAGTAATACCTTTTGGAGGAAATGTGATTACTAAGGATATTAAAACGGGATTATCTATTTTAGAAAAGCAGGCTGAGTTGTTGAAAGTAAAATTTGGTTCAGCAATGTACACAGAGGATCAGGAAAATGTAATGGTGTCTATTCCAGGTTTAAGAGGAAGAGAGCCAAAGGAAATAGCGGTAAAAAACTTGTCAGAAATTATAGGCGCTCGTTATAAAGAGATTATTGATTTGGTATATCATCAGATTAAAGTTTCTGGTTATGAAAATAAATTGATGACAGGAATAGTAATTACTGGAGGTGGTGCGCAAATAAGAAACCTAAAGCAGTTAGTTGCTTTTGTTACAGGAAAGGAAACACGTATAGGTTACCCTAACGAACATTTAGGAAGTGAATCAAAGGATACTGTTGTTAGCCCAATGTATGCTACAGGTGTAGGCTTAGTAATGAAAGGGTTTGAGCATGCTGAATATACTAATGCTCCATCAAAAAGAACAACCAATATCAACCCTGATGAAAATACAGAGATAGATGACTCGGTAGAAGATGGAGAGCAAAGTGTTGAGCCGACCTTGATGGATAGGTTTACAGGATGGTTTACTGAAGAAAATATAGATTAATAAATTAATAAATTCAAAAAAGAAAATTATGAGTGCAATTGACTTAGGAATGGATTTCCAGATGCCAAAAAACCAATCTTCACAAATAAAAGTGATGGGTATTGGAGGTGGAGGTAGTAATGCTGTAAATTACATGTTCGAACATGGAATTAAGGGAGTAGATTTTGTGATCTGTAACACAGATGAACAAGCTCTTGAAGCAAGTCCAGTGCCAATTAAAATTCAGTTAGGAGCTAACTTAACAGAAGGTTTAGGAGCAGGTTCTAATCCTGAAATAGGTAAAAAAGCAGCTGAAGAAAGTGCGGATAGAATTACTGAGCTGTTAGATGCTAATACTAAAATGTTGTTTTTAACTGCTGGCATGGGTGGTGGTACTGGTACGGGAGCTGCTCCTGTAATCGCTGAAATTGCGCGTGAAAAAGGAATTCTTACTGTAGGAGTGGTTACAAATCCGTTTTCTACAGAAGGAGGTTATCGTAAGCAATATGCTGAAGATGGCTTAGCCGAATTAAAAAAATATGTAGATACTTTATTAATTATTAATAACGATAAGTTAATTGAGGTATATGGTGACCTTACTTTTACTCAAGCGTTTGGAAAAGCAAATGAGGTGTTGAATACGGCTACAAAAGGAATTGCTGAAGTAATTTCACAGCATTTATTAGTTAATATTGACTTAAATGATGCTCGTAAGGTATTAGAAAATAGCGGTACTGCTGTAATGGGGCAAGCTATTGCAGAAGGAGAAAATAGAGCTATTGAGGCTGTAATAGGAGCTTTGGATTCTCCGCTATTAAATGATAACGATATTACTGGAGCTCAGCAAGTATTGTTAAAAATCGTAACCGGTACTGGGGATGATGAAATAAAAATGTCAGAGCTATTCAAAATTAAAAATAAAATACAAGAAGCAGCTGGTAAAGATGTAAATATTATTGAAGGAATTGGTATTGATACTGAATTAGGCGCTGCTGTAAGTGTAACGGTTGTGGCTACAGGTTTTCAGGAGAAAAGAAAACCTAAAGGAACAACTATTGTTGGATTGAATGAAGAGCAAGAAGAAGATGTTAAAATTAATGAGAAGATTGAATCTTCTTTGAGCATTGAGCCAGTTTTAGATTTATTGTCAAATGACAGTTCTCAGCATATTTTGGATTTGGAAGATAAAGAGTATATTGCTCCAATTGATGAGTTAATGACTTTTGGAACGACTGAGGCCGTTGAGGAAATTCCTCAAATTGAGGAAAAAAAGATAGTTTTTGAGTTGAATACTGATACAAAAGAAGAAACTCCTGAGCAAGTAATTAGCTCTATTCTACAGGAAGAATTAGAAGTAGAGATGAAAACTGTTGTCTTAGAAATGGATGATGAGGTAGAAGTTGAGGAGGATACATTAAGAACTTTGGAAAACATTCCTAAAGTTAGTTCAGATAATATGAAAGTGGAGGCCAGGGAGCGTGAAAGTAGGTTGCGGGCTATTTCTCAGCAGTTACGCACACCCTCAGGCTTAACAAACTTAGAAGATATTCCTGCTTATAAGCGTAATGAAATTGAGTTAGATACAACTTCTCATTCAGCTGAAAATGAAATGTCAACCTATACTTTAAGTGATGGAAAAAATAATTCTACAGAATTAAAGCAAAATAATTCTTTTTTGCACGATAATGTAGATTAATAATATGTAATTAAACTGTTAGTTTTTATTGAAAAGCTCTGCTGTATTGATAGAGCTTTTTAATTTATTATGCATAGCATAACACTTTATTTGAGGATATTTATTTTTGCGTCATAATTAACTAGTTTTCTGTAATTGATGAATACTTCTTTGATTATGTAACATTAAATATATGAGAATAATTTTTATAATTTTAATTTTTCCTTTAGCTCTTTGTGGTCAGGATAATAATGTAGGTAATCCTTGTGATGCCGCTATAAATGTGGTGTTAGAACTTACTGCAAATTATTTGCAGCATAAAAATTATGTTGAACTTAATTTTAAATTAGAAATTACTACTAAAAATGATGGCATTGATTGGAATGATGCTCAACGTATAAAATGGCAAATAATTGAACCAGAAGATTCACTAAAAATAATTACAAATGATTAAGAAAATACTTTTTCTTTTAATTACGCTAACTACATTTGCTAATGTGAGTTATGCTTCTTTTCCTGTGAAGGAAGCAGAAGAAACAGAGATTATTAAAGTAACTACTTCAAACAATATTGAAGTTCCTAGGAATAATGGATCATGGATATATGGTATGTTAAGTATTTTGTTTCTCCTATTGGCATTGATTTTAGCTTTCATAATTATTGTTGGGATGCTAACAATGAGTCCTTTACTTAGTGGTCCTGCAATGGTAAACTATATTTCTATAGGCATATTATCATTTATAGCTGCAATTGTGTTGGGAATAATTGCTATTGTTAAAAAATAAATCTAAATAATTTTATGAGTAAAAAACTACTTTTCCTGTTTATTGCACTGTTTAGCTTAGGGTCAGGTATTGGCGGGTAATAACAAAAAAATCCCTACCAAACTGGCAGGGATTTCTTTTAATATCTATTGCATTTCGATTACATCATTCCTGGCATACCACCACCACCCATTGGTGGCATAGCTGGAGTATCTTCTTTTATTTCAGCAATTACACATTCAGTAGTTAATAACATGCCTGCAACTGAGGCAGCGTTTTCAAGGGCTACTCTTACTACTTTTGCTGGATCAATAACGCCTGCTTTGTAAAGGTTTTCAAATATTTCAGTTTTGGCATTAAAACCAAAATCCCCATCTCCATCACGCACTTTTGCAACAATTACACTCCCTTCTAATCCTGCATTTTCAACTATTTGTCTAAGTGGTTCTTCAGCAGCTCGAGTAATAATATTTATCCCTGTTTGCTCATCATCATTATCCCCTTTTAGTTTAGCTAATTTATCAGTTGCTCTTACAATAGCAACACCTCCTCCAGGAACAATCCCTTCTTCTACTGCAGCTCTAGTAGCAGCTAATGCATCATCTACTCTATCTTTCTTTTCTTTCATTTCTACTTCAGTAGGTGCACCAACATATAATACAGCAACTCCACCTGCTAATTTTGCTAATCTTTCTTGTAGTTTTTCTTTATCATAGTCTGATGTGCTACTTTCAATTTGTGCTTTAATTTGGCTAATTCTTGCTTTAATAGTATTAGAATCTCCAGCGCCATTTACTAGTGTTGTATTATCTTTATCAATCGTAATTTTCTCAGCAGTACCAAGCATTTCTAAAGTTATACTTTCTAATTTAAATCCTCTTTCTTCTGAAACTACTGTTCCGTTAGTTAGTATGGCAATATCTTCTAGCATTGCCTTTCTTCTGTCACCAAATCCTGGTGCTTTAACAGCAGACACTTTCAAGGCCCCTCTTATTTTATTAACTACTAAAGTGGATAGTGCTTCTCCATCCACATCTTCAGCAATGATAACCAATGGTTTTCCTGCTTTTGCAGTTTGTTCTAGTATAGGTAATAAATCTTTCATTACTGAAATCTTTTTATCATAGATAAGTATAAACGGATTTTCCATATTTGCCTCCATCTTTTCAGCATCTGTAATAAAGTAAGGCGATAAATAACCTCTATCAAATTGCATTCCTTCCACAACCTCAACATGCGTTTCAGTTCCTTTTGCTTCTTCAACAGTGATAACTCCTTCTGTTTTTACTTTCTTCATTGCTTCAGCAATTAGAGAGCCAATTACATTATCATTATTAGCTGATATGCTTGCTATTTGTTCTATCTTATCATAAGAATTTCCTACTGTTTGTGCTTGACTTTCAATATCTTTAATCAACACTTCTACAGCTTTATCAATTCCTCTTTTTACATCCATAGGATTGGCGCCAGCAGCTACATTTTTTAAGCCAGCAGTAATGATTGCTTGTGCAAGTACTGTTGCAGTTGTCGTTCCGTCTCCTGCTAAGTCATTGGTGTTTGAGGCTACTTCTTTAACCATCTGAGCTCCCATGTTTTCTACTACATCTTCCAATTCAATTTCTTTTGCTACAGTAACACCATCTTTTGTTATGATTGGCCCCCCAAAACTTTTTCCAATTACTACATTCCTTCCTTTTGGACCTAAAGTTACCTTTACAGCATTAGCTAAGGCATCTACCCCTTTTTTTAATGCATCTCTTGATTCTGTATTAAATATTATATTCTTTGCCATGTTGTTTTATTTTATGATTGCTAAAATGTCCGATTCTCTCATGATGAGATAATCCTCTCCTTCATGTTTTAATTCTGTTCCTGCATATTTTCCGTACAATACAGTGTCGCCAGCTTTCACAGTAATAGGATTATCTTTAGTTCCTTTACCACATGAAATTACACTTCCTTTTTGTGGTTTTTCTTGCGCAGTGTCTGGTATTATAATTCCTGACTCAGTAGTGGTTTCAGCTGCTGCTTGTTTCACAATTACCCTGTCAGCAAGAGGGATGATATTTATCTTTGGCATATTTATTATTTTGTTAGTTGTTTTTAGTATTGCTAAAGCATACCTTAGTATATTTTTTACAAAAATAAATAAAATTATTTCAAATTAGATATAATCTATTTAGTTTAATTTTAAAAATTTGAGTTAGAGATTTAGTAATTGAGGATAATATTCAATCAAAAAAATTACAGATAACTTACTCTCCTTGTGTAGGATTAGATGGCAAGTTTTGAATTACAGCGTTATCAATTTGTTCTTGTGCTTTTATCTCAACATTATTCTCAGTATTTTCTCTTGGGATAGCAAAGTTAGATAATAAGCTTAAGGAAATTAATGCAATAGCTAAAGTCCAAGTTGCTTTTTCTAAAAAGTCAGTTGTTTTTTTAGCGCCCATAATTTGATTTCCGCCACCTCCACCAAATGATGATGATAATCCACCGCCTTTAGGGTTTTGAACTAAGACAACTAATACTAATAGGATAGATGTTATAATAATAAGGATTGCAAAAATCGTATACATTTTATTTTTCTTTTAATTTATTAATCAATTTAATTTGGTTTGCAAATAAACTATTTTTTTCTGGATATTTCAAACATAATTTTGTGTAAGCTGAAATGGCCTTTTCATAATAGCCTTGTTCCAAGTAAACCTTAGCTAAAGTTGGAGTAACTAAGCTCTCATTCTCAATTAAACTTTCCTTAGCTAGATCCATAGGTTTAAAGAAAGTAGTCTTTTTAGGTTTGTTAATGCTTATTTCTTTATCAATAAAATTATCAATTATTTGTTTTTTGTTGGGTTTAGGTGTCCTGTCAATTTTCTTGACTTTTGATAAAGCTAACCATTCTGAAAATGAATATTCTTCTTCTTTATCAAAAGCTAAAGGCTGTCCTATTGTTAAAGTATCTTCTATTTTGTTACTTATATTTACAATGATTGGTTGCTCAATTTTGTTTAAGATAATAAGTTTAAAAAGTTGTTTTCTATCTAAAGCATAAGCAGCAGCTTGTTTTAATTGTCGATTATAGCGAGTACTATCCGTATTTAAAAGTCCTTTGGTTATTAGTAATTGGGCAGTTTGATAGTAGGGAAATTCTTGTAATAAGCCATCTAGTATAGTGATATCCTCACTAGAAATTTGCTGTGGATTTTGAATATGTTGTACTAAATTATCCATTACCAATTTACAAATGCTTTATTGAAAACGTCCTCTGCTAACTCATTCGTTATTTCTTCAATTAAAGTCTTTTCAATATCTGAAATATTTTGAGCACTATCATAATCACGATAGCGACTAAAGGTGTGTTCAAAGTTATTTTCAGCATCTAAACTATTGTTATAAGTTACTTTTACAGCAATAGTCAATCGGTTTTGACCAGCTGTTTCATTAGCCTTAATTGCCATTGGCTTTATTTGATATTTGCTTATGTAACCGCTAAAACTTAAGTCACCTTCATTTTTACTCAAGCTTAAATTAGTTTGCTTTAGGAACATATCCTTTAGCAGTTCTGTAAAAACTTGACTTAAAGAAGGGTGTACAGTAGCTGCATTGTTGTTAAAGTAGTCTACCGATATTGTTTTGGCTTCTGTAGAAATTGATGCACCCGTAAAAGAATAAACTCCACATGAAGTAAGAGAAATATTGAGTAGAATTGTTAAAATTAGTTTCATTATAAACCGAATTCTTTTAGTTTTCTATATAAAGTTCTTTCTGATATTCCAAGTTCAGCTGCAGCATCTTTTCGTTTTCCTTTGTGTTTTAATAAGGACTTTTCAATCAGTCTTTTCTCTTGTTCAAATAAGGATAAAGATTCTTCAACTTCAATCAACCCAGTTCTATCATTTTGATTTATTACTATGCTAGTTTCATCTGTTTCTTTAAACAGGGTAGGGTTTGCCATTTGCATTATTTCAGTGTTTCCTTGTTTCTGTATCAAGTCAAAAGTAATCTTTTTTAATTCCGTTAAGTCTCTTCTCATATCAAAAAGCACTTTGTACAGGATTTCTCTTTCTGATAAATCGGCTTTATTTTTGTCCTCAAACTTAACTAAACCATTAGTTGAAATATTAGGTAATTGCTCTTGTAATTTATCAGATGTTATCGTTCTTTCTTTTTCAATAACTGAAAGTTGAGCCACAAAATTGCGCAATTGCCTAATGTTTCCTGGCCAGTTATAATCTTTGAGTATCTCTACAGCATCATCAGTAATTCGTATTGGTGGTGTGTTGTATTGGTCAGCAAAATCAGCTGCAAATTTCCGAAATAATAAATAAATATCATCACCTCTTTTTCGTAGTGGTGGCAATTGTATGCTCACGGTGTTTAATCGGTAATATAAATCCTCTCTGAATTTTCCTTGCTTAACGGCTTCCAATATATTTACATTTGTTGCAGCAATAATTCTAACATCAGTTTGTTGAGCTTTGGAAGATCCTACTTTAATAATTTCTCCATTCTCCAACACTCGTAATAATCTTGCTTGTGATGCCATTGGTAGCTCTCCCACCTCATCTAAAAATATAGTCCCTCCGTTTGCAGCTTCAAAATATCCTTTACGACTATCGTGTGCTCCTGTAAACGAGCCTTTTTCGTGTCCAAATAATTCGCTATCAATTGTTCCTTCAGGTATAGCGCCACAATTTACAGCAATATAAGGTGCATGCTTTCTTTTACTATTCTGATGAATAATTTTTGGAATATTTTCTTTACCAGTACCACTTTCTCCTACCACCAAAACTGAAATGTCAGTAGGAGCAACTTGCAAGGCTACATCAATTGCTCTTGTAAGTTTTGAACTATTTCCAATAATCCCAAATCTTTGTTTAGCTTGCTGATTATTCATATTTAAATAACTTTACCTTTTAGTGTTGCTGATGTACAATCATCGATTTTCACCATTACATACTCACCTAGTTTATGATTCCCTTTTTCAAATATCACGGCTGAATTATGAGTTGTTCTTCCGTAAAAGTGTTGATCTGATTTTTTTGAATCTCCCTCGATCAAAACCTCAAAAGTTTTTCCTAATTTTTCTTGCATGTGTAGAAGAGAATGATCTTGTTGTTTTTTAATGATCTCAGATAGCCTTCTTTGTTTTACATCTTCTTTCACATCATCCTCCATTCTTGCGGCAGGTGTGTTTGGTCTTACTGAATATTTAAACATGTATCCAAAATCATAAGTTACATAGTCCATTAAGGAAAGTGTTTTCTTATGATCTTCTTCAGTTTCTGAGCAAAAGCCAATTATCATATCCATTGAGATAGCACAATTAGGAATTCGTTCTTTGATGTCATCAACTAATTTAAAGTATTCTTCTCTATCATAACCTCTGTTCATGAGTTTTAAGATGCGTGAGCTTCCAGATTGAACAGGTAGATGTATGTGATCACAAATATTTATGTATTTTGACATAGTATCAATCACTTCTACCCGCATATCTTGCGGATTAGAAGTTGAAAAACGAACTCTTAATTTTGGATTAACTTGTGCTACTTTATCCAAAAGATTAGCAAAGTTTAAGCTATTTTCTTTTGCATCAGCACTTACTTTCTTAAAATCTTTTTTTGCCCCTCCTCCGTACCATAAATAGGAGTCTACATTTTGTCCTAAAAGTGTAATTTCTCTATATCCATCATTGAATAAATCTTGGCATTCTTTTAAGATACTTTCAGGGTTTCTACTTCTTTCTCTTCCTCTGGTGTAAGGAACTACACAAAAGGTGCACATGTTATCGCATCCTCTTGTTATAGATACAAATGCAGTTACGCCGTTCCCTCCTAATCGAACAGGGTTAATATCAGCATAAGTTTCTTCTAAGGATAAAAATACATTTACGGCTTTTCTTCCATCTTCTACTTGTGCAATTAAGTTGGGTAAATCTCTATATGAATCAGGTCCGACAACAATGTCTACTAATTTTTCTTCTTCTAGAAATTTTTCTTTTAAGCGTTCAGCCATACAGCCTAAAACACCAACTAACATGCTTGGGTTTTTATCTCTTTTTATTGAGTTATAAAATTCTAATCGTTTACGAACAGTAAGCTCTGCTTTTTCTCTTATTGAGCAAGTATTTACAAATACTAAATCAGCTTCAGTAATATTCTTTGTTGTAGAAAAACCTTCCTTATCAAGAATAGAAGCAACAATTTCGCTATCTGAAAAATTCATTTGACAGCCGTAACTTTCAATATACATCTTGCGGCTTGCCTTTTTATTTTCAGATAATTGCAAAATCTCTCCTTGCTTACTCTCATCAATATTTTTTTGTAACAATTTTTCTATGCTCATTTTTGTGTCTTTGAAATGCAAAAATAGTAAAAACTGACAATCTGGCAGTAATTTATTTTACTTATATTATATATAATATAATAGAAACTGCCAAGTTTTTTCGATTTGTTTTATTCAAAAAAAGTTCCTTTAATTTGCAGCACATTTCTAAAATATAAAAAATGGCAAAGAACTTAGTGATTGTAGAATCACCTGCAAAGAAAAAAATAATACAAGGTTTTTTAGGAAAAGACTTTGTAGTAGAATCAAGTATAGGGCATATTAGAGATTTGCCTAAAAAAGGAGGTATGGCCATTGATATTAAAAATGGATTTGAGCCTAATTATGTTATTTCTGAAGATAAAACTAAAGTAGTAAGCCATCTTAAAAATATAGCGAAAAAATCCGAGACTGTTTGGCTTGCTACGGATGAGGATCGTGAAGGAGAGGCAATTGCTTGGCACTTAACAGAGGCTTTAAAGTTAGATGCTAGCTCTACTAAAAGAATTGTATTTCATGAAATTACTAAGAATGCGATTACTAAAGCAGTAGAAAATCCTAGAGTTTTAGATACTAACTTAGTGAATGCCCAACAAGCTAGACGTGTATTGGATAGATTAGTTGGTTTTGAACTTTCGCCTGTACTTTGGAGAAAAGTAAAGCAAGGTCTTTCTGCTGGTCGTGTGCAGTCAGTTGCTGTACGTTTAATTGTTGAGCGTGAAAATGAAATAAGTAACTTTACTTCAATATCATCTTATAAAGTAGTTGCTTTTTTTATTAATAGTGATGGGAACATAGTAAGATCAGAATTGCCTCAAAGATTTAAAGCAAATGAAAATGCTTATGCATTTATGGAAAAATGTAAGGATGCAACTTTTTCGGTTGGTTCTTTGGAGCGAAAGCCAGCAAAAAAATCGGCAACAGCACCTTTTACAACTTCTACATTGCAGCAAGAGGCATCACGTAAACTTGGTTTTTCAGTGAGTCAAACTATGATGGTAGCTCAAAAATTATATGAAGCAGGTAAAATTACCTACATGAGAACCGATAGTGTAAATTTATCTCAAGATGCTTTAGCAGCAGCTGAGTTGGAAATTACTAATTTGTATGGTGAAGAATTTGCGCAAAGGAGAGTGTATACTAAAAAAGCAAAGGGGGCACAAGAGGCACATGAGGCAATTCGCCCTTCTTACATGAATAATAAAACTGTTGAGGGAGATAGTTCTCATCAGAGGTTGTACGATTTAATTTGGAAAAGAACTATTTCTTCTCAAATGGCGGATGCTCAGTTTGATAGAACAACTGTTAAGATTAATATTTCAAATACTGCTGAACAGTTTGTTGCTAAAGGTGAAGTAATTACTTTTGAAGGGTTTATGAAGGTTTATTTGGAAGGGAAAGATGATGATAATGAAGAGCAGAAAGGAATGTTGCCTAAATTGGAAGTTGGGGAAGCTTTAGATCTTTCTGAAGCAGTTGCTTCTGAGCAGTTCTCTCGTCCTCCAGCAAGATATGCTGAGGCAAGTTTAGTAAAAAAGATGGAAGAACTAGGTATTGGAAGACCATCAACATATGCAGCAACCATTACAACTATTCAAAAGAGGGGTTACATTGAAAAAGAAAGTAGAGATGGATTTGATCGTATTTCACAAATGATTGAATTAAAAGATGGAAATCTCACAAAATCAGAGAAAACATCAATCACAGGAGCTGAAAATAAAAAATTATTTCCTACTGATGTAGGTATAGTTGTTACTGAATTTTTAGTAGAACACTTTTCTGATGTTATGGAATATAGCTTTACAGCTTCAGTTGAAACTGAATTTGATGAAATTGCAGAAGGAAAAAAAGTTTGGAATGAGATGATTGCTTCTTTTTATGGAGGTTTTAAAGAAAAAGTACTGGATGTAATTGGAAATGTTGGTAAGGCTTCAGGAGAAAGAGAATTAGGCAATAACCCTATAAGCGGTGAAAAAGTATTTGCACGTATAGGTCCTTTTGGTCCTATGGTTCAGATGGGTGAAAAACAAGAAGATGAAAATGCCCCAAAACCTAAATTTGCTTCTTTGTTAAAAGGACAAACTATACAAACAATTACCTTAGATGAAGCTATGGATTTGTTTAAATTACCAAGGATGGTAGGGGAATGGGAAGGAAAGGAAATTGTTGCTTCAGTAGGTAGGTTTGGTCCGTATTTGCGTTATGACAGCAAGTTTACATCCATCAAGAAAACAGATGAAGAAGATCCTTTAACAATAGAATTAGAAAGATCTATTGAATTGATAAAAGTTAAAATTCAAGCGGATAAAGACAGATTAATTGCTAATTTTGATGGCGATCCTTTAATTCAAATACTGAACGGTAGATATGGTCCTTTTATTCAGGTTACTCCTCCAAAAGGTAAAAAGATAAATGTTAAAATACCAAAAGGAACTGAGCCAAAAGATTTGAATAGAGAAGAATGTGTTACTTTGTGGGAGAATCAGCCTGCTAAAAAAGCTAAAGGAAAGAAAAATAATGATTGAATTACACTCCTATTTTAAACCTTTAAATCCTGGCATTTATGCTGCAAAGGATAGGTGGGAAACTACACAAATAGGGCGTTTAATTGATTCGTATACTGCTGATCATTTTCCTGAATTGAAATTTGCTGAAATTGCAATTTTTAATATTCCTGAATATGAAGGTTCAAAAAATAAATTAGCGAGTCCGAATTGTAAAATTAGGGCTTCCTTTTATCAATTGCACCAAGAAAAATCACCTAGAATAGTTGATTTAGGTACTTTGCAGCTAATGCCAACTCGTAAAGAATCATTTAAAATGATTCAAGATGTTTGTGAAGTTTTATTGCATGATGGAGTAATTCCTATTATTATTGGAGGTGGGCATGATATTAGTTATGCTGTTTATAAAGCTTATGCTGCTTTAGAGAAGTATATTACTCTTACTTCAGTCGATAAAAGATTTGATATTGGCTTGGAGGAAGATAAATTAGCGTCCTACTCTCATTTAAGAAAGATTATAAGTCATAGACCTAGCCATTTGTTTCATTATGTTAATTTGGGTTATCAGTCCTATTTCGTTTCAACTATAGCTATTGAAATGCTAAAAGGGATGAATTTTGATGTCGTAAGGTTGGGCGATCTAAAAGCTGATTTTCAGGAAGTAGAGCCAGTAATGAGGAATACTGATTTTTTAAGTTTTGATATATCGGCAATTCAATTTGCTTATGCTGAGGCGAATGTTTACAATTCTCCTAACGGATTAAACGGAGAGGAAGCATGCAAGATAATGCGTTATGCTGGAGTGAGTGATAAATTGTCATCTGTTGGTTTATTTGAGTATAATCAGGAATTAGATGTAAATAATCAAACGGCTCAATTATTGGCACAAATGATTTGGTATTTTGTTGATGGTTATAAAATGCGGAAGCAGGAGTTAAATCCGAATTTAAAAAATTGTATGAAATACACGGTTGCATTTGAAGATGGTAAAAACGAAATTATTTTTTACAAAAGCCAAAGTAGTGGAAGGTGGTGGATGGGTGTTCCTTTTAAAAAGGAAGGTGAAAAACAACTGCAAAATTACTTTGTTGCTTGCTCATATCGAGACTATGAGATGGCAAATCAGGGGGAAGTTCCTGAAAGATGGTTAAAAACTTACAATAAGTTTATTTAATTAAACTCCCTGATAGTTAGAATAATAGGCATTAAACATGCTATTGAATCTACTTAAACACATAAGATTGTCGCTAGTAATTCGTACGCTTAATTAAAATTTGTTTATTTTAGCCCCAAATTTTCAATAGATAAATAAATATGAAGAAAATAATTATACTAATCTTAGCTGTTATATCAGTAATTACTGTTTCTGCACAACAAGCTCCACAATTCAGTCAGAATATGTTTAATAAATTAGCTAATAATCCTGGATTTGCAGGAAGTAGAGGGGTTATTGCTACTTCTATTTTACATAGATCGCAATGGATGGGATTTAGTGAGAATGGATCTGCTGCTTCAACTCAAAATTTTAGTATTGATGCTGAATTACCATTCTTATTTGGTGGTGTTGGTTTGAATGTTGTGAAAGATAATATAGTTCAATTTAGTAATTTAGGTTTACAAGCATCTTATGCTTATCGTACTGAATTAGGAATTGGTCAAATTGGAATGGGTATGTCAGTTGGAATGTTTCAGAGTGGCTTAGATGGCGCTAAACTTAATCCCGCTCAAGCAGGTGATAATGCGATTCCTTTAAGTAGTGTAAGTGGATCAAAGCTAGATATAGGAGCTGGTATTTATTATAATACTCAGGATGTTTATATTGGAATTTCTTCTTCACATATGACTGAGCCTGTTGTAGAATGGAGTGATGGTGCTAACTATCCTCTAGCTAGACATTACTTTTTAATTGCAGGTTACTATCATGAACTTAATCCTCAGCTTTCATTAAACCCTTCAATATATTTAAAATCGGATGGAGCAACTTCTCAATTAGATATTAATACAAATTTAATATACAATAATAAGATGTGGGGTGGCGTTAGTTATAGGTTAGATGAAGGCCTGATTTTATTGGCAGGTATGAACGTGAATGAAGATTTAAGGTTTGGATTAGGGTATGATATAACAATGATAAATCCAATGGGGAATTCTCTAGAAATTATGTTAGGATATAACTTTAAGATTAAAACAAACAAAGCAATTTCAAAATACAAAAATCCAAGATTCTTATAAAATAGATTTAACTCACGAAAGTGATAAATAAATATGAATATGAAAAAAATAATATTATTAAGTTCAATTGTAGCACTATTAAGTGCTTGTGGTAGTTCGGGTAATGGTGAATTGATTGGATCGCAAAATAGACAGATCTGGAATCCTACAGATCCTTATGGAATGGTATTCATTCCTCAAGGAAGTTTCAATATGGGGCCTTCTGATCAAGATGTTCCATTTTCAAATGTGTCGGCATCAAAAACTATTTCTGTTGGGGCATTCTATATGGATGAAACTGAAATTACTAATAATGAATATCGCCAGTTTGTAACTTGGGTGAGAGATTCTTTAGCACATACTATTTTAGGTGAAGCAGGAGTTGAAGGACACCTAATTGAGGAAGATAATTATGGTAATTTCTTGGAGCCTGCAAAAATTAACTGGAATACTAAAATTAGATGGGATGATCAAGAGGTTAGAGAAATACTTGAGGAAGAAATGTATTTACCAGAACATGAAAGATTGAACGGTAGACGCGAGTTTGATACTAGAAAGTATGTGTTTAAATATCAAGTTTTAGATGTCCAGGCTGCTTCAAGTAAATCAAAAAGAGAAGGTGATGCTGCTGGTAAGAGAGATAGAAGTGAATTTTTATCTGATTTTGAAGTTTCAATTTTCCCTGACACATTAACTTGGATTCACGATTATGCATATTCTTTTAATGATCCGTATACTAAGAATTACTTTTTTCACTCTGCCTTTGATGATTATCCGGTAGTAGGTATTAACTGGAAACAAGCTACGGCATTTACTAAATGGAGAACAAAAATAATGAATTCTTTCTTAAGAAAAATTAAACAACCAGTATTGCCAGAATTTAGATTGCCTACAGAATCAGAATGGGAATATGCCTCAAGAGGAGGGTTGGATTTTTCTCCTTACCCTTGGGGTGGTCCTTACACTCGTAATATGAAGGGTTGTTTTTTGGCAAACTTTAAGCCATTAAGAGGTAATTATGTTGCTGATGGAGGTCTTAAAACAATTAAAACAGCTTCATATAATCCGAATGGTTTTGGGCTTTATGATATGGCAGGAAATGTTGCTGAATGGACCTCAAATGCTTATGATGAATCTGCTTTTTCATATTCTCATGATATGAATATGGATTATCATTATAATGCAAGTGAAGATGATCATGCTGTACTAAAAAGAAAATCTATCAGAGGAGGTTCTTGGAAAGATATTGCTTATTTCATACAAACAAGTACAAGAACTTTTGAGTACCAGGATACAGCTAAAAGCTATATTGGTTTTAGATGTGCAGTTGATTTCCTTGGTAGAGATAAAAAAGATTTTGAATAAATTTTTTCAATAATTAAATAAAAATAAGAAAATGAGTTTCATAGATAATTTAGCAAAAATAACAGAAGCAAAATGGTACAAAGTAATGATGCCAAAATTATATGGTTGGGGCGCAGCACTTGTAATTTTAGGAGCACTATTTAAAATAGAACATTATCCAGGAGCATCAATTATGCTTGCTGTCGGTTTAGGTACTGAGGCGATTATCTTCTTTTTCTCTGCTTTTGAGAAGCCACATGTTGATCCAGATTGGTCATTAGTATATCCAGAACTTGCTCATATGGAAGACCCTGATCATAAAAGACCATCTCAACAATTAGATGATGCTTTAGCGAAAGCCAAGATTGATAACGAATTAATTGAAAGTTTAAATGAAGGACTAAGATCTTTTGGTGAATCGGCTAGGCAATTGAATGAAACGGTTACTGCTGCTTCTGGTATTTCAGAATATAATTCACAAATTCAGGAAGGAGTAAAAAATATGAATGCTTTGAATTCTTTATATGAGTTGCAATTACAAACTTCTAATCATCAGATGGAGGCGACAACTTTGTTCTTGCAAAATTTACAATCTTCTGTAGATGATTCTAAGAGATTTCAAGAGCAAGTTAGTAGTTTAGCTGATAACTTAGAGCAATTAAATAAGGTATATGGAAACATGCTAACTGCAATGAATTCAAATAAATAATCATCATTAATTACTTGAAAAACATAAAATAATATGGCTGGAGGTAATTTGTCGCCAAGACAGAAGATGATTAACATGATGTATTTAGTGCTTACGGCGCTGCTTGCATTAAATGTATCCAAGGAAGTACTAAATTCATTTTTTGAAGTGAATAATGGTATTACTAGAACAACTACAAATTTTAATGCAAAAAATGGAGATACTTATGCTGCTTTTGATGCTGCTGCTGAGGTGAATCCTGTTAAGGCAGGCCCTTATAGAGAGCAAGCGTATAAAATTAAACAAGAAGCAGATAAATTAGTAGCTTCTTTGCAAGAAATGAAATATAATCTTGTTTTAAAAGCTGATAAAAAAGTTTATTTAGGATCTGAAAGTGAAATTAAAGATGAAGAAGGTGATTTAATTGATGGAAAATCAATTGTGTTAACTTGGGATTTATTAAGTGATCAACAAAAATTAATGAATATTGGCGCTTTAACTAATAAGGATGATAGACATGCTTCTGGCGATTTATTTTACAATTCAAAAAGGAAAAATAATATTGCAACAGATTTAAAGATTGATTTAAGTTCATATAAAAATTCACTTATTTCTATTGCAGATGGAAATGAATCTCTAATTGCATCAATAAATGAAACTTGTAATTATGAAGATAAAAAAATAAAAGGTAAAAAACAGTTATGGGAAGAATATAATTTTTATGATATGCCTTCTGTTGGAGCATTAACGCTACTTTCTAAAATGCAATCTGATGTTAGAAACACTGAAGCAGACATTATTAATATGTTAAGAGAAAATATTGATGCAGGATCATTGAAATTCACTTCTGCTGAAGGTATTCAAATTCCCAATTCTAATTTTGTATTAAAAGGAGATTCTTTTAGGGCTCAAATATTTATTGCCGCAAAGGATACTACACAAGCACCAATTATTTATGTTGGAGAATTTGATTCATTAGGAGGAGGGAAATATGAGATGGTTGGTGATGATTATGAAACGGTTAAAGTGGTGAATGGTAAGGGAATTTTTGCAAAACGAGCATTATCAGAGGGCGTCCAAAAGTGGGGAGGTTTAATTGCTATGAAAACTGATAACGGCACTAAAATTTATCCTTTTAGAGGCGAATATTTGGTAGCTGCTAAAACAGCTGTTGTTTCGCCAACAAATATGAATATTTTATATTTAGAGGTTGACAACCCAATTAAAATTTCTGTTCCTGGATATACTGCAGGAGTAATTTCTGCAGTAATTAATAATGGTAAAATTTCAGTAATTAAAAAATCATTGGGAGAATATTCTGCTCGTCCTTCTAAAAAAGGAAAGGCTATGGTATCTCTTTTTACAGAAGTAAATGGTAAGCGTACTAAAATGGGTGATATGGAATTTCGAGTTAAGCCCGTACCTCCACCAAAGGCAGAGCTTTTAGGAGCAAAGAGTGTTAATGGTACAACCGTCATTGATAAGATGATGATGGTTAATGCTGGAGGAATATTGGCAAGACTGAAGGATTTTGATTTTAAAGGAGTAAGGTATATGATTACTTCTTTTAGATTGACAGGAGTGTATAAAGGAGAACAAATGAAGGAAGAAACAAAAGGACCAGAATTTTCATTAAAGATGATAAATATTATTAAAAATATAAAATCAGGAAATACAATAACAATCTCTAATATTCAGGCAAAAAGGGTAGATTACAAGAATAGTGATGAAATACCTTTAGATCCATTAGTTATAGAAATAAAATAAATAATTATGAAAAAAATAATCTTATTATTAATTACAATTACACTATGTGTTGTAGGAATAAATGCTCAAGATGTACTTACTACAGAGGACATGAATTCTGTGTATAAGAAAGAAAAGCACCATAATAAAAGAGTTCAGCAGTATGCCCCTTTACGTCAAGCAGATGTAATGTGGTCTCGTAAAATATGGCGAGAAATTGATTTACGTCAAAAAATTAATCATCCTTTTTATTATCCGGAAAATGATGGTGTTGGGCACACCATTGAAGATAGAAAGAGTTTAATTGATGTTATTTACTCTGCTATACAGGAAGGTAGTATTACTGCATATGATAATGCTGCTATGGATGATGAATTTAGAGAACCAATGACTCCTGAAGGTATAAAACAAATTGGAGGAGCTAAAGAAGAATTAATTGAAGTGATTGATTGGGATGCTGTTGCTGAAGGAGCTGATCCAGAAGAAGCAAAAACCACAAGAGTTAATGTAGTTCCATTTAATAGAAATACGGTTAAAAAATGGAGAATAAAAGAAGAATGGTTTTTTGATAAACAAAGATCAGTAATGGATGTTCGTATTATTGGATTAGCCCCATTACAAGAAGATAGAGATGAAGTTAATAATCAGTTGTTAGGAACATTTTCTCCTCTTTTCTGGGTATATTTCCCAGAAGCTAGAGAAATTTTGATTAATGCAGAAGTTTTTAATTTAGTTAAAAATAATGCTGAAAGAAGAACTTATGATGATATTTTTTGGAAAAGAATGTTTGGGAGTACTATTGTGAAAGAATCAAGTGTTATGGATAGAAAGGTGAATGAATACATGGTTGGTCTTGATGCTTTATTAGAAGCAGAAAAAATTAAGACAGAAATCTTTAATATGGAACATGATCTTTGGGAATATTAAACGCAATAAATAATACATTACTAGAAGCCCTAATGGGGCTTTTTTAATTTGAACAAAGAATAGCAATTTTCACCATTTTAAATCAAGAATTTATAATCTTGTAACAGGGAAATTTTTAAATAAATAAGAAATGACAGAAGAATTAAATCTAAATGAATTATTTTCTAATCTTGTAAAATTTATTGCAAGAAATAGTAGATTGCTTTTTGTTTTTATGGGAGCTGGTATTCTTAGTGTTATTGCATATCAGAAATTTAAAACTCCTTATTATGAAACAAAAGCAATTTGTATGTCAGGTATTTCTGAATACGAAAGACAAGAACAGATTGAGGATTTAAGCCAAAGAACAGCAATTGATTTGATTAATCATTTGCAAATTAATATTGAAAATAAAGATTATTCTGCCTTAGTAAATTCATTAGGGTTAGAGTTAGAAGTTGTTTCGAGCTTAAAAAGTATTGAAGCTGAACAATTATATCAACAGGACATGAATGAGAAGTTTTATGCACTCAATAAATTTGAAATTTCATTATTAACTTTTGATGAAAAGCACATTAACCAATTACAAGAAGGTCTTATTTATTATTTTACAAACAACATTTTTATTAAGCAATATCACAATAGTTATTTAGCTTCTAATATTGAAATTATTAATAATATCAATGATGAGATAGAAATGTTAAATAACATTAGAATTGTTGGTGCTAAAAACAGTTTAGATGTAAGTTCTGTAAATATAGTTAGTGGTAAAGAGAGTAGCGTTGTTAGTAATCAAATTATTTTACTTAGTCAACTTAGAGAAAACATAAAAACTAAACAGGCTTTATTAAAACCATTAACATTTGTACAGAATTTTGCTAAAGTAAATCAGAAAGAAGATGATATTTTAATCTTAGGGGTTTTAGGCGCTATTTTATCTTTTATTTTAGGTTTGTTTGTCGCTTTAGTTAAAGAAGTAAAAACTAATTAATATGAAAGCAGGAATTATAGGCTTAGGATATGTTGCCTTAGTTGCTGCTGCTTGTTTTACTTTAATGGACAATGATGTAGATCATGGAAAAATAGATAAATTAAAATTGGGTGTTATCCCAGTTTATGAGCCCGGATTATCAACTTTAGTAAAAGAAAATTTATTTATTGATGGTAGAAATCAGTTTAGAACAGATTTTATTGAAAGTAAAGGGTTCAAATATGTGCAGATAGGCGTTAAAGAATAGATTATATGTCTATCAAAAGCATATTTTCATTAAAGTCTGTTACAGATTTTCTTTATATGTTTTTCTCAACCCTAGTTAAAAAAAGCCTTGGTTTTTTAAGGGAAATTATACTAGCATTCTTTTTTGGTTCTTCAATTATATATGCAAATTATTTACTTCTTAAAACTGTTACTGATTTTTTCTCACAATTTACATTAGGCAATGCTTTACAAGCAAATCTTATGCCAAAATTTGCAAAATTGTATAGAAGAGAAGTCTCAGTAGACCTCTCAAATGTATTTGATTTCTCAAAATATTTCTCATTTAAATTATTTCTGTTAAGTCAAATTATTCAAATCCCTTTAATGTTTTATATTAATCCTAAAGAAATAGGGTTATATCTTGTGTTATCAGTTTTATTAGGTGTTGTGATGAGTGTCAATTTCTTTAATTCAATCTTTTTAACCATTCTACAGGCAAAAGGGAGATTTAAACAGCACTCAGTTGCTACAACGTTTAATCTTTCTATTTCAACTTTGTTACTTTATCCTTTTATATTACTTTTTAAGATTATACATGAGGCATTTGGTATTATAGGTGTTGTTTTAAGCAGATTAAGTGGAGTAATAGCCTTGGCCTTAATTTATGTAAAACCGTTACTTGCTGAGAAAGGAGATGTTCGAGCAAGTTTATCGCTTAGTGATTTTAATTTCTCAATAATGATATTAGGGAATTTCGCAAATATTATCATGCTTTTGAGCAGATTTGTTGCGGGTGCTGATGGAAGTGAGAATATTGCATTCTACACTTACGCAATAGTATTCTTAAATATTTTTCTTACAGCTGTTGTAATGAATATTAATACCTTGGTTATAAAAATAATTTCTGTCAAAAGAGATTATAAAATAATTTTACTCTCTGCATTAATTTCTACCATTATAGGAGGGGTGTTTATTCTTGTTATTTCTTTGTTTAGTATTGAGATTATCTCTTTTACTTTTGAAAGAGGTGCTTTTACAGCTAGCGATACATTAATAACATCTAGCTATATAAAAGATATAAGTTGGAGTTTTATCTTTATATTTATTTCCTCAGCATTATTTCAACCGTATTTCACTTTACCTCAATCTTATATTAAGAGAACAAGTAAATATTTAGCTAAACCATTTATTATTTCTGTTTTATTGCTACTGGGTTATTTTTATCTAAATAATCAGGGAGTAAGGCTTAATTCACTAGTTATGATTTATGTCCTTGCTTTTATTTCCTTTCTAATATCGATAATTGCTTTTATAAAATATTATAGATATGAAAATTAAAAATATTTTTTCATGGATATATATATTGTTAGCTTGTGCAATGTTGGCAATAGGAAGGTTGTACGATGAAAGATTAGAGTTTCTTGGAATAAATCTATCGATAATTTTAAGTGTCTCTTTTTTACTGGTATCTATTCCTTTGCTTTTGTCAATTAAAAGAGTTAAACATTTTAATACCAAACGGTTATTCTATTATTTTTTGTCGATAATAATAATCTTTCCACCAGTTTTATGCTTGTATTTTGATTATGATGATTTTGGATTTGAGAAATATTTTAATTTTATATTCATTGTTATTCCTCTTGTTATTATTGTTATTGAAACATTTAAATATAATGATGTAAGAGTTTTTTTTAAGATTCTTTTAGGCTTTATTATTGCACTTTCTTTAATTGGTTTATTTGTTGTTTCAACTTCTTCTGATAGATTAAGCGTGTTAGGAGGTGGCCCAATTGTATTTGCTAGATGGATGAATATTGGGCTGATTATTTTATTTTTCATAAAGCCAAGCAGAATAAATAAGAAGAATATATTACTTATGTTATTTCTCTTAGTTCTTTCATTAGCAGCTGGTAGTAAAGGGCCTGTTTTATCTTTAGTAATTACCTTGGTAGTTTTTTTCTTTCTTAATTTCCAGAAGATATTTCTGCGAGTATTATTTTTTTCCTGTCTAATTGGATCGATTGTCTTCTTTTCAGGTATTAATACATCAATATTAGGTATTGGTAAAACGGAAAGATTAGTAACAAAAGGTAATACATCTATAGATGCAAGGATGGTATTTGTTTCTCGCTCTGTTGATTTAATATTACATTATCCGTTAGGTGTTGGACTAGGTAATTGGCAGGTTTATGCAAACAAAATAAAACCAACTCATTTATTAAAACATCAATATCCTCATAATTTAGTTTTAGAGATTTTTGCAGAATTAGGAATTATTTCAGGGATTCTATTTTTAATTCTACTTCTAAAAATCTTGTTTTATAATTATAAAAAGATGTATTTGAATAAAAACAATGAACACTCCTTTTATCCTCTATTATTTTACTTGCAATTGTATTTAATGAGTAATTCATTTTTTAGTGGAAGTTTAAATGATTCTAGATTACTTTTTGTAGTTATGGCTATGAGTTTAATTGAAACTTCATTGATATTAAAAGTAAAAAAGAATGTCTAATCAATGGAGAAAATATCAAGGAGTATTAGTTTCTGCAAAAGCGCCACATCAGGAGATTTTCACGCAGGGCCTTAATTCAGAAATAAAAAAGAATAATGCTTTTTTTGCAAGATGGATAACCAATTTTGATTGTAAAAAAGAATTAGATTTTTGGTATTTGATTCAAGATAAAAAGATGGAGATAAATGATTATAGTTCTAACACTAGAAATCAGATTAGAAAAGGTTTAAAAAATTTTGAGATTAGAAAGATAACTCTTGATAAAATGATTGAGAGTGCATACGTCATTTATAAAACAGTATTCCAGTTATATAATACTGCAAATAAGATTAAAAGTTTACAAGAATTTAATGATGATTTACTTCCCGCTTTTGATTATTGGGGAGTTTATAGAAACAATATGTTAGTAGGTTTTGCTCAAAATAGAGTGTTTGATGATTGTTGCGATTATTCAACTATTAAGATCTTACCAATTTATGCTAAGGAATATCCTTTTTACGCTTTATTTTATACTATGAATAATTATTATTTAGCAGAGCAGAAATTAAGATATGTAACTGATGGAACAAAAAGTATTTCTCATCAAACAAATATTCAGGAGTTCTTAGTCAAAAAATTTAAATTTAGAAAAGCTTATTGTTATTTGCATATTAAATATAACCCTTTTTTTGGTTTAATGGTAAGTTGTTTATTTCCTTTTCGAAAAATATTGTCAGTTTTTCATTTTTCTTTTATTAGAAACATAAATTCAATATTGTTGCAAGAGAAAATTAGAAGAAATTGTCAAAAAGAATTATTATGTTAATAATCTGTAATGGTACTTTTAAATCTGGTTCTTCGTGGTTGCACGCAATTTTGTTAGAGATATTTAAAATTAAAAATATCCAAATTGATAGTATTCCTATAAAGTATAATCCAAATATTAAATCTCCAACTAGAATTTTAGAAGATAATCTTTCTAATTTTTTAAAAAATGAAGATTTTAAAAAGTTTAATTACATTACTAAAGCTCATTATTTTAGTAATAAAATAATGCTTGAAAAATACTCAGATGATGTTAGATTTATATTTATAAATAGAGATGTCAAAGACGCAATAGTATCTCATTTTCATCATTTCAATAATTACAGAAAAAAAGATTTAAGTTTTAATATTTATTTTAAATTTATTGGTGTATTTAAAGCTTATGAAATAAGCTTGTTTAATTCTAGGTGTAAGAAAAATTTTGATTCAAGTTTGTTTTTTTCTTTTGAAATGTTAAAATCTGATTTCATCGATTCAATAAAGAAATTATGTTTGATTATAGGTGTTTCTGAAATTTCTATATCTGAAATTTTGAAGATTAAAGAAAATACTTCATTAAGTAAATTGAAAACTATAGCATTAGAGGGGGGAAATAATTATTATCCGGAGTTAGGTAGTGGTAGTCATAAATTATTTAGAAAAGGCAATGTAGGAGATTGGAAAAAATATTTTATAGATAATGACTTAAAATTAATAAATAGAGTTATTCAGTTAGCCCCACCAGTGTATGTTAAAATTGGATATTTTTTTATGTTTACTTTGAGAAGAAAATTTGGTTTATAATGAATGATTTGATTTCCATAATAACACCTTATTATAATTCCTCAAAGTTCATTGAAGAGTGTGTTAATTCTGTTTTACTACAATCTTATTCTAACTGGGAATTATTAATAGTTGATGATTGTTCAAATGATAACTCTAAAGAATTGCTTCTTAATCTAGAAAAAAAGGATGAGCGAATTAAAATAACATTCTTGGATAATAATATTGGAGCTGCAAATGCTAGAAATATTGCGATTCAAAATGCTACAGGAAAGTACATTGCATTCTTGGATTCAGACGATTTATGGGAGTCACAGAAATTAGATAAACAAATCTCATTTATGGTGCAAAATGACATTGCATTTTCATATACATCATACCAATCTATTTCAGAAGATAGATCAGATATTATAGATGTTATTAACGCTCCTGATAAGATGACTTATCATGATTATCTTAAAAACACAATTATTGGTTGTTTAACGGTTGTTATTGATAGAGAAAAGATTGGGGATTTTGAAATGCCAAACATTAGTTCATCTCATGATATGGCTTTATGGTTGCTAATAATGAAAAGAGGGTTTGATGCATATGGATTAAATGAAAATCTGGCAAAATATAGGATTGTTTCAACTTCTAATACTGCTAATAAATGGCGTGCAGCAAAGGATGTTTGGAAAGTCTATCGTCAATTTGAAAAGCTATCTTTTTTATATAGTGTTTGGTGCTTTTTAAATTATGCTTTTAATGCAATTATAAAACGAATCTAATGAAAAGATTATTTGATTTTAGCACATCATTAATTGGATTAATAGTTTTATTTCCTATTTTTATTATTGTATCTGTTTTGATTAAGATATATTCTGAAGGTCCTGTTTTTTTTGTTCAGAAAAGAATTGGGAGGAATGGTAAAATATTTCAAATGATAAAATTTAGATCTATGACTGTAATTCAAAGTTCTAATAGTACTATTTCTGTTAAAGGTGATATCAGAATTACAAAAATAGGTGCTTTTTTAAGAAAGTTCAAATTGGATGAACTTCCTGAGTTATGGAATGTATTAAAAGGTGATATGAGTCTTGTTGGACCTAGGCCTGATGTTTGTGGTTATGCAGATAATTTAATAGGAGAAGATAGAAAAATACTTGAGTTACGTCCTGGTATTACTGGAGTTGCTAGTTTAAAATATTATGATGAAGAAAAAGTTTTAGCGACACAGGATAATCCACTTAAATTTAATGATGAAGTAATTTATCCTGATAAAGTAAGATTAAATCTTGATTATTACTATAATAATAACCTTTGGATTGACATTAAAATTATATTTGCCACTATATTTAGAGTGAATTATTGATTTGACTAATAAGAAGAAAATATGGTTGTCCTCTCCTCATATGGGGGGTAATGAGCTGAAGCATGTGCAAAATGCTTTTGAAGCAAATTGGATCGCTCCAGTTGGTCCTCATATTTCTAATTTTGAAAAAAAACTATCGACTCTTTCTAATGGTTTTGAGGTGGCTGCACTGAGTAGTGGTACGGCTTCCTTGCATTTAGCATTAATTTTATTAGGTGTAAAAAAAAGAGATAGAGTATTATGTTCCTCATTTACTTTTTCAGCATCAGCAAACCCAATTGCATATGTAGGAGCAAATCCTGTCTTTATTGATAGTGATATTGATAGTTGGAACATGTGTCCAATTTTATTAGAAAAAGCAATTGAGGATTGTATTTTGGATAATGAAAAGCCAAAAGCTATAATGTTAGTTCATCTTTTTGGGATGCCTGCTAAAATGGATGAAATAATGAAAATTGCTAATAAGTATGATATTCCTGTTATTGAAGATGCTGCTGAGGCTCTTGGATCAACTTTTAAAAATAAACCACTAGGTACCTTCGGATCATTTGGTGTTTATTCATTTAATGGCAATAAAATTATCACAACTTCCTGCGGTGGGGCTTTAATTTGTAAAGATAAATATTTGGTTGAAAAAGCAAAATTCTTAGCCAGTCAGGCTCGTGATAATAAACCTCATTATGAACATTCTGAAATAGGCTATAATTATAGAATGAGTAATGTTTGTGCCGCTATAGGTCTTGGGCAATTAGAGGTTTTAGAAGAAAGAATATTACAAAAGAGAGCAATTAAATTATTTTATAAAGATCAATTGTCTTCTATTAAAGAAATTAGTTTTTTGAATGAAAATGAGGATAGTTATTCTAATTTCTGGCTGACCACTATTCTTTTGTCAGAAAATTCAACAATAGATAGAGAACAATTGCGTTTACATCTGGAAAAAAATAATATTGAAAGTAGACCGCTTTGGAAGCCAATGCATTTACAGCCTGTTTTTAAAGAATGTAAATCTTATGTGAATGGTGTTTCGGAAGATTTATTTAATAGAGGATTGTGCTTACCTTCAGGAACCAATATCTCAGTAGCAGATTTGAAAAGAGTTGTGAGTAAAATAAAAGAATTATATGAAGCTTAGATTACAAAAATTAACGAGAATTTACAAGCAACTTGTTATGTTGTTGGTAGATGTTAGTGCTCTGCTATTTGGATTGTGGCTATCTTTTGTTTTACGATTAGGAGAACCATGGCCAGTGGATTATTTTTATGAATCATGGTGGATATTTATTTTAATTCCTTTAATCATGACTTCATTATTTATTAAACTAGGTCTTTATAGGTCAGTATTACAATATATTGGCATAAAAGTAATCACTACTACTTTTCAAGCAACTACAATAGCCTTACTAATAGTTGTATTTTTTATATGGTTTTTTAGATTATCAGAAAAAGCAGAATTCTCACTCCCAATGTCGGTTCTTCCTATTTTCTGGTTTATAGTAAATATTTGTGTAATTAGTACTAGGTTTCTACTTAAAGGTTATTTATATTCATGGGATAGCTTTGTGAATGCTAGAAAGCAAACAATAATTTATGGTGCTGGTAATGCTGGTATACAAATAGTAGAGAATTTAAAGAAAAGTACTATTTATGCACCAATTGCATTTATTGATGATGATAAATCAAGGCAAGGTACTATTTTAAATTCTTTGGAGGTTTTCGCTTTTGATAAAATTGAAAAATTAATAAAAATTAAGAAGGCAAAGGTTTTATTATTTGCTATGCCTTCAGCAACACATAAACAAAGGATTCAAATACTTAAGAAGCTTACAAAATTCCCTATTGAAGTTAGAGTATTACCTTCAATAGATAATATAGTAAATGGTGTGGTTTCAATTGATAGCATTAAACATGTTGAGGTTTCTGATATTTTAGGTAGAAGTCCTGTTGCACCTAAAAAAAAGTTACTTGAAAGGAATATAACAGGAAAAAATCTTTTAATTACAGGAGCTGGTGGTAGTATTGGATCTGAATTGTCAAGACAAATTATTAACCTTTCTCCTGATAAGATTATATTACTTGATAACTCTGAATTTAATTTGTATAGGATTCATCAGGAGTTATCATTAATGTTAAAAAGTGTTAAAATTAAACCATCTTTATGTACTGTAACTAATTATCATCAGCTTAAAAAAATAATTAAGGAACATAATATCAATACAATTTTTCATGCTGCGGCCTATAAGCATGTCCCTATGGTTGAGATGAATATTATTTCTGGGGTTTATAATAATATTATTGGAACTTATAATGTGGCTAGAGTTGCTGATGAATTAAAGGTAGATAATATGGTGTTGGTTTCTACTGATAAGGCTGTTCGCCCTACTAATGTAATGGGAGCTTCAAAGCGTTTTTCTGAACTTATTTTACAGGCTTTTTCTGTTAAAAGTAGTACTTGTTTCTCAATGGTAAGGTTTGGAAATGTGTTGGATTCTGCAGGTTCAGTTGTTCCACTATTTCGAGAACAAATTAAGAGAGGAGGTCCGGTAACTGTAACTCACCGAAATATTTCTCGTTATTTTATGACAATTACTGAGGCTGTACAATTGGTTTTGCAAGCTGGTGCAATGGCGAAAGGGGGAGATGTTTTTGTTTTGGATATGGGTGAGCCCATTAAGATTATTGACTTGGCTTATAAAATGATACATTTAAGTGGATTAACTCCAGTTGATAACGAAAATCCTGATGGAGATATAAATATTGATTTTACAGGTTTACGCCCTGGAGAAAAATTATTTGAAGAACTACTGATTGGGAATGATGTCAGCCAATCAGAACATCCTAGAATTATGCAAGCAAAAGAATCTAAATTACGACTTGAAGAAGTGATTTCTTGTGTTGAAACAATCAAATTAGCTAGAGAAAACCAAGATGAAATAATTGTTAAGGAATTACTGTTGAAATATGTTGATGGTTATATTTCTGAATTGCTATAATAGTTGCTAAATTCGCATCATGAATATTATAGTGCTTGGAGGGGGAGCCTTTGGGACCGCAATAGCAAATGAGCTTTCAGTAAATACAGAAAACAATGTAGTGTTGTTTTCCAGAAGTCAGCAAAAAGTTGATGAAATTAATAATTGTAATACAAACAAATCCTGCTTTCCAAATAAACATTTAACTAAGCTTCTCTCTGCTACATCAGATAGAAATCAGCTAAAAAATACAGATGTTATTTTGATTGCATTACCATCACCTGTTATTATTGAAAATTTAAATGCTCTTAAATCGTATTTTAATGAAGAGGCTTTATTTGTGAATTTATCAAAAGGCTTGTTTTCTGAAGGTGTAACTGTGGTTGAGAGTATTGAGAAGAGGCTAGGAATCAAGAACATTGTAACTCTTAAAGGACCTTCATTCTCTGTTGAAGTAATGGAACATGCCGATACTTTATTAACTTTAGGTTACTCTACTAGTAAGCAATATGGAATTATTAATACCATAATTAAAAATACTTCTCTCCATATTGATTGCACTACTGATATTAAAGGTGTTGAGGTGCTTAGCGTATTAAAAAATATTTACGCTTTGGTTTTGGGTGTTATTGACGCAAAATACAATTCACCAAATACTCGTTTTATGATTTTAACTAAAGCTTTTTCTGAAGCTAGAATTTTATTAAAATATGTTGGAGGATCAGAAGATACTTTATTTTTAGCGTGTGGATTTGGAGATTTCTGCATGACTTCATTAAATGATTTAAGTAGAAATAGAACTTTAGGTTTATTGATTGGAAAAGGGTTTTTTAATTCTGATTATAAATCTAATTCAGTGATATTAGAAGGGTTGAATGCTATAGAGATGTTTCATAATTTGATAGAAGAAGATATGTTAAAAGAATTACCGCTTTTAAATAAATTGTATAATTTCTTTGCAAACCAACAAAGAGAATTGGAATTTAAGTTTGATGAGTTAGTTGATTAAGATGATACATGTAACTAAAACATATTTACCTGATAAAGAAAAATAAATAATTTGCTGAAACTTTATATATGATTGTTCACTTATTTGAGGATCAAAAGTTTGTAGACATTACAATTGAGAATTTTGAGAATATTTCAAAAGGAAAAAACAGATATATTGTATTCTCAGATTCTAGTTTATTAAAGTATGTCAATAGAGCAGATCAAGTAAAGATACTCCCAAATTCATGGAAGGAAATAAATATTGATGCAATTCTTGAAGATTGTAAACTATTGATTATTCACTGTTTATCACCTTTAAAGTTATATATTTTAAAAAAAATCCCTAAGAATATTACAGTTGTATGGTCTGTTTGGGGTGCGGATGCCTATCCTTATTTTGATAAGAAAAACCTTTATGAACCTTTGACGGATAAGGTTGAAAGAAGTAGTATAAAACAACTTCTTAAATCTACTTTTATATATAATATTTATCATTTTCACAAGTACAGAGTATTCTCGGTTAACAAGGAAATAGGAACACTAAAAAAAATTAATTATCTTATTACTGTTTTGCCATATGAGTACGAGTTGATTAAAAAAGAGTTTCAATTAAGAGCAAAATATCTTGATTATAATTATGGGATTAATAGGTTTAATGAACAATGCTTTTCTCAATTAGGTGATTCTGTATTATTAGGGAATTCATCTGATTATTCAAATAATCATTTAGATATATTTGAATTCATTAAAGATAGTGATAAGAAATTAATTGTACCCTTAAGTTATGCTGGCTATAGGAACTATAGAGACTTAGTGATAAAAGAAGGTGATAAAAGATTCAATACCTTGTTTAATCCTATTTTGGAATTTATTCCTTTAGAAAAATATAATCAGCTAATACTATCTTGTAATTCCGTGATTATGTATCATATAAGACAACAGGCTTTAGGTAATATTTTTATGTCTTTATTTCAGGGAATGAGAGTTTTTCTAAATAAGAAATCAATCACCTATAAATATATGCAAGATGTTGGTATGATTATTTTTGATTTAGAAAGTGATGTTGATTTAGTTGGGGTGGAATTACAAGAGAAACAAAAAATTACAAATAGAGAATTAGTGATTAAATTAAGAGGTGAAAAAGTAATTATTAATAAAACACAAGAAATTTATAAATTGTACAATGCCTTATAAATCACAATGAATATTAATAAACAAGTTATTATAGGAGTAAAGTGGACAACACTTGGAACTTTATCTGTTACTCTCTCGAATGTTTTGAAAGTAAGTATTTTGGCTAGATTTTTATCAAAGGATGATTTTGGTGTATTTGCGATTGTTGTTTTTTTCTTAGGATTTTTCAAAATGTTGAGTGAAATGGGACTTACCACTGCTATTCTTCACAAACAGGATATTAAAAAAAATGAATATGCTAGTTTGTATTGGTTTAATATAATACTTTGTATTTGTTTATACTTATTACTATTTTTAATTACCCCAATTATTTCAGGATTTTATAATGAACCTGAATTAGATTTTTTGATTAAAGTACTTGGTTTGAGTATAATAATTAATTCAATTGGCTTACAATTCAGAACTATAGAAACAAAGAACCTATCTTTTAAATATATAAACATCTTTGATATAATTGCGTCAGTAATTTCTTTGTCATTTGCTATCTGGTTAGCTGTTAATGGTTACGGTATTTTGGCACTTGTTTATTCGGTAGTTCTGGAGTATGCTATTTCAAATTTCTTACTTTTTTTCTTAGGATTAAGAAATCATGGAGTAAGGGTTTATTTTAGATTTAAAGATTTAAAACCATTTTTAAGAATTGGTTTGTTTCAAGTAGGAGGTCAATCAGCTAATTTTTTTAATAGAAATCTTGATATTCTTATAATTGGGAAATTCTTTTCACAAGAGGTTTTAGGGGGATATAGTTTGGCTAAACAATTAGTGTTTAGGCCTACACAAGTAATTAACCCTATCTTAGCAAAGGTTGCGGCACCTACACTTGCTAAGTTTCAGAATAATCTAGAACTATTAAAAGAAAATTATTTAAAACTTGTAAATGTTGTTTCTTCAGTAAATTTTGTCTCTTATTTTATATTAATAGTTTTTGCTCCTATTATAGTTGAGATATTCTATGGAGGAGGATATAGTAGTATTGTTTTATTAGTTAGGATTCTTTGTGTTTATATGGTATTTAGGGCTATATTAAATCCGATTGGAAGCTTGGTGGTTGCGACAGGAAGAACAGATATTCAGTTTATATGGAATATTGTATTGTTAATTTTAATGCCAATTGTTGTTTATGCTGGTTCTATGTTTGGTATTGTAGAGGTTACTATTGCATTAACTGTAACAATGATTCTATTATTTCTACCAAGTTGGTATTTCTTAGTTCGAAAGATGTCTGGAGCAACACTAAAAGAATATGTTATCTCAATAATAAGATTATATAATTAATATAAGGATTATGAATTTATCTTCAGTAAATAAAAATTTACTTTCAAATATTACTATTGAAAAAGGATTTGTATTTACATTCTTAGTAATTGTGTTCTCTGTTGATTTTCATTTTTTATGGTTGTTGTATGATTTCTTAGCTTTGTTTGCTTTATGCTTCTTTTCAAAACATGTAAATGCTGTGCTAGGCTCTACATTACTTTTGGTGTTATCTTTTTTTATTATAGCAACTGTCATTTCTGGTTTCCATATAATTAGCATTTTATCAATTTGGGATAATATTAAGCATGTCTTTGTTTTATTTATGTTATTGCTTCTTGTTGAAAGACACATTGAAGGCCGGATATTGAAATTTGCAAATAGTTTTGGTTTTATAATCGGCAGTATTTTTATTATACAATCAATATTAGTATTTTATCAATCGTTTAATGGTTATTTTAAAGATGATATTTCAGGAACTTTTGGAATAGCTAGCGGGCATACTTTTGCATATTACTGTTTGTTATATCTTTCTTACTTGTTTTATGTTAAGAGATCATATATCTTAACTTTTTGTGTCTTTGTGCTATCATTAGTAATGAATTATTTTGCAGAGAATATGGGTTATTATCCTTTAGTGATACTATTATTAAGCTATAATTGGTGGACACTTAAAGGACTGAAATTTATGATATTTTATGGCATAGCATTATTATTAGGAATTATGATTCTAGATAATATTTTAGGAGGCGTGTTGATTCAGCCAGTTTTATATAGATTCTCAGAATTCTTTTTAGTAGGGAGTATAGATCTAGATAATCTTAATCAAAGTAGAGGATATATGACAGCATTGGCATTATACCTGGGTGGTTGGTGGGGTGCTGGTCCAGGTTGTTATTCTGAGATTTATTCAATCATAGGATGGAAATCTCTTGCTGGAATTCAACTAAATATCTCGTCGGTTACAAATCTATTAGCAGAGTATGGGATTGTAGGTGTTTTGTTATGGTTGTTCTTATATTTCTCTTTTATAAAACGATTCTTCAAGAACAGGAAAGATTTTATTTTTATCAGTATGTTATTTACTTTTAGTTTATTATATAATAAAGTTTTGAATGATGAAAGAGTTATCTTTTTGTTAATATTTCTATTTATGTTTGTTAAAATTCATATTGACAGAAAAGCATTAAAAAATGATTAATTATTCTATTATCGTACCTCACAAGGATTCGGTGAAGTATCTTTTAAGATTATTGGATAGTATCCCAAATAATGATGATATTCAAGTTATTATTATAGATGACAATAGTGATGTTGCGGTTGTTAAACAACTTCAAGATATTGAATTAAATATTAATATTGAGATTGTTTTTTGTGATGTATCTAAAGGTGCCGGTGGAGCTAGAAATATTGGGATACAGAAAGCAAAAGGAAAGTGGGTTATTTTTGCTGATTCTGATGATTACTTTACAATACACCTTGAAAATTTATTAATTGAGAATGTAGATTCAGGTGCGGATATTATATATTTTAATACTGATAGTCGAGACGAAAACGGAAAACAAACATATAGACATTTACGGTATTCAAAGTTAGTTTGTGATTTTCTAAATGATAATAAAAAAGAAAATGCTCTAAGGTACTATTTTACGTCTCCTTGGGCAAAAATTATAAAAAGAGATTTAATTCTCAAGAACAATATTAAATTTGATGAAATAGTTGCTTCAAATGATGTAATTTTTTCATTGAAAACAGCTTACTTTGCTAAAAAGATTAAGGCGTATAAAGATATTTTATATGTAATTTCATTAACAAAAGGAAGTGTCACTCAAATTATTAGTAAAGCGCATTTTGACTCAAAATTTAATACAGCTTTGAATGCAAATAAATTCTTATGCTCTATTGGTATGAGAAGATATCAGCAATCAATTTTGTATTTCTTAGGAAGATCATATAAGTTTGGATTTCAATATATCATTTATGTTCTTTTAATGCTAATTAAAAATAGATCAAATATTCTTATTGGAATGAGCAAATTAATGAATTTAAATAAAGCTCTTAGAGAAAGAGAAAATACAGATTATATTACTAAAAGATAAAATGAAAAAGATCTTAGCAATTTCATCTTCAGGTGGTCATTGGACTCAAATGCAAAGAATTACATCATCTTTTTCTGGCAATGAAGTTGTATATGTTTCTACTTTAAAAGGATATGTTAAAGAAGTATCTACTTGCAAATATTATCAAGTGAAAGATGCTTCAGCTTGGAATAAATTAAATTTGATTGTTCTTTTTTTTCAATTAATCAAAATTATTATGAATGAAAGGCCTGATATAGTGATTTCAACTGGAGCTGCACCTGGTTTATTTGCAATAATAATATCACGATTTGTAGGCGCAAAAACTATTTGGTTGGATAGTATTGCAAACTATGAACAAATATCATTGAGCGGTAAGTTAGCAAAATATTTTACACATTTACATTTAACGCAATGGGAACATTTAACAAATCAGAAGACACAATTTTCAGGAAAAGTTTTGTAATATTTGTTGTTACAGGAACGCAGGCTCCTTTTGATAGGATGCTCTCAATTATTGATAAATGGGCTGTCAATCAGGATACATATTCCATTATAGCTCAAACAGCTAATTCAGAAATAAATTTTAAGAATATGACTTGTTTTGATTATTTAGAGCCAGATGTTTTTAATGAATACTTTAATAATGCAGATGTTATTATAGGTCATGCTGGTATGGGAACTATAATTAAAGCTTTAGAAAATAAAAAAAAGTTAGTAGTTTTCCCAAGGCTAGTAAAATATAATGAACATAGGAATGATCATCAGCATCATACTGCAATTGGGTTTGAGAAGCTGGGGTTAATAAATGTAGCTTATAATGAAAAAGATTTGTTTAGGTATTTAAATAACATAATTGAGATACCTGTTAAGCGTAAAATTAATCAAAATGCGGAAAAACAATTATTGAAAAAAATATCTAACTTTATAAATAAATAATTTCTTAGGCTTACCTTAAATTTTAGACATTAGAACTGGAGGAGATATTTCAAAACCCGATGGGATTATTCGGAAATTAACTAATGTAAGCATGCTTCATAGCTTAGTATGGAAACATACAGTAGCTCTTAATAAAGGTGTTAAAAAAATTTACATTTGACACTTATTATAGCTTGAGTTAATTCTTACCTTTGTATTGCATGAGAGGATATTCACAGTATTTCTGGTTAATTCACTTTATTGGTGATTTATTTATTGTCAATTTTTCATTTTTACTTGCCTTTTATTTAAAGTTTGATACTTTAATGTTCTCTGATAAATACAAATTTTTGTTTATCATTTTTAATGGAATTTGGGTATTGGTTGCTTTGTTTCTTGAGTTGTATAAGCTGAAGCGATTAAGAAGGTTAGATAGGGTTTTATTTAATTTATTTAAAGCTTTTGTTTTTAATGCTTTTGTCATTAGTGCTATTTTGTTCTCACTTAAAGCGTCTGAGTTTTCAAGAGAGCATTTATATACAACTTATGTCTTGCTTTTTGCTCTAATAATGTTGTGGCGTTATTCGGCAATTAAATTAATTTATCTTTATAGAAAATCTGGATTTAATTACAAAAGAGTAATCATTATTGGTGGTAATGAGGTTGCCAATCAATTATATACTTATTTTATGTCAGATGATGTCTTAGGAATTAAAGTGAAGGGTGTTTTTTCTGATAGTGATATTTATTTTGATGTTAAAGATAGTATTCGTAGAGGTGGATTGGATGATTTAGAATCATTTGCTTTGGATAATACCATTGATGAAATCTATTACTCCATGCCATTAACTTATACTCAAAGGATTAGAGGTTTAGTTGATTTTTGTGATCAAAATATGATTCGCTTTAAAATAGTTCCTGATTTTAGGGGCTTTATTTTTAAGCGTGTAAATATTGATTTTTATGATGATGTGCCTATAGTCACATTACGCGCTGAACCGCTTACGGATATTACAAATCGGTTTTTAAAACGAGTATTTGATATCATGTTTTCATCTTTAGTTATTGTATTTGTGTTGACTTGGTTATATCCTATTATGGCTATTTTAATTAAGTTGTCATCAAAAGGGCCGGTGTTATTTAAACAGGCGCGCTCTGGAGTAGGTAATATGGAATTTATGTGTTATAAGTTTCGTTCTATGACTCAAAGTGTTGAAGCAGATACCAAACAAGCATGCAAAGGAGATACTCGTATTACCAAAATAGGTGCTTTTCTTAGGAAATCATCTTTAGATGAATTCCCTCAATTTATTAATGTGTTTATGGGCGATATGTCTATAGTGGGTCCAAGACCTCACATGTTGTTGCATACTGAGGAATATTCTGCTTTGATTAATAAGTATATGGTTCGTCAGTTAGTTAAGCCTGGTATTACAGGGGCTGCTCAGATAAAAGGCTATAGAGGAGAGACTAAGGAATTAAAAGATATGGAGGGACGTGTTCGTTTGGATGTTTGGTATATTGAAAATTGGTCTTTATCGGTTGATATCAATATTATTTTTTATACAATTTGGAACATATTCAAGGGGGATGAAAAAGCTTTATAAATATTACTTAATAGTATTTTTCCCAATTTTTTCAAGTGGACAGATATCGACATTTCATTCAGGATTTAATGATATTTTTTTTAAAACTGATTCCAGACCATGGTTGAAGTTTTATAACACTGATTCAGATACTTTAGTTGCTCCTAATACTGATACAATTCAATATTTTAGTTTAGATTCAAAATTGTTTAGCATAGGGTCAGCTAATAAATCAGATTATGCATGTACATATTTATTTTCTGCAAGCTTGTTTTCTAATTTCAAGAATAAAATAACTTTCACTTCCCATTTTGATTACTTGGCAGGAAATCATAATAAATTAATTAAAGAATTCCAAGATTCATTATTTATTTTTCCTGGATTTGGGAGAGAGAAAAGTAGATTACAATATAATCTAAAATATTTTGTTAATAAATTCATAACTGTTGATTTTGGAAAAGGAAAACATTTTATAGGAAATGGGTATCGTTCTCTGATGTTATCTGCTGAACATTCTCCTTATCCGTATTTGAAGTTATCTACTGAATTTGGCAGAGTTAAATATTATAATTTATACACTACTTTTTTAGATATACAAGATCCAAATCAGAATAGAAAAAAGCATTCTTCAATTCATTTTTTAGATTTTAGTTTAACAGAAAATATAAATATTGGTATTTTCGAGGGTGTACTCTGGCAAGCAAAAAATGAAAATTATAATAGAGGATATGATCTAGAGTATTTGAATCCAATTATTTTTTATCGCCCAGTAGAGTTTTCAAAACACTCTCCTGATAATGTGTTGATTGGTGGAAATTTTAATGCAAAAATTAAGACAACAACTTTTTATGGGCAAGTTTTATTAGATGATTTGAATATATCTAGACAAAAAGATAGGGACGAAGGATATAGTGAAGGGTTTTTTCAGAATAAGTTTGCTTATCAATTAGGGCTTAAATCGTCTTTTAAAAAAATAAATCTTTTATTGGAGTATAATCAAGCACAACCCTATACTTATGCGCATAAAGAACCGATGCAATCTTATACACATTTTAACCAAGCTTTAGCACATCCATTGGGTGCAAATTTTAAAGAGTTACTTATGCTTGCAAATTACAGTAAACAGAAATGGAAGTTTAGCATTAAATTAACGCATGCTAAGGTTGGTTTGGATTCTCTGTATTCGCATTATGGCCAAAATATATTTGTTTCTGATTTTGAGGCTCAAGGTGTTGGTAGTCAATATTCATATGGAAATTTTAATGGACAAGGCGTTTCAACTATAATTAACACTTTGCATACTGAAATTCTCTATTCGTTTAAATGGTTTGATCTTTTTGGCTCGGTATTTTATAAAAATAAAAAGTCTGATCTACTGGATCAGACTTTATTATGGTATTCAGTTGGGATAAGAACCTTTCCATTCTCAACTTTTAAGGACTATTAAAACTCTATTTCATTACCATTTTTATATGCTATTATTAGTGCATTTTCATATCCCATCCTTAACATTCTTTTTTGATATTTAATTGCATTTTCTAGATTATAGAACATCCCTGCTATATAGGTAGTGCTATTTTCATTAATAGGAATTGTTATTACTTCATCTTCATCAAATAAAGCTGCAGGAGTGTTATACTCTCCAAATGTTCCAAGTTTTACTCTAAAAATATGTAAATCACTCATGCCAAGCGCTAATTGATCTTGTCTACTAAATGATTTTATTAATTCATTCCTGCATTTTTCATAATTCTGTTGTGCTCTAATTGCTTTACTATCTTCATTTTCCTTTTTATAGATGTAGATTAAGTTTTCATGAGCAGGAAGAAATAACTTATCAGTTTTAATAACTATTTTAAATAGTTTAATTGCTTTACTCATATACTCTGATTTTGTTGCTCCTCTTGAATTAGTAGCAAAAGTATAATGAGCAACTGCTAGGTTATAGGCCCACTTCTTGTTTTTATAAATTTTAGGAGTTAATTTTCCTAGATGTCTTTTTGATTGTCCTATCCCTCTTTTATCCCCACTTGCTAAGAAAGCAATTGCTAAGTTTCCTCTTGTAAAATTTAATCCATCATCATTTATTTTTCCTCTTTTAAATTTTTTCTCCGTATTTTTAAGATGTACCTGTGCAGTTGTATATTCTTTGTTGCTTAAAGCTTTTACACCAAGATTGTACTCTCCAATTCCTTCTTGAATTTGTATCATACTTCTGTCATTAATTTTGTTAACTTTATTGAATTGAAGGTGATCATCTTTGCTTAAGATTTTAAGATTTGTAATATCTGGACGCTCCCCTTTTGGGATGAATTTTTTATTTTTTTCTTGCTTTTTTATTTTCTGATTGTTAGATGGTTTTGATTTTTGATTTTTTTCAATTAATTTATCTTTAGCTGTTTCCATTCTCTGAATCACTTTGTCAGCATCTTTTTCATTTCCAGATTTTCTATATATATCTTCAAGAGTTACATATGCTTGGAAATTAAATTCATCTTTTCTTATAATAGAACTAAGGAATGATGCTGCTTCAGAAGAATTACCAACTTTATTGTGAGCTATAGCAATATTATACGTCCAATTGTTATTAGAATATATTCTAGAAGTAATTAGGTTTAAGAAACGTTTACTAAGAGCTAAATCTTCATTATTTCCTGAGTTAGCATAGCATAACGCCATATTAACTCTAATGAAATTTAATCCATCATCACTTAGTTTAGCTCTTTTATACCTTTTCATTGCGCTTTTGAATTCATTAATAGCAGAAGAATATTCCTTCTTTTTCATTAATTCTACTGCAGTAGAATAATGTGCTTCCGCTAACTTTGATTGATCAATAGCTCGTTTAGTTAAATTTTTAGGGTTTTCATATTGTAAAATGTCTTTTACATCTGAAATTGGTTCCCATGTATATGCTTTAAGATTAGATGTGTAAAGTGCTGAGTCTAAGTTACTTGCAGTAATACTAGATGTGAAAATTACTAGTGTAATTACTAATAGGTAAAGAGTCTTTTTTATCATTGTTTTATAGTTTTCTATTTTGATTGCAAAGTATGAAAAATTATTGAAGTAATATTTTATGATTTACTATTTGATTATTTACTTTTAAACGTATAAAATAAATACCACTTGGAAGATGTGACATATCTAATTTTGATGTAGTTATATTTTTAAATGGAACTTCTTCTCCAATATTGTTAACGATTGATAATTCAGTTATTATATCCTCAGAATAAATATTTATTAATCCTGTTGTTGGATTTGGAAAAATTCTGAGATTAGTAGATTGAATACTTGTTGTATTACTAATAAGATCATTTACATTGTAAAATGCTGTGTCTGATATGCATCCTATAGTGCTTTCAGCAATAACCCAATATTGTCCATTTGATATTGGTGAAATATTTTGAGTAATTTCACTTGTGTTCCAAACATATGAATTTGGTATTCCTCCACTAGATAAATCAGCATTTAGGATATTAGAATTATATGTTATTCCAATTAAAAATGGAATAGGATTATTTATGATAGTTATGTCGTTAGAAATTGAACACCCATTTGCATCTGTAACATTAACATTATATATGCCTGGAATAAGATTAGAAATTGATTGAGTAATTTCTCCATTTGACCATGCAAAATTATATATACCAGTACCTCCCTGTATAGTTGCTTGAGCTAAACCATCATCTCCATTATTATTACAAGTAGTAGTATCTTGACTTGATAATGTTAAAATAAGTGGGTCAGGCTGGCTAATTGTAATATTATTTACTACTGTAATACATCCATTTCCGTCTGTTAATTGACAACTGTAAGTTCCAGCACATAAAGGCGGTAAATTATTAATACCCCAATCTTGTGTTACTACTCCAATAGCATTTGTAGGCAAGAAGATTGGTGTTGCATCACATAATCCGTAACAACTAACATTTGTAGAGTTTATTGTATCTATAATTGCTGTGAATGGTAAAGGATTATTAATAGTGATATTGCTAGTTTGAGAACAGTTATTATTATCCTTTACGGCTAAGCTATAATTGCCAGATGAAAGGTTGTTAAAGTTATTATTGCTTTGAAAACTGATACCATTATTTATTGAGAATAAGTATGGTGAAGCTCCTTGACTTACTAATAAGTTAATAATTCCATTTGATCCATTATGACAACTAATGCTTGAAACTGCTGTTGTTATAATCATTGAGTCAGGGTTTAATAAGGTAAAGGTATCCCTAACAATACAGCCATTTACATCAGTTATTTGAATATTATGAATTCCTGCACTTAGTACTGTGCTAATATTAGAAGTGCTATTACTCCATGTGAAAGAATAAGGTAGTGTTCCTCCATAGGTGTATGCTGTCGATACAGTATTACTATTATAACAAAGTATGCTATCTGAATAAATAGAAACTTCAAGCTCATTTGGTTGAATTACCTCAAAAATGAAATGTGTTGAATCCCCTGAAGATATTACTGATAAATTATATACTCCTGAACATAAATTAAATATATCTTCATCTGTTGAGTTAAATCCATTGGGACCATTCCAATAAGTTGTAAGTGTTGCTAAAGGAGAAAATATAGGATTGATGTAAATTGATCCGTTACAACTGTCATAACAACTAGTTGATAGGTTGCTATTTATACTGTCGAAATTAAGTGTTAAAGCCAATGGTTCATCAATCAAATAAACAGAAGAGTCTGAACATCCTAAGGAGTCAACTACCATAACATTGTACTGACCTGATGTTAAATTATATATTGAGTTAGTATTTCCTCCATTACTCCATGAATAAGAGAAATTTCCATTTCCTCCATTTGCCTGCACAGAAATAGCTCCATCATTATTGCCATAAATACTAACATTAGTGAGAGTTAATAATTGAATTGAAACAGGTAATGGTTCAATAATAGATGAACTAAGATTATTATTACATCCATTGGCATCTGTAACTAATAAGTCATAATTTCCTTCGCATAAGTTTTTGATAGTATCATTAACATTAACTAATCCATTAGGGTATGTCCAAGTGAAATTATATGGAGGAGTTCCGTCAAATGATGTTGGAATCAATGTTCCATTGCAATCATTATAACATGTTACATTCAAAGAATCAATATGTGAGATTAATGCAAAACTAGGCTCCGTAATAAAGAAATTTTGAACTAAGGACGGGCAACCAGAACTGTCCGTTATAGTTAAGGAATAATTTCCAACTGATAAAGAGTCGTTAATTGGGAAATTACTTAAAGAAACTCCATTAACATCTGTCCAATAAAAATTATATGGAGCAATTCCATTTGATATTGAATCAAGAATTATAAATCCATTATTTTGTCCTTTACAACTAATGTTTACTCCATTATAATCTGATAAAGTTGTATGAGCATATAAAGCAGATGGTTCTGATATTATAATGCTGTCAATATAAATACAGTTATTTTGATCAATTATTGCAAAAGTTTGGGTGCTTGCATATATATTGTTAATCGATATAGTATCTGAATTTACTGATGGATTAATTATTGCTCCTGAGATTGAGTATGAAGGAATTCCTCCAGTTATAGTAAAAGATAATGATCCATCATTATATCCATGACAACTAACATTTTCATATGTTTCTATCATGTTAATTTGACTAGGTTCAGTAATTGTTACCGGCATATTAAACTGACATCCTAAAGAATCCTCAATTTCTAATAGGTATATCCCTTGAGATAAACTGTCAATATAAGTAGATTCAGCTACATTATTCCATTTTAAATTAAAGGGTCCAACTCCTCCAATAATTGAAATGTCAATTGATCCATCATTTAATCCATTACAAGAAACGGAATAATTATTGTAATCAGATATAGTGTTTATAGTGTAAAGGCTATCATTCTCATTAATAAATATAGAATCTAAAAGTGTACAGTTGTTATCGTCTAAGATTGTGCAATAGGAAAAGCCTGATGTTAAGTTTGTTGCTATCGAATCTATAGAAATTGTATCTGTCAGAAAGTTTGACCATACTAAATTGTATGGAGAAACTCCTCCGGTAACAGATATATTTGCTGCTCCACTGCCTCCATAGCAATCAATAGGATCAATTACACTTAAAGTAGCAGATAATGGAAGGTTTGGTTGATTAATAATTATTGAATCAGTAATACTACAGCCATTATAATCTGTTACTGTACATGTGTAAAAACCTGCTAGAAGGTTTTGGGCTATAGTTGTTGTATCACCATTACTCCATAGAAAGGAATAAGGGAGGGTTCCACCTGAGATCTGAAAAGAAGCAGTACCTGTACTCTCACCATAACATTCTATATCAGTTTTAATAATCGTATCAATAATTATTGGAGTAGCTAGGTTAAGAGTAAATGTATCTGTAAAAGAACAATTATTTGTATCTGTTATAGTATATGTATATTGAGTATTAAGTATTAATGAGTCAGGATTAACTCCGTACCAGTTTTCTGTATAGCCTGGTGTTCCTCCTGTTATAATTAAGTTTATTGTTACGTTTTGATTTAGAGATGCACAATTTCCTTGTCCTAGTTGTTGGTATACTGATATTGCTTGTGGCTCATAAATGTAAATACTATCGGAGTATGAACAGCCCGCACTATCACTAACAGTTATTCCGTACAATCCTTGAGATAAATTAAAAATTGTATCACTAGATAATCCATTACTCCATGATAATGATAAACTTCCTGAACCACCACTGGTAATTGCTGTCAAGTAACCATCATTTGAGTTATTACATGAAATTGTAGATCCATTATAATTACTGCTTTCTAAAGTTAATAATATTGGTGTGATTAAAGAATTTATTATAAATGTTCCTTGAACAAAACAGTTATTAGTATCATACACGGAAAGAGTATATGTGTTTGCACTAAGAGTTGTAATGTCCTCAGTAGTTGCTCCATTGCTCCAAGAGAATGAATATGGGCTGGTCCCTCCAGTTGTGGATATGCTAATACTTCCATTAACAGGAGAACAGCTTGTTTGATCAGCTAAGTTATCCAGAGTAATTGATAAGCTATCAGGCTGATCAATGATAACCGTATCATTCACTGAGCAATTATTATTATCAGTAACTGTGGCGATATATTGACCTGCAGAGATATTTGATAAATCTTGAGTAATAGCCCCATTACTCCAAGAATAAGAATATGTACCGCTACCACCATTTACCGATAAATCAATTGATCCGTCAGAACCATTATAACAGTTAATATTATTTGAGATTGATGATGTTAAGATCATTTCTGCTGGCTCATTAATAAAAATTGAATCAGAGAAAATACATCCACTATTATCTGTAATTGTATAATTGTGTTGACCGCCACTTAATGCGTTAGTGTCAGATCCATTCCAATTAATAGTATAAGGTAGATTTCCTCCTACTATGGATAATGTTGCTGTACCATTATTAGACCCGTTACAGTCAATATGTGTAATAGATTCTGAAACGGTTATAGGGGTAGGTTCATATATTTCAATAGTATCCGTATTGCTACATCCACTATTGTTTGTTAGGGTGCAATAAAAAATCCCTGCTGACAATCCAGTTATTTGCTGAGTAGTGTCCCCATTACTCCATAGATAAGAATTGGTATTATAACCACCTATAACTATTGTGTAATCTTCAGTTGCACCATACCATGGCTGTATGTATGAAGGAGCCCATGTTCCAAGATCACATGCTCCAAATACACTGTTATTGTATTGAGAAACTACTCGCATTCTTGTTGCTCCTAAATAACCAAAATTGGGAACAGTAAAGGTTAAAGTATGTGATGATGGGCTTTGAGTAACAGCTATACTACCAACATCTTCTAAAGCATCAGAAAAATCACCATCCATATTCCAATCAATAAATACTTTACCTCCATCTAAATTTCCAAATAAAGGGTCACATGTTCCTAAATTTATATCAATAGAATAGTTTTGTCCAGGAGTTAGAGTAGTGTATTGAGTAGTGTAATCTTCATACGTATCACAAGTTCCTGTAGTATTATTTACAATGGAATCTCCATCTCCAATTAAACGCACCAATTCGATATTTGAGTACAAGGATGATCCAGGTCCTGAAGGGCAATATGCTAAGTTTGATATAGCAGAAATACTAGCAGATCCATCTCCAGCATTACTACAACTCACATTGTTTCCTGTTATCGATAATGTTGGAATTGAAGCCGAATGAAAATTAATTATTATTCCTGAGGTATCAAAAATACATGAATTTGTATCGGTAACAATAATAGAATTTGTACTGGCACATAATCCAGAAAGATTAATATTTGTATTACTATTATTCCATAGATATGTGTAAGGTGTTGCTCCAGGGTTTTCTATAATATTTATAGCCCCATTACAAATGCTTGTATCGCATGAAGAATTATCTATAGCAGAAATGTATATGTCGGGAGTGCTTGGAGTATTATTTATGATTCTAGTGACAATTATAGAGCAAGAATTTGAATCATTAACTGTTATTGTATAAGTTCCAGCACATAGATTGTTTCTTGCAGTCAATGAGTCACCATTATTCCAAGAAATTGAATAAGGCATATTCCCTCCAGATAAGTTTAAGTTAATTCCACCATTGCAATTTAAACTGTCACAGGAGAAATTGTGAGAACTAATAGTGTTAGATTTTAGAATGTCAGGTTCTGATATATTAAAGCTTACAGTTCCAGTATCTCCACATATTAAGTCAATTAAATCTAATGTATATAATGAGGAACTTAATCCAGAATGACTTGGAAATGGAGCTAATTGTGAGGACCATTGATACTTGTATGTGCCTGAACCTCCTGTAGCTATTGCGTTTAGAGTGCCGTTATTATACCCACTACAAGTAATATTAGTTCCTGTTAAAGTTACATTTAAAGGATTTGCTTGACTTATGGTAATACTTGTTTGATACCCACATCCCCAATTATCGTCTAGCACTAAGCATGTGTAAGTTCCAGATGCTAAATTTGTGGCCGTTGCTGTAGTTTGCCCATCACTCCAAGCATAAGTATATTCGCCTGAACCATTGGCTAAAGAAAAAATAGTAGCAGAACCGCTAGAATCACCAATACAAGTATTTGTAAAACTTGTGCTGTCAATGGAGAAAAAGGAGCAATCCACAAGAGCTAAAGGAATAGTGTCAGTAGCTAAAGTCTGAATAATATTTCCTAAAACATCAACTTCTTGTGTATTCCAAGTAGCTGAGTAGTTTCCAAGTGGAGCAACATTTTGATTAGGATTATTATTTGCATTGTTAAAATGAATTCTAACTGGCAAATTAGTACTTTGAGCTATATTTAATGCTATTCCAGTCGAATCATTCGAATATGGATAATTCCAGAAACCTATAGCATCTCCATTTGCATTAATACTGTATGGAATTGTTAGCCAAGCCCCTGTTCCTATATTTGGATTCCACCATTTTAAATTGATATCGCCTAATTGTATAGCAGAGTCTTGATGTGAAATAATGAATTCGGGTCTAATATTTAAGTCACAATTTGATAAGTTCGTGATAGTTAGCGTATCTATAGCTTGATTATTATTGCCATATCCGTATAAAACGGCAGGAGTGAACCCATTATTAATCGATTGATTTATAGTACTAGGGCAAGAAGTAGTTGTTGTAAAGTCAGCTCCGTATATCCAAGCTGCTGCTCCTGAAGTTCCAGAACATTTTATCCTCCATTCGTAAGTGGTTAATGGTGTAAGAGAAACCAGTGTATAGTATTCTGTACTATTAATAATACCATTATTTGGTATTATTATTGCCGGATTGCTATTCCAATTATTGCCGGGTAGTTTATATCTTAAAGTATACGAAGAAGTAGTTAAAGGAGTGGGGTTATTTAGGACAATAGAATAATCTTCAGTAGCCCCGTACCAAGGTTCTGTGTATGTAGGAGCCCAAGTACCAAGATCACAGGACGTTATTGGATTTGTGTTTGCTGCGCTTTGATATTGAGAAACTACTCGCATTCTTGTTGGTCCATAAACTCCTGTAAAAGGAACTGTTATAGTAAGACTTGCAGACACAGCAATTCCATTAGGCATGTATCCTACTTCTTCCCCAGGGTCAGTAAAATCTCCATCAATATTCCAATCAATAAATACTTTAGCACCTGATGGGTAGCTGCTTACACTTCCTGAATTACAAACTCCTAAATCAACATCAATACTATAGGATTGTCCTTCTGTTAAATCTGCAAAGTGAGTTGTTGTATAATCCTCATATTGATCACATGCAGTTGAAGTATTATTATTAATATTGTTGTTATCACCTATTAATTGAACATTTTCAATATTAGCATAATTATCTGAACCAGGACTGGAGCTACAATAAGATAAAGTAGAAACAGTTCCAGTGATAGGGTTACACCCCTGATCCCAACTTAAATCAACACTTGTTGAATCTGTAAAAATGACTGTCGGATTACTTTGGGCTATAGAAATTGTACTTAAGTAGAGTGTAGTAGCGAGTAGAAGTAGAAATTTATTCATATTCTTATTTTATTTATTGTAATTGGCAAATATACAAAAACTATCATTAGTCTATTCCCTTGTAGAAGTTCTATTTTTTACGGATGTAATTAAGTTTAATTAGTGTAAAAAGCTGAAGCACTAATTTTACAACTGCTAATATATAATTTGTTAGTTAGCATTTTGATTAAAGTTAAAATTTAAATTAACACCTTTATATTGAAACTAATAAGGCTTGATATTCGTAATAACTTATGAAAATGTTTATTAGCTACTTTTATTAATAAATAATTGTTAATAACTCAAATTCTTTTGCTTTAAAATTAGATTTGTGATAAAAAATTATTATGTTTACACTCTTGTTTTACGACAAAAACAAAGAAAACTTATGACGAAAACCCATTTTTATCAGGTTAAACTGGTTCAGAATCCACTCTTATTATGGTGTGGTTTTTTCGCGTATTTTATTTTCGGTAATTCAGCCATTATGCAGAAGCTTAATGGCTTTTTACATATTATCAACTAACTTTTTTATTAACAAAAACATGTATTATGAAAACAAATTACAAAAAAAATCCTAGGAGAATCTTAGGTTACTTAATGGCTTTTGTCATGGTATTTTCTTTTACCAGCTATTCTGTAGCTCAAACCATAAATATTCAGGTGACACCTGGATCTTATGCGAACGAGATCAGTTGGGAATTAAGTGATGCTTCTGGTGTTTTGGTAGCTTCTACTACTCCTGGTTATTATCAGTTTAGTGGTCTCCCTAATGATTTTTATGTGAGTGCTCCTGATGGGTGTTATTCTTATGAGATGTTCGATACTTGGGGTGATGGATGGAATGGTGGTTCTTATATCATTTCTGATTCAGCTACTGGAACTGTGTGGGCTACTGGAGGTTTGGCTTCTGGTTTGTATCAGTTAGATATAGTAGGTATTAACAGTACTTGTATTTCTGGTTGTATGGATCCTTTAGCAAACAATTACGATTCTTTAGCAAATATGACTGGTGCATGTAGTTATGTTTGTATCGGTAACGAAGTAACCTTAACTATGGGTGATTCATTTGGAGATGGATGGAACGGTAATGTGTGGAATATGTATGACTTATCTGGGGCTGTTGTAGCTACGGGTACACTTCTTACAGGTTCTACTGGTACTGAAACTTTCTGTATTCCTGACGGCTGTTATACTATGGATTGTGGTGTTAATCCAGTAGGATCATGGCAAAATGAAGTTTCTTGGCAATTAACAGATACTTCAGGTACTGTACTTGCTTCTGGAGGCGCTCCTTGGTCAGGTAACATTAATCTAAATTCTACATGTTCTGCAGGATGTACTGATCCGTTTGCTTCAAATTATGACTCTACGGCTATATTTGATGACGGTTCATGTTTATATCCTGGATGTTTAGATCCTATGGCACTTAATTATTGTGCTGCTTGTAATGTAAATGACAGTTTATCATGTATTTTTCCTGTTTGTAACACACCGGATTTCAATGAAGACTTTGAATCTAACAACTTAGGTACGAATGATTGGACAAATTTATCGGGCTCTGAATCTTTAGTAGCTTTGACTACTGCAAATGCAATAGCTGACACAGTTTCTTTAGAGTTTACTGGAGGTAGTTTTACAGGATGGACAGGTTACACTACAGAAGTACAAGCTTATGCTAATACAGATCACGTATCTTCTGCTACACTGTGTATGGATTTGAGTGCTTCTCCTTCAAATGTTAATTTACAATTCTTAGCTCGTGCAACATCTGTATTTACAAATGTTGGCTATTCTTGGATTAGAGTAAAAGTAGGTGGTGTTGTTATAGCTGATGCTTTAGGTAATACAGCTTATAATAATGGAGATATTTCAGCGAGCACTATATTAGATTATGATTTATCAGCTTACTCTGGTCAATCTCAAGTTTATGTAACTTTTGAGGCTAGTTGTAAGTATGGGCCAGTTTATTCTGGTGGAGCGTATAATTGTAATGTACAAGTGGATGATATTAATATAGTTAATGTTTACCCATGTACTTTTTATGCAGCTTCTGTTGTTGGTAATGATGTAGCGGGTTGTTATGGTGACTCAACTGGTTCAGCTACTGTTACTGTAAGTTCACCTTATACTACTAATGATACTTATTTATGGTCTGATGGTCAAACTACTGCAACTGCAATTGGTTTGTCAGCGGGGACTTATACTTGTACTACTACTGATTCAATCAATGGTTGTATGGATACTGTATCTGTAACTATTGGTGAGCCTTCAGATATTACGCTTTCAGCATCAATTATGAATGCTACTTCACCTATAGCTAATAATGGATCTGTTGATTTATCTGTTTCAGGTGGTACACCATGTATAACGAGTGATGATTTAATAACTCCAGTTGCTGGGGGTAATGGACAGTCAGGTTGCGCATTTAATGTTGTAAATACTTCTGGAGGTCCTTTAGATATTACAGGATTCTCTCAAGGTGGGACGTACATTTTAACTGCTGCTGTAATGGAGGTATATATGTATGCAGGTGATATATACGCCTCAGGTCTTCCAACAGGATCTCCTCCTTATGGATGGACATTAGTTGGATCTGCGGCTGTTACTACAACTGGAGGTAATTCACTTGGTTTAATTCCAGTTACTGGAGTAACAATACCAACAGGAGGAACATACTCTTTTAGAGTTCAAAATACTTCTGGAACTGTATCTTATACTAATGGTGCAGGGGTTCCTGGTGTTTCAGCTTGGGCTTCTGATGCTAATGTAACGATAACTGAAGGGCATGGAGGTTCACTTGCGAGTTGGTTCTCATTTGTTCCAAGAAACTTTAATGGAGCAATTCATTATGGTTCTCCGGGTGCTTCAGCATATACTTTTGTTTGGAATAATGGTGCAACTACTGAAGATGTAGATTCTTTACCAATGGGTCCTGTTTCAGTATCAGTAGAAGATTGTAATGGTTGTGTTGCTACTTGGTCTGGATTCGTAGTAGCTAGCATTGATCTTGGTTGTACAGATCCTTTGGCTCAAAACTTTGATCCAATGGCAAATACTGATGATGGTTCATGTTTATATCCTGGTTGTACTGATTCATTAGCAAATAACTTTGATCCTACAGCTAACTTAAATGATAGTTCATGTACATATTCATGTGCATATCAAGGATTAAACGAGCTTACTATTGTTACTAACGGTTTTCAATGGATTGGTGAAGTTTCTTGGAATGTTGTTGGATCTAACGGTATTTCAGTAGCTTCAGGAAGTGGATTTACTTTCAATGGTGATTCTGCAGGTGTTGAAACTGTTTGTGCAGCTGATGATTGTTATACTTTATATATGTATGACTCTTTTGGAGATAGCTGGAATGGTTGTAATGTTGATATTTATGACAATGGTGTACATGTAGGTAATTATACTGTTGCTGGTGCTTGGGGTACTCCTGCTGGATTAGGAGATACTGCTATGTTCACAATTGGGACTGCTAATCCTTGTATGATTTCTGGTTGTACAGATTCATTAGCTATAAATTATGATCCACAAGCTAATATAGATGATGGTTCATGTATTACTTGTCTTGATAATGAGTTAACACTTAATATGGTGGATTCATGGGGTGATGGATGGAATGGTAACACTTGGTTTATCCAAGATATTTCTACTGGTACTGTTACTGCATTTGCTACATTACTTAATGGTTCTGCAGGCTCAGAAACTTTCTGTGTTCCTGATGGATGTTATAGTATGGTTTGTGGATCTGGTATATTCCAAGGAGAAGTTTCTTGGACATTAACAAATGATACAGGTGCTGTACTTGCTTCTGGTGGCGCTCCTTATTCAAGTAACTTTACACTTGGCGCTGCTGTTTGTGTTTCTGGTTGTATGGATGCTACTGCATGTAATTATGATCCATCTGCTGTCTTTGATGATGGTTCATGTGACTTTTCATGTTACGGTTGTACAGATTCAACTGCTTATAACTATGATCCAACAACAACTGTTGATGATGGTTCTTGTATGTATTGTGCTGTAACAGCATCTGCTGTTGCTTTTGATGCTGCTGATTCTACAAGTGCATCAGGATCTGTAGATTTAACGCTTACTGGATCCAATTGTTCGTCTGGAGATACGGTATATGCTGGTGCACATGGATCTAACTATACTTCTAGTTTTACAAGAGGTTACTATTTCCAAGCACAATCTTCATTTAGTATAATGGGGGTTCATGCATCTGATGGAAATACTGGAGGTGTAGGTGCTACTAGTCAGTCTGTAGAGATTGTTGACTTTGGAACTACTATGCCAGTAGCTTTTCCAGGTCCAGGATCTCCTCATACTGTTCTATATTCTGCTATTGATGCAGGGCCAGGATGGCTTGCAACAGGAAACGTGAGTATAGTTGCAGGTAACTATTATGGTGTAATTGGAGCTAAGCATAATACCGCTCTTACAACTATGTATAATTCTTATGTTTCATCACCATCGGTTACTATAGATGGTATGGCAACTCAATTAAATAGAATAGTTTTACAAAGTTCTTTAGCTGCAGGTTCTCCTCAATCAGGAGCATATATGGCTGAGGCACCAGGAACTGGATCTATTGGTCGTGTAGATATTATGACAGGTACTGGGCTTATAAATGCTACATTCGCATGGTCTAATGGTGATACTACTGAAGATCTTTCAGCAGTTAGTTATGGAGCATATTCAGTTACTGGTGTAGATTGTAATGGTTGTACATTTAGTGCTTCTGCTTATGTTGGAGTAACACCAATTCCTGGTTGTATGGATCCTACAGCATTTAACTATGATTCATTAGCTAATATAGATGATGGTTCATGTATTCCTGTTATTTTAGGATGTATAGATCCTACAGCTGCTAATTATGATAGTACTGCAAATACTGATGATGGTACTTGTCATTACTGCTTTGGTAGTTACTCTGTAACTATTGAGTGTACTACTAATCCATGGCCAACTGAGGTTTCTTGGGATCTATTAGATGCTTCTGGTACAATTATACTTTCAGGTGGAGCTCCATATATAAACGATACTTGTTTGGATGGTGGATGCTATACTCTTAACATGTATGATTCATTTGGTGATGGATGGAATGGAAGTGTATTCTCTATTACTGAAAATGTTTCAGGTACTTCAGTTTCAGCTGGTCTAGCTTCAGGATCTATGGGTTCTGCTTCATTATCTAGTGCGTCTATTGGATGCTTCATCTACGGATGTACGGATCCTATGGCAACTAACTATGATCCTACGGCAAATGCTGATGACGGTTCTTGTACTTATCCTAGTTGTTATGGTATTACATTTAATGAAGATTGGGAAGCTGGTTTAGCATCTCAAGATTGGTTAATTAGTGCTCCAGGAATTACTCCTGTAGGTTACCAAGGTTCATATTCTGAACTTGACACGATCACTCCTATTGCAGGATGGGGTTCATTCCATGCTGTTGGTGGTGATGGTTATTCAGGATGGGGACCTTATTCTACTGAGGCAGGTGCGTTTTCTAATACTTCACATGTACAGTCAGCTAATATTTGTATTGATTTGACTGGTGTAACTGCTCCAGCTGCAATGTTAGATTTTGATTACCAAACACAGTCTGGTTTTTCAAATACTGCTCCAGGACTTTCAGGAAGTGCTTATTCAACACTAAGAGTTTCTGTTGATGGAACAGTTCTTACAGATATGAATGGTGTGTCATGGCATGGTGAGGAAGTATTAACTCATCTACAATATGATATGACATCTTATATTGGTCAAACAGTTAACGTTGTATTTGAGACTGCTTGTAAATATAATATCAATTATAACCCTTTATATGGAGATAATGTTTGGGTTGATAATATTGTAATTGATGGTGCTAATCCTGTTATATGGGGTTGTACTGATGTAACTGCAAATAACTTTAACCCAGCTGCAACAAATGATGATGGTTCATGTACTTATCCTTGTGCTGATGCAAATAGCGGATACGCTACAGGCTTTGAGGATGGTATTGCTACTATCGGTTTGAATCCAGCTGATTGGTCTAATAATGTTGATGATAATACTAATAACAATGCAAACTATGGTGACTGGATCCATGATGCTGGTGGTACTGGATCTTCTAATACAGGACCAAACTACTCTACTAATTATGGTGGTTCTGGTTATGCAATGGAAGGATCTTACTACATGTATATAGAGACTTCTGGCAACTATTTAAATGATGTTTCTATGACATCTCATTGCTTTGACATATCTACATTAGCAAACCCGACACTTAAGTTCTGGTATAATATGTATGGTGTAGCTATGGGAAGTCTTAATGTTGAGTTATCTTCTGATGAAGGTGCTACATGGGATTCAACTTGGACTGCTTCTGGCGACCAAGGAACTGAATGGCATGAGGCTGTTATTGATGTTTCTGCTTATGCAGCTACTTCATTGACAATTAAGATAACTGGTATTACAGGTACATCTTATACTTCTGATATGTGTGTTGATCAAGTATCGATTAGTGATGGTTATTCAGTGCCTGGTTGTATGGATCCAAATGCAACTAACTATGATTCATTAGCAACTGTTGATAACGGTTCTTGTACTTACTCATGTGCTTACTTAGGACTTGATGAGGTTACTATTACTCTATATGACTCTTGGGGTGATGGTTGGAACGGCAATTCATTAACTGTTGATGGTGTAAATTATACTCTGACAGGTGGAACTACTGAATCATTCACTGCATGTGTTGATTTAGATAGCTGTATTGACGTTGCTTATAATAATACTGGTGGATATCCTTATGAGAATTCTTGGGCTATTTATTCCGGTGGAGTTGTGGTATTGAGTGGTGATAATGCATCAGCAAGTGCTCCGTATGATCAGGATGATGGTACGTTTGGGACTTGTAGTGCTCCTGTATCAGGATGTACAGATCCATTAGCATCTAACTATGACTCATTAGCAGTTGTTGATGATGGTTCATGTTGTTACGGATCTGCTGTTGATATTACTTGTGGAGGTGGTGCTTACCAAGGTG
>Ga0257121_1000024_pt1 | contig 126908 bp, 116 predicted proteins | sample SI106_100metaG_FD_190180 | JGI IMG/M metagenome (GOLD analysis project Ga0257121, IMG submission 190180) | Marine microbial communities from Saanich Inlet, British Columbia, Canada - SI106_100 | ecosystem: Environmental > Aquatic > Marine > Inlet | place: Canada: British Columbia | collected...
TTAAAACACTCTCATCACTAAGACTTAAATCAAATAAAGCAAAGCCATCAGCATCGTTATCACATACCTCTAGTGGATCAGGATCCGTGGCAATCTGTGGAACATCATTTACTACTATAAGAAGTTCGATATAACTAAAACAGTCCGTAGTAATAGTGGTATCTTCTACACGAACATATATAGGTTGCTGATAGGCAACAATATTGTTATAAGGACTCTCAATAGCATTAAGATTATTCTCTGCATCAGCTTGTGTCTCGTGATAGCTTATCAATAAGTTCTGCAGGTTTCCTGCAATCTCTGCATCAGCGTCAGTTAGGGTAAATACACCAAAACCATCAGCATCGGCATCACAATACTCTAGATTAGAAGGATTAATTACTGCAGGGGGAGACTCTACAATTAATTCTAGGGTAGTGGTAGAGTAACAACCTGTAATAGCCGTCATATCATCTATAATCCTTACGTAAAGTGTCTGAGGATTAGAAGTATTAGTATAAGCTGTAGTATTTACTATAGGATTTACATCATTATCAGCATCTTCTTGAGATAGGTGATAGGATATTTCATTTTCAGCAACCCCTGCTGCTATTCCTTCTGTTTTAATTGAGAGATCTATTGTAGTTAAGCCATCAGAATCATCATCATCACAAACTATAAGAGGTGTAGGGGCTATAAATACAGGTTTAGGCTCTACAGTAATGGTAAAATTGATATTAGAGATAAAACAAGAAGTGCTAAAAGGATCATTATCTTCTACTTCTACTCTTACATAAATAGTTTCTTGGTTATTAACTGTATAAGGACTGCTTAATGCATTAGTTCCATAATTTGCATCTAGTTGTGAGTTATGGTAGGTTATAATCACCTCACCAGGGGTTTGTGTTCCAAGTACTTGTGCATTATAATCTGTCAAATTCACATCGATTACTCCAGGGGTGTCTGTACAAAGAATCTCATCAGGAACTTCATTATACAAAGGAACAGGACGAACCTCTAGTAGCATTGTAGAGATTCCAAAACAATCATTTTCATTTTCTACTCTAAGAGATACTGTTTGTTGCCAAGGCACTTCACTTATGTAGTCATTAGGTAATTGATTTAATTCCAAGTGAGCATCAGTTTCGTTAAGGTAGTATGCTACACTTAAATCGCTAGGATCATCTATATCATTATTAGGATTAGCAACAATTAGTGAGAGTACATAATTATCAGCATCACTAAGGGTAAATAACCCTAATCCATTATAATCATTCCCATTCATCTCACTATTATCACATACGATTAGTCCTGCATCATCAGGAATAGGATTAAAAATAGTTTCTAAATAAAAGTAAGATGTTGTATAACAAGTAGTAGCTATATTCTCTACCCTACAATAAATGTTTTGTAAAGGAGTAGTGTTTACAAATGATGTTGGATTGGGTATAGCATTTTCATTATTATCTAAATCTGCTTGTGAGAGGTGAAAAGTAAGAACATAATTATCAGGGTCATCTCCAATAACAAGATTTCCAGCGGCTTCTTCTAGGTTATAGATTGATATTCCATCTTGAATATCATCTATATCACATTGAACCAGATCTGTATTAAGAATCACATTAGGAAGTGGATTAACAGTAACATTGAAAGATCCAAAAGTTAGGCATCCTGTTGCATTTTGTTCAAGTCTTATAAAAATCTCTTCACTAACAGCAAATGAATTAGAATAGCTAGTTAGCTCAGCATTAGAGAGAGCATTAGTATTATTTTGTGAATCACTAAGAGAGCTAAAGTAAGATAGTATTACATTTTGGCCTGCAATAATTTCGTCATTCTTGGTGGTTATATCAAATACTTCAACCATGTCTCCAGAATTATTGTAATCACATAATTCATAGTCAGTAACCTCTATTACTGCTAGTGGATTAACAACAAGACCTTGAGTAGTTGTGGCATAACATCCTGTGGTATTATTCTCTAGACGAACAATAAGTTCTTGCGCGTCAAGACTTGTGTTATTAAAAGGACTAGAGAGTACATTGCTTCCAGCATCCGCATCTTCTTGCGACTGATGATAAGTAACTGATATTCCTGTTTGACCATTTAGAATTGTATCATCTAAAGAAGTTAGATCAAATGTTCCCACACCATCATAATCATCATCACATACCTCAACAACAGGTGGTGTAATTACCTCAGGAATAGGATTTACAATAAGCTCTAGGGTAGTGGTTGCATAACAAGCAGTAGCATCATCCTCTAGTCTTACATATACCATCTGACCATCAGCAGTTGTATTAAGATAAGGATCTGTAATTGGATTATCCCCACTCTCAGCATCCTCTTGTAACTCATAATAAGAAACACTGATACCTGTTTGACCATTTAATATCTCAATATCTTTATCCGTTAAATTAAACGAAGTAATCCCATTATAATCATCATCACACTCCTCTAACGCAGTAGGTACTATAACATCGGGAATAGGGTCAACTGCTATAGTAGATTCAGAAGAATAAATTACACATCCATTACCTTCCCTATCAACAAGAGCTCTAAATATTATATTATTAAAGCTCATAGGCGCAGTAAGAATTTGCAAGGTTGAACTATTTACTCCATTATAGTAATCGCTATCTACTAGTATATTCCAATTTATACCATCACTTGATGATTCCCACTGGTAGAAATCTATAGTAGAAGAGACAATTGATAGTTGAAAACTAGAATTTTCACAAATTAAAATAGATTCTTGTGGTTGCTCATCAATAACAATTGTACCATTAATTATATAGTCAGAACTAGGAGTGCTATATCCGTCACTTGCATTATTTACTAAACCATTTGAATCTACAGTTACAGTATCATTTCCTAGTAAGTCATCTGCATTATCATCAGAATATCCTGCTTCAATAACATCACTACAATTATCTTCATCAGATTCTAAATCAATATAGTTGTACAGTCCATCTCCATCAGTATCAGCAACTGAGAAATTTGTTGTTCCTGAATCTATACTAGTCTCAACACTATCAAATAATCCATTATTACCAACATTTCCAGATGATAGATCAATTATACCATCTAGATCTGTATCTGTAATTGTTGCTCCTGATTCTTGTGAATCATATATGCCATCATTATCAGAGTCTAAATCTAAGTAGTCCAATACTTCATCCCCATCAGAATCTATTGGTGTAGATTCAAAACTAAAAACATCATCGTATCCATCACCATTAGCATCGATATTTGAAATAGGTTGATAGTTAGAACCAGAAGATTCTATTATATCTAAAATACCATCATTATCACTATCACTATCTTCAGCATCCACCACTGAATCACCATCAGAATCTATTGGAACACATGTTGCCGTAACATTGAATACAGCCTTATTAACTGTATTTGATGAATTAAAATGTGTCATTTCAAAAAAGTCAGTTAAATGCGTATAGAATTTAAATGTTGAATCAACACTGTTAAGACTTGTGCCATTTATTTTAAAACGGATTTCAAAATTTGAAAAATTAGTTATTCCACTTTCAAATATTCTATCAAAATTAGTATCAATTAATATTTGATCGTCTGGATCGAGAAGAGTAATAGTTTTGTCATAAGGAACCTTTAGGCTAAACCATTCTTCATTATCCATAGTGTTGCAATCTATTGGTAAACCTGTATTTGGGTCAGTAATACAGCTGTAGCTAAATACTAGACTAATTTCAGTGTCAAATGTTGTTGAAGTGGATATGTATCCATCTTGTTGAATATTATCACTATCAATATAAGGTACAGGAGAAAAAGTTTCCCAATTTCCAATGTTATCTCCTAACCACGTTCCAGTAGATGCGTCTGAACTTTCACCTCCAAATGTATAATTATATAAACCTTCTATGTTACTAGTACCTTGATCCCCAGTCAGATCTATCAGTTTATCTCCTAGTGATTCAAAACAGTCTAGAATACCGTCATTGTCATTATCAATATCAATATTATCATTTACTCCATCATTATCAAAATCATTTGGGCAGGCACTAACAGGAATATTTTCTGATACTATAGCTCCAGGGCAATTTTCAATAGATCCTGAAAGTTGATAATAACCGGGATCACTAGGAATATAGTCAATACTGTTAGCTCCAGCTATTGGGTCCCCGTTATAATACCATTGATATTGATCATATGTAGAAATACTATTTAGACTTAAGGTCAGGTTTGGTATACATGAATAATCTTCAACACTTAGAGATTGTAATAATATTTCTGGTTTAAAAGCAAAACCAGAGTAATATCCACCAAATGTAGCATATTGATATGCGCCAAACGAAGCCACATATACTTGACTTGTAGATTCTATTGAGACATTTCCTGTTAGGTACTCAATTGTATAGCTTACAAAATCATTATTCCCAATTACTGGTTGAGCGGTAACATTATAATTTGAAATATCTAAATCATTGATTAACACAGTTGATCCTGCTTCAGTAACTAAGGTTATAACTCCAGAAAATGATGCCGTACCAATTTGATTTATGAAAGGTATGTTATCAACTATTTTGGGTGTTTGACAATTTATTGGTGGAACAAAAAATAGTCCTTGATTAGGAATTCCACTGTACCCTCCGCTGCCTCCAGGCCTTTCACCTCCAATAACTTGAAAAGCAAAGACAGGATTAGACGTGTTAACATACATATTACTTGATTGTCCTAAAGGAGGGCCTTCATTTCCATCAGCCGGATAGGAAACACCATAATACCCTGCGTCAATCGAAACAAAATCTCCTCCATTAGCTAGAGTAGCATATAATGCGCCATTTACGTATACCTCAGTATTATCTTCATGAGCTATAATTAAAGGTCTCTCTATTTCATCTGGACCAACTCCTCTAACAAAAATATATTCTGAACCAATTCTCTCAACAGGAGCTACTTGATCAATTCCAACATCTTGGCCATAATTACCATCATTTAAATTAGCATTACTTCCTGTAATTGATCCACTATTTACTGCAATTGGTTTATCTGATTCAACTAGAACTCCAATAAATCCTTCTGCATTATCTGAATTTGAATAAGGTGAAGCTGCAATAACATAACTTTCACCAGTATTTAATAGAATATTACTTGTTTCTGCATCATTAATTATGGTTACGCCATTTCCAAAATTTGAAAAATTAACTGTAGTGTTATCTTGAGTGGCTAATACGCTTACAAAATTTAAATATTGGGCTTGACTTCCCGTTAGATTTCCTAGATTTCTAAATGTACCTACTCTAAATTCTTTCCCTAGAGCTGCTAACCCCTTACTTACAACACCACCTGCTTGAAAAAGTTGTGAACTTGTAAATAATCTGACAGATACGTAAACTAAATCTTCAGCTTCAATAATAAATCCTTTATCTGTAAGGTTTTGACCAGAAAGATTTGTCTGAGCAATAAAATTAGTATCTACTCCAGCACCTATATAATATTCGTAGGGATTTGCATTTGAAACCTGTACAGTTATAGGTGTTCCGCCAATTGGATTTATTGTGACGTTAAAAGGGATTTCATTTGGAGTGGATATATAGAGATGTTGTGTTTGAGGTGCAGCTGGTCCTGAACCAGTAGTTGCAATTGGAGGTATATAATGAGTTTTACTAAATTGAGCACTTATGTTTTGAAAAACAAAGCAAACTAATATAAATAGGAATGTTTTTAAATATCCTTTAAATCCTTTCATTTTATCCTACTGAATTCTTGGATGATAAAGATAATAATAATCCTGATGTAATTTGTATAAAAAAAATAGCCCTTATGATAGGGCTATTTTTTATAAATATGAATATAAATTACTTTATAATTTCAAAACTTCTTTTAATAAAATTGGTTAATTCTTCTCCTTTAAGTAGTCCATGAGATAATCTAGCTAGGTCTAAACTTTGATTTATTAGTCTTTCTTGTTTCTTTTTAGTTTTAGTTTTTAAGATTTCAACAACTAAATCAGAATTTGTATTTACAACTAAATTGTATATATCAGGCATATTGCCAGCTCCGAACATTCCTCCACCACCAGTTTGTTGCATTTCTTTCATTCTTCTCATAAATTCAGGAGTTGTTATAATAAACGGATGGTCTTTATTATCTAATGATTCTAATTTCACTGTATATTTTTCACTAGGAATAATATCTTTTAACATATTCTCAAGATTAGTTTTTTGATCATCGCTCAGTTTTGAAACTTTGGAATCATCCTTTTTTATCAAGTCATCAATATGATCAGAATCAACTCTAGCAAATGAAATTTTTTCTTTTGAGCTTTCAAGCTTTTGAATAAGGTGACCAGCAATTGGTGAGTCTAAAAGTAGAACTTCATATCCTTTAGCTTTTGCATTTTCAATATAACTGTGTTGAGCTTCTTTGTCTGATGCATATAAAATAACTAGTTTATCATCTTTGTCAGTTTGTTTTGCTTTTATCTTGTTAAATAATTCTTCATATGTATAATATTTTTCATCAACAGAGGGATATAGAGCAAATTTCTCAGATTTTTCAAAGAATTTTTCTTCACTTAACATTCCGTATTCAATTACAATCTTTATATCATTCCATTTTTTTTCATAATCTCCTCTATTTTTTTTAAATAAACTTGCTAATTTATCTGCCACTTTTCGAGTTATATAAGCTGATATTTTTTTAACAGCACCATCTGCTTGAAGATATGATCTTGATACGTTTAGTGGAATATCTGGAGAATCAATGACTCCTCTAAGAAGAGTTAGAAACTCAGGAACAATACTTTCAACGTTGTCAGTTACAAATACTTGATTCTGATACAGTTGGATTTTATCCTTTTGCATATTTAAATCATTGGTAATTTTAGGAAAATATAAAATACCGGTTAGGTTAAAGGGATAATCTACATTTAAGTGTATATTAAATAAAGGCTCTTCAAATTGCATAGGATATAATTCCCTGTAGAATTCTTTATAATCCTCTTCTTTTAGATCTTTAGGCTGCTTTTTCCAAGCAGGTTTAGGATTATTAATAATATTATCTACAGTTATTGTCTTAGGCTTTTCATCCTTTTTCGCATCCTTTGAAAGCGGAATAGTCTCTTCTTTTGTTCCAAACTTTATAGGAATAGGCATAAATTTATTATACTTTATCAAAAGTTCTGAGATTCTACTTTCTTCAAGAAATTCTTTAGAATCTTTATCAATATGTAATATTATTTCTGTTCCTCTAGTCTTTTTATCAGATTTATCTAGGGTATAATTTGGAGAACCATCACATGTCCAATGTGCTGCAGGTTTATTTTTATAAGATTTTGAAATTATCTCTACTTTAGATGAGACCATAAATGCAGAATAAAAGCCTAGACCAAAGTGTCCAATTATTCCTGTATCTTTTGCTGAGTCTTTATATTTCTCTAAAAATTCTTCAGCACCAGAAAATGCAACCTCATTGATATATTTTTCAATTTCTTCAGCACTCATACCAATACCTTCATCAATAATGTGAAGTTTTTTTCCTTTTTTATCAATTTTTACTTCAATTTTAGGATCATTTAATTCTATTTTTTCTTTTCCAGTTCTGGATATGTGTTTTAATTTTAAAGCAGCATCAGTTGCATTACTAATAAGCTCTCTAAGAAAAATTTCATGATCACTATACAAGAATTTCTTGATTAGTGGAAAAATATTTTCAACTGAAACATTAATATTACCTTTTTTCATTTTTTACTATTTTTTATTATCATTATTCTAATGTCAATAAAGATGCCAAAATCAATATACTGACAAACTGACATAACTAATAATTATCCCTTATTTCTAGACAAATAAAGTCCTACAAATGTTATAAGTCCATTTATAGGTAGTAATTCATATCCAAACTGATAGAAGTTAGATAAGGCAAAACTTTTAGCACACAGCCATTTTTCTTGAGTACATTCTATAATATTTAAATCCAAATTATATGCATATAAGGTAGGCGATATACTTAAAATATATGTTAAAATTGGAGCAAGTATTACTACAGCATAAATATATTTTTCTCTTAGACTATAGTTAGTATATAATCCAAAGGCAAATAATCCAAGTAAAGGACCATAAGTGTAAGAAGCAACTGTAAGAAGACTGTCAATGATATTACTACTGAGAACATATTTAAATAATATGATTATTAAAATTAGAGTTATACTCATTAGTACGTGCACTTTTTTTCTAATACTTTTTTGTATGCTAGCCTTTTTATTTTTAATATCAATAAAATCTATGCAGAATGAAGTCGTAAGTGAAGTTAATGCGCTATCTGCACTACTATAAGCTGCAGCGATAAGACCAAGGATAAAGGTGATAGATAACAATATGCCTAATTCACCATTTAGTGCAATTTCAGGAAATAATAAATCAGTTTTAGGTTGACCATTCATTAGAGGCATTAATATTTCATTTTTATTTTTAAATATGAAAAGAAGACTTCCAAGTATCATAAAAAAGTAAGTAACAATAACTAGCACAATACTAAAGACAAACATATTTTTTTGTGCATCCTTTAGGGATTTACAAGTTAGATTTTTTTGCATCATGTCTTGATCTAATCCAGTCATACAAATAGTAACAAACATTCCTCCAATAAACGATTTTAAAAAATGATGCCTCTCCATTATATTATCAGTAAAAAATACTGTGTTGTAATTACTAAATTCCTCAGATTTTAAAAATTCAATGAAACTCCAGTTTAGATTGTTTAATAATTCAAAAATTGATATAAATACAGCTAGAATCATAAAGAATGTTTGTAAAGTGTCAGTCCAAACAATAGTCTTTATTCCACCTCTATATGTGTAAATCCAAATTAAGATAACTGAGATAGTAACTGTTACAGGAAAAGGAATATTCCATTGATCAAAAACAAACTGTTGTAATACAATAGAAACCAAGAATAATCTAAATGATGCACCTAAAAGTCTAGAAACAAAAAAATAAAAAGCACCAGTTTTGTGAGCAACTGTTCCAAATCTAAAATTTAAATACTCATAAATTGAGGTTAAATTAAGTTTGTAATATACAGGTAACAGCACTTGGCTAACAATTAAATAACCAAAGAAATATCCAAAGACAACTTGTAAATAACTAAACTGAGAACTTTCAATCCATCCAGGTACTGATATAAATGTAACACCCGATAAAGAGGCTCCTACCATTCCAAATGCTACTATATACCATGGAGCATTTTTTCCGGCACTAAAAAAAATAGAATTACTATCATTCTTCCCTGTTATATATGAAATTGCAAAAAGTAGGATGAAATATCCAACAATAAGAATTAAAATATTGCTTGCGTTCATTAGGGAATATAATTATTCAAATTACATATTATTTGTATGATTTTCCAAATAATTCTTTATTAGAAACGTTTTATTTTTCAGTCTGTAAAATTTGTAAGTTTGCTAAATGGAATTTTCATCAAAACTAATTGAGACAGCTGTTAATGAAATATCAAAATTGCCAGGTATTGGTAAGAGGACTGCATTAAGACTTGTATTATTTCTTTTAAGGCAACCGTCTGATCAATCAAATGATCTTGCAAAAGCTATTTCTGAAGTGCGACATAAGGTAAAATTTTGTAAAAATTGTCATAACATATGTGATAATGAATTATGTGATATTTGTTCAAATCCTAAAAGAGATAATTCCGTTATATGTGTTGTAGAAGATATTAGGGATGTTATGGCAATTGAAAATACTAGTTCATACAAGGGTTTGTATCATGTTTTAGGAGGAAAAATATCTCCCCTAGATGGAATAGGACCTAATGATTTAAATATGTCTAGTTTAATAGATAAAATTGATAAGGGAGGAATTAGTGAGGTAATATTTGCATTGAGTTCAACAATGGAGGGAGATACCACTAATTTCTATATATATAAGCTTATTAATAAATTTAATATTATTACATCAACAATTGCAAGAGGAATTTCAATAGGTGACGATTTAGAATATACTGATGAAATTACATTGGCTAGAAGTATAACCAATAGAATTCCTTTTGAAACTTCAATAAAAAATTAGATTTGGATTTATCAGTTATTATAGTTAGCTATAATTCTAGATTCTTTCTAGAATTATGTTTAAGAAGCCTTAAAGATTCTTTAAATAAAATAAAATCAGAAATAATAGTAGTTGATAATAACTCAAATGATGATACAATTAATGTGATTGAATCATTTTTTTCTGAGGTTATTTTAATAAGAAGTAAACATAATGTAGGTTTTTCTTGTGCAAACAATTTAGCTGTTAAAAGGGCTAAGGGTAAAAATATTTGTTTCTTAAATCCAGACACTGTTGTTCCAGAAGATATTTTTCATAAGATAATAGACTTTAAAAAATCAACTAATAATGTAGGAATAATCGGTTGTAAGATGATTGATGGCCAAGGTATTTTTTTACCTGAAAGTAAAAGAAACTTACCTCATACATCAATGGTAATTAAAAGATTTCTTGGTTTAAAAAATGATTATTATTCAGATAAACAATCAGAAAATGCCATTGGTCAGGTAGATGTATTATGCGGAGCAATAATGTTTATGGATAAACAAGTATTTGAGGAGATAGGGGGATTTGATGAAAAATATTTTATGTTTGGAGAAGACATTGATCTATCATATAAAATACTCAAGAAAGGTCTAAGAAATTATTATTACGGAGATTCATCTATAATACATTATAAAGGTGAGAGTACTAGCAAAAATTCTAAATATTACAAAAGTTTTTATGGGGCTATGGGTATATATTACAGAAAGCATATAGCTAAGAATATCTTTAACAAGATCTTATCATTTGTGTTGCTTGAATTAATTATATTTTTTAAATCATTTATGATTACATCTAGATTAAAATATGCTACTAAATCCGAAGACTGCTATTTAATATCAAACAAAGATTATGTGGACTTACAAAATAGAATTTCAACAAAAACAGAATCAACTCAAATACTTTCTAAAAAACTAGAAAACTGCGAAATTATTTTTGATTCTAATTATCTTAGTTTTAAAAATATTATTTCTACAATGCAAAGACTATCAAAAAATAATGGAGTCATATTTAAAATTATACCAAAAGTATCTAATTATCTAATAGGAAGTAATAGTTCTAGAGAACATGGTCAAGTAATTTTATTTGATTTAAATAAATAATTTATTACATGTTTTTTCATTAATTTAGTTCAGCATTTTAATCAATAGTATTTTACTGTGGGAAAGTTTAAATTGAAATTACCGAAGATGGGAGAAAGTGTAGCAGAAGCTACTTTAATTTCTTGGTTAAAAGATATAGGAGATAGTATAGATATAGATGAGGTTGTAGTAGAAATTGCAACAGACAAGGTTGACTCTGAAGTACCGTCTGAATATAAAGGAATTTTGATAGAAAAATGCTTTAAGATTAATGAAGTAATCAAAGTAGGCGAAACAATAGCTATTATTGAAACTGAATCTGAGATTAAAATTACTGAAACAATAATTGAAGTAGATCAAAACAGCAATTCAAATAACGTTAATAATAAATTAGAGAATAAAATTATTCCAGAAGACAATATTCCTAGTAAAGAAAGTGATACTTCATTGAAAGATAGTTCTAATAATAGATTTTATTCTCCTTTGGTGAAAAATATAATTAAAAAGGAAAAAATCTCTCAAGCTGAATTACAGTTAATAAAAGGAACGGGTAAAAATAACAGAATAACAAAAGCGGATATATTAAATTATTTAAAATCAAGATTACATAAAGAAGATTCTCCTGCCTCTGACATCCATATAAGTCCAGAAATAAATATTGATAGAATTGAAAATGATCAGATAATTGAAATGACTAAAATGGGAAAGATTATCTCAAAGCATATGTCAGAATCAATTAAAATTTCTGCTCATGTTCAATCTTTTATAGAAGTAGATGTGACAAAAATATGGAATTGGAGAAACAGAGTAAAGGATAACTTTCAAAAGAGAGAGGGTGAAAAACTAACTTTTACCCCAATCTTTATAGAAGCAGTTGCTATTAATTTAAGATCATTTCCTATGCTAAATATATCTCTTGATGGTGAGAATATTATAGTTAAAAAGGATATTAATATTGGAATGGCAACAGCACTATCAGATGGAAATTTGATTGTTCCAGTTATAAAAAAAGCTGATCAACTTAATCTAGTAGGAATGACAAAAGTTGTTAATGATTTATCATTTAGAGCAAGAAACAATAATTTAAATCCAGATGATGTTTATGGAGGAACTTATACTGTCACTAATGTAGGAGTATTTGGCAGTGTAATGGGAACACCAATTATAAATCAACCACAGGTTGGTATTCTTGCCCTAGGAGCTATTAGAAAGGTTCCTGCTGTAATAGAAACTGATCAAGGTGATTTTATTGGAATAAGACATAAAATGTTCGTATCACATTCCTATGATCATCGTGTTGTTAACGGTGCATTGGGTAGTAAGTTTATAAAAGGAGTAAAAGATTATTTGGAATCCTGGGATGTCAATAGAGAAATTTAATAATAATGAAAATTATCTGTGTTGGAAGAAATTATGTGGATCATATAAAGGAGCTAAACAACAAGAAACCTAAAGAGCCTGTATTATTTCTAAAACCTCAGACTGCGATTATTAATAAAGGGCAGCCTTTTTTTATTCCAAGTTTTTCTAAGGAGATACATTATGAGTTAGAGATAATTGTTAGAATTAATAGACTTGGAAAGTTTATTAAGAGAAAATTTAGCCATAAATATTATGAAGAAATTGGTCTTGGTATAGATTTTACAGCTAGAGATTTGCAGCTAGAATTGAAGAATAACGGATTGCCTTGGGAAAAAGCAAAAGCTTTTGACGGTTCTTGTCTTATAGGAAAGTGGAAAAATAAAAAGGATTTTGATAATATTGATAATATTGACTTTAGATTAACAAAAAATAATGAAATTGTCCAGAATTCAAACACTAGCTTGATGCTCTGGAAGGTTGATGAATTAATTGAGTATATATCTAAATTTTTTACATTAAAAACTGGTGATGTGATTTTTACAGGAACACCTTCTGGAGTAGGAAAAGTTCAATTAAATGATAACTTAAAAGGTTACATGAATGATCATGAGCTTTTATCTATAAATATAAAATAAAACTTATGTCTTCTTTAGAAAAAGTAATAGCATCTAAATTTGAAGAGTTAAATAAAACTCTTTCTATTGCGGAAAGTTGTACAGGTGGATCAATATGTAGTAAGATTGTTTCTAATCAAGGAGCCTCAACTTATTTTAAAGGTGGAGTAGTTTGTTATTCAACAGAGTCTAAAGTAAATATTCTTGGTATTGATAGAGAATTAATTAAGAAGAAAAGTGTAGTTAGTGTTGAAGTAGCTGAGATGATGGTAAAGAAGGTCAAAAAAATGTTTAATACAGATTTTGCTATAGCTACTACTGGAAATATAGGCCCAACAAAGGGGGATTCAGATGCGCCTATTGGAAAGGTTTATATATCCTTTGCAAATGATGAAATAATTAATACATTGGAATTTGATTTTCAGGGAGAAAGAGAGTTTATTATAAAAAAGGTAGTTGAAAAGACTTTTGAATTATTAAATGATAAATTAAATGGATAATAAGAATTCCTCAATATTAGCTACATCCAAAGGAGCAAAAAAACTTAATTAATCATCAGAAAATTAAAAAAATATTGTAAATTCGCCGCTGATATTTTATAAAATAAATTTATTATTATTATGTCTAGAACTTGTGAGATTACTGGAAAAAAAAGCATGGTAGGAAATAATGTTTCCCATTCTCTTAATAGGACTAAACGTAGATTTAATGTTAATCTGATAAAAAAACGTTTTTATATTCCTGAAGAGGATAGATGGATTACATTAAAGATATCTACTTCTGCTTTAAAGACTATCAATAAGATTGGTATTCAGGCAGCTCTAAAAGATGCTAAACTTAAAGGATTCATTAAATAATCTTTATCATGGCAAAAAAAGGAAACAGAGTTCAAGTAATTTTAGAATGCACAGAGCATAAGGATAGCGGTATGCCAGGAACTTCTAGATATATTACTACTAAAAACAAGAAAAACTCACCTGACAGAATTGAATTAAAGAAATTTAACCCAATTCTAAAGAAAATGACATTACATAAAGAAATAAAATAAATTCTATATTATGGCTAAAAAGGCGGTAGCAACACTTCAAACAGGCTCAAAAAGACTTACAAAAGCAATCAAAATGGTTAAATCTCCAAAATCTGGAGCATATCTTTTTGTTGAGTCAATTTTACCGGCTGAAAAGGTCAATGATTTTCTAGGAAAAAAATAAACATTAATTTTTTCATATCTTTTTAAGAGCTTTTTAAACCAAAGCATCATTTGTTATATATTTACGTATAATAATCTACATAACTAAAATATGGGTTTTTTTAAGAAATTATTTTCCATTTTCAAGAAGAAAAAAAAGTCAAAAGAAGATGAAATAGAAAATGAAGACATATTAGAAGTTCCTAAGCCTGAACCTGAACCTGAGCCAGAGCCTGAACCAGAGCCAGAACCAGAGCCTAAACCAGAGCCGGAGCCAGAACCTGAACCAGAGCCAGAGCCAGAGCCTGAACCTGAGCCAGAGCCTGAACCTGAACCAGAGCCAGATCCTGAACCTGAACCAGAGCCAGAGCCTGAACCAGAGCCAGAACCTGAACCTGAACCAGAACCAGAGCCTGAACCTGAGCCAGAACCTGAACCTGAGCCAGAGCCAGAGCCTGAACCTGAACCAGAGCCAGATCCTGAACCTGAACCAGAGCCAGAGCCTGAACCTGAGCCAGAGCCTGAACCAGAGCCAGAGCCTGAACCTGAGCCAGAGCCTGAACCAGAGCCAGAGCCTGAACCTGAGCCAGAGCCTGAACCTGAACCAGAGCCAGAGCCTGAACCTGAGCCAGAGCCAGAACCAGAGCCAGAGCCTGAACCTGAGCCAGAGCCTGAACCAGAGCCAGAGCCTGAACCTGAGCCAGAGCCTGAACCTAAACCAGAGCCAGATCCTGAACCTGAGCCAGAACCTGAACCAGAGCCAGAGCCAGAGCCTGAACCTGAACCAGAGCCAGAAGAAGAAGTCAAGGAAGGATTTTTTAAAAGAATTTTTTCTAGGAAGAAGAAAGAAACATTAGACAAGGGTTTAGAAAAAAGTAACACCTCGTTTTTATCTAAATTAAACAAACTAGTTACAGGAAAATCAAAAATTGATGCTAGTGTATTAGATGAACTCGAAGAAGTATTAATTACCAGTGATGTAGGTGTTAATACGACTATAAAAATAATTAAAAGAATAGAAGACAGGATAGCTAAAGATAAGTATAGTACTACCAAAGAATTAAACAATATTTTAAAAGAAGAAATAGCACAATTACTATCTGAGAATAGTAATGGAGAATCTGTCGAATTTTCTATTCCTGAAACCAAAGGACCATATGTTATTATGGTAGTTGGTGTTAATGGAGTAGGAAAAACAACTACTATAGGAAAATTAGCAAATCAATTTAAAATGAAAGGTTTAAATGTTGTTATTGGAGCAGCAGACACTTTTAGAGCAGCCGCAATTGATCAACTAAATGTTTGGGCTGAAAAAGTAGACATTCCTATAATTAAACAAGAAATGGGAAGTGATCCGGCATCTGTTGCTTTTGACACTCTTAGTTATTCTAAATCAAATAATGTTGATGTAGTATTGATTGATACAGCAGGAAGATTACATAATAAGATCAACTTAATGAATGAATTAAGTAAAATAAATAGAGTAATGCAAAAAGTTATAGAAAATGCACCTCATGATGTATTACTTGTTTTAGATGGTTCTACTGGTCAAAACGCATTCCAACAAGCAAAAGAATTTACTAAGGCAACTGAAGTAACTTCATTAGCAATTACCAAATTAGATGGCACGGCTAAAGGAGGTGTTGTTATAGGGATTAGTGATGAGTTCAATATACCTGTAAATTATATTGGAGTTGGTGAAGGTTTAGAGGATCTACAAGTATTCAATAAATATGAATTTGTAGATTCTTTATTTTAAATAAAATTTTTGAGAACAAAATCTTTAGATAAGAATATTATAAATGTTATTACACTTGGTTGTAGTAAAAATATTTATGATAGTGAGGTTTTAATGGGACAGCTTAAAGCCAATAAAAAAGAAGTCGTTCATGAGGAGGAAGGTAATATAGTAGTTATTAATACTTGTGGATTTATTAAAAATGCAAAAGAAGAGAGTATTAATACAATTCTTGATTATGTAGAGAAGAAGAAAAAAGGAGAAATTGATAAAGTTTATGTTACAGGATGCTTAAGTGAAAGATATAAATCAGATCTAAATAAGGAAATACCAGATGTTGATAAGTATTTTGGAACTACAGAAATGCCTAATCTTCTTAAAGAATTAGGTGCAGATTATCTTCATGAATTACTAGGAGAAAGGTTGACTACTACTCCGAAGAATTATGCATATATGAAAATTTCAGAAGGTTGTGATAGACCCTGTAGTTTTTGTGCAATTCCAATTATGAGGGGTAAACATTTAAGTAAACCAATTGAAGAAATTATAATTGAAGCTACTAAATTAGCAAAAAAAGGAGTTCAAGAATTGATTTTAATAGCCCAGGATTTAACATACTATGGCTTAGACCTTTATAAAAGGAGAAATTTAGCAGAACTATTAAAATCATTAGTACGTGTTGATGGAATACAATGGATAAGATTGCATTATGCATTTCCAACAGGATTTCCATTGGATGTATTAGAAGTTATAAAATCAGAACCAAAAATCTGTAATTACATTGATATTCCTCTTCAACATATATCTGATAAAATACTGAAAAGTATGCGAAGGGGAGGTTCCAAAGAAAAAATTAATGAGTTAATAAAAAAAATAAGAAATAAAGTTCCTGGTATTGCAATTAGAACTACTATAATTGTGGGTTATCCTGGTGAAACCGAATCGGACTTTAGTTTATTAAAAGAGTGGATTAAAGAAACACAGTTTGATAGGCTAGGATGCTTTACATACTCTCATGAGGAAAATACTCATGCTTATAATCTAAATGATGATGTACCAGAAGATATAAAAAGAAAACGTGCAAATGAAATACTTGAAATTCAATCACAAATTTCTTGGGAGCTAAATCAAAAAAAAATTGGTAAAGAGTTAAGTGTAATTGTAGACAGAAAAAGAGGGAATTACTATGTTGCAAGAACTGAATTTGATTCACCTGATGTAGATAATGAAGTTCTAATTGATGCAAGAAATCTATATCTAAAAGTAGGTGATTTTGTATCAGCTAAAATTATAGACGCTTCTGACTATGATCTATATGCTATTGTAAAATAATATATTATTAGTCTATAAAGAATATAGAATTAACTAAAAATAATTTTCCATTTTCCCAAAAACTTCTAAAAAGTGGATTGTCGGCAAAATAGATTAAATTTCCTTTGCCAAATTTTTCATGACCAAATATCATAGTATTATCCAATTTTAATAGAGCTTTTTTTCCACTATATCCAGATACTGGTTTTGGATTATCTTTTATAACTCCGACATTATAACCCTTTTCAAGTAATTCATAAGAACTTGAACCAATTTTTAAGGAATAATAATCTTTCGAATATCCAAAAGCCATAGGATGGGAATTGTCTAGCTCAACTTTAAAAATTGCTCCAGAGATCATATTATTAACTCTATTTCTTCTTTGATCTTTATAAAGTATTTTTTCTTCTGTTAAATTTGTATTATTTGCCTTAGATTTTAGTTTAAAACTCTCACTATTACTAAATATGCTAAGAGCTTTACTAAATGCTATTATTTTACCACCATTTTTTAGCCATGATTCTATTTTTTCTGTATTTTTTTCGTTCTTAATTGAGAAATAATAGCCATCAGGTATTATTAAAACATCAAATTCATTAATATCTATTCTATTAAATTTATTTATGTTTATATGAGTCAAAGGGTAATTTATTTCTTGCTCAAAAAAGTACCAGATTGCACCATAATTTAAAGACGAAACTCCATCACCAGTTAAAATAGCAATATTTTTATTTTTAATTAATTCTATAGATGATGAACCTAAATCAGGTCCTTCTTCAGACATTCCAGAATAAATCGGATTTAGTTTTTTATTGTGTTTATTGGCTAATCCAATAACTTCGTTAAACATTGATTCATTATTTTGATCACCTTTATGAATAATTAAAGAGCCAGGATTATACTTGATCCCATTGTTTATAAATTCACTCTTATTAAATCTAACTTTCAACTTTGTTACTAACAGATCTGTTAGAAATTTAGCATCATTTAAATGATTCCACTTTACTCCATATGCTATTGCCATATTATCAATAGTATTATTATTAAACAATTTGGCATATTTCCCTGATGGAATATCTTTGTTAGTTACATAAGCTTCTAATCCGTATGCATATGGTAGACTCCAAGCCGTTATATCATATGTTATAGAATCACTAAGTTTAGCATTTTTTTCAAAAAGAACATTAACTAATTTTCCTTTGGGTTGATCTGTTGATATTATTAGATCGGAAACATTTGTTTGTATATTTTCATTTTTGTTAGACTGATAACTATATGCTGATGTTTTAAAGTCTTTTCCATAAGAATATGTTATTTCATGTGCATCTAATAGTTTCTTTAATGTCTGGATTTTATTATCATTCCCTTTAAGAATGTAATTATTAGTTTTTGATTTATTATTGTAAAACAATTTAAATTCATCATTTAGCTTTTTTGCATTAATTGATGATATTTCAACTGTTGATATTCCAGTTGTTGTATGGTGATTAACTCTATCAACTAATGTTAAAACTTTATTTTCTGAATTTAAAATTCCTAAACCCGCAACACCTCCACCTGCTTTCTCATATGTCATTCCAATAGCTCCTAAATATGTTGGATAAGTATCTCCATAACTTGGATAAAGAAGATCAAATGTTTCTTTTGTAAAATATAGCCATCCATTTTGATCAAAATATTTTGCGTTATTTTTTCCGATTTCTTTTTGAAAATCACGCTGCCATTTAGATATAATTTCATGATAGGGCTCAACTGCTGGTGCAAAATAGTAAGGATTATCAATTCCCTGTTCATGATAGTCTACATGAACATGAGGCAGCCATTTATTATACATTTTTAATCTTGATTTTGATTCGGTTTGAGTTATCCAAGCCCAATCTCTATTTAAATCATATAAATAATGATTCGCTCTACCTCCTGGCCAAGGCTCATCATGTTCTCTAGACTTAGAGTTTATATTATAAGGTATTGTTACAGCTTGGTTATACCAGTTTGCATACCTATCTCTACCATCTGGATTTATACATGGGTCAATGATAACAATAGTATTATCAAGTAAATTTGAATTTTTAGTTAAAAGAAGATAAAGGGTTTTCATAGAAGCCTCAGTTGATGATGATTCATTTCCATGAACATTATAGCTTAGCCAAACAATGGCTATATCTTTATTTATACTAGAATTCATTTCCTTTTTAATAACTCCAGCATTACTTAAATTATTCTTTCTTATTAGATCAATATTTTTAATATTCTCTTTTGATGAAATATATGCTAAATAAAGAGGTCTTCTTTCATAAGTTTCCCCATATTTTTCCATTTTTACATTACCTGGTAATTCACTTGAAACGTAGTCAAAATAGTCTATTACTTGACTGTGTCTAGAAAATTGAGTTCCTATCTCATATCCAAGATATTCACTTGGAGATTGAATATTTTGAGAAAAAACCTGAGTATTAATAAACAGGAATAAAATGATATAGTTATAGATTGGTCTCATAAGTAAGTTTAGTTTTAGTCAAGTAAACAAATATATAAATAAAACTAATTATATTTACTTTATATATGTTAGTAAAAGAAATCAATTATAAAGAAACATCATGCTTTAGTTCACTTTTTTGTGATTACATAAATAATGAACCAAAACTAAAAAGCTTTTATAATCAATATCCTTCAATTGATAATTTTAAAAATCAAATTGATCAAAAAAAAAGAAATTATCAAGATAAAAATAGAGAAATCATATATAAAGTAATTAAAGAGCAATATAAAGGAGCTAATTGTTCTAAAGACTTTAAGTCAATTTTAGAATCAATTAAAAATAAGAACACATTTACTATAACAACAGGACATCAGTTAAATTTGTTTACTGGACCAATGTATTTTCTTTATAAAATAATTACCACAATTAATTTATGTGAAGAATTATCACATAAGTATCCAAAATTTAATTTCATACCTGTTTATTGGATGGCAACTGAAGATCATGATTTTAAAGAGATTAACCATTTTAACTTTAAAAATACCAAAATTGAATGGGAGAGTAATCAGACAGGTGTTGTTGGCGAATTTTTAACAGCTGAATTAAAAACAGTTTTAGATGAATTAAAAACAGTTTTTCCAAATAATAAAAATTCAAATGAATTAATTAATTTGTTTAAAAATACATATTTGAAAAACAACTGCTTATCAGATGCTACAAGGAATTTTGTTCATATGTTATTTAGAAAATATAACCTATTAATTATAGATGCAAATCACAAAGATCTAAAAAATTGTTTTAAAGATTTTTTAAAGAAAGAGGTTAAAGATAGCTTTATAAAAAAATCATCTTTACCAACTATAAATAAGTTGGTAAAATTAAACTACAAGGTTCAAGCACATACTAGAGATGTTAATTTGTTTTATATTGACAACAATCAAAGACAAAGGATATTAAAAAATAATAATCATTTATTGATCGAAGGAAATAAAAATAAATTAGATCAAAAAAACATCATCAAGAGAATTGAAAATAATCCTGAGAAATTTTCTCCAAATGTATTATTTAGAACAATGTATCAGGAATATTTGTTGCCAAATCTATGTTATATTGGAGGGCCAGCTGAGGTGTCTTATTGGTTACAATTAAAAAAATCTTTTGAGATGTTAAAAATAACTTTTCCAATTTTATTAAATAGGAATTCAGTTTTATTAATATCTTCTAGACAAATGAAAAAATTAAAAAAATTAAATATTGAAATTGAAGATATTTTCTTAGATCTAAATGAATTAACTACAAAAAAAACTAAAGAATTTTCAGAATTAAATATAGATTTCTCAGAATTAAAAAATGTTTTAAAGGATCAGTTTAAATATTTATTCGATATAGCATCCCAAACAGATCATTCTTTTACAGGAGCTGTTAAAGCTCAAGAGAAAAAACAGATGGATGGAATTATTCATTTAGAAAAAAGGTTATTAAGTGCTCAAAAGAAGAAATTTTCTGATCATTTATCTAGAATTATAGAGTTAAAGAAAGAATTATTTCCATTTGAAACATTACAAGAAAGAAGGATTAATTTTTCAGAATTTTATTGTGAATACGGATATAATATTATAGAGAAATTAAAGAAAAACATTAATCCACTAAATATGAGTTTTTCAGTAATTGTAATCGATTAAATATTATAATTCTATTCTTTTTTATTTATAAAATCTATTTCTATTTTTACGCATGGAAAATAATGTATTAATTATTGATTTTGGATCTCAGTATACTCAATTGATTGCCAGAAGAGTAAGAGAGTTAAATATATATTCTGAAATACATCCATTTAACAAAATCCCTTCTGACTTAAATAGATTTAAAGCAATAATTTTATCTGGAAGCCCATTTTCTGTAAGAGACGAAAATGCACCTAAAATAGACCTTGATACATTAATAAATACAAAACCAGTTCTTGCAGTATGTTATGGAGCTCAGTTGCTAGCAAATGAAAAAGGCGGCTTAGTATTAGCTTCCAATATTAGAGAATATGGTAGGGCAAACTTGAATTATATTAATAATGATAATTGCATATTTGATAATATTCCTAAAGGAAGTCAGGTTTGGATGAGTCATGGGGATACAATAAAAAGGCTTCCAAATAATTCTATTTTGTTAGCTAGTACATCTGATGTTGAGAATGCAGCATTTAGGATTAAGGGAAAAGACATTTATGGACTTCAATTTCATCCTGAGGTGTATCATACAAAAGACGGAAAAAAAATATTAGAGAATTTTTTATTAAAAATTTCAAAATTAAAGCAAGATTGGACACCAGATTCATTTATTGATCAAACCGTCTCATTCCTAAAATCTGAACTTAAATCAGATAAAGTAATTTTGGGTTTATCAGGAGGAGTTGATTCAACTGTAGCTGCAGTATTATTAAACAAAGCGATTGGAGATAATTTATATTGCATTGTTGTAAACAATGGTCTTTTAAGAAAAAACGAATTTGATAATGTTTTAAATCAATATAAAGGAATGAACTTAAATGTTAAAGGGATAGATTATTCTTCCAAATTTTATGAAGCCCTAAAAGGTATAGAAGACCCTGAATTAAAGAGAAAAAAAATAGGAAAAGTTTTTATTGAGGCTTTTGATTATATGTCTAAAAAAATTAAGAATGTTAAGTGGTTAGCTCAGGGAACAATTTATCCTGATGTTATTGAAAGTATATCAGCTACTGGTAGCCCTTCAGCTACTATTAAAAGTCATCATAATGTTGGGGGATTACCAAGCTATATGAAATTAAAAGTAGTTGAGCCATTAAAATTATTATTTAAAGATGAGGTGCGCAGGGTAGGGGGTTATCTAAAAATTGATCCAGAAATTTTAGGAAGACATCCTTTTCCAGGTCCAGGGCTTGGAATTAGAATTTTAGGTGAAATAAATTCTGAAAAAGTCAAAATATTACAAGAAGTTGATAGTATTTTTATTAATTCTCTAAAGGATGAGGGATTATATGATAAAGTTTGGCAAGCTGGAGCTATGTTATTGCCAATAAAAAGTGTAGGAGTAATGGGGGATGAGAGAACTTATGAAAGATGCGTTGTATTAAGAGCTGTTGAAAGTACTGATGGAATGACTGCAGATTGGGTTAATTTGCCTTATGATTTTCTTCAAAATGTTTCAAATAAAATAATTAATAGGGTTAAAGGTGTAAACAGAGTTGTTTACGATATAAGCTCAAAACCACCAGCAACTATAGAATGGGAATAAGAAATTTAAATAAGGGAATATTTTTCTTTTTAATTGCATTTATATTTGTGAATCATACTCAATCACAAACAGACTTTATAATTCATAAGGTTAGAAAAAATCAAGATATAGAGAAAATTGCAATGATTTATGAAGTTGATGTAAACATTATTTTAGAATTTAACCAAAACATAGAAGTAAAAAAAGGTGTTAAACTAAAGATTCCTATAATATTTAATGGAAGTAAAGAAGAATTAAATATACCTGAAATTCAAAACATAATTAAGAGTGAAACTAATTTAAATTATGAATCTTTAATTGAAAACATTACTGATTATGAAAAAAAGAAAATCGCAGTTATGTTACCATTTAGGACTAAAAATATAAATTTTGATTCTATAAAAGATTCAAGAGAAATTGTCAAAAATGATAAGCTTTTAAATATATCACTTGATTTTTTGTTTGGAATTGAAATGGCAGTTGATTCATTTTCAAAATTTGGAATTGATGTTGAAGTTAAAATTTTTGATACAGGTGCAGATAAAAATATAATCCATGAATTAATTAAAAATAATGATTTTTCTGCCTATGATTTATTAATTGGCCCTTTAACTTCAAATGCTTTTAATTATGTTTCAAAATCAATAAACAATTCCAAGGTAAAAATTGTTTCCCCATTAAGTAAGACTGATTTAGATAATGAAAATATTATACATACAATACCTAGTGATGATCTATTATTTGAAAAGATAATTTCATATGTTAAAAAGGATACAATTCCATCTGAAAAATTTATAATTTCGGATTCTTATAACAAAATAATTAGCGATAAATTAAAGAGAATATTTCCAGATGCTCATCAATTTTTTTCTAGAATTAATGATTCTGGAATTGATACTAGAACAATGGTTTATGACAGTTTAGATTCAACTTTTGTTAAAGGAAGAAATATAGTTTTTTTGGAGACTAAAGATCAAGGTTTTGTTTCTAATATAACAAGTATCTTAAATTCATTTGTAAATGATTCAACAGAAATAATTTTGACAACTACAAATAAGAATAGAGCTTTTGAAGGAGTTAATATCTCTAATTACTATATGTCAAATTTAAATTTTCAGTATCCTTCTATAAATAGATCAATTGCAGAAAATGTTCAAGATAAATTCATAAAAAAATACAACTCACGATACAATTCATATCCATCAAAGTATGCTATAAGAGGTCATGATTTAGTTCTAGACTTATTAATTAGGTTAAGTTGTGGCGAATTAGATAACAATAACTTAAACTTAGTTGAATCAGAATATATAGAAAACAAGTTTAAATATGTTAAGGATAATAATGGAGTATATAAGAATAGTTCGGTTTATATAATGAAATTTGAGGATTTAAAGTTTGTAGAAATTGAATAGTATGCTATCTCTATTTTAAATGAATCTTGATATTTACAGATATATTTAATCAAATTTATTAAATTTGTTTGCGTTTATAATGCGCAATGTCATATAGTACTAAATTTATTTTTGTTACAGGTGGTGTTTCCTCTTCATTAGGTAAAGGAATAATCGCAGCATCTCTTGCTAAGTTACTTCAGGCTCAAGGTTATAGAGTTACAATTCAGAAATTAGACCCATACATTAACATAGATCCTGGAACTTTAAATCCGTACGAACATGGAGAGTGTTATGTTACAAATGATGGGGCAGAAACAGATTTAGATTTAGGTCATTATGAGAGGTTTTTAAATGTTGCAACTTCACAGGCAAATAATATTACAACTGGAAGGATATATCAAAGCGTAATAAATAAAGAAAGAAAGGGTGAATATTTAGGAAAAACAGTACAAGTAATTCCTCATATAACTGATGAAATAAAAGAGAGCATTCAATATCTAGCTAAGAATAATAAATATGATATAATTATAACAGAAATTGGGGGAACCGTTGGTGATATTGAATCCCTGCCATATATAGAAGCTTTAAGACAGATGAAATGGGAAATGGGTGAAAAAAATGTAGCAGCTATTCATTTGACCTTGATTCCTTATCTTTCTGCGGCTAAAGAACTAAAAACAAAACCAACTCAGCATAGTGTTAAAACATTAATGGAAAGTGGAGTACAGGCAGATGTTTTAGTTTGCAGGACTGAACATGAAATAAGCGCTAGTATAAGAAATAAATTAGCAAGATTTTGTAATGTTAATGTTGATTCTGTAATTGAATCTTTGGACGTTAAAACAATATATGATGTTCCTAATCACATGTTAAGTGAGGGATTAGATAGGGTAGTTTTAAAAAAATTAGGTTTAAAATCTTCAAAACCTGATTTAAGTTCTTGGAATAAATTTTTAAATAAACACAAGAATCCAAAGAGTACTGTAAAAATTGCTTTGATTGGAAAATATATTGAATTGCAGGATTCTTACAAATCAATTTTAGAATCTTTTATACATTCAGGAGCAGTTAACGAGGTTAGAGTAGAAGTAACTCCAATACATTCTGAACATATAAATAAAGATAATATAGTTGAGAAATTAGAAAATTTTAACGGAGTTTTGGTTGCTCCAGGATTTGGAGAAAGAGGTGTCAATGGTAAAATTGAAGCGATAAAATATGTTAGAGTAAATAATATCCCATTTTTTGGAATATGTCTAGGTATGCAAATGGCTGTTATAGAATTTTCTAGAAATATATTAAAACTAGAAGGAGCCAATTCAACTGAAATGGATTTAAAAACTAAATATCCCGTAATAGATATAATGGATGATCAAAAGAATATTATTAATAAGGGAGGAACTATGAGATTGGGATCTTGGGATTGTAAACTAAAGAAGAATAGCCTTGTATCTAAAATTTATAATTGTGATACTATTCATGAAAGACATAGACATAGATATGAATTCAATAGTAAGTATTTTAAAGATATAGAAGAAAATGGTATGAGTATGACAGGAATTAATAGTGATACTGAGCTAGTTGAGATAATAGAATTAAAAAATCATCCATGGTTTGTAGGAGTTCAATTCCATCCTGAATATAAAAGTACAGTTTTATCACCTCATCCTCTATTTGTTTCATTTATTGCCGCCGCCGTAAAACATTCTAATAATTAATCTAAATAATATGAAAGAGAATAATGTTGATATTAATTCAATTATAGGTTTTATACTTATTGGAGTGCTATTGATGTTTTGGCTCTGGACTAATCCACCAGAACAAGCTGAAATTGTAGAGCAGGAAAATCAGCAGACTGACATAGAGGTAAATTCAAAAGACAAAGAAAATATTAATCAAAATTTTTCTATAGAAGACATTAATGATGATCTATTTGCTGATATAGATAAAGATAATTCAGATTATGTTACCGAAATTAAAAATAATATTTTTGATATTAAGTTTTCAAAAAAAGGAGGTCAAATTTCTGAGGTTGCTTTGAATAAATTTATTGATCATAAAGGATCTCCTATTTTCTTAATAAAAAATGGAAATTCAACTTTTAATATTGATTTTAAAACTTCTAATAACAGAATAATAAACACAAAAAATCAAGATTTTACTCCTTACATTTATAAGGATGGAGAAAATGATGTTGTTTCAATGAAATTATCTATTTCTGATGAAAAATATTTAGAATATTTATATGTAATAAAACCAGATGAATATGTTATTGATATAAATATAAAATCTAGAGGATTTACAGATTTTTTGAATCACAATGATGATTATAATTTTTTATGGGAATTAAATGGAATTAGAAATTCTAAGAGTATGACTTATGAGAATAGATATACAAGATTAACATATTATCATGATAACAATAAAATTGATAAATTATCTCAAATGGGAGATGATGAAGATGAAGTAACTGATATTAATTGGATTTCATTTAGACAGCATTTTTTTAGTTCAATTCTTATTCCTTCCAATAAGACTTTTAAGTCTGCGAAAATTAGTTCTAGGGATTTAGTTAAGGATGAAGCAATTGATACATTATATACAAAGCAGTATATGGCGAAAATTCCATTTTCTTATAAGAATAATGAATTTAATGAATCCTTTAGAATTTACTTTGGGCCAACAGATAGTAAAGTGTTTAAAAAATATGATTTGAATTTAGAAGAAAGCATTCCTTTTGGTTGGGGAATATTTGGTTTTATTAATAAATCTGTTTTTGTTCCACTATTTAGATGGCTTAGCTCAATCTTTCCATATGGACTGACAATTATTTTTATGACTATTCTTGTTAGACTTGCTTTAGCACCAGCGCTTTATAAGTCTTATTTATCTCAGGCTAAAATGAAAATTTTAAAACCTGATGTAGAAGAATTGAATAAACAGTTCAAGGATAACCCCATGAAAAGACAACAAGAGATGATGTCTTTATATAGCAAAGCTGGTGCTAGTCCAATGAGTGGTTGCTTGCCTGCAGTAGCTCAAATACCTGTATTTTATGCATTATTCATGTTTTTTCCATCAGCATTTGATCTGCGTCAAAAGAGTTTTCTTTGGGCAGAAGATTTGTCAGCATATGATAGCATCTTAGAATTGCCATTTAGGATATGGTTTTATGGTGATCATGTTAGTTTATTTCCAATATTGGCAGCAGTATCTATATTCTTTTACATGCAAATGACAATGGGTCAACAGACTGCATCCCAACCTCCACCACAGGAGGGTATGCCAGATATGACTAAAATGATGAAATATATGATGTATGTATCTCCGGTTTTTATGTTAATTTTCTTTAATAATTATGCAAGCGGGTTAAGTTTATATTATTTCATTTCAAATATTTTATCAATTGGTATAATGTTTATTATTAAGAACTATATTCTAGATGAGACAAAAATTCGTGAAAAAATTCAGACAAATAAAGCAAAGCCTCAAAAAGGACCAGGTCGCTTTCAAAGAAAAATGCAAAAGTTAATGGAAGAGGCAGAAAAACAAAAGAAAAATCAAAACTAGGTAATAATAAAACTATATCAACTTGAAAAAAATTGTAGCTTTTGGAGCAAGCTCATCTTCAAACTCAATAAATAAAAGGTTAGCTACTTATGCGGCTCAACAAGTACAGAATTCTAATGTTGTTATTTTAGATCTTAACAATTTTGAAATGCCTATTTATAGCGAGGATTATGAGAGGCTTAGTGGTATTCCAAAAGAAGCTTATGATTTTAAAGAAATAATTAAAGAAACAGATGGAATTATTATTTCATTTGCTGAACATAATGGTGCATATACTGCTGCATTTAAAAATATTTTTGATTGGATTTCTAGAATAGAGAGAGTAGTATGGTATAATAAACCAATGTTTTTAATGGCAACCTCTGATGGATCAAAAGGAGCATCTTCCGTACTTCAAATAGCTTATAATAGAATATCTGGAGGAAATCCTAATCACATACCATGTTTCTCTTTACCTAATTTTAGTGATAATTTTGATCAGCAAGCAGGTATAAAAAATAAAGATTTGAATAAAAAATTTATTGATGCATTATCAATTTTTACTGACTCCTTATAATGACTCATAAATAGAATGAGTTAACTTCATCCATTATTTGTAATTTTATAAAATGAAAAAAGTTGTTATTGCTCTTTCAGGTGGAGTAGATTCAAGTGTTAGCGCTTATTTATTAAAGAAACAAGGGTATCATGTTATAGGACTATTTATGAAGAATTGGCATGATGAATCTGTTACTATCTCTAACGAATGTCCATGGTTAGATGACAGTAATGATGCAATGATAGTTTCACAAAATTTAAAAATCCCATTTCAAACTGTTGATCTTAGTAAAGAATATAATACTAGAATAATACAATATATGTTTAGAGAATACAAACACGGAAGAACACCCAATCCAGATATTCTTTGTAATAGAGAAATAAAATTTGATATTTTTATGAAAATCGCATTAGATCTTGGAGCTGATTTTATTGCTACTGGACATTATTCAAGAATTAGCAGGGAGAAAAAGGGGAAAACCATTATACACAAATTAATTTCTGGAGTTGATAAATCTAAGGATCAATCATATTTTCTCTGTCAACTTAATCAGAAACAATTGTCAAAGATTTTATTTCCAATTGGAAATTTAAAAAAAACTGAAGTACGTAAGATCGCAAATGATATTGGTTTGGTTAATGCAGAAAAAAAAGACTCACAAGGATTATGTTTTGTAGGAAAAGTTAAATTACCTGATTTTTTAATGCAGAAACTTAAGCCTAAAGAAGGGCTAATTATTGAAATAGATTCTTCTAGTGATTTATATAAAAAGAAGGAAAATAATTCTTTAATAATAAAAGAAAAGTTAATAAAAGGTATTAGGGATATCAATTACAAAATTGATGATGGGAGAGAGGTAGGCAAACATAATGGCGCTTTTTATTTTACTATTGGTCAAAGAAAGGGATTAAGAGTAGGAGGTACTAATAAACCATTATTCGTTTTACAAACTGACGTAGAAAATAATATTGTATATGTTGGTATGGGTAAAGATCATCCTGGATTATATAGAGATGCTTTATTAGTTGATTCTAATGAGGAGCATTGGATTAGAGAAGATTTAAAATTATCTTACAAAGAATCTATGATTGTAATGGCAAGAATTAGATATAGACAACCATTGCAAAAAGCAATATTGTTTAGATATAAGGAAGGAATATATGTTTTATTTGATAAACCTCAGTCTTCTATTACTAAAGGACAGTTTGTTGCATGGTATATAGAAGATGAATTAATTGGTTCAGGAGTAATTTCATAACATTATGGGCTTTAGACTTTTATTTATTCTTTTTTTATTCCAATATTATACATATGCGCAATTAGAAGATGCATGGGTTTACTTGAATGATAAACCTAATTATGAATATTTTATTGAAAACCCTATACTTATATTAAGTCAAAAATCTATAAACATGAAGTCTTCAAAGAACATTCCAATAGACTTTAGAGATGTACCTATTAATGAATCATATATAGAAATTATTGATAATTTTCAAGGATTGAATGTTTTGTCAAAATCTAAATGGTTTAATTGTGTGCATGTTCGTGGAGATTATGAAGAAATTGATCAGTTGCAAAACTTAGATTTTGTTGATAGAATAGAATATGCAAATCGATCTAATAATAGAATCAATAAGACTGGAATTGAAGATAAATTTGAGAAAATAAATTATGATCTGAACAATAGAGTTCCATTTGATCAAATCCAAATGATTAACTTGGATTTTCTACACAGTCTTGGCTTTACTGGAAGTGATATTTCAGTAGGTGTATTTGATGCGGGCTTCAGAAATGTTGATACAATGGACGGTTTTTATAGATTGAGGAGTTCAGGAAACATAAAATATACATATGACTTTGTTGATAGAACTGAAAATTTGTTTGATTATACTGGTAATTCTCATGGAACAAATGTTTTAAGTATTATTGCTGGATATATTGAAGATCAATTTTATGGAACTGCAATTGATGCTGAATTTTATTTATTTAGAACAGAAGATGTTTCTTCAGAAAATCCTGTTGAAGAAAGCTATTGGGTTGAAGCTATTGAAAGAGCTGACAGTTTAGGCATAGATATAGCCAATACTTCTCTCGGGTACAGAACATATGACAACTCTAATTATAGTTATTCTCAAGAAGAGATGAACGGAACTACTGCATTTATTACTAGGGGTTCTAATATTGCTTATGAAAAGGGTATAATACTAGTGAATTCTGCTGGAAATTCTTCAGTAAATGGTGTTATTGCTCCAGCTGATTCTAGGGGTGTTTTTTCAATTGGAGCAGTTGACGGATTGGGAAATTATGTTTCTTTTAGTTCACAAGGAAACAATTTTCAACAAGTAATAAAACCTGATATATCAGCACGTGGATCAGGGACGTATTTAATTAATTCTTTAGATAATCTTGTACAAGGAGGAGGCACTTCTTATAGTTCTCCAATTATTGCTGGCTCCGTTGCATGTTTATTGCAGGCATTTCCCACATTAAAAAATAATCAAATAATGGATATTATTAGATATACTGCATCTCAATATCAATATCCTGATTATTATTTAGGCTATGGAATACCTAATTTTCAATTAGCTTATCAATTAGCTTTGAATGTTGAGAAAACCCCCATTATTATATTTCCTAATCCTGTTGATGAAATCTTAAACATAGTATCAGCTATTGATGGATACTTGGAGATAAACATATTTGATATTTCTGGAAAATTATTACATTCAAGTATAATTAATGGCATGAATAATGTATTGCTCATGCATAATTTTCAAAAAGGAATTTATATTCTTGAAATAAAATCTGAATATGATGATTTAGAAATATTTAAAATAGTTAAGCATTAGTAATTTTACTTTTAATCAATTTTTTGATTTATCATATTGACTTAGAATAACTACTGAAAAAATTCCAATTAATATAAATAATATTCCTATAAATGTTTCTTGATTTAATTCAGGAATATATCTTTCTATTTTGCTACTTTCAACTATATTATTTTTCCATGGCCATATAACCCCAAGGGAGCCAATTATAAATCCAAGAATTATCGAGTAACACAATTGATCATATTTTCTTAAAAAGAAACTTAGAATATTTGACAATACAATTAATCCTGCCATTGATCCAGCAGCAAACACTGAAATTATCTTTAGTTTATTTATTCTATCAATATTATCAATAAAAGAATAATCACCATTTATCATTTCAAAAATAGAATCGTATAATGCATTAACAGAGTCTACCAGTAAAAGAACATAATTTCCCATAAGAATAAGAATAAAAGAACCAGAAAGACCGGGTAGAATCATTCCAGAAACACTAATCACACCGCATATAAAAACAAAAATTAAATTATCATTTTCACTAGCTGGATTCATTATACTTATTCCTACACCTATTATTATCCCAAAAAGGAGAATAATTATATTTTCTCTAGTCCAACTATTTATTTTCTTTTTTAGGTGATAAACAGTACCAATAACAAGACCAAAAAATAAACTCCACACATATATCTCGTACCTTTCTAATAAGAAGTCAAGCAATTTTGATGTTGAAAAGTAGCTAATTACTACCCCTGAAAGTATGAGAATTAAGAACCGTCCATTAATGTGATTGTAGAACCTTGCTAATTTTCCAGAAAACAAAAATTGTAATGCTTTCCTATCTATTTTTTTTAGAGAAAAAACAAGTTCTTCATAAAATCCAATAGCAATTGCTATAAGACCACCAGAAACTCCTGGTATCTTGTTTGCAGTGCCCATCAGAATTCCATTAATTAGTATGGAAAGTGAAGAATATAAATTTCCAGATTTTTTCAATTATTTAATTTTTGAATCTTTTCTATTGAAAAAATTAATAAAAAGCCAATTGAAATTAAAATTATTGAATAAAAAAGATAATTTTCTCCTAAATAAGATGATGGTAAAATGTTTTGTCCTAATTCTGACTTCCAAGGCCAAACTTTGCTTAATGAACTAATAACAAAACCTAAAAGAATAGAATACGTTAGGGATGAGTTTTTACTAAACATCCATTTTATTATTCTACTAAAACTTAATAATCCTATTATAGCTCCTGAAGTAAATGTTATGATTTTGTCAAATTCTAAATTATTAACTGCATTAATCATTGTAGAATATAAACCTAATACAACTAGTATAAGAGCACCAGAGATTCCTGGTATAATCATAGCCGATGCAGCGATAATTCCACATATAAGAATATAGGTAAGGTCTATGTCAATATTAACTATTGTACTTATTTCGCTTAAGTAAAATGATATAAATGCAGAAACTATAACAAACATTAAATTGATATAATTCCATGATTTTATTAGTTTATATATTACATATATTGTTGCTAGTACCAGTCCTAAAAAAAATGACCAAATTAAAATTGGATATTTATCAAATAAATGTGCAGTTATCTGAATAAATGTAATTAAGCTAATTCCTATGCCAATTATTAGCGATAATAAGAAATTCCCATTAAGTTTTCTCCAAAAAGAAAAGAATCCATTTTTTTTAAGATCCTTTAATAGCGATATATTGATATTACCTATTGTATCAATTAATTCTTCATAAATACCTAACAGCAAAGCTATTGTGCCACCTGAGACCCCTGGAACTGCATCAGCAGCACCCATTGCCACTCCTTTTAGAGTTAATGTTAAATAGTATGAAAAGTTTTTTTTCACAATAAAGTTTATGATAAAATTAGTGTTAAGCTACTAATTTTTTGCTGAAATTAGTGAAGCGCATTTCAAATATAACTTCCAGTATTTAGGTTTTTCTTGATTTATCCTTATAGCTTTCTCTATATAATCATTTGCCTTTTTGTAGTTTTTGTTTTTTAAAAAATACTTAGCTAATCTATACCAAGCTTTATCCATTAAGGGGTCATAATGTACAGATTTATAATAATATGCTAATGCATTACTTGTAATGCCTATTTTTTCATAACAATGACCAATTTCTAGCATAGCATATGAAGAAGTTTTATTTACGGATAATAATCTTTTATAGATTATTATGGCTTCTTCATATTTATCTAATTTTTCTAAGATTTTAGCTTTGTCTATATATGGGCTAGTGAAATTTTCATCTGATATAATTGCATAATCGAAAGAATTTAGAGCTTCTTCATATTTTTTCAATGAAACATATTGTTTGCCTAAATTATACCAAGATATTTTACAGTATGGATTTTTATCAAGATAATTATTTAAAAAACTAATTGAATTAGATTTTTTATTTAGCTTCTCAAAACAATATATAATATTGTATAAGGTTCCATGGTCTGATGAATTGTGGTTTAAGCTATTAATAAAATTTGATTTAGCTTTTATGAAATTTTCAAGAAGTAAATATTCAATGCCTATTAAATAATATATCTCATTTTTATTTTCTGTTATAGTTAATATTTTATTCAAATACTCTACAGCTTCATAGTGTAATTTTTTTTTAGATAAAATATTTGCCTTAACTATACATATTTCTTCATTTAAATTTTCATTAATTAATATTGAGTTCAACAATTCATCAGCTTCATTTATTTTGTTTTCGTAAATATATAATTCAATTTTTAGTAAAATAAGAGTGGATGAAGCAGGGTGTTGTTTTAATGATAAATCGATTGCTTTTCTAGCATATTCAATTTTACCATTCTCTAAGTAATAGGTAATTATACTCTCAAACTCAAATGAATCAAAAAAAAGCAATGAATTATCATTAATCATTTTTTCGAATCTATCGATAGAGAATTTTACATCATTTATATCCATATAGAAAATACCTCTATATCAAAATTAATGCAGAATGAAGTTGGTATATATCTTTTGGAGTTTATTTCTTAACAAACTAATTAACATCTTAAATGAGTTTATTAAGAATATCAATAATAATTTTACATCCCTTTTGTATTTCTTTATTTGAGATTGTAAGTGGCGGTGTTATTCTAACAGCACTTTTATTGATTAATAGCCAAAATAATAATAAACCATTATTCTTGGCCCTTAAGATTAAATTGTTAGCTATAATAGAGTTTTCCATAATTAAACATAGCATTAGTCCTTTACCTCTAATTTCTTTTATTAGTGGATGAATTAATAGAGATCTAAGTAATTTTTCTTTTTTAATACAATTGTCCATTATTTTAGATGAGGATATTTTTTTTAGGGTTGCATATGCACATGCAGAGATCACTGGGTTTCCTCCAAAAGTTGTTATATGACCCATAATTGGATTTTTATGTAAACTATCCATAACCTTTTTATTAGAGGTAAATGCCCCAATAGGTAATCCTCCTCCCAATCCTTTTCCATATACTACTATATCAGGTGAGCAATTATAATTTTCAAAACCAAACATTTTTCCTGTTCTTCCAATACCAGACTGAATCTCATCTAATATTAATAGAGCACCAACTTCATTGCACCTTTTTTTTACTTTTTGTAAATAGTTTTTTTTTGGAGTTATAAATCCAGCACCACCCTGTATTGTTTCAAGTATTACTGCTGCCGTTTTTGAAGAAATTTTACTTAAGTCTTCTTCTTCATTATATTTTATAAATTTCACTTTTGGAATTAATGGACCAAAAGGATCTCGACGATCTTTAATACCCATAAAAGTTAATGCACCCATTGTGCTTCCATGATATGCATTTGTAGAAGCAATTATTTCTTTTTTTCCGGTATATTTTCTAGCAAGTTTTACAGCTCCTTCAATTGCTTCAGTTCCTGAATTTGTTAAATACGTAGAGTTTAGATTTTTTGGCAACAGTTTGCTTATAAGTTTAGTTAACTTAATTGATGGCTCTAGGATAAATTCACCATAAACCATAACATGCATATATTTTTTAATCTGCTTATTAATTGAATTTATCAGATAGGGACTACTATGACCTAGGCTACAAGCTGAAACTCCAGCAATAAAGTCTAAATAGGCTTTGTTTTTTTTATCATAAATATATGAGCCTTTAGCATATGACACTTCAATTGCTAATGGCGTAGGTGTAGTTTGAGCTTGATATTTTAAAAAATCTTTCTTAATTGTTATAATTAATTTATTTGTAGACTCTTTATTTTTGTCAGAATTAATTGAGGGTCATCTTTAAATAAATCACTAATGCTATTAGGTTTTTCCTCTTCTCTAAAATAGAAGCCTTTTAAAAATTTTAATTCTTCTAAAAAATCATCTTCAGGATAAGTATTTCCATCAATTTGGTTAATTTTTTTAAATTTTTCAATTGAGTTGTTATCTAACAATATTTGTATTTTTCCAGATTTTGATCTATCTATTCCTACTAATTTATTTTCAGAATTTCTAAGGTAATAAATTGATTCAGCATTCTTTATAATATCGATCTTTTTAAGTTTATTATTAATAAAATTTCCATATAATTTTTGACCTGAAATCTGATTAAAACCTGTTCCAAGGCTATCTTTATTTATTATCAAGGCATTATTAAAAACTAATAATGAGTCCAATTGATCATTATCTATATTGAATAATAGATGAATTGAATCGCCAGTTATTTGATTTTCCAGATTCCATAGAATTGGTTTTTTTGTTTTTATAAATGGATTTGTTAATTGATCATTGATATTTATTAATTGTGCTATACCATTTTTTTTATTAAAATGAATTGAATCTGCCTTACCACTTAAATCAGACTTATAGATTTTTGCATTTTTAAAAGCCCTTATAATCCTATTCTCTTCATTACCTGTTATTATGATGGTGTCACTATGAATATAAATTGAATCTTTTTGTTGATATGAAGCAACTAACGCCTTTTTTGTTATATACATTGAATCAATCGATTTAAAAATCTCAGCATAATGACCTGTTGTTGTAGTTTTATTTATGGTATCTGTTATTTTAATATTATTTGTCGCTGCTGCATAATTTATTTTATTGTCAAAATAGATACTATCTGCTTTTATCTTAGAGTCATTAAAGTCAATCTGAGTATTTTTAATAAAATAGCCAATATCATTATTCGTATCATAAAAACCAATTTCACAATATATTTTAGTATCCTCAGTAAAGATATCAGTAGGCCCAAAGAAATATGCTAGCCCACTTTCTATGAAGTAGTCTAATTTTTTTGAATAAATATCATGTTTAGGTGTTTTTAAATTTATATTTTCTCTAAATCTATATTTTTTTAAATCCATAAAGTATCTTCCAAGATCACTTACAATCGTATCAGAGGGATGTTTTATTAATTTACCATGGTTATTATAATATGCTTCTTGAATTTTTCTGTCAAAAAATAGAGATTCAGTATATAATGTTGATGCAGGTTCTTTAAGAATTACATTTCCTTTTGCATATGCGAGCTTACTATCTCCATTATATTCTAAATAATTACTCTTTAGATCAATAGTGTCTCCTTGTTTTAAAATGACATTTCCATATGCTTCAATAAAATTTTTATCTTCATAAAAAAATGCCTGATTACACCACATTTTAATTCCTTCATGTGTAATAACTACTTGACCTAAATCATCCCTTGTTAAAACAGTTGCATTAGGAAATTTTTTATTGTCTTTATCAAAAAAACCTGCGGTTTCTATTTTTATATTAGTATTTTCTTGAGATAAGAGTCTATTATTTATGTTTAGACTCAGAAGAATAAGAATAAGTATGTATAATTTAGTATTCAAAATTATATTTAAACAATGATTGTTTGTAAACGATCAGGACCAACGGAAATGACAGTAATTGGAATATTTAAAACTTTTTCAATATATGAAATATATTTTTTAAGATTTACAGGGAGTTTGTCAAAATCATTAATTCTTGTTATGTCATCATCCCACCCTTCAAATTCTTCATATATTGGTTTTAATGAACTATCACTAATATCATATGGCATGTGTCTTATTTCTTTTGCTTTGTACTCATATGATGTACATACTTTAATTGATTTAAATCCAGATAATACATCAGATTTCATCATCATAAGTTTTGTAACTCCATTAATTTGACATGAATATTTAAGAGCTACTAAATCAAGCCATCCGCATCTTCTAGATCTTCCAGTTGTAGCCCCAAATTCATTTCCAACTTTACCCATTCTTTCACCATTACTATCAAATAATTCTGTAGGAAAAGGCCCAGAACCTACTCTTGTTGTATAAGCTTTAAATATCCCAAATACTTCTTTTATTGAATTTGGAGAAACTCCTAAGCCAGTACACGCACCCGCTGCAGTTGTATTTGATGACGTAACAAACGGATAAGTTCCAAAATCAATATCTAACAAGGATCCTTGAGCACCTTCAGCTAAAATAGAATTTCCTTTATTTTGCTCTTGTTGAATATATTCTTCAGAGTCAATGAAATTAAGATCTTTTAAATTTTTTATTGATTCAAAAAATTCTTTTTCAAGGTCATCAAAATTATAATCTAAACTAACATTATAATAATCAATTAATCTTTTATGTTTTGATTTTAATTCAGAGTACTTTTCCTTCCAATTTTCAGATTCAAGATCACCTACTCTAAATCCATTTCTACCTGTTTTATCCATATAAGCTGGTCCTATGCCTTTTAAAGTAGATCCTATTTTATTTTTTCCTTTAGATTTTTCACTTGCAGCATCAAGTAGTCTATGGGTTGGAAGAATTAAGTGTGCTTTTCTAGAAATTAGTAATGATTTCTTATAATCAATCCCCTCTGCATCTAAATTTTTTAATTCATTTCGTAATATCACAGGATCAATAACTACTCCATTACCTATAATATTTATTTTATTTTTATGAAAAATTCCAGAAGGAATTGTATGTAAAACATGCGTTTTCCCGTTAAAAACTAATGTGTGTCCAGCATTTGGACCTCCTTGAAACCTGGCAATTATCTTATATCCTGATGTTAAAACATCAACTATTTTTCCTTTTCCTTCATCACCCCATTGAAGTCCTAATAATAAATCTATAGACATTCTTTCCTATTTGTTATTTTTTTTTCCGTAAAAGTATAATGAGTGACTATCTATCATTACATTAAAAACTTCTTCAATAGTTTTTTTAATTGCATCAATTCTTGGATCGCAAAATTCTATAACTTCTCCAGAATCAGTCAAAATAAGATGGTCATGTTGTTTATTAAAATAACATTTCTCGTAAGAGGCTTGATTTTCCTGAGAGAATTGATGCTTTCTTACTAACGAACATTCTAATAATAGATCTATAGTGTTGTAAAGAGTAGCTCTAGATACTCTATATTTTTTATTTTTCATTTTTATATACAAAGATTCTATATCAAAATGCAATTTAGTATTATATACTTCATTTAATATAGCATATCTTTCAGGAGTTTTTCTATAACCTTGTTTGTCTAAAAAATTTGTAAATACTTTTTTTACAATTTCGTTATTACTTGCTTTAGCCTCTTGACTCATGTGACAAATTTAGTTAAAATTTAAAGTCTTTTAACTTTTTCAATTCCATTTAATTTTTTAAGTTTTTCAATTACTTTATTAACTAAATTATTTGTTTTTACAGAAATTATAATAGTCCCTTTAAAAACACCCCCATCAGTTTCAAGATTTAATTTTCGGATATTCATATTCATATTTTCAGAAATTACATTTGTAATATTATTCAGCAAACCTATCTTGTCTATTCCTGTTAAATCTATTGAAACAGTAAATTCTTCTTGTGTTGAATCAATCCATTTAGCTTTAAGTATTCTATAATCATAATTTGATTGCATTCTTAATGCATTTGGACAATTTTTTTTATGAATTTTAATTCCATCTTTTATTGTAATGAAACCAAAAACATTATCCCCTGGTATCGGGTTGCAACACGTTGATATTGTATAATCTAACTTTTCTTCATCATTTCCAAAAACCAGTAAATCATACTTTTTTGTTATTTCTTCTTTTTCTATTTCTTTATCTTGAGGTTTACGCCTTATCTTATTTTTTATGTAGCTTATAAAGACATTGCTTCTGGATGATGCAAATTTCTTAATCATTGCATTATCAATAGTATTTATCCCAACCCTATAAAATAAATCTAAACTAGTACTTAGCTTGTAGAATTTTTGAAGTTCAGTAATCATTCTATCATTTAGCGTTAATCTCAATTGTTTTAACTTTCTCCTTAATTTTTCTTTTCCTTCTTTAGCTAAATTCTTTTTCTCAGCATTTAAAGCAGATTTTATTTTACTTTTTGCTCTAGCAGTTGTTGCATAATCCATCCAATTTGCATTTGGTCTAATTTTTTCAGATGTTAAAATTTCAACTCTATCACCACTTTTAAGCTTCGTATTTAAAGGAACAAGTTTACCATTAATTTTACCCCCCCTAGTTTTAAGACCAACTTCTGTATGAATTGCAAAAGCAAAATCTAGTGGAGTGGCGTCTACAGGCAATGATTTCAATTCACCTTGAGGAGTAAATACAAAAATTTCTTTTGCATAAAGGTTTAGCTTAAATTGTTCAACAAAATCAACTGCATTAGGATCAGGATTTTCTAAAGCTTCTTGTAATTTATTTATCCATTCATCTAAACTATCATCAGATCTTTCATTCTTCTGTTTATATCTATAATGGACGGCATAACCTTTTTCTGCTATTTCATTCATTTTTTCACTCCTTATTTGCACTTCAACCCATCTGCTTTTTGGCCCAACAACGGTTATGTGTAATGCTTCATATCCAGTAGATTTTGGAGCAGATATCCAATCCCTAAGTCTTACAGGATTTGGAGTAAAATGATCTGTTACAATGGAGTATATTTTCCAAGCTAAAAATTTTTCATTTTTAATATTGGATTTATATATAATTCTAACCGCAAATTTATCATATATTTCTTCAAATGAAACACCTTGTTTAATCATTTTATTTCTAATAGAATAGATAGACTTAGATCTTCCCTTAATCACATATTTTAGTTTTTCTTTATTGAGAGATTTACTGATAGTTTGATTAAATTTTCTTATATAATTATCTTGATCTTTCTTATTTTCGATTAATTTTTTTGATATATCATCATAAGCTTCAGGATCTGTGTATTTTAAACCTAAATCTTCTAATTCAGTTTTTATATTATAAAGCCCTATCCTATGAGCCAATGGAGCATAAATGTAAAGTGTCTCAGATGCTTTTTTTATTTGCTTCTCTATAGGCATTACTGATAAAGTCTGCATGTTATGCAATCTATCAGCTATCTTGATTATTATAACTCTAACATCTTCACTTAGAGTAAGCAACATTTTTCTGTAATTTTCTGCTTGGTGTGATATGTTATCTTTTGTACTAAAATTAGATATTTTAGTAAGTCCATCAACAATTCTAGCGATGTTCTTTCCAAATTCTTTTTTTATATTTTGAATACTATAATTACTATTATCTTCAACCACATCATGAATGAGTGCTGCAGCAATAGATATTGCATCTGAGCCAATTTCATGAGCAACTATTTTTGCTACAGCAATAGGATGAAAAATATATGCCTCACCAGAAATTCTTCTTTGATGTTCATGCGCATCTACTGCAAAATTAAAAGCCTTTCTTATCAATTTTTTATCATCACCGCTTAGTGTTTGATAACTAATCTTAAGTAGTTCTTTATATTCTTTAGCTAATGCTTTTTTTTCTAGCTCAATACCTTTGACTGCCATAATCTAAAATTACCATAAACAAATTAATAGACAAAGGCTTTAATAAAAATTTAGGATTTATAATTATTTAAAATTTCTCTGTCTTTTAGCTTCATATATGATTATAGCACCAGAATTAGACACGTTTAAAGAGTCTATATGACCTTCCATTGGGATATATATTAACTCATTAGATTGTGAATACCATTCTTTGCTTATTCCTTTATCTTCTGATCCTAGAACTATTGCACATGCTTGTTTATAATTTATTTTTTGATATTGCTTAGAAGCTGTTAAGGAAGTTGAGAGTATTTTGATTTTAGTTTTATTAAGAAAATCTATAGTCTCTTTTGTATTAGATAAAATTATTTGATTGCTAAATAAGCATCCAATACTAGATCTAATAATATTAGGATTATAAAGATCAGTTTTTCGGTTAACAATAAACACAGCATCTACTTTTGCTGCATCAAAGGTTCTTAATAATGCACCTATGTTCCCTGGTTTTTCTATTCCATCTAAAACCATAATTATGGGAGTGGTTGACTTAAATTTTAATTTTTCTAATTTGTGATTTTTTTCTTCAGCTAGAGCTATAATTCCTTCAGTACTACTTCTATAGGAAATCTTATTGTATACATTCTGATTCACTTCAATACATTCAATTTCATCTCCAGCACATTTTTTAACCTCATTTATGTCTATAAGAGCTGGATTAAACATAATTTTTTTGATGGAGTAATTGTTTTTAATAGCAATATTAAGTTCTCTACGCCCTTCAATTAAGAATAGTTTTGTTTCTCTTCTAGATTTTGACTTCTTTAACAGTTTAGAGTATTCTTTTATTTCAGAATTAGTAACACTTGTTATTTTTCTAATCATTATAGAATTTATTATAGTTTAAAATTAAAGAAAGACTTTGACTATAGCTTCTAATACCATTTTTTACTTTATTTATTTTTAAAAATTGATCATAAATTCTTTTAATTATAGGCTCAAAGGGATTGTTATAATTATTCCAAAATTCAAAAATTTCTCTGTAGTTAGCTAATATTCCTTTGTTAATAGAAGAAAGGCGTGAATTATATACCTCTTTATTATATTTTTGTAGTTCACTTAAACACTGTCTTAAGGCAAAAGTATGTCCAAAATATTGGTAGTATAAATTATCACTATTAATTAAGGAGATATAGCCAATAAAGTTAGCTTCCATTTCAGACGAAAATCCTATTTCATGTGCAATTTCATGACTCATTACCATAGGGATGCTATTATTAGGTATTAATCCATTAATATTATATTCATGTGTAAAAGGGTTTAGATATCCACTAAAACCCATATAGGTAAGGGGGTAGCTTAAGATAGATTCTTTTATATTTGCATTGTTCTTGTTGTTAGTGAAAATAGACACACTTTTAAGAGATCTTACCATCAAACTATTTTCATTGTTATTTGACATATTTTTTTTGGATAATCTATTATAGCTATTAATAGCTATTCTTGAATTTTCTTTAAAATTATAAGGAAGAACAACTTTCAAGGTGTCACTTACTGTAAGCTCATTATGTAGTTTATTAATTTTTTGAATTAATTCTGTTGTAAACTTATTTAAGTCTTCATATGAGTAATTAACATCTTCAATTTGATTATTTATTGGTATTCTGTAGTAATTAAGACCCCAGCTGAGATTAAAAAAAAAGTATATAATGGAAATGACAGCAAATATTTCAACAAATAGTTTTTTAGGACTTTTTATATTTATAATAATCCAATAAATTGAGAAAAGGCCAAGAAAAAGATAGAATATATCTCCAATTGCAAATGGGATTTTAATAGAAATGCTTCTTAAAAAAGTTGATATATATGTATATATATAATTAGAATATATTATTTCAATAAAATCAGGGTAATAGGAAAGAAATTGTATAATTAAATATTGAGGAATTAGGCTTAAGGCTAATATTTTCTTTAATTTAAGCATAAATAAAGTTAATAAATAGATATTAAGTTAATCTATTTATTAATTAAATTTGTATCTCAAAAACACATATATGAATAATGAAATTCGAGTTATTGAACCTAGTAGTTTGTGGAATAATTTTACAGATTTAAATTCTGTTCCTAGACCGTCTAAAAGAGAAGAAAAGGTTATTGATTTTTTAATTCAATTTGCTGAAAAATTAAATCTAAATTGCTTCCAGGATAGCATAGGAAATCTAATAATTAATAAACCCTCTACAGAAGACATGAAAGATTGTAAGACAATTGTTTTACAGTCCCATGTAGACATGGTTCATGAAAAAAATAATGATGTAGAGTTTGACTTTGAGAGTTCTGGCATAAATATGCACATTGAAGGAGATTGGGTAAAGGCTAAAGGAACTACACTTGGAGCTGACAATGGACTTGGTGTTGCTTCAATAATGAGTATTTTACAAAGTACGGATATATCTCACCCTGAAATAGAAGCCCTATTTACTATTGATGAAGAAACAGGAATGACTGGTGCATTGAATCTTGGTGAGGATGTATTAAAAGGAGAGATTTTATTGAATTTAGATACAGAAGAAGATGACGAGATTTGTATTGGTTGTGCTGGAGGGGTTGATATAACTATTAAAAAAACGTATTCAACTGAATATAATAATCCAGAAAGTACTTTTATAAAAATTTTGGTTAATGGCCTAACTGGTGGTCATTCTGGAGCAGAAATTCACAAGGGACTTGGAAATTCAAACAAAATTTTAATTTCATTATTAAAACAACTTAATTCTAAATATAATACTAGAATTAGTGAGTTTGTAGGAGGAAACCTTAGAAATGCAATTCCTAGAGAGAGTTTTTTAATCATTCAGATTCAAACTGATGATTATTCTGAAATAGACAAAGAAATAACTAGTTTTTTCAATTCAGAAAAAATAAATTACAAGAATTTAGATCCAAATTTTAATATTAGTTTATTTGATGCTAAAGGAGAATTTAAAGTGCTTTCCAAAGATGATCATCAAAAACTTATAGAATGTTTAGATGCTTGTCCAAATGGGGTATTTTTAATGAGTAAGACAATAGATGATTTAGTAGAAACCTCAAATAATCTTGCAAATATTGTATTAAAAGATGGATCTATTTCAATAAAGTGTTTAACTAGATCTTCAGTTGAGAATTCAAAAAATGAATTATCCAGTTTGATTAGTGATGTTTTTAAAAATCAAGGTTTTAAAGTTGAATTATCTGGAGGATATCCAGGTTGGGAGCCAAATGTAAATTCAAGTATATTGTCTGTTGCTGTTAATTGTTATAAAGAAATAAATAACGAATCTCCTAAGGTGAATGTAATTCATGCAGGATTAGAATGCGGAATAATAGGTTCACATTATCCTAATATGGAGATGATTAGTTTTGGACCTACAATTCTTGGAGCTCATTCACCTGATGAAAAAGCATCCATTTCATCAACTAAGAAATTTTGGAGTTTTCTCATTGAAATATTGAAAAATATTCCAAAAAGAGATTAATTCTCAGCATTTACCATTTTAATTATAAAACTTAAATCAGAATTAGGTTTGATTAGTCCTTTAGATTCATTACCATAAGCCAAATTAGACGGAATATAGCAGTAAATTATATCCCCAACATTCATAGTATAAATGGCTTCTTTAAATCCTGGAATTAATTGCATATCAGGGCTTAGCTCCATACTTATAGGATCATAAAATCCTTTACTTTCTTTTTCTACATCATATTTCCCATGTCTTTCATTAATTTTTCTATTATTAGACCAAAATAAGATACCGTTTGTTAAATAACCGTCAGCATATAGTTTCACGAAATTTCCGTCTTTTGGTTTTATCCCTTTACCGCGTTTTATTATGTGTATTTTTACTCCTGATTTAGTCTTTTTTGATCTCTTATTATAGTCTTCTAATTTTATAAGATCTATCTTCGCTAAAGAGTCTAATTTTCTTATTTCTTCCTTCATTTTTATTTCTTCCTTCAATCTTAATTCCTTTTCAATTTCATTTTTCTTGCCCCAGGTTTTAGGAGCATCAAATAATTGAGCTGTTTCACCTTTTCTTATAATATTTAACTCATTTATTACAACATCAGTAATAGGTCTGTTTCCAATTCCAGTTTTTACGTTAGATATCGAGTCTTGAATTTCTATTCCCTTTACTAATTGACCAAAAACTGTATGTAGGCCATCAAGCCATGGGGCAGGAGCTTCTGTTATAAAAAACTGGCTTCCATTTGTTGCTGGACCACCATTTGCCATGGAAAGAACTCCAGGTTTATCGTGTTTTAAATTTGTAATCTCATCAATAAATTGATATCCAGGACTACCTTTCCCGTTTTGTAATGGGTCACCACCTTGAATCATAAATTTATCCATAACTCTATGGAAGATCATCCCATTATAATAAGGTTTCCCTTTAAAAACTTCTTGAACGTCTGGATGATTACCTTCAGATAATGCTACAAAGTTTGCAACAGTAATAGGTGTTTTTTCATAGTATAATTCAGCAACCATAGTTCCATGAGTTGTTTTAAACTCTGCAAACAATCCATCTTCAAGATCTGTATGCTTATCTTGACATGAGACAAAAAGGATGTTTAACAATAGAAAAATTAATATTGATAATCTAGTTTTCATTTTAATTAATTTAGTTCAGATTTATATTTTTTTAATGCATTTTTAAAATTAACAATTGTTGACGACAAGGAGTCCTTGCTAATTCCTCCTGAAGCATTCTTATGTCCACCACCATTAAAGTTATCTCTAGAAAACTTATTTACATCAAAATCTCCTTTAGATCTAAAAGAAATTTTGATTATGTTCTCTTTTTTATCTTCAATAAATATTGAAGCAAACTTTATTTTTTTTATTGACAGACCATAATTTACAATTCCTTCTGTATCACCTTTCCTAAAATTGAAATTATTTAGCTCACTGTTAGATAATGTGATAAAAGCTGTATTATAATCAGGTATAATTTCAATCTTATTTAATGCAAAACTCAATAGCTTAATCTTTTCAATTCTATTATTATCATATATTTCGTTATGAATTTTAGATTTGTCAGCCCCTTTGTCCAATAGATCTGAAATTACTTTGTGTGTTATACTTGATGTAGATGAAAATTTAAAAGAACCTGTATCAGTCATTATACCTGTATATATAGCTTCTGCAATAGATGAATTTATTTTAGCATTATTACCTAATTTTCCAATGAAATGGTATATCATTTCACAGGTAGAACTAATTTTTGTATCAGAATATAGGTAGTCAGCATAGTTCTTTGGGTTTTCGTGATGGTCAATAAGTATTTTTATAGCTTTAGATTTACTGATTAAATCTTTCATATCTCCACATCTCTCCAAACTATTAAAATCAAGAGTAAATATTATATCAGAATCATTTATAAGATTTATTTCATGATCTGAATTGTTAAATATGACAATTTCATTATCATTATCAAGCCATTTTAAGAAATCAGGAAATTTATTTGGACTAATAACACTTGATTTATGTCCACATATATTTAAATAGGTGTTTAGAGCCATTGAAGACCCAATAGCATCACCATCTGCATTTTTGTGGTGTACAATAACTATTTTTTTTGGCTCTGATAAGATTCCTTTTATTTCTTGAATATCTTTTTGTGTCATAATTTGCGAATATACGACATAATACAATAAAGGTGATTTTTATTTTATTTACTATTTAGTAAAAAGTGTTACTTTTGCACTCAAAAAATAGATGACAACAAATAGAACTTTTACAATGTTAAAACCTGATTCAGTTGAAAAGGGTAACATAGGCGTAATACTTGAAAAAATAAATTCAGCTGGTTTTAGAATTGTAGCAATGAAATTAACTCAAATGAGTAATGAAGCTGCAAGAAATTTTTACTCTATTCATAGAGAACGTCCATTTTTTAATGAATTAGTTTCATACATGACCAGAGGTCCAATTGTAGCTGCAGTATTAGAGAAGGAAGATGCTGTAGAAGAATTTAGATTACTTATAGGATCTACTGATCCCGCTACTGCTACTGATGGTACAATTAGAAAATTATTTGCAACTTCTATTAGTGAAAATGCTATTCATGGAAGTGATAGTAATGAAAATGTACTAATTGAATCTAGATTTCATTTTTCTGAGGAAGAAATGTTTTAGTAATTTAGCAGGAATTTATCTTAATACAATTTTCTTTATAAGATCCTTTTTTAATTTTTCATTTAAAAGTTTCACAATTTTTTCTTTCCCATAACTTAATTCTTCTCTAAGAACCGAAGATTTTAACTTAATATAAAGTGTTCCATTTTTTAGATTTATATCCGTAGTATAATTAGCAACACCATTTTTCATTAGTTTATACCACAAATCTTTTACCTCTACAGTTTCTAATCCATTTTCTAGATTATTTTCTTTAATAAAGAATTTAATTAAGCTATCAATTTTTAAGCTATTTTCCATCTTTATTTATTTCTATGGGTATATAACGGTTGTATTTATAAATATAACCTTCATTATCTAAAATAATTAGTTGTTGTGAATCAATTTTTTTTATTTTTTCAAAGTATGTTTTACTTTTATTTAAATATCTTAAAATAAATTCTCCATTTTCTTTTGTTACATTAAGATTAGCTTGATGAAGAGTCACCATAAATCTTCCATCAGATCTAGGAGTAACTTTTTTTCTATAACCTTCTAGATCTTTTATGTAAAAAAAATCAACTGTATTACTAAAAGAATACTTTTTCATTAATTTACCTTCCTTTGTTACAGATTGAATTTCCCAGTATCCATTTAAAATTTCAATATTATTATCACCCGAGCAAGAGCATAAAATAATAAGTAAAATTATAAATGAGTTAATTTTTCTCACAGTTCAAAAATTTTATAAGATTTATTTACGCTTTTAATTGCATTTTCAGTCCTTTTCTTATTAGTATCTGAGATAAATATTTGTTTAAACTTATCTTCATTTACTAGGTTTACAATCTGTTTTACTCTATTATCATCTAATTTATCAAAGATATCATCTAACAATAATATTGGACTAGTGTTTTGTTTTTCAAGAAAATCAAATTGAGCTAGTTTTAAGGCAATTAGAAAAGATTTTTGCTGCCCTTGACTGCCAAATTTTTTTATTGAAAAATCATTTTTTAAAAACACCAAATCATCTTTGTGTACTCCTTTAGAAGTGTATTGCAAGATAAGATCCTTTTCAATAGAATTTTTTAATAAGTCTATAAGGTTACTATCATTGAGATCACTTTTATAAACGATATCAACTTCTTCATTATTTTCTGATATTGTTTTATATCTATTTTTGAAAACAGGCACAAAATCATTCATGAAACTAGTCCTTGATTCGTATATTCTTTTAGACATACTACTTAATTGAATATCATAAACATCAATTGTATTTGACTCAAATGTATTATTTTTAGCAAAATATTTTAATAGTGAATTTCTTTGAGCTAGAATTTTGTTATATATTATTATGTCTTTTAGATAATCCTTATTTACTTGTGATATTATACTGTCAATAAATTTTCTTCTAGTATCACTTCCTTCAATAATTAAGTTTCTATCTGTTGGAGAAACAATTACTAATGGAATTAAACCTATATGATCACTAAATTTTTTGTATAGTTTATTATTCCTTTTAATTATTTTTTTTACTCCTTTTTTTAATGAAATTATGATATTCTCTTCTTTTTCATTAATTGAATACATTCCATTAATCATAAAATATTCTTCTCCATGTCTTATATTCTGAGAAGGAATAGGATTAAAATAGCTTTTCCCATAAGATAAATGATAAATAGCATCAAGAATATTAGATTTTCCTACCCCATTTAACCCAACAAAACAATTGACTTTTGAATCAAAATCAAATGATTTGTTTTCAAAGTTTTTATAATTAATTAATGTTAATGTTTTTAATAACATAGTAGTTTATTAATAACAATAAAATTTTATGGTAGTTATATTTGACCTATCCATTCAAAAATAACAAATAATTTATCCTTTTATTACGAATAAAAATTTTATTTTTACCGCTTGAATATTTAAAATTTATGGCAACTTATAAAAAAAGAGGATTTAATAAGAAACCTTTTTCTAATAAGATAGAGGATATAGGTCAAAAGTCTGCTACAGCAAATGTTTTTAATACTCTAGATGAGGGTGCATCTAAAACTGAAAAATGGGTAGCTGATAATCAGAAATATATATTTGGGCTTATAGGATTTATTGCAATAGTAGTTTTAGGCTATTTTGGATATTATAAATATATAAAGGAGCCTAAAGAAGTTAATTCCATGAACAGCATGTTTGTAGCCCAGAGGTTGTTTGAACAAGCTCTTGATGAAAATAATGACTCTATATACAGACTTTCAATAAATGGTACTGGCAAAAAAATGGGCTTTTTAGAGATTATAGACAAATATTCTGGAACTAATGCCTCCAATCTATCAAATTATTATGTAGGAATGTCTTATTTAAAATTAAAGGATTATAAAAATTCTATAAAATATCTTTCACAATTTAATTCTGATGATCAAATATTATCTTCATTAGCAAAAGGGTCTATTGGTGATTGTTTTATCCAGCTTGATCAGTTAGAAGATGCTCTTGATTATTATGAAAAAGCAATTGATATAAATACAAATGATTATACTACCGCAATGTATTTGTTGAAAGCTGCTCATGTTTCAATGGAATTAAATAAGAATAAAAAAGCCTACAATTATTTCTCCAGAATTAAATTAGATTTTCCTAATAACATTGCTGCTGAAAACATTGATGTATTTATAGCTAAGGCGAAAGCTTTATTAAAATAGAAAATGGCTACAGACATCAATAATAATTTTGACTTAGAATCTGATGCTATATCAGAAGTTCATGGAATAAAATTTGGTTTAGTTGTCTCTGCTTGGAATAAAAGTATTACAGATAATTTGTATGATGGGGCCTATAAAACTTTGCTTAAATATGGAGCTAAGAATGTTAATATCAAGAAAATTGAAGTTCCTGGAAGTTTTGAATTAATTTATGGTTGCAAAAAAATGCAAAACAGTGATGTAGATGTTATAATAGCTATAGGTTGTATTATTAAAGGAGAAACAGATCATTATAATTATATATGTCAGTCTGTATCAAATGGAATAACACAACTTAATATAATTAATAATATCCCTATAGTATTTTGTGTTTTAACTGATCATAATGTTCAACAATCTATTAATAGATCAGGAGGTAAACATGGAAATAAAGGGATTGAATCTGCAGTAGCTGCAATTAAAATAGCATGCATTAAATAATAATTATTCTTTTAACTTATTTATAGCTTTTATATTTAATAAGATATTTACTAAATTTATTTAAATTCACAATTATAGAATGGGCCTATTTAAATTAAGGAAAAATAAACGATATAATCATTCAGGAAGGTTCTCAGAGGAGAAAAGTTACGTTGGGACTCATGCAAAACCTAAAAAAATTAAATCACAATTTGATGAATATAGAACTACAGTTGGAGATAATAATAGTTTTAGAAAAAAATTTAGAAATGCAGTTGAAGATTATGAGAAGGAAACTGACAATTCAGTAAGAAAAAGATTGATTATTATCTTGATAATATTAATTGCTTTATTCTTACTGCTTTTCTTGATTTAAAAATTTTATTAATGAAAGATATAATTCATTTATTACCAGATAATGTAGCTAATCAAATTGCTGCAGGAGAGGTTGTTCAAAGACCAGCATCTGTTGTAAAAGAATTATTAGAAAATTCTATTGATGCAAATGCCACTGAAATTACATTGATTATCAAAAATTCTGGTAAGATATTAATTCAGGTAATTGATAATGGGATAGGCATGAGCTCAAGTGATGCATCAATATGCTTTGAGCGGCATACTACTTCAAAAATAAAATCTGCAAAAGATCTTTTTAATATTCGATCTAAGGGATTTAGGGGTGAGGCTTTGGCCAGTATTGCAGCAGTATCTCATGTTGAATTAATAACAAGACAATCCAGTAACGATCTTGGAAAAATTATTAGAATTCAAGGAAATAAGATAGTTGAGAATAAATCTATAGTTTCTAAAATTGGGACATCAATTATGGTTAAGAACTTATTTTATAATATTCCTGCAAGAAGAAATTTTTTAAAATCGGATAATGTTGAATTAAAACACATAATTAATGAATTTCATAGAATTTCTATAGCTCATCCAGAGATTAAATTTATTTTTAAAAACAATGATTTGGAATTTTTTAATCTTTCTAAAAGTAACCTGAGAAAGAGAATAGTAAACATATTTGGATCAAGATCAAATGAAAAATTGGTTCCTGTAAATGAAGAAACAGATATTTTAAAAATTAATGGATTTGTATTTAAACCTGAATATTCAAAGAAATCCAGAGGTGAGCAATTTTTCTTTGTTAATAATAGATTTATAAGGAGTCCGTATCTCAATCATTCTGTAAATTCAGCGTTTGAAGGATTAATTGATCTAAAATATAATCCATCATATTTTTTATTTCTGGAAGTAGACCCAAAATCTATTGATATAAATATTCATCCAACCAAAACAGAGATTCAGTTTGATGATGAGCATTCAATTTATGCAATTTTAAGATCTTCTATTAAACATAGCTTGGGCCAATTTAACATTGCCCCAATTTTAGATTTTAATCATGATAAAACTATGGAAGTACCTTATTCCTATAGAAATAAACAAGAAATCCAAGGGGTTGACGTAGATATTAATAAGAATTATAATCCTTTTGATAATAATGATATTAAATCTTCTAGAAATATATATATAGATTCAGAATTAGATGAAAAAAGGAAAAGTATTAGTGACAACTTAGGCTCTATTGAAGAAGATAGCAGGGTAAATACTTTAGATTTCAGTAATGATGACAATTTTGAGTCAAATTCAGTTTACCAATTAAATAATAAATATTTAGTTAATAGAATTAAATCAGGCATTATAATCATAAATCAGAATAGAGCTCATCAAAGAGTATTATATGAAAAATTCTTAAAGTTTATAACAATTGATGGATCTAAGCCACAAAAATTACTTCATCCATTGGAAGTAAACCTAGCAATTCAAGAGGTTGAAATATTAATTAATTATAAAAAACAACTAAAAATGTCAGGTTTTATTTTTAAAAAGGTTTCAAGTAGTGATTTATTGTTTGAAGCAATCCCTACATTTTTAGATTCAACAAGAGTAGAATTATATATACAAGATTTATTAGATAATATAAAAGATGATATTCCTGACAAAAATTTTAGTCAGTCTGATTTAACTGCAAAATTAATGTCAAAGAGTTTGGCAATTAAAAATGGAAAAAAACTATTAAAAGATGAACAGGAATATATAATGAATAGCCTTTTTGCATGTAAAGAGCCAACTGTGTCTCCCTTTAATAAAAATATATATTTTACAATTACATTTGAGGAACTAGAAAAGAAGTTTATATAATAAATTATGATGAGATTAACTGAAACAGTAAAGCAGCTATTAATAATAAACATTATTATGTTTATAGGCGCCTCATTATCTGGAGATGTAGTTTATTCTCTATTTGGTTTGCATTTTCCTAAAAATGCATCTTTCCATTTTTGGCAAGTAATATCGCATATGTTTATGCATGGTAGTTTATCACATATTTTATTTAATATGCTAGCTTTATGGATGTTTGGAATTGCAATTGAGGGAGTTTTAGGATCAAAAAGATTTCTGTTTTTTTATATTTCATGTGGGCTAGGAGCTGCAATCATTCAAATAATTTATTTGTATTTCAATTTTTACTCTAATCTAGAAATATTAATTAATGCAGGACATGATTCATCTCAAATATTTGAAATTTTAAATCAAGGAAAATATAACACTGCATGGGCTACTACATTAGGTGATGGAAAACTTTTAAGTTTTATGTCATCATTTAATTCACTAATGGTTGGCGCTTCTGGAGCAATAATGGGCGTTTTGGTTGCTTTTGGTGTATTTTTTCCAGAAAATAAAATGATGTTGATCTTTTTCCCAGTTCCAATAAAAGCGAAATATTTTATTCCTGGAATTATTCTGATAGATTTAATTTCAGCAATTTCTGGTGTTTCTGTTTTTAGCCCTAGTAATACAGCTTATGTAGCGCATTTAGGTGGAGCATTAACAGGATTTTTAATAATGTATTATTGGAAAAGAAATCATTTTAATAATAATCGATGGTACTAGATGGAAAGTTTATATTCTAATATATCATATAGACTTAGAAATTCAAATGCATTTGAAAAAATAATTTTTTTAAATATTGGCATCTATATTTCCTATTTAATTCTAGAGCTATTTAGCTTGTCATATATCAATGAATATTTTGCATTAACTATTGATTATTTATATAATCCATGGTCAATAATAACTTATGCTTTTATTCATCAAGGTTTTTATGAGTTAATATTTATGTTAATCTTGATTTATTACTCATCTTCAAAGCTCATAAATTTATATGGTGAAAAAATTCCAATCAGAATATTTTTTACAGGGATAATATTAGGTGGTTTATTTTTTCTTCTTTTTTATAATGGGAATGGACCATTAATAGGATCTTCAGCGGGAGCTTATGCTTTATTGTTTTTTATGCTTTGTTACATGCCTAATCATATTATAAAAATTTCATTTATAAAATTTGAATTTAAATATTTGATGTATTTATTATTTTTTATGGATATTATAAGATTGTTTGCTAATGAAACACCTGATGGAGGCGCTATTGCACATCTTGGAGGATATTTAGCAGGTTTTTACCATTATACTTCACTCTATGGAATAGTAGATTTCAAAAGGTTTTACAATAAACGCCGTAAACCAAGAAATAAGAAAAATAAATCTCCAGCTGATTTTTCTAGGCAAAAAAAAATCGATATAATACTAGATAAGATAAGCAAAAGTGGCTATGATAGCTTAAGTAAAAGTGAAAAGGAATATTTGTTTAAATCAGGCAAAAAATAAGCCTATGAAAAAATTAAATTTCTTTGATAAATTGATATATATTCTTAACTCAATTTTTGCTTTTATATTAATCTTATCATATATAATACCCAAGATAAAACCATCTATTTTATCAAGTATTTCACTGCTAAGCTTACTAATTCCAATAATTTTTATTATTAATATGTTATTTGTTTTTTATTGGGTTGTTAAACTAAAAAGGCAGTTCCTTCTATCTTTTATTATTCTATTATTGGGTTATAATCATGTAAAATCATTTATAAATTTTTCAAACAATTCAGAATATGTTGGTGATAATAAGATTTCAGTAATGAGTTATAACGTAAGAATGTTTAATATTTATAACTGGATAAAAACAGCTAATGTAAAGGATAGCATAGCAGATTTCATAAATAGCAAAACCCCTGACATAGTTAGTATTCAAGAATATAATAATGTAGAGAACTTTAATTTAATTAATTATTCTTTTAAACATATATCTCTAAGTGGTGAGAATACAAAATATGGACAAGCAATATTTTCAAAATTTCCAATAATTAACTCAGGAAAGATTAAGTTTAGAAACTCTACAAATAATGCAATATTTTCTGATATTAGAATAGGTTATGATACAATTAGGTTATTTAATATTCATTTACAATCATTTAAGTTAAGATCAGATATAGATATATCATCCATTAATAATGATTCAAGCAAGCTAATAAATAATTTTAGTGATACATTTAGAATTCAACAAGATCAGGCAGAAACTGTAATTAAGGAGATTAATAAGTCACCATATAAAGTAGTGGTATCAGGAGATTTTAATAATACAGCTTTTTCATATATATACAATTTGATTAAATCTGATTTAAAAGACTCATTTTATGAGAAAGGAAATGGTCTAGGTCAGACATATAATTTTAATTCAATATACTCATTTCCTTTAAGGATAGACTTTATCCTGGTCGACAAATCATTTAAAGTAAACAGTTTTAAGACATTTAAATTTGCCTATTCTGATCATTTTCCAATTTTTTCAGAGTTTAGTGTTAATTAGTTTTTAAGAAATTAATTGCATTAGGACCTTCATTAAAAATTAAGTCTAGTACAGATAGGTTATTTATAAAGCCATGTTTTGATTGAAATACTTGAGTGTATTTATCTATTTTAATATCATTAGAATTAAAATTTTCAGAGTTTATTCTATAATCTGATATGCTAGAATAATTTTCTTGGTATGAATTAGTAAAGTCATATTCTAAATCAATTTGTAACATTTCAAATAGAATATTTATAGATTTCAAATTAAAGTCAACCAAGTATTTTTCTCTTTTTTCATACAGACAAATTAATTTGTCTTCAAAATATTCAAAAAAAGGGGAGCTTTTATATGAAATTTTGAATGATTTCCAGTGATGACTTAGCCAGTCCTGATCATATGAGATTTTAATGTCTTTAAATATTCTTCTATTTTTTTGGGAATAAATTACTGGAACGGATAACAATAGTTTGCCATTGGCCCCATATATATAGGTTCTATTTCTGCAAGTTTGTTTTTGAAAATTATCATTAATTTCAAAAACTGCCTTTTTTGAATTAACTAATAAAAAGAAATGTGAGATATTAGGAAGATAATGGGGATGAATTAATATATCCATTTATTTTTTTGTTTTACTCCACCATTTTTGATTATCATAATCAATACTGAGCAGCCAAAAAATAAATAAAATTGTAATAAATCCAAGAATTAAGTTAATTGCTCCTCCTTTTCCAGCAATAGAAGTAAATAATCTATTCCATCTAATTTTTTCAAATCCTTTAGCATTTGAATCCCAACTAAACCATTTAAAAACTGGTTTACCAACAACATGATCAAATGGTACAAATCCCCATGATCTTGAATCTTGAGAATTCCCTCTATTGTCTCCCATGAGCCAATAATAATCTTGTTTAAAGGTATATTCTGATACTTCTTTATTGTTGATGTAAATTTTAGCTTCTTTTACTAATAGATCATTATTTTCATACACATCTATTAGACGTTTATATAGTGAAATATTATTAATATTTATTTCTATTGTTTCACCTTTTTTTGGAATATAAATTGGTCCAAAAAAATCATTATTCCAATTATAATTTTCATTTTGAGGAAAAACAGTTGCATCTCTATAGCCCTTTGGTAGAGTGTCTTTAGCTATCGATTCAACATTAGGATGATATTTAAACTTGTTTAATGCAATATCACTTATACCCATAAACTTATATGTGTTATTTCGATTAATGATGCCAAATGCATCAGTAATGTCATATTTATTAATCATTACTTTCTTACTAAATCTATTCCTTTTGGGTTGAACTAAATATGAAAATTGAAGTTTAGCTTCATCAGGAAGAATGTTGTTTTTTCCATTTATGTAAACATAGCCATTTATTACCTCTAATGTATCTCCAGCAATACCTACAGCTCTTTTCACATAATTTGTTTTTTTATCAATAGGCTTGTAATAATTCTTATCAGTATAATACATATTTACGAAAGTATCAACAGGCCAGTTGAAGACTACAATATCATTATTCTTAATTTTTTGATAACCAGGAAATCTTAAATATGGAAGTTCACTTATAAAAGGAATTTGTTCTTTATTTAAATACGATTTCTTTTTTATAAATGGAAGCGTATCATGGACCATTGGAGCAGCTATTGTAGTCATTGGCACTCTGGCTCCATAGTTGACTTTACTAACAAACAGAAAATCCCCTACAAGTAATGTTTTTTCTAATGAAGATGTAGGAATTGTGTAGGGTTGGATAAAATATGTATGAATTACTGTTGCTGCTACAATTGCAAATATTAATGAACTAGTCCATTCTCCATTTGAGCTTTTTGGATTAGTATTTCTGTTTGTCACATATTCAATATTAACAAAATAGTTAAGATAATAATTATAGAATCCTAAAGTTAAAACTGATAATAATGTATCTAAATAGCTATTTTTACCAAAACTCCTTGATAATTCTACCCATACTACAGGAATCATTATTACATTAATAACAGGGAGTATTAAAAGAATAATCCACCATCTAGGCCTGTTAATTATCTTCATTAAGATAATTATACTATATATGGGTATAAATGCTTTCCAAGATTTATAACCTGCTTTAGAGTATAATTTCCAAGCCCCAAATCCGTGAATTAGATGAATTAATAACAAAAAAGCAAGTAAAGTCTTCATTTTAGGATATTATGAATAACTATTATAGTTTCAAAATTAAGTTATTGAAAAGTAATTAATAATAAATACTTGTTAAAAATAATATAATTTATAATTTCAATTTTAGTGATAATGATACATTAGATGTTGAAGTTATTTCATTATAATGTAGTTCTGGACCTAAGGTAAGGTTCTCATCAAGATTGTATTGAAGTAAATGAGCATCAACATTTGCATCTATAATATTTAATGCATATATGCCTATCGTTACAAGAATAGACAATTCTTTGTTTCTTTTTAAACTTTTTTGAGCTCTTATTAAACCATCATTTGAAATTGCAGGAACGGACCCATCTCCATAAAACTCATCATCAGTAAAACCAGCAAGTCTTCTTTTATAGGCATCTCTATAATCATGATATAAATCATTATTATGATTATAATAATATATCCCTGCTGCTAATGCTCCATAAACTATAGGGACTTTCCAGTATTTTTTATTATAAACCTGTCCTAGACCAGGTAAAACAGCTGAATAAAATGCTGCCTTTGCAGGACCTAAAACCTTCTTTTCTTCATCGTCCTTATTATTTTGACAAAAAATAATTTGGCTTGAAAAGAAAAATATTAATATGATTATAATATTTCTATGAATCATTTAATTTTTTATTAATTTTTTTAAATTCTGCTTCTGATTTAAAGGGAATAATTATGTTACCTTGATTATTTCTAGATATATTTATTCTTACTGATGTTTTGAGTATTTCAGATAATTTGGTAATTGCATCTGAAATGTATTTTGGTTTATCAATTGACTTTTTCGTTACTTGATTCTTTTTATAATTTTTTACAAGTTCTTCAGTATTTCTTACAGAAAGATTTTTGGAAATGATAGTTTCATAAACTTTAATCTGATCTGATTTATTCTCAATATTAATTATGGATCTTCCATGCCCCATTGATATGAAGCCATCTTTTATTCCACTTTGAATTATTGGATTCAATTTTAACAGTCTAAGATAATTTGTTATTGTTGTTCTGTCTTTACCAATTTTATTGCTTAATTCTTCTTGTGTTAAATTAATTTCATCAATAAGCCTTTTATATGAAACTGCAATTTCTATTGCATCTAAATCTTGTCTGTGTATATTCTCAATTAATGCCATTTCTAGAGACTCTTGATCATTGGCAGTTCTTATATATGCTGGAATATTGTTCAACTCCAAATTTTTACATGCCTTCAATCTTCTTTCACCTGAAATTAATTGGTAAGAATTTTTTTTAATTTTCCTTACAGTTATTGGCTGTATCACCCCAATATTTTTAATTGAAGTAGTAAGTTCTTTTAGAGATTTTTCATTGAAATTAGATCTAGACTGGTACGGATTTACAGTTATTAGATTTATATCTATATTATCAATAGTTGATTTTCTTTTATTAAAATTTAAAGATTTAGTTGAATTTGAATCTTTATTTAAAATTGATGATAATCCTCTACCTAATGCTTGTTTTTTTGTTGCTTTTGCCATTATCAACTATTTAGTATCAATTCTCTTGCCAAATTTAAATAATTATTAGATCTAGTACTACTAACATCGTAATCTAATATGCTTTCTCCATAGCTAGGAGCTTCACCAAGTTTTACATTTCTATGAATAATAGTTTTAAATACCATCTCATTAAAATGTAATTTAACTTCTTTTATTACCTGATTTGACAAATTAAGCCTGGAATCGTACATAGTAAGAAGTAATCCTTCTATAGATAGATTTTTATTATGTATTTTTTGAATACTCTTTATTGTATTCAAAAGTTTACCAAGTCCTTCTAACGCAAAAGATTCACATTGAATTGGAATAATCACAGAATTAGAAGCTGTCAATGCATTTATAGTCAATAGTCCTAGAGAAGGAGGGCAGTCTATTATAATATAATCATATTCTTTCTCAATTTTATCAATAGCATTCATTAATATATTTTCTCTATCAATCAAATCTATAGACTCAATTTCAATACCAACTAAGTCAATATGAGAAGGTATAATATCTAGATTGACAATTTTAGTCTCTATGATACAATCTGATGTAGAACATAATTTCTCAAATAATTGATATATACCATTTTCAATACTATCATTTTCTATGCCTAATGAAGAAGTAGCATTTGCTTGAGGATCAAGATCAATCAGCAAAACTTTCTTTTCTAATACAGCTAAGCAAGAAGATAAATTAACAGCTGTTGTTGTTTTTCCAACCCCGCTTTTTTGATTAGATATTGCAATTACTTTTGCCATTTATTTTTATAAATAACTTCGAATAAATGTACAATTATTTGACTTGATTTAAAATATAACTTGTTAACAGAATTTGTTAAAAATATTAAAGTTTCTTAATCAGTAAATTAAGAATTTCTATAGCTGTTTTACTGATTTGAGATCCAGGGCCAAAAATTGCAGAAACTCCAGTTTTTAAAAGAGATTTATAGTCTTGCTTTGGAATTACCCCTCCAAGTATTATTAAAATATCTTGTCTTCCATAATTTTTTAACTCTTTAATTAATTTTGGAACTAATGTTTTATGACCACCAGCTAGTGTTGATATTCCTACAATGTGTACATCATTTTCAACAGCTTGTTTTGCAACTTCTTCAGGTGTTTGAAAAAGAGGACCTATATCAACATCAAATCCTATATCAGCATAGCCCGTAGCTACTATTTTTGCTCCTCTATCATGACCATCTTGGCCTATTTTTGCAACTAATATTCGAGGACGTCTTCCATCATGACTAGCAAAATCATTTGCAAGTTTAACAGCATGATTAAATGATTTGTCATTATTAATATTAGACTTATACACTCCAGTAAAGGTTTTTATTTCTGATTTATATCTTCCGTAAACATCTTCAAGTGATGCACTAATTTCTTCTATTGTTGCTCGTTCTTTTGCTGCATCAATAGCCAAAGCTAATAAATTTTTATTTTTATTTTTTGCAGCACTTCTTAATTCATCTAATACCTTTTTTACTTTTAGGTTATCTCTCTCTAGTTTTATTTTTTTAATTCTCTCTATTTGTTGATTTCTGACTTTATTATTGTCAACTTCTAGATAATCTATTTCATCTTCATCATCTGATTCAAATTTATTTACTCCAACAATAATACTTTCTTTTGAATCAATTTTAGCTTGCTTTTTTGTTGCGGCTTGTTCAATTCTAAGTTTTGGTATGCCTTTTTTAATTGCTTTAGTCATTCCCCCAAGATTTTCAATTTCTTGAATATGACCCCAAGATTTTTTAATAAGCTCATCGGTTATAGATTCTAGATAATAACTTCCGGCCCATGGATCAATAGTATTAGTGATTTTAATTTCATTTTGAAGATATAATTGAGTGTCTCTTGCAATTTTTGCTGAGAAATCAGTAGGCAGTGCTATGGCTTCATCTAATGAATTTGTATGAAGACTTTGTGTTCCTCCAAAAACTGCAGAGCAAGCTTCTATTGTAGTTCTTGTAATGTTGTTAAAAGGGTCTTGTCTTGTTAAGCTCCATCCACTTGTTTGACAATGAGCTCGTAATGCCATTGACTTATTTAATTTTGGATTAAAGGTCTTAATTAATTTAGCCCATAATACTCTAGCTGCTCTTAATTTTGCAATTTCCATAAAATGATTCATCCCAATTCCCCAAAAAAATGATAATCTTGGAGCAAATTCATCAATTTTTAATCCAGCTGCTATTCCATTTCTAACATATTCTAGACCATTTGCAAGAGTATAAGCAAGTTCTAAATCATTTGTAGCTCCAGCTTCCTGCATATGATATCCTGAAATACTAATACTATTAAATTTTGGCATTTCTTTACTAGTAAACTTAAAAATATCAGATATTATTTCCATTGACTCTTTTGGCGGATATATATATGTATTCCTAACCATATATTCCTTTAATATATCGTTTTGAATAGTTCCCCTAAGATCAGATATTTTTACTCCTTGTTCATTTGCAGCTACTATGTAGAATGCCATTATAGGTAATACGGCACCATTCATAGTCATTGAAACACTCATTTTATCAAGAGGAATTCCATCAAATAGTATTTTCATGTCTTCTACAGAATCAATAGCAACTCCTGCTTTACCAACATCACCATATACTCTATTATTGTCTGAATTATAACCTCGGTGTGTAGGTAAATCAAACGCTACTGATAAACCTTTTTGTCCAGATTTTAAATTTCTTTTATAAAACATATTGCTTTCTTCTGCAGTTGAATACCCAGCATATTGTCTTATAGTCCATGGTTTTGTGACATACATAGTTGAATATGGGCCTCTTAGAAAAGGTTCTATGCCCGCTCCAAAATCTATTTGTTCAAGTTTATTTAAATCATCTTTTGAGTAATAAGATTTTAGATTTATATTTTCTGAAGTAAGAAATTTTTCATTTTTTCTTTTAACGAAAGACTTGGAGAAATCTAACTTTTTTAGATTAATATTTTGAAGATTCTTCCTATTCATTTTTAATTCTATTTAATTCAATTTCTTCAGCTAGTCTAATTTCAGAAATGGGTGTGATTTCAGTATTTCTTGTAGTAGAATTAGTTAAAACAGATTTTTTAATTTTAGATTTAATTTTTTGATTTATATCAGCAAAAATATTTATTCCAAGCAGTTTCTCCTGATTATTATTAAACAATTCTTGCTCTACTTTATGACTTTTATTAACCCTGTTTTGTATTAAATTTTTTTCTAATGCTGATATAAACCCACCGTTCTTTTCTATATCCTTAAACATCCTTAATGATTCTTCAGCTATTCTATTTGTTAAACTATTGATGTAATATGATCCATCTGCTGCATTTTTTACTTTATCTATATGAGTTTCATGTTTGATTATCAATAATTGATTTAATGCTATTTTATCAGAGAATTCATTTTTAGTATTAAAAATCTTATCATATGTAATATTCGAAATAGTATTAGCTCCTCCGAGAATTGCTGACATGCATTCTGTTGTAGTTCTTAAGATGTTATTATTATAATCATATATAGTCTTATTTCTTTTAGAAGGTTTTGCTATTATATGAGGATAATGGATCTCATTATTATACTCTTTAGTTATTGTTGCCCAGAGTAATCTTAATACTTTTAATTTTGCAATTTCAAAGAAATAATTTGACCCAATTGAAATATTAAATGCAATTTTATTTGCACAATTTCCATTAAAATGATTTAAATATTCATTCGCATGACTAAGAGTAAATGCGATTTCTTCAAAAATATTAGCTCCTGAATTTTGATATAAACCAGAATCAATAATTATTACATTATTAAAGTTTTTTAATATGTTAATATTTTTGTTCAATTTATTTAAATCTTCATTCATAGAAGAACCCCAATTGCCTGATTTAGCAAAAGAACCAATAGGGTCATAACATATATTAAATGAAGTTGATGAGCTTTTTATAATATTATTTAATGACTTTAAAAATGAGTTTGAATGAAATTTAATTTCGAAAAATAACTCAGTTTTTTCTATATCTATATTTTTTAATAATTCTTCACAAGAGATGGAATCATTTTGAATGATGAAATTAATACTATCAGCACCTTTTTTAATAAGTTCAAGAGCCTTTATGTTTGCATCTGTTGAATTGTCTGCAGTTATGTTTTGACATATTCTCCAGTTATTAGGATAGGTAGAATCTGTATTTTTTAAGTTATTTAAGTCTTCACTTGTATAGAATGGCTTTATTTTGATATTCTCTTTGGAATTATAAGCGGGAATATTACTATGACCTAGTTTTTTTAAGTCATCTCTAAAATTTTTATTCCACAATTTGGAATCAGTTTTAATAAATTCGTCTAAAATTTTTTCTACCATAATCAAATATTAATCTTTTACAGTATCGAATTCTATTATAAATATTTCTTCATCTTCTTTTTTCATAAATAATTTCTCTCTAGCATATTCTTCAAGACCAGTGTCAGTTTGTATTTTTAATAACTCTTCCTTATCTTTTTTCATTCCCCCTTTATAGAAATCTTTCTTATTTTCAAGTTTATAAACTTTTTTATTCAATTCTCTATGAACTAACCATGAATTACTATCAAAAAATAGCATCCATATTATAAACAACATAATTATAATGAAATACATATTTTTAAATAATGACGGAATTTTAAATTTCATTTTATAAACGACTTTTAATTACGTTTATTAAAGGAGCTATTTCTAATGAGTTCTCCTTATTGTTATCTATTATCATATCACAAATTTTTTTCATTGGTTCAACATACAGGTTGTGCATTTTATTTAGCCTGCTATTAAATAATTCAATAACTTCTTCAGCAGTTCTTCCTCTTTGATTGATATCTCTATTAAGTCTTCTTTTAAATCTTAAATTTTTAGTGGTATCAACAAAAACTTTAAGATCTATTAGATCTCTTAATTTTATGTTATTTAAAATTAAGAGTCCTTCTATAATTATGATTTTCTTTGGTTTAAGTAATTTGGTTTTTTCAGTTCTATTATGATAAAAAAATGAATAAATAGGTTGATTGATGTTTTTCCCATTTTTTAATAGATTAAGATGATTAATCATTAATTCAAAATCTATAGCATCTGGATGATCAAAATTAATTTTATTTTTCTCATCAAAACTTAAATTGCCATTATCGTTATAGTATGAATCTTGTGAAATAAAGCCAATATCACTCTCTCCGAATTCTTTTTTTAGTTCCTCAGAAATAGCTGTCTTGCCACTACCTGTCCCACCAGATATTCCAATAATTAACATCTAAATTCTATTTTTATAGTTATTAGCAAATGTATTATTAATTTGGAATAAGCTTTATTATTCCCATATTCTCAACACCAATATACATATATCCATCAGGCCCTTGTCTAATTGATCGCACCCTTCCAATATCCTCTAAGATTCTTTCTTCTTTATAGATTTTATTATTTTTTATTTTGCATTTATGGAGATACTGGAATATTAGTGATCCAATTAATAAATCTCCTTTTGAATTAGGATAAACATCTGATGTTATAAAAGCCATACCACTAGGGGCGATAGATGGAACCCAGTAGTGTATTGGGGTTTCCATTCCAGGAATTGAAGTTTTATCAGTAAATTTAGTTCCTATATAATTTATACCAAAACTGGCTAGAGGCCATCCATAATTTGCTCCTTTTTTTATAATATTAATTTCATCCCCCCCTCTTGGTCCATGTTCATGAATCCATAATTCCTTAGTAAACGGGTTTATAACCATCCCCTGTGGATTTCTATGCCCATAGCTGTATATTGCTTTTTTTGCAGAGCTATTGCCAATAAAAGGATTATCAATAGGTATTTGACCATCATCATATAGTCTATAAATTTTTCCACCATCTCTTTGTATATTTTGAGGGTTTACATCTCTATTTCCCCTATCTCCAATTGAGAAATAAAGAAAATTATTTTGATCAAATTCAATTCTGCTTCCATAATGTCTATCACGTTTACTATTTGGTAGAGCTTTATAAATAATCTCTTTTTGAATCATCGTATTTTTCTCTATTTTAAACCTCATTATTGAAGTATTAGATCCACTTTTATTTTCGTTTGAGGAAGAGTAGGATATATAAATCCATCCATTATTTTTATATTCCGGATGAAGTTCAATATCTAAAAGTCCTCCCTGATTTTTAGCAATAATTTCAGGCAAACCTTTTATTTTTATTTTTTCCCCATTAATAAAGTGAATTAATTCACCTTTTCGTTCAGTAATTAAAATAGAATTATCTTCAAGAAACACAAATCCCCAAGGAACCTCTATTTCAGAAACAATTATTTTATAGGAATATTCATCACTATAAGTTGTGGTAGACAATAAACTAAGATTTATTGAAAATAAAAATATGAGAAAAAAATATTTCATTCTTTTTTTGTTCAATTTACAAAAAATAGAATATTCATCCACTATTCAATTTTATATAAATACAAAGAGAAAATTACACACTTTTATTATTATATTTGAATTACTATTATGGGAGAAAAAATAAAATGCTTAATTATTGGGTCAGGCCCAGCTGGATATACTGCAGCAATTTATGCCGCAAGAGCAAATATGAGTCCTGTCTTATATCAAGGAATACAGCCTGGAGGACAATTAACTACTACGACTGATGTTGAGAATTTTCCTGGCTACCCAAAAGGCATTTCAGGTCCTGAAATGATGGTAGAATTACAACAACAAGCAGAACGTTTTGGAACTGATGTAAGAAATGGATGGATTACAAAAGTTGATTTTAATAATGATTTGAAGTTGTGGGTTAATGATCAGGATGAAATAATTTGTGAAACAGTTATTATAGCTACAGGTGCTTCAGCAAAATATTTAGGTCTTCCTTCAGAAAAAAAGTATTTAGAATTAGGCGGAGGTGTTTCTGCATGTGCTGTTTGTGACGGTTTCTTTTATAAGGGTCAAGAAGTAGCAATTGTAGGAGCAGGGGATTCTGCATGTGAAGAAGCACATTATTTATCGAAGTTATGTAAAAAAGTTACGATGTTAGTCAGGAGAGATGAATTTAGAGCTTCTAAAATAATGCAAGAAAGAGTTAAAAAAACTGATAATATTGAAATTCTTTATAGTACTGAAACTAAGGAAATTTTAGGTGATAACAGTGTCGTTGAAAATGTTCTAGTTTATAATAATAAAACAGAAGAGGAGAAGATGATTCCTATAACTGGTTTCTTTGTGGCAATTGGACATACTCCAAATACTGAAATTTTTAAGCCATATGTAAATATGGATGAAACAGGATATATTATAAATGAGCCTGGTACTTCAAGAACTAACATTCCAGGTGTATTTGTTTCTGGTGATGCTGCAGATCATGTTTACAGACAAGCAGTTACTGCAGCTGGAACAGGCTGTATAGCAGCTCTTGATGCAGAAAAATATCTATCATCAATAAATCAATGAAGTTTTTAAAACACAACTTATTCCTTTTAAAAAAATTACCTGCAGCATACTTTTGTGGAGCTAGAATGAGATCTTTAGATTCTACCCAATGTGAGATTAAAATAACACTTAATTGGTTTAATAAAAATCCATTTAAGTCAATGTTTTGGGCAGCTCAAGGAATGGCAGCAGAGTTGACCACTGGCTTAATGATGGTTGATAAGATTAAAAAAAGCGGATATGATATATCAATGTTATTAATTTCAAACAAAGCAAATTATTTTAAAAAAGCTACAGGTACAATTATTTTCAATTGTACCCAGGGTAATAAAATTGATGATACAATTGAAAAACTAATTGCTTTAAAAACTCCTCAAATAATAGTCCTGTCATCAACAGGAATAAATAAACAGAATGCAACTATATCTAAATTTACCTTTGAATGGTCTTTAAAAATTAGAGAAAAATAGGTTTAAATGACTATTGATAGATTTATAGAAATTACTCCAAAAATTAAGGAATTGATTATTGATTCCAATGTATCACAGTTAAAAATGGCGCCTCCTTTTAGAAAGGATTTATTAGAGTTAACTAGAAATAATTATAAAAACTCGAAAAATGCTGGAGTTACAATATTATTTCATCCATATAATAATAGAGTAAGTTTTACACTGATTTTAAGGAATGAATATGATGGAGTGCATTCAAATCAAATTAGTTTGCCAGGGGGGAGTTTTGAAAAAAATGATAAAAGCATTTTTGATACTGCATTAAGAGAAACAAATGAAGAAATAGGTATTGATATTAATAAAGTTCAATTAATTCGAAAATTACAAAATGTATATGTCCCTCCAAGTAATTACGATATTTCTCCTTTTATGGTCTACACAGAAAATGAGCTTAAATTCATAAAAGATACAAATGAAGTAAAAGAAATTATTAATGTTGATTTAGAACAATTGTTTATTGATAATAATATTGTGAAAACAAAAGGATCACAGATCTCAAATAGGTACTTAAATACACTAGTTCCCGCTTATAAATTAAATGGATATTTTGTTTGGGGGGCTACAGCAATGATATTGTCAGAAGTAAAGGATATAATTAAGTCTGTTTTATGACTTTTTTTTTACTTTTGTTATCAAATTTTTTATATGAGAATTATTAAAAGAAATCCTTTTGGTCATATACTTTTTTTAAAGAAATGGCTAATAAGAATTTCGGGATTTTTAAGTCATAGAAGATTCCGCGGTTTTAATGAGTTAAAAATAGAAGGATCTGAAGTAATAAAGAGCCTTCCAGACAATAATGTATTATTTGTCTCAAATCATCAAACCTACTTTGCGGATGTAGTTTCAATGTTTCATGTATTCAATGCAAGTTTAAAAGGGAGAGTTGACTCAATAAAAAATGTCGGATATATGTGGAATCCAAAATTGAATTTATATTTTATTGCAGCGAAGGAAACAATGACTTCAGGATTGCTTCCAAGGATATTGGCTTATGCTGGTTCTGTTAGTATAGAGAGAACTTGGAGAAGTCACGGGAAAGATGTAGACAGACAAGTAAAAATGAGTGATATTTCTAAAATAGGAATTGCATTAAATGATGGTTGGGTGATTACTTTTCCTCAGGGGACTACTACACCATTTAAACCAATTAGAAAAGGAACGGCATTTCTAATTAAGCAATATAGGCCGATTGTTATTCCTATTGTAATTGATGGATTTAGGAGATCATTTGATAAAAAGGGAATTAGAATAAAAAAGAAAAATATACTTCAAACTATCGAGATCAAACAACCATTAAAAATTGATTATGAAAACGAATCTACTGAAGAGATAGTTAAGAAAATAGAGTTTGCTATAGAACAGCACCCATCCTTTTTAAAAGTTCTATCGGAGAAAGAATTAAAAATTCAGCAAGAATTAAATGCTAAAAGACAATGGGTATAGGCTATTGTTTTATTTATTAAAAACAGTATTTATTTTCATTTTTAATTTTTTCTGCAATATTATTTCTTATTCCAATTATATCTGGGTAGTTTTTATATTTAGTGAATTTATTTAAACCTTTTAAAAGCATTTTTTGTTTACTTCCTCTAGAAATAGATACTATAATTTGTCTGCAAGCTTTTGATACTATGTCCACTGAATTATATAAATATAATTTAGACATATCTATTTGAGTTTTTAACTCTTTCTCTCCAAGTTTAATAGCATTTTTCTCGGTTCTTAATAAAGCTGATTCAGCCATATATATTTCCATCAATATGTCTGCTAATGCTAGGATTGTTTGCTGATGTTTGTCTAAATCTTTGCCAAATTTTTCAACAGCAAATCCATTAATCATCAAAAATACCTTTTTTAGATTTTTTAATAATATTTTTTCTTCAGTAAATAGAATTGAATAATCTTTTGATTTAAATGAAAATGATGGTATACCAATAATTTCCTTAAATACTCCTTTAGTAGGACTTAAAAGGTCGATATTTTTTTTCATTGCTTTTTTAAGAAGCATTCCAATACAGACCATTCTATTAATCTCATTAGTTCCTTCATAAATTCTACATATTCTTGCGTCTCTCCATGCAGCCTCCATTGGAGTCTCTTCAGAGAATCCCATTCCTCCAAATATTTGAATTCCTTCATCAGAACATATCTGCATATCTTCAGATGTTGTTACTTTAATTATTGAACACTCAATAGCAAATTCTTCTAATGCTTTTAATTCAGCTTCTTGTTCTGAATAATTATTTGCAATTAAACTTTCTATTCGATCTTCTATATCTTTTGCAGCTCTATAACAAGCAGATTCATTAATGTATGCATTCGTTGCCATTTCAGCAATCTTATATTTAATTGCACCAAAATCTGATATTCTGGTATTAAATTGTTTTCTGTTATTTGCATACTGAACAGCGATTGTAACACATCTTCTTTGTGAATCAAGGCATGCAGCTCCCAGTTTGATTCTTCCTACATTTAAAGAATTCACAGCTATTTTAAATCCTTCCCCTCTTTTACCCAACATATTTTCAGCAGGTATAGTTGTGTCATTAAAAAAAACTTGTCTAGTAGAAGAAGCCCTTATTCCAAGTTTTTTCTCTTCTTCTCCTAAAATAATGCCATTATTTTCATCTTTTTCAATAATAAATGCACTTATATTTTTATCATTTTCAATTCTTGCAAATACTATAAATAATTTTGCAAACCCTGCATTTGAGATCCACATTTTTTGCCCATTAATTTTATAATACTTTTTATCAGATGTTAGTTCTGCAGTTGTTTTTCCTGAGTTAGCATCACTTCCAGCATTAGGTTCAGTCAGGCAATATGCACCAAACCATTCACCTGAAGAAAGTTTTGGTAAATATTTTTTCTTTTGTTCTTCAGTTCCATAAAATAAAATAGGCATAGTGCCAATTCCTGTATGTGCCCCAAATGCAGTGCTAATGGAGCCACTACCACTAGAGATGTAGTCACATACGAGCATTGTAGAAACAAAACCCATTCCTAAACCTCCATACTCTTCTGGGACATGAACACCTAAAAACCCCATCTCACCAGCTTTTTTCATAACTTCTTCAGTTAGTTTAAAATCTTTTGCTTCAAATCGACTTCTATTAGCTATTATTTCTCTGTCATTAAATTCTATTATAGAATCTCTCATCATTTTTTGTTCTTCAGAGAAATCTTCAGGTGTAAATATATGATTACAGTCTAATTCTTTAACAATAAATTCTCCACCCTTTATTTTACTATTTTGTAACATAATTAATTTATTAATTCAAATATTCCAGCCGCTCCTTGACCTGTTCCAACACACATAGTTACTAGACCATATTTATTATTTAACTTTCTTTTTCTCATTTCATCAAATAGCTGAACACTTAATTTTGCTCCTGTGCATCCTAATGGATGACCTAATGAAATTGCTCCGCCATTTACATTAATTATTTCTTTATCTAAATCTAACTCATTAATTACAGCTAATGACTGAGAAGCAAATGCTTCATTTAATTCTATAAGAGATATATCATTTAGATTTAACCCAGATTGTTTAAGAACTTTAGGAACAGCTTTGACAGGTCCTATCCCCATAATTCGTGGTTCTACTCCAGCTACAGCATAATTAACCATTCTTGCAATAGGTTTTAAATTAAGTTCATTTACCATAGCTTCACTCATGATAAGGGTAAATGCAGCTCCATCACTCATTTGAGAAGAATTTCCTGCAGTCACACTACCTTTATTTGAAAAAACAGACCTTAATTTGTTAAGCACTTCTATATTAGTTCCTTCTCGAGGGCCTTCATCTTTTGTAACAGTATACTTGTTTGTAGCCCTTTTGTTATTCTCGTCAACATATGTATGACTTATATTAATTGGCACAATCTGATCATTAAATCTTCCTTCTTTTTGAGCCTTTAATGCTTTCATATGTGAATTATAAGAAAACTCATCTTGATCTTCTCTAGATATTTTGTATTGCTTAGCGACTGCTTCTGCTGTTAATCCCATTCCCCAATAATAATCTTCATTTCCTTGACTGACTATTTTATAATCTGGACTAGGTTTATATCCTCCCATTGGCATTATACTCATGCTTTCAACGCCACCCGCTATAATACAGTTTGACATCCCTGATTGAATCTTAGCTGTTGCCATAGCTATAGTTTCAAGGCCAGAAGCACAGTATCTATTTACAGTAACTCCAGCGACATCATTTGTTTTTAAACCCATTAATGAGATTAATCTAGCAATATTTAATCCTTGTTCTGCTTCAGGGGTTGCATTACCAACAATCACATCGTCAATTCGAGATTTATCTAGATTAGGAATTTTATTTACCATATATTCAATGGTTTCTGCAGCTAATTCATCAGGCCTTTTAAATCTAAGAAGTCCTTTAGGTGCTTTACCAACTGCAGTTCTGTATGCTGAAATAATATATGCTGTATTCATATTTGTATTAATTTCTTAAGGGTTTCCCTTTAGTTAACATATGTTGAATTCTTTCTAATGTTTTTCGTTCTCCACAAAGACTAAGAAAAGCTTCTCTTTCAAGTTCTAAGAGATATTGTTCAGATACCATTGTAGATTCTGACAGATCACCTCCTGACATAACATACCCTAACTTATTAGCAATTTTTTTATCAAATTCACTTATATAATTTGCTGATTCCATTGAATGTGTTCCAACAAGAAACATTCCTAATGCTTGTTTCCCCAGCACTTTTATATTTCTTTCTCTTAAAGGAGGGACATATCCTGTTTCAGCCATAATTTTTGCATGACTTTTTGCTATTGCAATTTGACTTTTATTATTCATTACAATTATATCCTTACCCTTAATTAATATTCCTAAGTCATAAGCCTCATATGCAGATGTAGATACTTTAGCCATCCCAATCGTTAAAAAATATTCCTGAAGAATATTCAATTCTACATCATTTTTATTGTATTTATTAGAGGCTCTTAATGTCATCTCTTTTGTTCCACCTCCAGCAGGAATTAGTCCAACACCCACTTCTACTAGGCCTGTATAGGTTTCAGCATTTGCAACTATTTTATCACAGTGCATTGCAACTTCACAGCCTCCAGCAAGTGTCATCCCCTGGACTGAAGCAATTGTAGGAACATTACAACAGCGTAAACGCATCGTTGTATCTTGAAATTTTTTGATAGTAGAATTTATTTGATCATATTCTTGTTCTGCTGCAGCCATAAGTATCATTGCTAGATTTGCACCAGCAGAAAAACTAGCAGCTTGATTTCCAATTACAAGTCCTTGAAAATTTTCTTCAGCTAAATCAATTGCTTTATCTATTCCTAATAGAACATTTTCTCCAATTGAATTCATTTTAGACCTAAACTCTGCATTTAAAATCCCATCGCCTATATCTTCTATAACAAATTCTTCATTTTCCCAAACAAGATTATTTTTCCTTATATTATCTAAAATTATAAATGATTCTTGACCAGGTTTAACAAGATGTTTCTTTTCAGATATATCATAATAATAAGTAAAACCATTCTTAATAGAGTAGAAGCTTTTAGTTTCTGAATTAACTAATTCTTCTATCCATTTTGCAGGTTTTTTATTGTAGGATTTCATCAGATCAATACCTTCTTGAATACCAATAGAATCCCATACTTCAAAAGGACCATTTTCCCATCCAAACCCTGCTTTTACAGCATCATCAATACTATATGTATCATTCGATATTTCTGGAATTCTATTTTGAGCATATGAAAACATTCCAGCTAATGTTTTTCTATAAAATTCACTTACTTTATCATCTCCATCAATTAAAACTTTAAACCTATCTATTGTATTTTCTATTTTCTTAGCCTTGCCAACAATATCAAATTTTGTTTTATTCGTTTTTCTATATTCCATAGAATCAAAATCCAGAACAAGAATCTCCCTTTTTCCATTTTTATCTCTTGTTTTTTTATAGAAACCTTGGCCTGTTTTATCTCCAAGCCAATTTTTCTCTAGCATGTCTTTTATAAAATCTGGAGTTACGAAAACATTTCTACATTCATCATCAGGGCAATTTTCATATATTCCATTACTTACTCTAGATAAAGTGTCAATTCCAACAAGATCCGCGGTTCTAAAAGTTGCAGATTTAGGCCTTCCAATAAGTGGACCAGTTAAAGTATCTAGATCTTCTATTGAAATATCTAATTCTTTCATGTTATGGAAAAGATCTTGTATTCCAAAATTCCCTATTCTATTACCTATAAAACCTGGTGTATCCTTTGCTAAAACTGAAGTTTTTCCTAAGAATTTTTCACCAAACATATTAAGGAATTCTATTACTTCATTTTTGCAATTTGGACCAGGTACAATTTCAAATAATTTTAAATATCTAGGAGGATTAAAAAAATGAGTAACAGCAAAATGTTGTTGAAAGTCTTCAGATCGTTCGCTGTTCATGAATTTTATAGGAATTCCAGAAGTATTTGAAGTAATAATAGTGCCAGACTTTCTGTATTTTTCAATTTCTTTAAAAACTTGGTTTTTAATTTCAAGATTTTCAATTACTACTTCAATAATCCAGTCAGCTTCAGATATTTTTTCTAGATTATCAGTTAAATTACCAGTCGTTATTCTATTTTTAAAATTCCTATGATATAGTGGAGAGGGCTTTGATTTTATTGCTTTTGCTAGGGATTCATTAACAATTCTATTTCTAACGATTTTATCCTCTAGACTAAGATTTTTTTTAATTTCTGTATCTAAAAGTTTGGTTGGAACTATATCTAATAATAGCACCTCTATGCCAATATTGGCAAAATGACATGCAATACCACTTCCCATAATTCCAGAACCAATAATAGCTACTTTATTAATTTTTCTATTCATTTATTTGTTTTTAAATACAGTATTTTCAGAAATTAAATTTTTGATAGTATTAGTAGTTTTTAAAAATATATTCAATTCTTCTTTTGTAATGTTATCTTTAATTAGGCTATTAAATTTTAGTACTTTATTTTTTGTAATATCTCTTTTTTTTAGACCTTCTTTTGTAAGTGAAATTATAACTCCTCTTCCATCACGTGGATTAGGTTTTCGATATATCAATTTGTCTATTTCCATTTTTTTTAATAACCTAGATAGGCTGTTTGCTTCAACTCCCATAATGGGTCCTATCGATGTCGATGGAGTTCCTTTTTTTGGATCAATACTTAAGAGAGTAAAACCAATTCCATACGTTACCCCATATTTAATAGCTTCTTCGTTATACATCCTTCTGACAGACTGCCATAAAGTTCTAAGATTAAGATCAATTAAATCAAACCTGGTTTTACTGCTTTTCATTATTCAATAATTGCAAAATACAATATAATAAATTAATTACTATGCACGCATTGTATAGTTCAAATTAATTTTTAATTATCTTAAAAGTTTTAATTTTTTCCCCATTATTCAATTTAAGTAAGAAAATTCCATGAGGTAATGAAGATAAGTTAATTGTAGTATTACCGCTGTTGCCGATGGTTCTAAAAATCTGTTTACCAAGTATATTATAAATAGTAATATTATAATTAATTAGGGTAGTATTAATAAAAACTTTTTCCTTAGCCGGGTTAGGATAAAATTGGACAGGTATATTATCAATACTATTTATACTTAAATTACTGCTAATAATATTGATTTTTAAATCGTCAAAATAAAATCCATCTCTTCTTTGAGAATTATCTGAAACTAATTTAAATCTAATTTTAATTTCATTATTTAAATAGTCAGATAGTGATATGGTCTCATTAACCCATGATTCTTGAAGGCCATCATATAGAGGTTCATCTATTGCGTTTTCATGTGTGTCACTTCCAATTTTGGTATATTTCCCACACTGAGGAGTCCAGCTTTGACCATTATCTGTTGAAATCTCTACTTGAATATAGTCGTAACCACTTTCCGTATGCCATTTTGCATTAAAACTTAATTCTGCATATGAAGCATCTGACAGATTTACTGAATTTGATAATTCAATTACAGAATATTCATTATTACTATAATTAGCATTTGGAGAATCTGTTATTGATGTGTCTGGAGAGGTATAATCTTCATATGTTATATTCCATGAATCAGATTCCCAATAATCTTGAATCATACTACTTTCATCTTCAAAAACAATTATTGGATCACCATAAATTTTATTTATAATATATTCTTTATTAAAAGACCCATTATTGAGAACTAACATATAAGAAACTTGATCTCCATATTGGATTTCGCTACTTAATTCAATTGTAAAAGTCCCTCCAATGATTCCTCCTAAGCTCATTTGATTATGATTGTTAGTATTTGTTCCAGATATAATATTATCGGAAATTGGAGTAATTGAAACATCAAAATCTCCTTGACCACCTATTCCAAGCCTTTGGATTTCATAACTAGTTGAATAGGATGAAGAGCTAATAAAATTTGAGGTTGTTATATCTTTTAGAGTTGCATAATTATTTGCCATTTGAGCTGCTGTTAAATTAAGATACATCATCTCTTTACAAAGATCTTCAATAGTAGATGCTGCAGGCCAAAAGGATGATCCAATTTCGGGAGTCATAGCAAATATCTTATTTCTGCTTCCACCTGATTCTGTCTCTAACATTCCATACATAAAATCGTCACTATCCCCAGCAGCTGGATAAAGATCAGCACTAATGATATTATCATATCCATTCTCTTTAACTAGCTCTTCAGAAAGAAATTCATACACATCGTTATCTTCGGTATATTGATTATAGTCGTATCCATAAGGGTAGAGTAGGAGATTGCTATGTGTATGGTTATTTAATGCAAGGATAAAATCGTGATTTTCTACAAAATACCTAATAGCTTTATTTTCAGATTCTGAAAAAGGCCCATCACCAGCATAAGTACTTCCATTTTGATTACTAGATGTTCCTGATGTATTCCAAACTTCATTTCCATTATCATCTATATATGAATAGTTTCTGTTGTTATCAACACCATGATTATTGTTTCTATTTTTCCTCCACATGCCACCTCCTTCAGGATCATTAGTTTCATTATGGATGTAGCCATCAGGATTTACACAAGGAATAAAATACAATTCTGTATTATCCACTACTTCCTTAATTGTATCATCCTGATTGTAGTTCTCAAGCAGATACCACATGTAAAAGATTAATTGCTGTAATGATCCAGGTTCTCTTGCATGATGTATGGCTGTATATAGAATTTGTGGTTCATTTTCATCTTGATTTGGATTATCAGAAATTCTAACCCATTGGAGGAATCTTCCCTGATATGTTTCATGCATATGCGGGCTTTCGTCTGTAGTAGGATCTTTTATGTCTGATCTTAGAGAAATAAGATTTGGATATAGTTGATGCATCTGATCTAATTCATCTAACATTTCACTATATGTATAGAATCCCCCAAAATCATTACCATCTTTAATGTCATAATTTACAGGAGTTTCATAATTGTTCGAACTTGAATCATCACATATAATATTTTTAGAATCTGATTTAGATATAAAATCTTTGTGATCTGGATTATTTATATTCTTATAATAAGAAACTATGTCATTGATTATAATCTTATAATCAATGTTTAATTTTTCTATTATTTGTATTTCAGATTCAGAGAAATCAGATTCGAAGTAATCATTTTTCTTATGTATGCCATGATCTATTGCAATACCAGAATTTAGTAATTTTTCAAAATTTTCAGATGAATTATAATTTATTTTAACTCTATGAAATAATTCATTTTCTTGTGAATTAACAAAACTAAATTGAAGAAATAAAATTAATAGAAATACTAGTTTTTTCATGTGCTCTTAATCGATTACAAATATATTATAATCAAAGATTATTCCATTATTTTTTTGAATTGTAACTTATAACCCAATCTCTTGCATTAATAAAAGCTTGTATCCACGGTGAAACTTCATCATTTCTTCCTCTTACATAATATGCCCAATTCCATTGAAAAATAGATCTTTCTATATGCGGCATTGTCACTAGATGTCTTCCGTCCGAACTAGACATCATAGCAATATTAAAATCTGAGCCATTAGGGTTTGATGGATAGCCTTCATAGGAGTATTTAGCGATTATATTGTATTTATCTTCAGAATAGGGTAGGTCAAATTTTCCCTCTCCATGACTTATCCATACACCTAAATTACAATTCTCTAATGATGACATCATTACTGAATTATTTTTTTGAATATCTACAGAAGTAAATCCACTTTCGTGTTTATTTGAATCATTAAAAGTCATTTTTCCATGAATTTCATGATCTGGATTAACAACTTCTAATTCCATAAAAAGCTGGCAGCCATTACATAAACCAATTGATAAAGTGTCTTTTCTAGAAATGAAATTATTAATTGATTTCTTTGCTTTTTCATTATATAAAAAGGCTCCTGCCCAACCCTTTGCAGATCCTAAAACATCAGAATTAGAAAATCCTCCAACTACTCCTATAAATTGCACATCCTCTAAATTTTCTCTTCCTGAAATTAAATCAGTCATGTGAATGTCTTTAACTTGAAACCCTGCTAAAAATAATGCATTAGCTAATTCGCGTTCACTGTTGCTTCCTTTCTCTCTTATTACAGCAGCTTTTGGTCTGTTTTTCATTTCAAGAGTTATTGGTTTTATCCCTGAAAACCCAATTGGAAATTTAAAATTTAATGATTGTTTTTTATAATTTATATATCTTATTTCTGAAAGATTATTAGCAGTTTGTTTTTTATCAAGTAGCATTGAAGTTTTAAACCAATAATCTCTATATTCTTCTATGTTTATTTCATATGAATCTGAATGATTTTTAAGCAATAATTTTTGTTCAGTTGTTACGCTCCCAATTTTGTAATAATCAATTCCTTTATCATCTAATATCTTTTCTATTGATTGATCTTTAGATTGAATAATTATACCAGGATTTTCTGAAAAAAGTAACTTTATTGAATCTTTTTCACCAATTGCTGTAAGATCAATATTTGCAGCAATATTATTATCTGCGAAACACATCTCCATAATAGTAGTTATCAAACCACCAGAACCTACATCATGACCAGCAAATATCAAGTCTTTTCTAATAAGATCTTGAACAGTATTGAATACATTTACTACAAAAGTTGAATCTTTTATAGTAGGAGTTTTTTTGCCAATTTTCCCCAATATTTGTGCAAATGAACTTCCTCCTAATTTATAATCATCACAGGATAGATTAATATAGTATATATTACCAAATTTGGAATTAAAAACAGGTTCAATAACTCTAGTTATATCATCACAATGCGAAACTGCACTAATAATTACAGTTCCAGGCGCTGAAACTTCTCTATGATTATATTTTTGAGTCATAGAAAGTGAATCTTTCCCTGTTGGAATACTTATGCCTAGTTCAATTGCAAATTCTGATATTGCTGAAACAGCTTCATATAATCTACTGTCTTCTCCTTTGTTTTTACACGGCCACATCCAATTTGCTGATAAAGATACTCCTGAAATATTATCTTTTAATGGAGCCCAAATTATATTTGTTAATGCTTCTGCAACACTGTTTCTACTACCTGCAATAGGATCGATTAATCCTGATATTGGTGAATGCCCAATTGATGTTGCAATTCCGTCCTTTCCATTATAGTCTAAAGCCATTACACCACAATTATTCAATGGTAATTGCAATTGACCTACACATTGCTGTTTAGCCACTTTTCCTCCAACACATCTATCTACTTTATTAGTTAACCAATCCTTACAACCAACAGCTTCAAGTTTAAAAAGGTCTTTTAGATGAACATAAAAATCATTTGAGTTATAGCTAAGCTCACTATAATTTTTTTTAAATGAGACATCTTCAATTATAGTAGTAGGGGAGCTTCCAAAAAAATGTTTAAGTTTTAGATCAACAGGTTTTGTATTTGTTGTATCTGATTTAATAGTAAATTTTCCATCATTTGTAACATGACCAACATCATATATAGGAGCTCTTTCTCTTTCACATATTTTATTAAGTAATTCTAATTTTTTCTCATTTACAAGCAATCCCATTCTTTCTTGTGACTCATTCCCAACGATTTCTTTAAAGGATAATGTTGAATCTCCAATTGGCAGTTTATCAATATTTATAATTCCACCAGAATTTTCCACTAATTCTGTTAGGCAATTTAGATGGCCTCCAGCTCCATGGTCATGAATGGAAACAATAAAATTATCTTCACTTTCAATAACTCCTCTAATTGCATTTGCAACTCTTTTCTGCATTTCAGGATTTGATCTCTGAATAGCATTTAGTTCTATTCCAGATGAAAATTCACCTGTATCAGCTGAGGAAACAGCAGCTCCACCCATTCCAATCCTATAATTTTCTCCACCCATCACTATTATTCTATCACCTAATTCTGGATTTTCTTTTATAGCATCAGTTGCTTTTGCATAACCAATACCCCCTGCTAGCATTATTACTTTATCATAACCTTGAATATCATTATTTTCTTGATGTTCAAAAGTTAAAACGGAACCACAAATTAGAGGTTGACCAAATTTGTTTCCAAAATCTGAAGCTCCATTAGAGGCTTTAATTAATATGTCTATAGGATTTTGATACAGCCAATCACGTTTTATAATTTTTTTCTCCCATGAATATTCATTAAACCTAGAATAAGGCGTCATATACACTGCTGTACCAGCCATTGGCATAGAACCCTTCCCCCCAGCTAGTCTATCTCTAATTTCCCCACCAGATCCAGTTGCAGCACCATTAAATGGTTCAACAGTCGTGGGAAAATTATGTGTTTCAGCTTTTAGGGATATAACGGATTCAAATGGTTTTAATTTATAATAGTCAGCTATATCTGATCTAGCAGGTGAAAATTGGTTTACGATTGGACCTTTTATAAAAGCAACATTGTCTTTATAAGCAGAAACTATTTTATTTGGATTAATCTTTGAAGTCTCTTTAATCATCTTAAAGAGACTATTAGGCATTTCCCTACCATCAATAATAAATTTTCCATTGAAGATTTTATGTCTACAATGCTCTGAGTTTACTTGAGAAAATCCAAAAATTTCTGAATCTGTCAGTTTTCTGCCAATTTCATTTGAAACATTAAGTAAATAATTAACTTCTTCTTTACTTAATGACAGACCTTCAGATTCGTTATACGATTCAATATTGTCAATATGATTTATAGGCTCTGGATCTATATTTATAATAAACACAGATTGATTGAGTTCTGTAAATTTTTCAAATAACATTGGATCGTATTCTTTAAAATATTGATCTACTTTAACATATTCTTCAATTCTATTTATATGATTTATCCCCATATTCTGAGTTATCTCAACAGCATTAGTACTCCATGGAGAAACCATTACAGCTCTAGGTCCCAAATAGGTATTTTTAATTATATCTGAATCTACTAAGGAAGAATTTCCAAATAACCAGGATAATTTATTAATATCAGAGTTTGATAGTTGTTTTTGTGTTTCTACAGCAAAAACTATATTCTCACGATTATCAAAAAAAAGTATCATTTAAAGTAATGAGAAATAGAAAATCAAATTTAGTCGATTTATTACAAACTATGTATTAAATAAGAAGGGATAATTAATTAGTTATTCACTATTTTTAAACAACAACTAATTAATTATATTGTTTGCATGCGGACTAGATTAGTATAGATGCCTCCTTTATCCATTAGATCTTTATGGTTCCCGCTCTCAATAATTTTTCCTTTATCTAATACTAAAATATTATCTGCTTTTTGAATTGTTGAAAGTCTGTGAGCAATAACAAGAGAAGTTTTGTTTTTCATTACATTATCTAATGCCATTTGTACAAGATTCTCACTTTCACTATCTAGTGCAGAGGTGGCTTCATCTAAGATCATAATTGGAGGGTTTTTTAATACAGCTCTTGCGATACTAAGTCTTTGTTTCTGACCACCAGAGAGTTTGTTTCCTGAATCTCCAATATTATTTTCAATTGTCTCTGGTAATTCTTTAACAAATTCCCATGCATTGGCGATTTTAAGAGCCTGAATTATTTCCTGATCGTTAGCATCTTCTTTTCCAATTAATAGATTGTTTTTTATTGAATCATTGAATAAAATCGAATCTTGCGTTACTAACCCAATTAATTTTCTTAATGATTTTAAATTTACTTCTTTTATGTTTTTACCATCAACTCTAATTTCACCTTCAGATATATCATAGAATCTGCTAATTAAATTAGCAATTGTAGATTTTCCACTACCTGATTGTCCAACTAATGCAACTGTTTCTCCTTTTTTAATTATCAGCGACAGATTTTTTATTACATCTTCATTATCATACCTAAATGAAACGTTATTAAAGTCGATACTAGTACTAAAATTTTCTAGAGAAGTATCATCTTCATTAGATTTGATAAATCTATTATCATCGAGAACTTGAAAAACCCTTTCAGCAGCACCATAAGCTTTTCTGATTTTATAACTTGCCTTACTTAGTGATTTAGCCGGTGTAAGAATGTTATATGCTAACCCTAAATAAACTAGGAATGTGCTGGCATCTAGTGAATTTTCCTTTAACACCATCATTCCTCCATACCATAGAATAATTGCAATAGAACAAATTCCCAAAAATTCACTCAAAGGGCCTGCTAGATTTTTCTTATTTATAACACTATTTGAGAATTTATATAATCTGTTTGTTGATTCAGAGAATTTTCTTGAAAAGGCATTTTCAGCATTAAAGATTTTTACAATTTTTAATCCATTTAAGGTCTCATCTACCAGTGAAATAAATAAACCTTGCTCTTTTTGAACTTTTAATGATTGGCGCTTTAATGATTTACCAACAACTGATATAAAAATGGCTGATATGGGAATAAATATTATAACAAATCCAGTTAATTCGGGACTTATTATATACATTGATATAAGGGTAAATAATATCATCAACGGCTCTTTAATTATTAATTCAAATATTGATAAAAAAGAATTATCAATTTCTAGAACATCAGATGAAATTCTAGCAACAATATCTCCCTTTTTCTTTTCCGAATAATAAGACATAGAAAGTTTTACTATTTTGTTGTAGATCTCATTTCTGAAATCTTTTATTACCCCATTTTTTAAAAAAGTAATAAAGAACATTGATAAATAATTAAAGAGATTTTTTAGCAGGAATGTGACAATTATTATTGAGACCATAAAGATCAGCACATCATTATTTCCTTCAGCTTTTTTTATAGTAACAAAATAATTAAGATAAGTCTCAGCATAATTAACTATATCGCCAATACCAGCCCATATAGGTTCTGTGGTTAGGGATTCAGTCTGATTAAATAGAACTTTAAGCATTGGGAAAAGAGATATCATAGATAGTGTGCCAAACAAGGCATAAAAAATGTTTGTAAAGATGTTTAACAGGAAAAACCTTTTATAAGGCAGGGTATATCTAAATATTCTATTAAAGTAGTTCTTCATTATAAATTAATTTCTTCAATTATTGCTTTAATTCTATTATTTAAAAAATTATTCTTTTCCAAATATTGTTCTTTAGATTCAAGTTTAATAGTTACACTAATATACATTTTGATTTTTGGTTCAGTACCGCTTGGTCTTAAAATTACCTTAGTCCCATTAGCAGTATTAAATTCAATAACATTAGATTTTGGAAAATTTATTTTAGTTGCTCTATTTGTTTTTAAATCTATTTTTTGAGATTTTTCATAATTGTATATAGAAATTACTTCAGATCCACCAATTTTTTTAGGAGGATTATTTTTAAAGCCATCAATAATATTTGCTATTTCTATTTTACCTTCTTTCCCTTTTTTTGTTATCGAGACTAATTCTTCTTTGTATAACCCATATTTGATATATATGTCAATAAGATTCTTAAACATTGATGAGCCATTCTGCTTTAAATAATTAGCAATTTCACATGCAAATAAGCTAGCTGTTATTGCATCCTTATCTCTTACAAAATCACTTATCATCATTCCATAACTTTCTTCACCTCCAATTAGAAAACTTGATTTAGGATAATCTTCAATCATTTTAGCGATCCATTTAAAGCCTGTTAAGCACAGTTTGCAGTCAAGATTATAATAGTTAGCAATTTTTCCTACTAATGGTGTTGAAACAATGGTTGTGGCTATAAACTGACTAGTATTTAATTTATCTTCTGATTTTAAATTATTTAATAGGAAATCAATCATTATAACCATTAATTGATTGCCGTTAAGTAGGATGTAGTCATTATTTAAGTCTTTTACAGCAATACCAAGTCTGTCAGCATCAGGATCTGTTCCTATGACTATATCTGCATCACTTTGCTTTGCTAGATTTAATCCTAATAATAAAGCTTCTTTTTCTTCTGGATTAGGTGATTCTACTGTAGGAAAGTTACCATCTGGTTCCATTTGCTCTGGTACATATAACACATTTTTGTAGCCAATTTTTTCAAATACTTTTGGCATAATAGTAGAAGAGGTTCCATGAAGAGAAGTGAAAACAATTTTCATATTTTCTCGATCGGTTATTTTATCAACCTTGCCAATTTTTATACTACTTGAAATAAACTCCTTATCAATTAATTCATCAATAGTTTCAATAAGATTTGAGTTGCCATTGAATTTTATTTCTTCAAATGATACATTATTTATTTCTTCAATTAATAGCTTATCTATTGGTGGAACAATTTGACCTCCATCTTTCCAGTACACCTTGTATCCATTATATTCAGGAGGATTATGGGATGCTGTTAAAACAATTCCACAATTGCAGTTAAGGTTTTTTACAGCAAATGATAACTCAGGTGTTGGTCTTAACTGGTTAAAAATGTACACTTTAATTTTATTTGCAGAAAAGACATCTGCAACAATTTTAGCAAAAGATTCGCTGTTATTTCTGCAGTCAAAAGCTATTGCTACTTTAATTTCTCCCTTTTCTGTCTTATTAAGGTAATTGCAAATTCCTTGAGTATTTTTCCCTAATGTATACTTATTTATTCTATTGGTTCCAACACCCATTATACCCCTCATACCACCAGTACCAAATTCTAGATCTTTATAAAAACAGTCTTCTAAAAGTTTTTTATTATTATAAAGTTCTTTAACTTTTTCTCGGGTTTCTTTAGAAAATGGATCATTTGACCATTTTTCAGCTTTTTTCTCTATTTCACTCAAAGACATATTCTTTAAAATATATTTGCAAAATTAAGCTATTAAGAAGAAAATTATTAGTAAAGGTTGTTAAAAAACTTATAAATTAACAACAGTTATGAGATTAAAAGAGATATTTTAATACATTTATAAAAAAAAATAATAATTATGAAAAAATTTAAATTAATTATAACTGTTGCAGTTCTTGCTGTAATTAGTTATTCGTGTAACAATTCTGCTGTTGAAAGAATGGTAGATAAAATGCAGCCAGAACCTGTTGTATTAGAGCAAGAAGGTGCTGGTTTCTTTGTTAATCAACCAGACGAAAAATTTGTAGTAGGATCTGATGATGTAATGGATATATGGATGAAATATATCGATGCTCATAACAATCAAGATATGGAGGCTATTTTAGCGATGGAAACAGATTCAATATTTATTTTATCACCTGATGGTTCAACAATAAGAGGAAAAGAGAATCACAAAGCTGCATTATCAGCTTGGTTTGAAGCAGCTAATCCAAAATGGAATGTTTATTGGGGAATGCCTTATAAAGGTGTCACAGGTGGTGAAGAATGGATAATTGCAGGACATTTAGTTACTCAAACTATTGATGGTGTTGAAGTTAAGCATAGAGACATGATTGACGGTTATATTAATGATGATGGCCTTGTAAGCATGTTTTATGTTTACAAATCTGAAATTCCAGCACCAGTATCTGAAGAAGCTTCAGAAGAATAAAATCTGACTTAATTTATTGTAATAAAAACCTTCACTTTGGTGAGGGTTTTTTTATAGGTTAACTTCTTGTCTTACTCTGTAGTGTGTTTTAGATTTATTATATCTTAAGATTAACTCTCCAATAAAGCCTATAGCGAAGAATTGACTGCCAATAATCATAGTTGCAAGACTGATATAAAATTCAGGCCTTTCTGTTATCAAACTTCCATAAGGATTAACAAACAATTTGTCATAACCTAAATAGGCTGCAAACAAAAATCCAATTAATAACATTAAAAAACCAATTCTCCCAAAAAGATGCATTGGTCTTTTCCCAAATTTTGAAATAAACCATATTGTAATTAAGTCTAAGAACCCATGAATAAACCTACTAGGCCCAAATTTGGTCTTACCGTACTTTCTAGGGCTATGTTTTACAATTTTTTGACCAATTCTGTTAAAACCTTCATTTTTTGCTAGTACAGGGATATATCTATGCATTTCTCCGTATACTTCTATGTTTTTTACTACTTCAGCCTTGAAAGCCTTTAATCCGCAATTAAAATCATTTAATTTGATACCTGAAGTTAGTCTGGCAGCAAAATTGAATATTTTTGAAGGGATATTTTTGAATAACACAGAATCGTATCTTTTCTTTTTCCAACCTGAAACTAGATCATAATTTTCATTTTTAATCATATTGTATAATTCAGGAATTTCTTCAGGATCATCTTGAAGATCAGCATCCATTGTAAAAACAACATCTCCTTTTGCTTTTAAAAAACCAACATGAAGAGCTTGTGATTTTCCATAATTTTTAAAGAATCGAATTCCTTTCACAGATTCGTGCTCTTTAGATAAACTATTAATTATCTCCCACGAATTATCTGAGCTCCCATCATCAATAAAAATAACTTCATAAGAATACGAGCCTGAGCTCATAACTTTTTTAATGGAAGAATGTAATTCACTTAACGAATCACTTTCATTTAAAAGCGGAATTATAACTGAAATATCCATAGTTAAGCAATTTCCGGGTTACTTCTTTTAAAGATAAGAGCATTTATAGATCCAAAAATTGCCTGAATTGCTATTCCCATAGCTAATGAGAGTGTTATATTACTAAATGAGAAAGGAGGGTTTTTTTCTGCTTCAATTAAAGCTTGTTCAATTACCTCTTCAGGTACATTAAATCCTGTATACCATTCTTTTGCCATTACCATTGATGATTCATGAATATATTCAGCTGCAGCAGGATCTAAAATTATAAATATGAACATTTGCACTAATGCCGCTATAACCATTCCAACAGTAACGCATACCATATAGGACACAAATGCCTCTCCCCAATTTATGTAACCTCCTAATTTTTTCCTAGAATGTAGTATTGAATAAATTCCTGAACCAATTATTATTATAGGAAAGATTAAACCTAATTTCCAATTAAGGAATAAATCTACATCAATAATATAAAATATAGCATTTGATAAAAAAAGGAATAAACCTAACTTTACTCCTACATCTGCTGATATTTTTTTCACATCTATTTCCATAGTTAATTTCTTATATTTTATGCAAATATAGGAAAAGCCAAATAGGTATAATTAAATTAAGTTTAATCTAATATTGTATAATTATAAAAAATATATAAATTTGCACTTCAAAACAAGAAATGATGAGAAAAGAAATTCATCCAAAAGATTACAGACTGGTAGCTTTTAAAGACATGTCAAATAATGATGTTTTTTTAGCTAAGTCTACTACGAAAACTTCAGAGACTATAGATGTAAAAGGTAAAGAATATCCTCTAGTTAAGTTAGAAATATCTAGATCTTCTCATCCTTATTATACAGGTAAAGCAAAACTTGTAGATACAGCAGGAAGAGTTGATAAATTTAGGACTAAATATGCTAAATTTAAGAAGAAATAATAAGATTTAAATTCATAGAGAATTAAGTCTTTCAGATGATGAAAGGCTTTTTTTTTGCTTTTATAAAAAAATAAAAAGTAAATGTCAGAAATTAATTTTAGACTTATTAAAGAAGAAGATATTAATGATGTTTTCATTCTTCTAAATCAACTTAAAAAGATAGATCTTGAAAATATTGACAGGAAGAAGGCATGGAATGATTTTAATTCTAATACTAGCTCAAATTCAATTGTTGGAATTTATAATAATAGAATTGTAGCATATGGAAGTGTGGTAATTGAGAATAAGATAAGGGGAGAGGTTGCTGGACATATTGAAGACATTGTAGTAAATAGCGAGGTTAGAGGAAAAATGGTAGGAGTTTCACTTATTAAGGAATTAATTGAAATTTCTAGGAGAAAGGGTTGTTACAGAATAACATTATTTTGCAATGAAAAATTGGTGAATTTTTATTCACGAAATGGATTCAAAGTGAATAATATTATAATGAAAAAATATCTTTAAGAAGGACCTGCACTATCTACTAAAAATTAGATAACTTTTTTACATACCTAAGGTCTAGTAAATTTGTAGCATTAATCTGCATGCCATTTAAATTTTTTCTAGTAAATCTTATTACTTCATCATAAAATAGTGGAACAATGATAGATCTACTAATAATCAATGAATCCATTTTTTTGTATAGAATCTCTATTTTATTTTGATTAGTCTCACCTACAGAACTTTCATATAGTGCATCAAATGCTTTATCTGTAAAATGAGTATAATTTGGTCCTTTAGGAGCAAAGTTTTTGGAATAAAATAGAGATAAATAGTTTTCAGCATCTGGATAATCTGCTACCCAGCTTGCTCTAAAAAAATCTAATTTTCCATTAGCTTTTGCTTCTTTTAAGGAGGCTCCAGGAATAACATCTATAGATATTTGAAGACCTATTTTTTCTAATTCTTTTTGAATAAATTCACAAAAAACTAAGTAATTACTAGTGGTTGTTAATTTTAGGCTTGGAATTTCTTTAAAATCGCTTTTATACTGACTGATTAATTCTTTAGCATAATCTGGATTATATGTGTATCCAATTTTATCTGAATAACCTGGCAGTCCCATTGGTATAAATCCTCCATTTGCTGGAATGCCAATTCCATTTCTTAGGTATTTTATCATTTTATTTCTGTCAAATCCATGGTTCACAGCCTTTCTAAGTATTTCTGATTTAATTTCATTTTTATTTGAGTCTAAATAAAATGCTAAGTATTCAGTGTTTAAGTAAGGTCCTCTAATTAAATTAATTTGATTTACATATTCATTTTTTAATTCTCCTTGAGTATTTACTACTTCATCTTTATAGGAATCGTCTAAGCCTGATACAAAATCTAAATTTTCTTGAATGAATTGCAGAAATTCACTCTGCTTATCTTGTAAGAAAGTAATAGCAACTGACTCAAGATAGGGTAATGAATTTCCAATGGAATCCTTTTGAAAATATTCATTATTTTTTCTAAAAACTAATTTTATATTTTCTTCCCATCTCTTAAATTTAAATGGACCTGTTCCAACTGGATTAGACCTAAATTCAGCACCATAATGCTCAACAATCTCTTTAGGTACAACTGAACAATATTTCATGGTAAGTATGCCAAGAAAAGCATTAAAAGGCTCCTTTAGTTTAATTTCTAGAATGGTATCATTAATTGCTTCATAATTATCGACCTTATTAAAAACCCATCCTCCGGGAGAGGCTAATATAGGATCTAAAAGCCTATCAAAACTATACACAAAATCCTTCGCTGTAACGTTTCTGTTAGTTAACATGGAATGCTTGTGAAATTTAATATTATTATTTAGAGTAAAACTATATGTTAATCCATCATTAGAAATCATCCAGCTTTTAGCAATTGACGGAATTACCCTTAATTCTTTGTCCATCTCTACTAATCCGTTAAAAAGTTGATTTACAGCCCAAATATTAGCAACGTCTTTAGCGAAAGCAGGATCTAATGAGTTAATATTTTTATGTTCATTATATCTAAAAACCTGATCAGAGTCATTTTCATTATTATTTGTGCAAGTATAAACAGATAAAATAGAGATCAATACAGCAAAATGGTATATACTATATATTTTACTTTTTGCTGAGTTTTTTTTCATATTACTATTTAATTGTAAATTTACAACCCTTTATAAATTTACGAGAATGTCTGTTATAAAAAAAGTAGCATTTTATACTCTTGGTTGCAAATTGAATTATTCTGAAACTTCAACAATATCCAGAGATTTTAAAAGAAATAATTATAAAATTGTTAGTGCATCAAAAAAGGCAGATATATACGTAATTAATACTTGCTCCGTAACTCAAAATGCTGATAATAAGTTTAAGAGTGTAGTAAATAAAATGAATAGATTAAATCCTAATGCATTCATAGCTGCAATTGGTTGTTATGCCCAATTAAAACCTAACGAATTATCAGATGTTAAAGGAGTTGATTTAGTGCTTGGAGCTAATGAGAAGTTTAATATATTAGATTATATAGGGGATTTATCAAAAAATAAATATCCAAATATTTATTCATGTGATATAAGTAGTATCGATACTTATATTAGCAGCTATTCATCGAACGATAGAACTAGGGCTTTTCTAAAAGTTCAGGATGGATGTGATTATAAATGTACTTATTGTACAATTCCATTAGCTAGGGGTATATCTAGAAGTGATACTCTTAAAAATATTAAAAATAATGTAGAAACAATTTCTTCAGAGGGAATAAAAGAAATTGTTCTAACAGGAGTAAATATTGGAGATTATGGAAAGGGAGAATATGGAAACAAAAAACATGATAATACTCTTTTTGATTTAGTTAAGGAATTGGATAGATCTAATGGTATAAATAGATTTAGAATATCATCAATAGAACCAAATTTGTTAAGTAAAGAAATCATTTCATTTATGGCTAAAAGCAGACTATTTGTTCCACATTTTCACATCCCTTTGCAAAGCGGTAGCGATCAAATATTAAGAAGTATGAAGAGAAGATATAATAAGGATCTTTACATTGATAGAATTAATTATATAAATGATACTATACCAAATGCGTGTATTGGAGTAGATGTAATAGTAGGCTTCCCTGGAGAAACTGACGAATATTTTATGGAGACATTAGATTTTCTAAAAGAATTAAAAATATCTTATTTGCATGTTTTCACTTATTCTGAAAGAAATAACACCCTTGCATCAACAATGAATTTTCAAGTTCCTAAAGAAGTTAGAACAAAAAGAAGTATGATTCTTAGGTCATTGTCTGATAAAAAAAGAAGAATTTTTTATGAGAGTCAAATAGGTCAAGATAAAACTGTGTTATATGAAACTGAAAACAAAAGAGGATATATTTATGGTTATACTGAAAATTATTTAAGGGTTAGAGCTCCTTGGGATCCTAAACTAGCAAATAAATTAAAATCTGTAACAATAAATAAAATTGATCAGGATGGGTATATTAGGGTAGAAGAGAAAATACAAGAGGAATGTCTAACGTTATAATTATCTAAATTCTTACTCCAACTGGAAGAAGTGATTTATATCTTCTATTTTTTCTTATGTATTTAGTAATTACTGGAACTGTTGGCACTACACTTATATTACGATCCCTAATAATTTCTAATACATTAGAAATGAAATCATCGATAAAAGAATCTTTATTTTTAATTTCTGGGACAACTATTTTAGTTAAGAAAATTTTTCTATCTTGAAGAGAATACTCTATAATAGCAAGTTTCCCATTTATTTTTGCCTCAAATTGCCTTAAAAATGTATTATCATTAATTTCCATAAATTTATAGTAAAAGCAATTACAAAATTATAAAAAAAAATGCAGATAAGCATTTATATATAATAAATGGGTAATATTAAAGAACATATTTATTTAATGCCAGGTTTGGGAGCTAATTCGCTGATATTTGAATATTTAGAATTTCCTAAAGATAAATACTGTGTCCATCTATTAGATTGGATTATGCCAATTAAGAATGAATCACTTAATAATTATTGTATTAGATTATCAAATGAAATTAAACATGAAAACATAATATTAATAGGGGTTTCATTTGGAGGAGTTATTATTCAGGAACTTAGCAGGTTAATGTCAACAAAAAAGCTAGTAATTATTTCTAGTATTAAAAACAACAAGGAACTTCCTAAAAATTTCAAGTTAATTAGGGCAACAAAAATTCACAAGGTATTTCCAATGAGTACTTTTAATAATTTTTTTAAGTTTTTAAAATATTCCAAAATTGATAAAATATATAAAAGAATTAATCTTGCCGATAGATATTTAACTGTAAGAGACAAAGATTATTTGAAATGGAGTATTAATTGTCTATTAAATTGGGATCAAGAAATAACTTTAGATAACATTGTACACATCCATGGTAATTCAGATCATATTTTTCCCATAAAATATATTAAAGATTCGATTGTAATAGAGAATGGAAGACATGAAATGATTATAACTAGAGCAAAGTGGTTTAACCAGAATCTTATTAAGATTATTGAGAATTAAAATCCTATCTTCTTCCCATTCTATTTGAGCCAAAGTGTTGATTTGGAATATGAGATCTTTTCATTTGATTTTTCATCATTTTAATTTGATCTGTAAGCATTCCATTTTTATCTAATCTTTGTGCTTCTTGAAGTAGTTTCTGCGCTTCAAGTTTTCTTCTCTTAGTAAACGCAATTCCAGCTAAATTTAATTTTGCCATTGCTAAATCATGGTCCATATTTAAACCAAAATTAATAGCTGCTTTAAAATATTTTTCAGCTTCATTCATATTTGTTTGAGAAACTATTAATCCTTTCAAATAATTATAATAACCTTGTTGTTTTGTTACTAAGGCTTTAGAAGGATTATTAATTCTATTTAACCATTTCTCTGCTCCATCAAGATTTTGTTTTCTTAGTTGAAAAAATGCTAAAAGAAGAAATTCATTTTTGAAAAACAGAAATAGAATAATTAATGCTATTATTAGATACATTATTCCATTTCCAATTAATCCCCCCATAAACTGAAATATTGAAACTCCAAAACAAACAAAACAAAAAAATAATTTAATATATTTATTAATCATAATTGTGTATGAATTTCAATGAATAAAGTTAATAAAAATCAAATATAATATTAATTAATAGATTTGTTAAAGTAAAAAGTCTTTGTATATTTGCCGGAAACTTAATAATATATTTTTAAGCAGATTAAGTTAAATTAAATAAAATGCCTAAAAGAACATTTCAGCCATCAAAAAGGAAAAGAAAAAATAAGCATGGCTTCATGGAGAGAATGTCCACAGTTGGTGGTAGAAAAGTTATTTCTCGTAGAAGAGCTAAAGGAAGAAAAAAGCTTTCAGTATCTTCTGAAAATAGCCCTAAATAATAATTAACAATTGTTGATATTATATTAGGTGTTACTGACGTAACACCTTTTTTTTTATGTTTTTGATAATTATTTTTACTAAAATATAGTGCCTAATGCCTAAAAGGGATAAACTAAAATCAACACTAATAATCGGTTCGGGTCCTATAATAATTGGTCAAGCATGTGAATTTGATTATTCTGGATCACAAGCATTAAGATCTCTTCGTGAAGATGGCATAGAAACTATACTAATAAATTCAAATCCAGCCACAATAATGACTGATCCAACAATGGCTGATCATGTATATTTATTACCTCTAAATACCACATCAATTGTTCAGATATTAAAAGAACACCCTCAAATTGATGCTGTCTTACCAACAATGGGAGGGCAAACTGCATTGAATTTATGTATAGAAGCTGATGAAAAAGGAATTTGGGAAGAACATAATGTAGAAATTATAGGTGTTGATATTAACGCAATAAATATTACTGAAGATAGAGAGCAATTTAGAAATTTAATGCTTGATATTGGAATTAAAATGGCTCCACAAGCCACCGCTAATTCTTATTTAAAAGGAAAGGAGATTGCACAGGAATTTGGATTTCCTTTAGTGATAAGAGCCTCATACACATTAGGAGGTGCAGGAGCTTCTATAGTATATAAAGAAGAGGATTTCAATGAATTATTGACTAGAGGTTTAGAGATATCTCCAATTCATGAGGTAATGATAGATAAAGCATTGATTGGATGGAAGGAATATGAATTAGAATTACTTAGAGACTCTAATGACAATGTGGTAATTATATGTTCTATTGAAAATATGGATCCTATGGGTATTCATACTGGGGATTCAATAACTGTTGCTCCTGCCATGACACTTAGTGATACTTGTTATCAAAAAATGCGAGATATGGCAATTAAGATGATGAGAAGTATAGGTGATTTTTCAGGTGGTTGTAATGTTCAGTTTGCTGTAAGTCCTGATGAAAAAGAAGATATTATAGCAGTTGAAATTAACCCTAGGGTTTCAAGATCATCAGCTTTGGCAAGTAAAGCAACTGGTTATCCAATTGCAAAAATAGCTTCAAAGTTAGCAATAGGATACAATCTGGATGAACTAGAAAATCAAATAACTAAATCTACATCAGCTTTATTTGAACCAACTTTAGATTATGTAATTGTAAAAATTCCAAGATGGAATTTTGATAAGTTTGAAGGTAGTGACAGGACCTTAGGGTTACAAATGAAATCAGTTGGTGAGGTAATGGGTATTGGAAGATCCTTCCAAGAAGCTCTTCATAAAGCTACCCAATCCTTGGAAATTAAAAGAAATGGAATTGGGGCCGATGGAAAGAGCTATAAGGATAAAGATCTAATAGTTAGTAAATTAATAAATGCATCATGGGATAGGGTTTTTGTAATTTTTGATGCTATACAAATAGGGATGCCATTAAGTACAATTAATGAATTGACCAAAATTGATATGTGGTTTTTAAGACAATATGAAGAGCTTTACTTACTACAGAAAGAAATTTCAAAATACACAATTGATTCAATATCAAGAGATTTACTTCTAGAGGCTAAACAAAAAGGATATGGTGATCGTCAAATTGCCCATATTTTAAATTGTTTAGAAAGTCAAGTTTATAATAAACGTCAGGAGATGAATATTAATAGAGTCTATAAACTTGTTGATACCTGTGCAGCTGAATTTACTGCAAGTACACCTTACTATTATTCTACTTTTGAAAATGAAATAGAGAATAAAGAAGGTAAAAAGTATTCTCATAATGAAAGTGTAGTTAGTGATAAGAAAAAAATTATTGTTTTAGGCTCAGGACCAAATAGAATTGGTCAAGGAATAGAATTTGATTATTGTTGTGTTCATGGGGTTTTAGCAAGTGCAGAGTGTGGATATGAAACAATAATGATTAATTGTAATCCTGAGACAGTTTCTACTGATTTTGATATTGCTGACAAGCTCTATTTTGAACCAGTATTTTGGGAACATATATATGATATAATTAGACATGAAAACCCGGAAGGTGTTATCGTTCAATTGGGTGGTCAAACAGCATTAAAATTGTCTGAAAAATTAGATAGATATGGAATAAAAATAATAGGAACGAATTACAAATCATTAGATTTAGCTGAGGATAGAGGTTCCTTCTCAAAACTTTTAAAAGAGAATAATATTCCTTATCCAAAATTTGATACAGCCTCTAGCGTAGATGAAGCTCTTAAAGTATCTAGAAAATTAGATTTCCCAATTTTAATTAGACCTTCATATGTACTTGGCGGTCAGGGTATGAAAATTGTAATAAATAAAAAAGACCTTAAAGAACATGTAGCTGATTTATTAAAGAAAATGCCAAAGAACAAACTTCTTTTAGATCACTATTTAGATGGAGCTATTGAGGCAGAAGCAGATGCAATATGTGATGGTAAAGATATTTATATAATAGGAATAATGGAACACATAGAGCCATGTGGTATTCATTCCGGAGATAGCAACGCTTGCTTACCTCCTTTTAATTTGGGAGATTTAGTTCTACAACAGATAATAGATCACACGAAAAAAATTGCTAAGGCTCTAAATACTATTGGTCTTATTAACATTCAATTCGCAATAGTAGATGACATGGTATATATAATTGAAGCAAATCCAAGAGCATCAAGAACAGTTCCTTTCATTTCAAAAGCTTATAAGGAGCCATACGTAAATTATGCAACTAAAGTTATGTTAGGGGAAAAGAAACTTAAAGACTTTAAGTTTAATCCTACATACAAAGGATATGCTATTAAGCAGCCTGTTTTCTCATTTAATAAATTCCCTAATGTAAATAAGCAGCTTGGCCCTGAGATGAAGAGTACAGGTGAGAGTATTTTATTTATTGATAATCTTCAGGATGAGAAATTTTATGAGCTGTATTCTAGAAGAAAAATGTACTTGAGTAAATAGAGTAATATTTTAATTTTCTATTTGTTTTTTCGTCAGTAAAATTTTGTAAATTGTTTTTACAATAATTCTAACACTATGGAAATAGTAATTGGTTTTTTATGTATTATAATATTAGGGTTAATATATCTGGTCTATAATTCAAAAACTAGTGCAGGATCAACATCTACCAATAACTTAATTCAATTTTCAAATTCATTGAGTTCTCAAATTCAAGAAATAAGAAAGGAGATTGATACTAATTCTAAGGAAAGTAGGACAGAGATTGAGTCTAAACTTAAAGATATAAATAAGCAGATTAATGATTTTCATAAAACTTCAACGTCTAATATAACACAGCAGTTTAAGGAATCTAATAAGGTAATAAAGGATGTTACTGCTGAATTAGAAAAAATTAAAGGCACTAATGAACAGGTTTTGAGTTTTGCTAATCAGATGAAGACTCTAGAAAAGATTTTGGGAAATCAGAAACAAAGAGGAGTCTTGGGCGAAATACAGTTAGAAAATTTATTAGCAAATGTACTGCCACCTGCACTTTTTCAAATGCAGCATTCATTTAAAAATAAAGAGATAGTTGATGCCATTGTTAGAGTAGGTGCGTATATAATACCAATTGATGCGAAATTTTCTCTTGATAATTATAATAAGATGATAGAAAGTTCAAATAAGGAAGAGCTAGCCGATTTAGAGAAGAAATTTAAATCTGACATCAAAAACAGAATTGACGAAACAGCCAAGTATATAAGACCTAATGAAAATACTACTGATTATGCTTATATGTTTATACCTGCTGATGGTTTATATCAAGACTTGTTAAATAGTAGAGTAGGGACTTTAAAAATAAATCAGAGAGATTTAGTTTCATATGCCTATACAAAAAAAGTAATGATAGTATCTCCTATGAGTTTATTTCCAATGCTACAGATTACGGTAAAGGCACTACATAATTTAAAAGTAGAGGATTCTATTAATGATGTTTTGAAGAATGTTGAAAAATTATCTACTCACTTAAATGCTTATAAGACTTATCATGATAAACTAGGAAATACACTAGGAACAGCAGTGAACCACTATAATGATAGTACTAAGGAATTTAAAAAGATAGACAAAGATGTTATTAAAATATCATCTGGAAACTCTCAATTAAATATTGATTCTGAAGTAATTGAGAAACCTCTTTTAGAAGATTAATTTAAATGAATTAGATATTTTTTTTCTACTGCTTTAAAACCATACTTAAATAATAAGCTGAAAAATAAATCTCCTGCTAACGCATACCCAAAGAATGGCAAAGCTAGAGTAAAACAGGTTAATAGCCCCTCAATAGTCATGGGATATCCCATACTCCATACTCCTAGATTAGTTATTATAAAAAACAATAAGCTGCTTAAAAATATATTTGATATATTAATTTTTTTAATTACAGTCCCTAGAAATGTAATGGCTATAAATGAAGTGTAGACAAAAATTGATATAGAATAAAATCCAAGATATAAATCAGATATTATCATTGCTAGAAGTGGGATAGAGTATGCCAGTTTTTTATTCTGAAAATTTAACCCACCAAATAGAGCCATTGCAGTTATAGGTGCAAAATTTGGAGGATGAGGCATTAACCTTATTATTGCAGCAAAAATTATAAATAATAATACAATGACCTCTCTATTTGAAATTTTATTAAAGTTCATTTATAATTTTATTTTTTATTAAAAAATCATTCTTTAAATCAATATACATCTCTTTTTGTAATAATTCAAATTTATTACTATCATCTATTAGCTTGACAGGATTGATTAGATCAATTATTTTTCTATCTAATGTTATTTGTTGCAATGCAAGAGCAAGTAGAGGTTCATTTTCATCTCCTAAAACTCCAAGATTAGTAATATTTTCTTCAAGAATTATATCAGGAGTTAAACCATTGAAATAATCAGTATTGCCTTCAGAATTAAGGGTTTTTAAAACAAGAGGCTGGAGCGCATAAGTATGATTTGGATTTGCACCTTCAAGGATAAAATTTTCAGAATCATATAATGTAACAGATGCTTGATATTTCCCATAGGTGTTAGTTCCAATATGAATAACATCTATATAAGGATTTAGGCAGTTTATAACTAGTTCACTAGCTGATGCTGAACTTTGAGTTGTTATAATAAAGACACGATTTAAATTTAAACTACTGTTATTCTCAATAAATCGATTAATTAAAAATTCAGGGTCATGATTAAGATAATAGGCTTGAATTTCGTCATTCCATTGCTCTGTACTAATTATCTCACCAAAGAATTGTCCCGTAATTAAACTTGAAAGCAAAATAGAGGTATATACTGAACCCCCAGGGTTATACCTTAAGTCTAGAATTAAGTTACTAATATCATTAGATTTAAAATTTGAAAAAACACTAATTAATTCATCATTATAATCACCTATAAATCTATTAAACATAAGATAACCAACACTTTGATTTGGAGTTTCTATTATCGATGATATATGAATAGGATTTTTTTCATATGAAGTTTTAATTAGTTCAATATTTATGTCATTTGATATTATTTGATCATCAGATGTCTCTGAAGTATTTTGATCTAAGTAATTAGAAAAATTAACCGTGTAGTTATCGGAAGATAAAAGATCTAAGTAATTATCAATTGTTAGAGAGGTATTGTTAATACTATTAAACACGTCTCCTCTTTGAATATTATTTTCTTCTGCGCTAGTATTTGGATGAACATATCTGACATATCCATAAACATCATAACTGCTTCCAGGAGCATATCTTAGCCCATATTCCATTCCATTACTATTTGAAATTCCACTTAAGTATTGTTGGAGGGCAATATAGTCATCTACTATAAAGCTAAATTTATCTATATTCTCTCTCTGGTAAATTAGGCTTTCAAATAGATTTTCAGGATTTTCAAATAGATTTAAAAAATCAGTATATTCTTCTGATGATGAAAACCTATTATTAGCAAGATCTTCTATATTTTGCTTGTAGAGATAACTAGCATTCATGCCTTTCCAAACAAAATCATTTATGTTACTTGCAAATACTATAGTGTCATCACTATCTTCAAAACAACTAAATAAAATAATAGAGATAAAAAATAGTATATATGTTTTTTTCATAAAATTTTATTTTTTAAAAACATGACTTCTAATCTACAACTATCAATGAAAAATTCAAAGATTAATTAAATAAGGATTCCTTCATTAATGATGGAGGCATATTCCCGACTTTTAAAAGTTTTTCATGAAAATCTGAAATATCATAATTTTCTCCCATCAATTTTTTAAATTCTTCTCTCATTTTTAAAATTTCAGTCATTCCAATAAAATAACCAATAAAGTATCCAGGTCTAGAAGAAGATGAATCAATCTCTAATTGAGCAGCCCACCTTAAAAAACCAACCTTATCTGTCATTAAACTTATAGCTTCCTCATAAGAGAGTTTTCCTGAATGCATACCAACATCATAAATTACTCTAGCATTTCTCCATAATCTTAACTGTAATTGTCTAAGTTTAATTTTTTTGTTTGGATAAAAACCTGTCTCTAACATCAGTTGTTCATTATACAATCCCCAACCTTCACTAAAAAGAGAAATTCCATTATTTTTTCTTAATTTATTTGGATTATGCATTTGATATAGACCTTGAATATGATGACCGCCATACGTTTCATGCGGTGCTGTTACAATAATAACACCCCAATCATGTTCTACTAAATATTCATTTTTTGTTTTTTCATCCCAATAATCTTCAAAAGGATTAATCTTCCACTCTGAAGTAAAATAACCTTCTTCATCTTTCCCCTTGGATCTTGAGAAATTACCATAGTAAGACGTTTTTCTTAGATATTCCTCCCTAGCAACAACGTTTACTCTTTCTTTCCACGGAATAGGAATAAGCCCTTTTGATTTTATGTGTTTACCAGAATTATTAACCCAATGCTGATGTGCCTTTATCATATCATAAGGGTCTGGATATTCATTTTTTATATCTATAAGCAACTCTTTTGTAGTTTTAGTTGAATCAATTTCTTTAGCTAAAGCATCCATCTTATCTAGAGTTCTATTAAATTCTTGCCAACCAAATTCCCATAGGGTTTCATCATTATATTCTAACAGAAATTGGTATTTTAACATCTTATTATATGTTGATTTACCTATTGAAAAAGTTGATTCTTCTCTATTAGGCAATATATTTTCAATATAATCTGTAAATATTTTAAGCTCATTAATAATCTGAGAACTTACACTTTTAATTTGATTTTTTTCATCTTGAGTAATCGAACTACAGCTTTCAAAAAACTTATTTATTTCTTCATCAAAAATTACGTTTGAATTCTTTGCCATATAAAGTCCTAATTCTTGGAACCTTGGAACATATTCTGCAAGCTGTTTAGAGCCACTTTTTAAATCTTCTTGAATTATAGGCAGGTATTCAGTCAAAAAAATAATTTTCTCTTCACACGTTTTTGGTCCATTTATGGTGCTTGAAATTTGTCTAAAATTCATATAATCTCTAGGATCTCTCTTCCAGGATTGTATGTCTTCGTATCGAATCTCTTTACCTACTAAAAGACTTTCAATGAATTTATAATCTACTTTTTCTTCGTTAGATAAATCTTCATATAGAACTGACCTTAGTTTATTTAATTCATTTTTAACTACACTTAGTTCAGAAAAGATATACTCTTCACTTAACCTATTACTTGTCTTTGAAAAGCTATTTTTTTTACTGGTAAAAGATTCAACAATCTTGTTAAAGTCTCTATCGGTTTTAGATTCATTTATACATCCAGATAATATTAAATAAAATGTAAGAAAATATATATATTTATTATGATTAAATATTTGCATTATTAATATTTTATATGCCAGTATAATTTTCTGGAGTTATTTTAAGCAATTCTTTTTTAATGTTATTATTAACATCTAATTTATTAATAAAATTATGGATTTCTTCCTTTGATATATTAGAATTCACTCTTGTAAGAGATTTTAGAGCTTCATATGGCTGGGGATAGCCTTCTCGTCGTAATATTGTTTGAATAGCCTCTGCTATAATTGCCCAGTTATTATTTAGATCAACGGATATTTTCTCTTTGTTGACTATTAATTTATTTAATCCTTTTATAGTAGACTTAAAAGCAATTAGAGTGTGCGCAAAAGGAACCCCTATGTTTCTTAAAACTGTACTATCAGTAAGATCACGTTGCAATCTAGAAATTGGAAGCTTTGATGAAAGATGCTCAAAATTCGCATTAGCTATGCCTAAATTACCTTCACTATTTTCAAAATCAATTGGATTTACTTTATGAGGCATTGCAGAACTTCCTATTTCACCATCTTTTATTTTTTGTTTAAAATAATCCATAGAGACATATAACCACAGATCTCTGTTTAGATCAATTAAAATAGTATTGATTCTTTTAATATTATCAAAAATTGCTGCTAGATGATCATAATGCTCTATTTGTGTAGTTGGAAATGAATGTTTTAATCCTAAATTTTTTAACACAAATTTCTTTGAGAACTCTTTCCAATCAATTTTAGGATAAGCTAAATTATGCGCATTGTAATTACCTGTTGCACCACCAAATTTTGCAGCTATTGGAATGAGTTTTAAAAGACTCAATTGTTCTATAATCCTTACTTTAAATACATCGATTTCTTTGCCAAGTCTAGTTGGAGAAGCTGGTTGACCATGCGTTCTTGCCAACATTGGTATTTTTGACCATTTTTTTGAAGAGTCATTAAGGCGTGAAATGATGGAATCTAGTTCAGGATAATACACATCATTTAATGCATATTTTAAGCTAAGAGGAATTGCTGTATTATTTATATCTTGGGAGGTTAATCCAAAGTGAATAAATTCTTTGTATTGGTTTAAATTAAGTTTATCAAATTCATTTTTAATAAAATACTCAACTGCTTTAACATCGTGATTCGTTTTCTTTTCAATTTCTTTTATAGCTGTTGCATCCTTTTCAGAGAAATTTTCATAAATATCTCTTAGTTTTTTGAAATTAGATTTTTTAAATGATTTTAATTCAGGCAGTGGTATTTCACAAAGAGATATAAAGTATTCTACTTCAACTAGAATTCTAGTTTTTATAAGTGATTTTTCAGAGAAATAATTTGAAAGCACAGATGTTTTATTAGAATATCTTCCGTCAATTGGTGAAATTGCATTTAGTGAAAAAGATGACATAGTTAATAATAAAAGTAATCTGCAAAGATAGTTATTTATTTAGAGTTAATAATTACTTTTGCTTTGCAAAATATAAATATACTTTATGGAAAATTCAAAAATAATGAAAGAGGCTTACGCTTCTTTAAAAGGTAAATGGGGCTTAGCTATAGGCGGAAATCTGCTTTTTGCATTAATTTATATAGCTGTAGCACTTGTAGGATGGTTAACAGTAGGAGCAGATTGGGGAGCTAATCTTACTTCTCTTATTTTTGCGCCTCCATTAGCTATTGGAATGACCATATTTTCTCTAAATATCTCTAGAGATAATAACCCTGAAATAGAAAATCTATTTATTCCTTTTAAAACTAGTTGGCTGAATTCGATATTAGCCTATCTCATGATGGGTGTTCTTGTTGCTGTAGGTTTTATTTTATTAATAATTCCTGGTGTAATAGTGGCATTAATGTTTTCTCAAGTATTTTTTATTATGGGTGAAGACAATGAAATTAGCGCATATGATGCTCTTGTTAAGAGCATGAATATGATGAAGGGCTATAAATGGAAGTTTTTTAGAATAGGATTAAGACTTTTTGGGCTTGCTATATTATGTGTTGTTACTTTAGGTATAGGCTTTATTTGGCTTCTTCCATATCAAAATGTGGTTTATGCTAAATTCTATGATGACATCAAGAATAACCCTAGTTTTAAAAATCAGGAATATATAAATTAATTTTTTAGACTTCTATTTAAGACTTTATACTCCTCATAACATTCGCTGATAGCGTCTAATATTTGAAGATCATTAGCTTTAGTAATAAAATCATCAGAATAGTTGCATTCACTGATTAACAAATCTAAATCAACTCTATTAAGATGAAGTAATGCTAGTAACATTTCTCTATCAAATCTATTAGACAATAAATCACGTATTCTATTATCCTTTTTCATCTTTCTGAGTTTTCTCAACTCATTTGGTTGTTTCCCAAATATTTTATGAAGGAAATCAAATGGATTAAAAATCGCATTTAATGCTTTAGTAGCTGCACTAGTTGGTCTGGGACTTGACTCATATCCAATATTAGGCAGGCCTGAAATACTATACCTAAAATTTCTATTTATTGGAACTTGTTTTATATCAATCTCTAAATATCCTGTTAATTTTAATTGATGCACTACAACTTCTTCAAGAGCTAAAGCTAGTTCTGTTAATTCAATACTTGTATTAATTCCATACCTTATCCAGTCATTTGTAACTCTAACCCTAATAGATTTAAATCCAAGGTATGAAAAATGAAGTGTGTCATCTACTTGAACTCTAATCTCAAACTCTCCTTTTCTATTAGTAGCTGTTCCAATTACTTTATTTAGATTAACAATATTCACGTTTTCTAGTGGCATATTGTTATTTGCATTCAAAATTGTACCCTTAACAGTAGTTATTTCTTGAGAAAAAGAAATGGCATAAAAAAGAAGGAGAATAGTTAAAAGGATTTTTCTCATCTGTAAAAATATTGCTAAATATAGTAAACTTTGTTGTTTAAAGAAGAAAAATAGTTTGAGTTAACTGATATTTAACAAAACTTATTTAAATAATTAATTAACTTTTTTACAGCCTTTGATCTATGGCCAATTTTATTTTTTTCTATTAAACTCATTTCTCCAAATGAATTATTATAACCTTTAGGCAAAAAAATAGGATCATACCCAAACCCATTACTTCCTTTTCTTTTTTGTAGTATTTCTCCCTCACATACTCCAGTAAAAGTAATTACCTGATTATTAATATTTAAAGCAATTACCGTTCTAAATCTAGCATTTCTATTTTTGCTTTCTTCCATGCATTCCAGTAATTTTTTCATATTTAATTCATCAGTTGAGTTTTCTCCAGCAAACCTTTTTGAAAATACTCCAGGCCTACCATTTAAAAAATCAACTTCAAGGCCAGTATCATCTGCAAAGCAATCATAATCATAATTATTTTTTATATAATTTGCTTTTAAAATAGCATTGTCAATTATCGTATTTTTACTCTCAACTATATCCTCGTTACAGCCAATATCTTTAAGGCTTATAATCTCTATTTGATTACTAATCAAATTGTTTACTTCTTTTATTTTATTTGAATTATTTGTGGCAAAAACTAGTTTCATCTGCTCTAATTATTATGGTAGGGTTCGTTTTTTAGAATAGTAAAGCCTCTGTAGAGCTGTTCTAAAAATAAAATTCTAACCATTTGATGTGAAAAAGTCATTTTTGATAAAGAAATTTTCTGATTGGCTCTTTCTAATATTTTCTCGGAGAATCCATATGCACCTCCAATTAAAAATATTATCTCTTTTTTACTAGAGCTCATATGATGTTGAATAAAATTTGAGAATGATATAGAGCTGTATTCCTTCCCGTTTTCATCTAAAACAATTACATGCTCATTCTTTTTAATTTTAGACAAAAGTAATTCGCCTTCTTTATTTTTTTGAACTTTTTTGTTCTTTGTTGATTTTATATCATTTATAATTATAAACTCAAAATTTATATAGTGTTCAATTTTACTTATATAGGATGTAATTATACTAATAAGCTCTTGATTTTTAGTTTTTCCTATGGCTATACATTTGATCTTCACTATATAAACTTATATTGTAATATATTTATAAAAGTACTATATTTTATACATAATTTAATCAGCATTTCTTATTACTAAGCTGATTAAATTATATTGAAATTTATCAGTCAAGGAAAATAGAATAGATTTTAAAGTTTTAAGATGAATCATTTTATAGATGTTGTTTTGCCTATTCCTGTTAATCAGGTATTTACTTATGGAATTAATGAAGCTGAATACTCATTTATAAAACCAGGAATGAGAGTTGCAGTACCATTTGGAAAAAAGAAGATTTATACTTCAATAGTAAACTCTGTACACACCAATTTACCTGTTAATTATGAGGTTAAATCTATTTATCAAATAATTGATGAAAAACCACTAATTAATGAGATCCAATTAAAATTTTGGGTGTGGATTTCTAAATATTATATGTGCTCAATAGGAGAGGTTCTACGTGCAGCTATTCCTAGTATTTTATTACTTGAGAGTGAAACATTAATTTCTGTAAGAGATGATTTAAGTATAAATTTTGAAGAGCTGAATGATGAGGAATTCTTAATAATGGAAGCTTTAGAGGCTCAATCACCCTTAAGGATTAATGAAATTTCAGATATTTTAAATAAGAAAAATATTTTTACTCATTTAGACTCATTATCCATTAAGAATTTGATATCTATAAATGAGAAATTATATTCTAGATATAAACCAAAATTGTCAAGGTGTGTAAATTTGTTAGATTCATTTTTCAATGATGATCAGATTAAAGAATTAAAAAAAAAGTTAAAAAGGTCACCTAAACAATTAGAGGTATTAATATCTTTTTTGAATTCCAGTGACAATAATGATTTAATAGAAATATCTGATCTAAAAAACATCTCTAATTCATCTTCTGCTATTATTAAAAAAATGATTAATAGAGGAATTTTTCATGAGTCTTATATTCAAGTAGATAGAATTCAAAGCAATCAAAAAAGCTCTAATAAAAAAAGTAATTTAAGCAATAATCAAAATCTTGCATATAATCAAATAAAAGAGTCATTTAGAAAAAATAATATAGTATTATTTAATGGTGTAACATCATCGGGTAAAACTGAGGTTTATATAAAAATAATTCAGTCTATATTAAATGGAAGTAATCAAATTCTATACCTAGTTCCAGAGATTGCATTAACAACTCAATTAGTGAATAGATTATCAGAAGTATTTTCAGAAGAATTAATAGTGTATCATTCTAGATTTTCAATTGATCAAAGAGTTGAAATTTGGAATAAAGTTTTAAACTCAAAGAAACCCCAATTAATAATAGGCGCTAGGTCATCTTTATTATTGCCCTTCAGTAATTTAAAATTAATTATTGTTGATGAAGAGCATGAACAGTCCTATAAACAACATGAGCCTTCACCAAGATATCATGCAAGAGATTCATCAATTGTTTTATCAAAATATTTTAGTGCTAATGTTCTGCTTGGATCTGCTACACCAAGTATTGAAAGTTATTATAATGCAGTAGTCCTGAAAAAATATGATTTAGTTAGTCTAAATAAAAGATATAATAATGTGCCTCTACCAATAATTGAGCTAATTAATATTAGAGAAAAACATAAACAAGGAAAAATGGTAGGGATTTTTAGTGATGAACTCTTAGAGAAAATCAGTAAAACAATAAATGAAAAAAAACAAGTTATTTTATTTCAAAATAGAAGAGGCTTCTCTCCAATCATTGAGTGCAATAAATGCGGATATACACCTAGATGTGTTAATTGCGATGTAAGTTTAACATATCATTATAATAATAAATCTTTAAGATGCCATTATTGCGGTTATAATATTGATTTAATCTATTCTTGTCCTTCATGTTCAAATAAGGATGTGATTTCCAAGGGATTTGGAACTCAGCAAGTAGAGCTTGAAATAAGTGAGTTATTTCCAAATTATAGAGTAAAAAGATTAGATTATGATACAACTAGAGGAAAGAATAGTTTTAATAATATAATCTCATCTTTTGAAAAGAATGAATTTGACATTTTAATTGGGACACAAATGGTAACAAAAGGGTTAGATTTTAAAAATGTTAAGCTAGTAGGAGTTTTAAATGTTGATAATTCATTAAATTTTCCTGATTTTAGAGCATATGAAAGATGTTATCAATTAATTCAACAAGTAGCAGGAAGGTCAGGAAGATCATTAGAAAGAGGAGAAGTGTTAATTCAAACATATGATTCATCAAATGATATTTTTAACCAGATTATTACTAATGATTACGAATCGATGTTCAATAGCCAAATAGAAGAAAGGGAAAGATTTAAATATCCTCCGTTCTTTAAATTAGTCAAGATAACATTAAAACATAAAAATTTTGCACTTGTTAATGAATCTGCAAACTGGTTAGCTAAAAATTTGTCTGCTGTTCTTAAGGCTAATGTGCTAGGCCCTGAATTCCCAAACATCAATAGAGTTAGAAATAAATATCAAAAAAATATTCTTATAAAAATTCCTTCTAACCAATCACTAACTGCAACTAAAAATTTCATTAAAAAATCTAAAGATAAATTACACTCTATTTCAAGCTATAATTCTGTGAATGTAATCTTAAATGTGGATAATTACTAGTTTATTTAGATTCTAGCATTTTCTCTAGTTCTGCCTTTTTATTTCGACTAACAGGAATTAAGTTAGATTCAATTTCTACATTCTTGCTACTAAGATTATCAATCCTGTCAAGGTTTATAATATAAGATTTATGAATTCTTAGGAATTTATTTCTAGGCAGTTTTTTTTCAAAACTCCTCAAAGAAGATAATACTAGAATATCTGACTTTGATGTAATAACTTTAACATAGTCTCCTAATGCTTCTACCCATTTTATATCTTTAGTATATACCTTCCTTTTTTTTAGGTTACTTTTAAGATATAAATGAGGTTTACTTTTTTGATCAGAATTATTGTATAATTTCTGTAATTTCATTTCAATTTTTTGAATTTTTTCTTCATTTAATGGATGTTCTATATAGTCTAGGGCATTGTATTCAAAACTCTTAAAAGCATGCTCTGTCTGATTGCTAATAAAAACAATTTGTGAATCTGATTTTATTGAATCTAAAAAGATAAATGGATCAAATTCAGGAAGACTAAAGGCAATAAATATTACATCAACATTAATAGAGTTTAAAAAATGTTTTGAATCATTAAAATTATCAAAACATGATAATATTGAAAAAGATGTTTGTTTTTCTATTAGTATTTTAAGAATTTCTAAATTCTTAGGATCTTGGTCAATTATTATACAATTTGGGATCAATTTTAAAAAATAGTTTATGTTTTCTAATCATAAAATTAACTAATTTGCTTATTTAAACTAAAAAATTGTCAAAACAATTTAAAATACCTACTTTTGCGCCATTAAAAAAACAAATAGAAATGAATAATTATGAAACTGTTTTCATTTTAAATCCCGTTTTATCTGAAGATCAGATAAAGGAAACAGTACAGAAGTATGAGAAGTTTTTAACATCTAAAGGTGCTAAAATTGTTTCCAAGGAGAATTGGGGATTAAAAAAGTTAGCTTATCCTATTCAAAATAAAAAGAGTGGGTTTTATCACCTTTTTCAATACTCTGTTGAATCAAATGTTATTTCAGAGCTAGAAGTTGAATTTAGAAGAGATGAAAGGTTTATGAGAACTTTAACTGTAAAGTTAGGTAAGTATGCAATTGAATGGGCAGAGAAAAGAAGGGAAAAACTAAAAATAAAAGCATAAAGTTATGTCAAATATTCAAGAACAAGCAAAAGGAAAAAATGATGGGCAAATTAGATATTTAACTCCTTTAGACATAGATAATACTATTGTAAAGAAATATTGTAGGTTTAAAAAATATGGAATTAAATATATAGATTACAAAGATCCCAATTTTTTATTACAATTTGTAAATGAACAAGGTAAGTTATTGCCTAAAAGATTAACAGGAACATCACTAAAATATCAAAGGAAGGTGTCTGTTGCTGTAAAAAGAGCTAGACATCTTGCTTTAATGCCATATGTAGCTGATTTGTTGAAGTAAAATCCCTAAAACATGGAAATAATATTAAAAAAAGACGTAGAAGGTGTTGGATTTAAGGATGATATCATTACTGTTAAGAATGGTTTTGGTAGGAATTTCTTAATACCAAATGGTTCAGCAATACTAGCAACATCTTCAGCCAAGAAAATATTAACAGAAAACATTAAACAGCAAGCTGTTAAGAATAAGAAAATAGTTGATGATGTAAATAAGGTTGCAAAGAAAATTAAAGCTTTAGATATAAAAATAAAATCTAAAGTAGGAGAGGGGAAGAAACTTTTTGGCTCTGTTAACAATATAAATGTTCAGAACGAACTAAAAGAAAAAGGTATTGAAATTGATAAAAAATCAATAATGATTACAGGTAATTTAATAAAGAAATTAGGAAAATATAATGCAGTTATTAGATTACATAGAGATGTAATATTTGACTTATCATTTGAAGTAGTTGCCGAAAAAAAATAATATAAAATCAAAATATATTTTTTAAAAACACCTATTTCAAATAGGTGTTTTTTTATTTAATTATTTTAATAAAAGAATTAAATACTTATAATTAAATTATAATTTTGTTTGACATGAAGAACAAACCAGGTATACCAAAAGGGACTAGAGACTTTGATTCTCTTCAATTATATAAAAGAAATTATATAATTGAAATAATTAAAGCTAACTTTTTGAAGTTTGGATTTAACCCAATTGAAACTCCAAGCTTTGAAAGGTCAAGCACTCTATTGGGTAAATATGGAGATGAAGGGGATAGGCTAATCTTTAAAATTTTAAAGTCTGGAGATTTTTTAAAAGATCTGGATAATCAAGATTTAGTTGATTGTAATAAAGGTAAAATTGCTTCTAAAATATCAGATAAAGCGTTAAGATATGATCTAACTGTTCCTTTTGCCAGGTATGTAGTTCAAAACCAGAATGAGATCACTCTTCCTTTTAAAAGATTTCAAATTCAACCTGTATGGAGAGCAGATAGACCTCAGAGAGGAAGATTTAGAGAATTTCTTCAATGTGATGCTGATGTAATAGGATCAAAATCGCTTTATCAAGAAATTGAACTAATCCAGTTGTTTGATAGCATCTTTGATTCATTAATGTTAAATGGAACTAGAGTTAAAATTAATAATAGGAAGATATTAGTTGGACTTTCTGAAATATTAGACTGTAAAGATAAATTTAATGATTTAACAACTGCTTTAGATAAAATAGATAAAATCGGAATAGAATCTGTTGGTCAGGAATTAGAATCAAAAGGGTTTTCAAAAAAATCTATAAATACTATAATTGAACTAATAAATTTTTCAGGAGATTTCAGGAAGGCTATGCCTTTATTGAAATCAACTTTTAAAGATTCAAAAACAGGTTTAGAAGGGGTCAGTGATTTAGAATTTATCTATTCAACAATAGAAGATCTTGGTCTTAAAAGCTGTTCTATAAATTTTGATTTAAGTTTAGCAAGAGGAATTGACTACTATACTGGTGTAATTTTTGAAGTTTCAGCACCTAATACTGTTTCAATAGGCTCTATAGCTGGAGGAGGAAGGTATGATAATCTAACAGAAATTTTTGGATTATCTAATATGAGTGGTATTGGTATTAGTTTTGGATTAGACAGAATATATATGGTCTTAGATGAATTAAATTTATTCCCAGTTGTAGAAGGTAGCTCTGTTAATGTTTTATTTCTAAACTTTGGTAAAGAAAATTCTCTATTTTCATTAGATGCAATTAGTAAATTGAGAGAAAACAATATATCTACAGAATTGTACCCAGACCTACTAAGCTTGAAAAAGCAATTGGGTTACGCAAATAAAAACAATATACCTTATGTTGTCTTTGTTGGTGATGATGAATTAAATGATAAAAAGTATAATCTTAAAGACATGAATTCTGGTTCTCAGGAATTATTAACTCTAACCCAGTTAGTAAAGAAATTAAGTTAATTTTATTAGAAAAATAGTAGCGAGACCGAGATTTGAACTCGGGACCTCCGGGTTATGAATCCGACGCTCTAACCAATGCAAGCTGCTGGATTTCATTAAGTTACAATTATTTTATTCAAGACTGACAGTAATAACTGACAGTATGAACTCTTTTAACGTAACAATTGGTCAAGACAAAAAACAAGTATTCATTAATGTTTATTATAATAACAGGCGTTTTCGTTTTTGGAATGGAAAAGCTATTCAAATCAAATTAAGATGTATCGATAACCCTGCATTACTCAAAGCAGCGTTTGAATTAAAATTTAGAGAAGGTTGGAGACCTAAACAAAAGAAAAAGGAAGTTAAAGAAGTACCTATCACAGTTATTCAAGCACTTGCTCAAGGTGTTGAGGTTAAGATTACACAAGGATGTTCTGAACGCTTTATAAAAGATTTAAAACGGATAGTTATTCTTTGGAAACGTTATGAGGTTGAATACAATAGAAGAAACTTAATGCTTGACAACTTACAAGTATCAGATATTAGAAACTTTCTTATAAGACCTAATTGGAGTCCAAAGACGCAACTAACTGTAAAATCTACATTAAGTCCATTATTAACTGAATTAAAACCTAATTTAGTTCAAAGTGTAAAACTGAAGAAACCTACCTCAACGCTTCATAAACCCTTAGACAATATCAATGAGATACTTGAATCTATTAAAGCATATAACAAACAGTTATATCTATGCTGTCTAATGACCTATGGATGCCTTTTAAGACCACATCGTGAGATAAGAGAACTTACTTGGGGTGACTTTTCTGATGACCTGAAATACATTAATTTATCGGGACATAGGAATAAGTCAGGTAGAAATAGAATTGTTCCTGTACCTTCTTATATTAGGGATGTTCTTGTGAAAGGAGAACCTCATCATAATATCTTTTCTGGAAGACCTCAACCTTTAAATCAAGACTATTTTAAGACCCTTTGGAGTCGTTTTAAGAGGCAATCTAATCTGCTTGAACAAGGACAAACACTATACTCATTTAGACACTCTGGTGCTATAGAAATCTTTAAAAGAACTGGTTCATTAACCAAGTTGCAGAAAGCAATGGGACATTCATCTATAAATGTAAGCTTAACTTACTTACGCGGTCTGGAGATTGCTGATTTAAAAGAAGAAGATATGCCTATGGTTTAGTTGTTATATCTTTTTAGGATTTCCTCAAAAAGTACTTGTTCACCGCTTTTAGCTCTTCTTTTATCAATTTTTCTTTTCTTAATATATTTGCTATATGTCTTATCGTAATTTTTATAAGCTTCTACTTTTTTATCAAATCTAATAGTTCCTACAGTCACAAAATTATTTTTTGAATCTGTAATAGTAAGATTTATATAAGAAGCATATCCAGCACCTTCAAAGTCAATCCAATATCTTCCTCTTGCAATTCTATTAGTAGATAAAGTCATCTCTCTATTGTTTGCATCTTTAGCAGTTTTTTTTGTATAATAATCCCCCATCTGAAGATCTAATTTACCCAAAATCATTGAAAGGTTTGATTCAAACTTCTTATAAGGTATCGCTAAGCCATTGTATGGATTTACCCTTATTGTATAATATGGAACAAAGGTGGCTGTCCAATCTATATTTTTAATTGATATATCCCCAAATTCAATCATTTCATCAATCCATATAGCTTTCAGCTTATCAATCCCAGCAGTTTGCCCAATAGAACTAAAAGAAACAAGTAAAGCAAGAGTAATTAATATATTTTTCATAATGTTTAATTTATACCTACAATTTACAATAATTTTAAAAGAAGAAGAAATGCCTATGGTTTAGGTATTAATAACATCAGTTGCAACTTCTTTAGTTTTTAATATATTTTTAATAAAGAACTCTTTAACACATTTTTTTTCCTTTTTGTTCGGAAACTTAAGTTCTTTTATATCTTTTGCTGGCGGTTCTGAATCAAACCAATCAAAAAACTCTTTAGACATCTCTTTCTTATTAATAGCCTTTGCGTTACCAAATTCATAATTTATAATTTTTCCACTTTTTAATTCGTGTTTTGCATAATTAAACTCATAACTATTTGAAGTTACTTTGTTATTTGTAAGGTTCTCAACATAATTTAATACAATAATTTCTCCATTATTTAATTCGTAAAAAGACCAAAAGAAGTTATTATCATAAATATCTTTACCTGGCATAGAAGACATAGTACATCCGTAGTTTTTGTATCTAATAACTTTTAAATTCATTTTTTATTAATCTTCAAATTTCAAAAGTTTCCACAGTGGGACTTCCAATGAAAAAGCTATTTTTTCACAGTACATAATACTAAGTTTTTTATTGCCATTTTCTATAGTTGAGAGGATTCTCTTTGTAGTGCCTAAATTGTAACATAAATCTTCAATACTAATTTTTTTCTTCTCTCTAATTTTGCGAATATTTTGTCCAAGCTGAACTAATATGTGTGTGTTTAGTGCATATGTAGAGTACATTTTTTTGTTAATGTCTTTCATACAATCAATTTACAATAATTTTAAAACAAGAAGATATACCTATGGTTTAGTAAGTGGACTGAAACGCTATCGTTTACAATCTTTGTTTTTCTTTCTTAAATTATTAGATATTAAATCTTATTATTGTGGCCAGAAACTGTTTTTATGAAAAAATATTATATTAAAATAATTAGATTTGGGCTAAGAATTCATTCAATTTTTCATTTTGTAGAATTTATTACTGCAGTTTATGAAGAAGCTTATATTACTTCATCAATAGCATTTATTGCAATGATAATTGAATTAAGTGCGAGTTTTTTAATCCCAAAAGAACATATACATATAAAACCTATTATATCAGAAGTTCACGAAGAATGTGAAAAATAATTTTAAAAGAAGAAGATATGCCTATGGTTTAGAATTTTATAGAGTGTTTTATTGTCTATTAATAATTTCTTAACTTAATGAATATTGTCATTTTATAACTTATAATTATGAAAAAAACAAAGGCATTGGAGTTCTATACTGCTGAGGTGGGAAAACCATTACAGATGCCTTATTTTGAAAATGGAGTATCGGCAGGGTTTCCTTCTCCTGCTGCCGATTATTTGGATGCTAAGTTGGATTTAAACGACCTTTTGGTAGAACATCCTTCAGCAACCTATTATGTTCGTGTAATAGGTGATTCTATGATTGGCGCGGGTATTGTAAGTGGTGATTTGTTGGTAGTGGATAAATCCCTTGAAGTAAGAAACAACTGTATTGTGGTGGCTTACTTGGATGGAGAATTTACAGTAAAGCGTATCAAAAAGACCAAAACCAAAATGTTCCTAAATGCAGAGAACGATAATTACAAACCGATTGAGATAACCAAAGATATGGACTTTGTGGTATTTGGTGTAGTGGCTCACTCAATTCATCATTTTGTATGATAGGATTAGCCGATTGCAATAACTTCTATGCCTCTTGTGAGAGGGCGTTTAATCCTAAATTAAGGAACAAACCTATTGTAGTACTATCCAATAATGATGGATGTGTAATTGCAAGGAGTAATGAAGCCAAGGCATTAGGGATAAAGATGGGGGAACCCGCTTTTAAAATTAAGTCCTTAATTGATAAGAACAAAGTCAATGTATTCTCTACAAATTTTGCCTTATATGGAGATATGTCTGATAGAGTAATGAGTGTGATAAGGGAGGAAGTTGAAGTTATGGAGGTTTACTCCATTGATGAAGCCTTTTTGGACTTTTCTGATTTAGTAGATTTGGATAGGGCATTAGCCATCATAAAGAAAGTAAAACAATGGACAGGGATTCCTATTTCCATTGGTTTAGCATCTACAAAATCCTTAGCGAAAGTGGCAAATCATATCGCTAAGAAACACACCAAGAAAGGTATATTTATCTTGGATGATGAAGACCTCATCAAAAGGGCATTAAATGTGTTTCCTGTGGAAGATTTGTGGGGTGTTGGCAGGAAATATGCAAAACGATTGAAACAATCCGGAATCCGTACTGCATTGGAGTTTATAAGTACGGATGAAGGTTGGATAAGAAGAAATTTCTCGGTAAATGCTGTTCGTTTACAAAAAGAACTCAAAGGAGAAAAGTGTTATGACTTGGAACTCACAACGCAACGTAAAAATAACATTTGTACGGCTCGTTCCTTTGGTAAAGAAGTGAAGTCCTGCAAGAAGTTAAGTGAAGCCGTCAGCACCTTTGCAAATACTTGTGCAACTAAATTACGCAAGGAGAAGAGTTGCTGTTCTAAAATAAGTGTATTTATCACAACAAATCCTTTTAAACCTAATATGAAACAATACCACCCATACATCACACTCAATTTTGAAATACCTACCAATGATAGTATGGAGATAGTGAATATGGCAAACAAAGCACTTGAGTATATTTACAGAGATGATTGTGTATATAAAAAGGCAGGAGTGATAGTAGGAAATACTACACCACAAGATGAGGTGCAAATGAGTTTGTTTGATACAATAAATAGAGATAAACAAAAGAAATTGATGTATTCGGTAGATAAAATAAATATGTTGATGGGTAGAGATAAGATTCGTTTGGCTGCACAAGGATTTGTAAGAAAATGGAAGCTCAGACAAGAGAAACTATCTCCTTGTTATACTACACGATTTGGAGATGTTTTAACGATTAAAATCTGAAAATAAATCATAAACACTTGATAATAATTTTAAAAGAAGAAGAAGATTGCCCTATGGTTTAGTAAGGAATTTAATTAAACAAAAAATAATTATTAATTATTAATATTTTAAAATAAAGCTTAATACAAATATTTATTATATTGCAAAAAAAAATTCATGAGAAAATTCGTATTAATATTTCTAATCATTCCATCTATTCTAATTGCACAAAACGATGTCAATGAAGTTGTTGTTATTAAATCAGACAAACAAATTGAAGAATTTACAAGTTCATTAGGACAAAATGAATTAAAAATTGATTTCTTAGATTTATTAATACTCCCTGCATTAACTGTGGGATATGAAAAAACCAATGACTCATCTTCTGGTTTTGGAGCAACACTTTTTTTAAATTTAGGTAGTAATAATGATGATGGGATTGACTGGAATGATAAATTTGTAATAACACCTTATTACAGATTCTATTTTTCAAAATCAGAAGATTTTGGAAGTAAGGGATTCTTTGCTGAAGCTTTTTCAAAATTTGCTTTTGGAGAAGCAGGAATGGAGAATTACTTTGATATAGCACCAGGCCTTGCTGTTGGTAGTAAATGGATCAATAGAAAAGGTTTTACTTTTGAAATTTTATTTGGGTTAGGTAGAAATTTATTATATGATGATGATAATAACGGCTTATATGATGATGATGATAATAACGGCTTATATGATGATGATGATAATAACGGCGATAGATCAACAGTAGTTGTAAGAGGAGGTTTTTCAATTGGTAAAAGATTTTAAAAGAAGAAGATATGCCTATGGTTCAGGTCTAAATACAATGTTAATCTTTACGTAAAATTTTTTCCATTTTTCGTCCTTTTGCTAATTCATCTACTAATTTGTCTAAAAACCTTACTTGTTGAGTTAATGAATTATCTATTTCCTCAATTCGATAACCACATATTACTCCTCTAATTAGATGAGCATTAGGATGCAGTTCAGCATTTTGAAAGAATGTTTCAAATGTTTCCTTTTTATCAATAAAGTCTTGCAATCTCAATTCATCATAACCAGTTAGCCATTCTATGACTTGATGTAATTCTTCCTTTGTTCTTCCTTTCTTTTCTACCTTATTAACGTAATGAGGATAAACAGAGGCAAATGTCATTTTTGCTATTCGTTCGTTATGTTTATCCGTAACTTTCATTATTTAATTACTATAGTTTAAAGAAGAAGATATGCCTATGATTTAGTTCTTGATTATTCTTCTGTATGTATTTTTCTTACCTCTACTTTTATGTTTTTATGACCATCAGTAGTATCAATATCGATAATGACATTATTGTTTTCATCACTCACCCACTCAAAACCTTTTGATACGTCCATTTGATGAGCCATATTCTTTTTTACCATCATTTTATGCATTTGAGGTTTTGGTCCGGCACTTTTTCCAATTAAAAAACCTAAAAGAAAGAAAATAACTGCAATTAATGTAATTGCAAACCAGTTTTTGTTTAATGTTTCCATAATATTTATTGTTTTAGTTTATAATTAATGTTTTTTGTTTTAGTTTATAATATTATAATTTCCTCCAGCCTACAATTTACAATAATTTTAAAAGAAGAAGATATGCCTATCACAACAACAAGCTAAAAACATCAAAGCAAAATTCAAAGTATATTTATATTAAGAATGCTATTAGTGAAATATTAACTTCACCATTAGGGTTGTTGTAATTTAGATAAGACTCAACAATATTATAATTATCTTTGAATATGGGATTAACAAATAATGATATTTTTAAAAAAATTCGTGTAGCTCATAAGCTACGTAATGATCAAATTGTTGAAATTTGTAAATTAGTTGATTTTAGAATTTCCAAATCTGAACTTGGCGCGTTTTTCAGAAAAGAAAATCACACAAAGTATATGGAATGTGGTGATCAGGTTTTACGTAACTTCTTAAATGGTTTGATAATTCATTTAAGAGGGCCTTTGAAAAAAGAAGAAACTTCCTAAATATAATTAGTATGCTTAATAAAATACACACGCTCTGGAACCCAGAGTGTTATCATGGATGGGGAAGAACAAAGCATTTTTTTGAAGGCTGGTACTATAAACTTGTTAGTCATAATCAGCGTCAAGCATTAGCTATTATTCCAGGTATTGCTATGGATGAAAATGGACAAAAACAAGCATTTATTCAAGTATTAGATGGAAAGAATTTAAAAGGAGCGTATCACAAATTTGAAGCAAAAAAATTTCAACCTACTCCGAAAAAACATGCATTAAAAATTCAAAATAATTTTTTTAGTGAAAACAGATTAGTTCTTGATTTACCAAATATTAAAGGAGAACTTTTTTTTGAAAATTTAACACCATGGTCAAATAGTTTTTTTTCACCTGGCATCATGGGGCCCTTTTCTTTTATCCCTTTTATGGAATGTTATCACGGTGTTTTAAGCATGAATCATAGCATTAAAGGAGAATTATATTTAAACGATGAAATCCTCTCTTTCAATAAAGGAAAAGGGTATATAGAAAAAGATTGGGGACATTCTTTTCCGGAAGGTTATATTTGGATGCAGAGCAATCATTTTTCACAAAATGAAATATCTATCAAAGCTTCTGTAGCTAAAATACCATTTTTAAAAAGTGCTTTCATTGGTCATATAGCAGGCTTACTATTCAATGATCAACTCATCGAATTCACAACTTATAATAGAACAAAATTAACAAGTTGTAAAGTCACTCAAAAAAATGTTAAAATTGAGATGGAAAACTCTACATATATATTAAAAATAAATGCACAAAGAGAAAAAACGACCTCTTTGGCGGCTCCAATATCAGGCTTTATGAGTGGGCGCATAGAAGAAAGCATGAATTCTAAAATCCACATACATCTTTTAGATAAAAAAACTAACAAAACATTACTAAACGATACAGGCTCATCCGCTGCAATAGAAGTTGCGGGGGATTATAAATTACTCTTGAAATAAAAAAATGAACAACCGTCCAGAACAATAAGTGTTTTTCATACTACAATTTACAATAATTTTAAAAGAAGCAGATATATTGTATAAAAGATAAGCTTATGGTTTATACCAAATTGTTCTCGAATATTATTATTAAATAGAGTATAACAAAGGCAATTATTATGAAATTCAACGTCATATTTCCATTTGTCATTAGGAACAACAAATTGGTCTCTATCATTAATCCAAGTTTGGTTAAAACATTTCCTTACCGACAAGTATATTGAAATAGGAATGAGATTATGACCGCTTATCCACATTCCTCTTGGGTTAGAGCATCAGGTATTTACTTTCTTGTCAGAAGATCAATCAGTTCTTGATCGTCTTTTTTAACCGCAATAAAATTGGGACCTATAAAATCTTCATGTTTGTGATTGTACTTTCTAAATTCTACAGTTTTTGGAAAGATCTTTCCGACGATATAACCATATTCTTCAAAGAAATTATAGAAATCTAAAAGTAGTTTTTTCGTTACAATATTGATATAGCCGTACTCAAATTGAATCGCTCTTATTTTTCCAGATTTGAGACTTTCTTCAAATCCTACAATAGCATTGTATTCAGCGCCTTCCATGTCTAGTTTTAAAAAGTCTACATACTCGATTTTAGCATCAGTCAAAAAAGAATCTCCCTTTACAAGATCTATTGTTGTAGTTTTATTTGATTCGGTCATCACTTTATTGATGTCAAAAATTGAAGAATGTGTGTTGGAGTCAAAAAGATTGATTTCCATTGAGGTTTCTTCTTTGTGTAAACCCTTTTAAATAGCCACTATATTAGAATATTGTTCTATGTTTATTGTCAGTATTTTACAAGTCTCTTTTACAGGTTCAAAAGCATAAGTTGTTGCTTGAGGGTTGGTATCTTGAATTAGCAAAGAATACTTTCCAATATTAGCTCCGCCATCAATCATAACTTTGGGATTTAGCTTTGCCATTTTCTTCAAAACAGTCAATTCACCATTGCTGTAGATATCATGGTTTCTGTTTTCATATAATCGGTTTAACGATCTCCCAAATCCAGCCAAAGCCTTGAAAAGTCTATTGTGTGTATTTCTTTTGAAAATTTGTTTGAGACTCGCCATAGATTCAAAAATGTTTCTGACAAAGATCGTTTTTTTATTGGAAAAACCTTCTTGTTTTTTTTCCAATAAGCAAGTGATTTCGTGCGAGGTGGTATTAGGTAGTCATACAGCTATTAACTGCCTTATGAATTTTATTACACTTCATTCTTTTTTTCTTATAATCTAAATATAACAATTATATAAAACTTCGACACTCAAGTTTAAAAGTTAGTTTAACCTACTTGCGAGGATTAGAAGTTGAGGATTTAAAAGAAGAAGATATGCCTATGGTTTAGGGTTTTTTTACGATGCTTCATAATTAATTATTTGAATATATTTAATTTATTGTTGTAAATTTGCTCAAATTTTTAAATTTTTATGAAAAAACACATTTTAACATTAGTTGTAATATTGTTTTCCTTTAACGGATTAATAGGTCAAGAATGGCTTACAGATTTTACAATAGCAAAAGAAATAGCTTCAAATGAAAATAAATCTATAATATTGGTTTTTCAGGGATCTGATTGGTGTGCTCCATGCATTAAGTTAGATAAAGAGGTTTGGAGTACTCCAGAGTTTAAAGAATTGTCAAAAGATTATTTTGTAATGATTTTAGCAAATTTTCCCCGTAAGAGAAAAAATGCTCTGACAACAGAAAAACAAGAACATAACAATAAACTTGCTGAAAAATATAATCCAAACGGGTTTTTCCCTTATGTCGTGGTTTTGAATCCAAAAGGGGATATTTTAGGAAATTTAGGTTACGAAAAAACAACTCCAAAATTATATTTTAATAAATTGAAGGCTTTTGAAAAATAATCTTTTTCTCTCATTTTTTTTTATTACAGTTTTTACATTTAGCCAACAAGCTTATAAAAAGAATATTAATCTAATGGGAAGCAGTTTTGAAATAACTGTTGTCACTAATAGCCAGGACCAAGGCAATCATTATATTAACCTTGCAATAAATGAAATTACAAGAATTGAAAAATTGATTTCTTCTTGGGACAAAAATTCACAAACTTCTGAAATCAATAGAAACGCAGGGATAAAGCCTGTAATTGTTGATGAAGAATTATTTCAGCTTATACAAAGAACAGTTAAAATTTCAAAATTAACTAATGGAGCCTTCGATATTAGTTTTGCCTCAATGGATAAAATTTGGCATTTTGATGGAAAAATGAAAGAGATGCCCTCCGAAGTTGAAATAAAAAAATCCATTGAAAAAATTAATTATCAAAATATTATTCTAAATGAAGATAATAATTCTGTCTTTTTAAAGTTAGAGAATATGAAGATTGGGTTTGGTGGTATTGGAAAAGGATATGCAGCAGACAAAGCTAAATCATTACTTATAGAAAAAGGAGTTATGGCAGGAATTATTAATGCATCTGGAGACCTCAACACTTGGGGGTCACAACCAAATGGAAAACCCTGGATGGTTGCTATTGTAAATCCATTAAATAATAAAAAGGTATTTTCTTGGACTCCTTTAAACAATAATGCTGTAGTTACTTCAGGTAATTATGAAAAATATGTTAAATTTAACAATATTCTGTACACACATATTATTGATCCAAGGACTGGTTATCCAGCTACAGGTATTTTAAGCGTTTCCATTTTTGCAAAAACAGCAGAATTAGCGGATGCATTAGCAACTTCAATATTTGTAATGGGAAAAGAAACAGGATTGGATTTTGTAAATCAATTAAAAGGAGTAGAATGTATTATTGTTGATGAAAATAATATCGTAATAACTTCTAAAAATATAGAATTAAACTCATTAAATAATGATTAAAACAATAATTAAAAGTATTATGATATTAATAGCATTAATCAGCTCTTTTACATCTTGTGTAGCTGTAAAAGAATATGAAAAGGTAAATCTTAGTGATCCTGATATGGCATTAACTCAGAAAAAGATTTGTCGTTTTGAAACATCTTTTCATGTGTATCGAGAAGGTGCGTCTGGGGCTAATGGCGGAAAATCTGGAGGAGGATGTGGATGTAACTAAATATTTAAGAATTAAATGAAACACCTAATTATTATTTTTTTATTTTGTTTTGGAAACATTTTTGCTCAGCAAGATTCTACTTTAGTATATAAAAAAAGAGTTTTAGAAACAACAGAAATCGATTTTTTAAGTAGTTACTATATGCAAAATGGAGAAAACGCTTCAGTAACTGGCGGCATAGGAATTGAAGATTTAACAGATTTTACTTCAACTATAGTAGTTACCATCCCAATTAATGATGATGATGTACTAACAATTGACGCCGGACTTTCGGCATATACTTCTGCTTCTTCAAGTAATGGAAATCCTTTTGATATTTCCGGAGCTTCAGGCGATGATGATGATGACGACGATGATGATGATAAAGACGATGATGATGATGACGACGATGATGATGACGATGATATAGGGTATCAAAATCCTGATAACATTATTGGAAGCCCATGGGTTTCTTCTACAGGAGCGTCACGCTCCGATGAGTGGGTAAATGTAAATGCTGACTATTCCCATAGTTCTGATGACAGAAACACCATTTGGAATGCAAACATATCTTTTGCTACCGAATATGATTATAGCTCTGTTGGTTTTGGGGGCGGATTAACCAAGCTTTTTAATAAAAAAAATACTACTGTTGGACTTAGTACTAAAATATATTTAGATACTTGGAAGCCAATTTATCCTACTGAATTAAAGGCTTATATGGATGTAAATGGGAATCAAGATCAAGGATTTTTTAATGGTATAACAATTTTGGACCAAAACGGAAACGCTTCTACTAATTGGAGCCCTATAGAAGGATTTGATTTAATAAATGATAAAGGCAGAAACTCTTACTCCGTATCTTTAAGTTTTGCTCAAATTATAAATAAAAATGCTCAGTTTTCAATATTTCTAGACATAGTTAAACAGCAAGGGTGGTTAGCAAACCCTTTGCAGCGTGTTTATTTTGGAGATGTTAATAATTATTATATTGGGAATGCGTCAAGTATTCCAAATTATACATTAACAAGCAATACAGATGTGTTTCAATTAGCAGATGATATAGAACGGTTACCATCAAAAAGATTAAAGATTCCTATAGGATTTCGTCTTAATTATTATATAAATGAAATTTTTTCATTAAGAACTTATTATCGTTATTATTTTGATGACTGGGGAATTAAATCAAACACATTTAACTTAGAAATTCCAATAAAAGTTTCGGACAAATTTACAATCTATACTTCATATAGATATTATGATCAAACTAAGGCAGATTATTTTGCTCCTTATGATCAAAATTTATCTACGAGTGAATTCTATACGTCCGATTTTGACTTGTCTAAATTCAGTTCAAATCAATACGGGTTTGGTGTTAGCTATACTGACATATTTAGTAAAGCACATATCTGGAAATTTGGATTGAAAAGTATCGATTTTAGATACAATAATTACCAGCGCAATACAGGTTTAAGTGCCAATTATACTGGATTAGGATTTAAGTTTGTAATGGAATAATTATAATGTTTTAATAAAACTAATAAGATCTAAAATTCTTAGAGATAACTAACTTCTATGAATATAAAAAGAATCTTTTTACTTCTAATAGTATGTATTAGTTTTTTAGCTAATGCACAACAAGGAATAATCGAACCCGTTAAGTGGGATTCTAAAGTTGAAAAAATTTCTGATACCGAATACGATATTATTTTAATAGGAGTTATTGATGAAGAATGGCACGTTTTTTCCCAATTTACAAGTGAAGATGGTTCTTTACCTTCGGTTTTAACTTTTGAAAATACTAACGACAATTACGAGCTTGTAGGTAAATCCAAAGAAAGTGAAAGCGTAAAGGTTTATAGTGATATTTTTGAAGTAGAAGAAACCTATTTTTTAGATAAGGTTCAATTTACTCAACGCATAAAATTACTTTCTGAAGATGTAAAGCAGATTACCGTTAATCTTGACTATCAAGTATGTAAAGAAGTTTGCATTAATAAGGAGGAAAATTTTGTAATTGCCTTAGATGGTGGTGCAGTAAAACTGGAAAATGTCGAACTTGATGACCGCAGTAAAGATTTAAGTAATCAACTGGTTTTAGACCTAAAAAATAAGGATAGATTAAATGATGGTTCCGACGTTGTTAGCTCGGGAGGTAATCTTTGGAAAATATTCGTTCTTGGATTTTTAGGTGGTCTAGTTGCCTTACTGACACCTTGTGTTTTTCCTATGATTCCGCTTACAGTATCCTTCTTTACAAAACAATCTGGAACTAAATCGAAGGGAATAAGCAATGCTATTTTATATGGACTGTTTATCGCAATAATTTATGTTGGACTTAGTATTCCATTTCATTTTCTAGATTCGGTAGACCCAGAAATTTTAAATACCATATCAACCAATATTTGGTTGAATGTTATATTCTTTATCATATTCATCTTTTTTGCTTTTTCATTTTTCGGTTACTATGAATTAACCTTACCAAGTTCTTGGTCAAATAAGATGGATTCAGCCTCTAGCACAGGTGGGATAATTGGTATCTTTTTTATGGCTGTAACACTTGCGTTAGTATCCTTCTCGTGCACAGGTCCAATATTAGGGTCATTATTAGCAGGTTCGCTTACAAGTGATGGTGGTGCGTTTCAGCTTACAGCAGGAATGACAGGTTTTGGAGCTGCATTAGCGTTACCATTTGCATTATTTGCTTTATTTCCAAACCTGCTTAAATCATTACCTAAATCGGGTGGATGGTTAACAACTGTAAAAGTGCTTTTAGGTTTTGTAGAGTTAGCACTAGCCTTCAAATTTTTATCAAATGCAGATTTAGTGGCACATTGGGGAATCTTAAAGCGTGAAGTATTCATTGGTATATGGATGGTTATATTCTTATTAATGGCGTTGTATTTCTTTGGCATCATTCGTTTTCCACACGATGGAAAAAAGAAATTTAGTTTTCCTAAAGTATCTTTTGCGGTTCTCGTATCTGCGTTTGTCATCTATCTAGGAACTGGTCTTACTAAGAATTCTCATTTAAAATTATTGGCTGGTTTTCCACCACCTACATTTTATAGCCTTTATGAACAAGAGTCTGATTGTCCACTGGGATTAGACTGCTTTAAAGATTTTGATGAAGGTCTTGCTTTTGCGAAAATAAATAACAAACCAATCTTATTAGATTTCACAGGATGGGCTTGTGTAAACTGCCGGAAGATGGAAGAAAATGTTTGGAGCGACCCAAAAGTATATGAATTATTGAAAGAAAATTATGTGTTGATATCGCTTTATGTAGATGATAGAAAAGAACTGTCTGAAGAAAATCAATTCAAAATTAAGCTTAACGAAAATCACTTAAAATCTATTGAAACCATTGGCGATAAATGGTCAACATTTCAATATTTAAACTTTCAAACAGCATCTCAGCCTTACTATGTTATAATGAATGCCAATCTCGAAATACTAAATGAAGCCAAGCAATATACAGGAGTTGACGAGTATTATAATTGGTTAAAGGAAGGTGTTATTGACATAAATTAAATCCAAAAAAATAAAGTTGAGTTATAAACTCATAATCTGTTGATATATATACGATTACAGGCGTTCTTTCCCCCTGTTTTGTTTAGTCTGTTTTTACGCATCATGATAGTTTTTTCCATGCGCACTTTATTTCCGACGATCGTCAAGTATTAGGACACATCATATCAGTAACCTTTTTGTGAAATGGAATTAAGAAGTATCCCTCTAATTGAGTATTGGGGAATAGTGTATGATTTTTTAAATACCCCTCGTTAATGAAATTCTTTCTTTCTTGTTGTTCGTTTTGAAACCTTGACATATCTTCTGCATTTTGTCTTCCTTGCATTTGAGCCAATGCTGGTGAATATGAAGTTGTATTTGTTGTAGCATATCCATAACCATATCCATCAGAATATGTAGTATTACTTTGAGAATATGTTGTGCCTGTATTACTCATTCCCTGTGCAAATGCTAACCAGAATGCATTTGAATTTTGTCTTCTCTTAACTTTCTTATTATACTCATCATAAGAAATTGCATAATACTTTTCTTTCTTTTTTACATCTCCATTTACATTTACATAAATATCGCTTGGGTTAAAATTATATCTGTTATCTGAATTATTTATAATTGAAATATCAACTTTGAAATACTTTCCATAATCTTTAACATAATAGAAGTTTGCACCTACTTCAACATCATTTTGGCTTATGTAATATCTATAACTTGTAACTTCACCATCTACTATCTCAACTAATGTCTTTGTTTGCTCTCCCTCTTGCCAAGTTTTCTCAGTAATCTTTTTTCCATTATCATAATACTCATTTATACTAATGTCTTGCCCAAAAGAGGCAAGTGGAAGAAACACTAAAAGAAATAAAAACTTTTTCATTACCTACAATTTACAATAATTTTAAAGATATGCCTATGGTTTAGTTCTTGATTATTCTTCTGTATGTATTTTTCTTACCTCTACTTTTATGTTTTTATGACCATCAGTAGTATCAATAATTTAATGACAAATGTCATTTTTTATTAGTTGTATTTAAGCTTTTTTTACAAAAATTACATAAAATCATGGAAAGTAAAACCATTGCGCAAATTGTTTCTTCTGATATCAGAACGTCAAAGATTTTTAAAAAATATGATATAGATTTTTGTTGTGGTGGCGGAAAACAACTTTCAAAAGTATGCAAAGAAAAAAATATTAAAAAATCAATAATTATAGATGAAATTAAAAGTTTAGATAACAAAAAAAATAAAAATAAATTTAATAACATGGAGTTAGAAGTGCTTATTGAGCATATAAACACAACCCATCATACATATGTAAGGGAAATGATTCCAATAATTAATCAATTTGCTAAAAAAGTATCTAAAGTCCATGGAACATCTAATCCAGAAACAATACTAATTGCTGAAATTTTTAGTGAATTATCGAATGAACTACTACTCCATTTAATTAAAGAAGAGAAAATTCTATTTCCGCACATAATAAAATTATCATCAAAAAAGAAAAACAAAAGACACTTTTCAACTTCAAAATCATATGGAAAAGCTTTAAATGAAATTAGGATGATGGAATGGGAACATGACGAAGCTGGCAATTCATTAAAGCAGATAAAACAATTAACTAATAATTATACACTGCCACCTCATGCATGTAACACCTTTAAAGCACTGTATCATAATCTAAAGGAATTTCAAGATGATTTACATATTCATATTCATTTAGAAAATAACATTCTATTTCCCAAGGTTCTATAATAAACAGTTATATCTATCGCTGTTATACATAACAATAAGTTTTAAGATTAATAAAATGTGGTTAGAGCATTAAGTTAAGAAATAAAACTAAACCCTATAAAAATATTAGTAGACAATTATATATCTGAAATAATTTTAAAAGAAGAAGATATGCCTATGGTTTAGGATTGTTTTTCTGAAACTGGATTCTTAAAAATCTTACCCAAAAATTCCATTTCGTTAACTTTGGGGTTTTAGAGAAGTTGTTTTCAAGTTTATCAAATGCATCTTGAATTAGCGCATTATGTAAAGGGCGAATAACTAAAGTCCACATTAGAGTTCCTTTGCCAGTTGTATTCATATCTATAGTGTGCTTAATTTCAGTTTTTTTATTATTGAGTTCCTTTATCTCAAACATATGAATACCGTTATTAGGTTTTAAGAATCTAAACTGAATTATTTCATTTGGTTTATATTTTTCTACAAAGTAACTTATTGGCCCGTGCCCACCTTTTGCTCCAGCTTTTATTCCCCCCTTAAATTTCATTGCTGGCCATTTTTCTTTTGGCCATATTAAATCATTCTCACTTGATAGTGTGTTTAGTATTTTCTCAATCTTATTTTTGGATTGATTTATAACTCGTTTATGAATATTTAATACTTTCAAATTTATTATAATTTTAAAAGAAGTAGATATGCCTATGGTTTAGTTTTAAGTAATCTGTCGGCAACACTCATTGAAACTGTTTGATTGTTTATATTAAAACTATCAACGTGACCCATTATTTCTTCGTCTTCAGAAACAAAATGACAGTGAATAAATGAATCGTGGTGGGTAAATACAGTTTGATGTTTTCTTGAGAAAAATCCCACTATATAGCCATCAATATTTTCATAAGTAAAATTTTTTAATCCTTCGTGAGCTTCTTTAGGAGAAGATACTATACTGCCAGCAGGTAAATTAACGCTGTGGATATTTAAATTCTTCCACTTCCCTTTTAAAATAAAAACAAAAGGAATTTC
>Ga0257121_1000028_pt1 | contig 123404 bp, 119 predicted proteins | sample SI106_100metaG_FD_190180 | JGI IMG/M metagenome (GOLD analysis project Ga0257121, IMG submission 190180) | Marine microbial communities from Saanich Inlet, British Columbia, Canada - SI106_100 | ecosystem: Environmental > Aquatic > Marine > Inlet | place: Canada: British Columbia | collected...
CTTCATGGGTTTGGCTCAAATGCATCAGATATATTTAAACCAGGTTTTGAAGATACAAAGGTAGAAGTTGACACTCAATTGCAGTGGACTTCGCTATTCAATGAACCTATTATGAAGCCAATAAGTGAGATGATCTCTAAGCTACCTTGTAATTTTGAGAGAATTCGATTTACAAAATTAGTTGCAGGCAAGACTCTTAAAAAGCATACAGACAATATAGATGATGATATTAAAAATAAAAAGATTGCCAGGCTTCATATTCCTATTAGGACCACTAATGATGTTATTTTTACTTTTTATGAAAATGAAAATGATCTAAAAGGCAAGTTATTTCATCTCAAAACAGGCCACTATTACTACCTTGACGTTACGAAACATCATTCTGTAAGCAATAATAGCAATATTGATAGGTACCACCTAGTTATAGATTGCTTCGTAAATGATGAGTTAAAAACACTATTTAAGGGTATTTTTTGATATAAATACATTAATTTTCATAAAAATGAGCTATTTTTAGCTATTCTTTAACTAATAACAATGTTTTTATATACAAAAATAGTCAAATTACCATTTTTTAATCATTTTTTTAGATAATAAGCCATATTCTTAAAAAAATCGCATATTTTTGTCCCTTGACACATAACATTTAATACTCTATATTTCTTATTACTCAAGTCGGCAGGCAGTGAGAGAAAAAGGTGTGTGCCCTGTAAGAATATTTTACAAACATTTATAAATGGACTGGCTTGTGAAAGACCTTGAATTAAGCAATTATTCAGATATCCCCTCTCTTTTTGATAAAGATGGTACAGCCTACAAAATCTTTGGAGACGAACCTGCTACATTGATCTTTATACATGGTGTTGGAATGTGTGGAGAAATATGGCAGCCTCAAGTTGAACATTTTTCAAAAGATTATCGCGTAATAACTTATGACTTTTTAGGTCATGGAAAAAGCGTGCTCAAAAAGGACAAACTCACCCTAGAAGACTATGTAACTCAACTATACAATCTTGTTAATGAGATTGGAGTTACAAACTTTTCATTAATTGGACACTCAATGGGGGCAATTATTGCGGTTGCATTCGCATTAAAATATCCTAGAAAAGTTGACACACTCATTCCCATAAATATTGTCTTTAAGAGAACTAAAAAAGCCCAAGATGATGTAATTATGAGGGCTAAAGATGTCTTTAAATCTCAACAAATAACTAATATTAGTCAAACACTTGAAAGGTGGTTTAAAAACAAAACCAGCCCTGATGATTTACTGAAGATTAATAATGTTCGAAGCTGGCTTAACAATACCTCGCCAAAAGCTTACGCAGAAGCTTACTATTTATTTGCTACATCTGATCGAGTTTTTGTAAATAATCTTTCAAACTTACAACCACCTGTTTTATACTTAACCGGGAGTGAAGACCCTAATTCTACTTCGCTAATGTCTGAACAAATGGCTCAAGAAACTCCAAATAGCTGGAGTGAGTCCATTGAAAGTGAGGCGCATATGATGGCATATATATCGGCAAAAAAAGTTAACTCAATAATAGAACATTTTCTTAATAACACTACCAATACTACTAAATGAAAACAGAAGAAACACGGGATCTAAGACAAGCACTTGGCTCTTTTCCAACAGGGGTAACTGTGGTTACAGCCAAAGATAAAGATGGAAGTCCAGTAGGATTTACTGCGAACTCTTTCACTTCAGTGTCGTTAGAGCCTCAATTAATATTGATATGTATTGACAAGGAGTCTTTCAACATAGAGTCGTTTTCTAAAGGTGGAAGTTTTGCAGTTAGTGTTCTCTCTGAAAGTCAGCAACATATATCAACCACTTTTGCAAGCCCTGAAACTGATCGCTTTAAAAATATTTCTTGGAAATCAAAAACTACAGGAAGCCCTATCATATCTGACTCAGTTGCCTGGTTTGATTGTGATACGGATAATATTATAGAGGGTGGTGACCACCTTATTCTTATTGGTAAGGTAAGGGAGTTTGGATACAATCCACAAACCCCACTGGTTTATTTACGAGGAAATTATGTTAATCTCGGACTTGAACAAAAAATGCTCCTTGCAATGGAAAATAAAAACACAAAAATAATTGTTGGGGCGTTAATTGAATGGCGAAAAAAAATATTTCTTCTTACAGATCAAACAACTGGAATGCTTTATTTCCCAAATGCTTCAAGACTGGGTTCAACTTCTGACGAAGAAAGTCTTCTTGGAAGTCTCCAAAAGCAAAAAATACATATTAATGAACACTATCTATTTTCAGTATTTGAAAATAATGATGATAAAACTAGTCTTATATATTACCGCACAAAAGTCGAAGATGGCTCATCTATAACTACTGGACAATTCTATGAATTTGATTCAATACCGTTTGAACTTCTAGCTGATGATGCAAGTAGAATAATGCTTAAACGCTATATTGCAGAAAGAGATTTAAATGCTTTCGGAGTATTTGTGGGTAAGGAAAGTGAAGGCAATGTAGAGGCTATAAGTAAAACTAATCAAAATGTGTAGGAGCTATTAATATGAATTTTTCTTTATTTATACAAATGGAAAGAATAGATGAGGAGCAGTCGCAAAAGCGCTTGTATGAGGAGTATGTCGAGTTATGTCAAATAGCTGATAGGTCAGGTTTCAAAACAATATGGACTGGTGAACATCACGGCATGAACTTCACTATTGCTCCAAATCCATTTGTAAATCTAGCTGATTTAGCCAACAAAACAAAGAATGTTAGGCTTGGAACTGGAACAATTATTGCTCCTTTTTGGCACCCAATAAAACTTGCTGAAGAAGCGGCAATGACCGATATTATTTCAGGTGGTCGACTTGAAATTGGTATAGCTCGAGGAGCTTACTCTTTTGAGTATGACCGCCTTGCAGATGGTATAGATCCTTTTTCAGCTGGAAGCGCTTTGAGAGAGATTGTCCCAGCAATTAAGGGCTTGTGGAGAGGTGACTACACAGGTGAAGGAGAACACTGGTCCTTCCCAAAAACTACTAGCTCACCAAAACCCCTTCAATCCCCTCACCCGCCCATTTGGATTGCAGCAAGGGATCAACATTCTCATGACTTTGCAGTTCAGCAGGGCTGCAATGTTCAAGTAACTCCTCTATGGCTTGGTGATGATGAGGTTGTCTCATTGATGGAAAAATTCAATAACTCCTGTGAGAAATTTAAAGATATAGAGCGTCCAAAAATAATGGTATTACGCCATACATTTGTGGGTGAGAGTGAAGAAGAAGTTGTTCAAGGCTCTAAAGATATATCTAGATTCTACTGTTATTTTGGTGCATGGTTTAAAAATGAAAGACCTATTAATCAAGGGCTTATTGAGAAACTTACGGAAGAAGAAATGTCTAAGATTGAAATGTACTCACCTGAAAAAATGCGTCAAAATAGTATTATAGGAACTCCTGATAAAGTTATTGAGCGTATTAAGTTTTGCGAGAATCTTGGTTTTGACGAATATAGTTACTGGATTGATAGTAGCATGAGCTTTGAAAAGAAAAAGAAATCTTTAGAGCTTTTTATTGAAAAAGTGATGCCTGAATTTACTTAAAGAGGATGGGACATGGAGCACTTTAAACATTACATTAATGGTAAGTTTAGTTCTGGATCAGAGCGCTTTGAGACTCTTAATCCTGCAAATGGTATGCCATGGGCAACCTTTCCATCTGCGACAGAAGATGAGTCTAACTTTGCTATAGAGTCTGCACATAAAGCACTCTATGATGGTGCCTGGTCAAGCCTTACCCCCACTCAAAGAGGTAAGTTAATTCATAGGCTTGGTGATTTAATCTCTGAACATGCTAGCGAATTAGGTGATCTCGAGACTAGGGATAGTGGAAAGTTAGCGGTTGAAACTCGCGCTCAATCCAGCTATGTTTCTGACTACTACTATTACTATGCGGGCCTAGCAGACAAAATACAGGGAGAAGTTCTTCCTATTGACAAGCCTGATATGCGTGTTTTTACAACCCGTGAACCTATTGGGGTTGTTGTTGCTATTGTTCCTTGGAATGCTCAACTCTTCCTTTCAGCAACGAAAATAGCTCCTGCTTTAGCTGCTGGAAATACACTAGTAGTAAAAGCGTCGGAGCAGGCCCCAGCTGCATTATTTAAATTTGCTGAATTGGTTGAAAAAAGTGGCTTTCCTCCTGGAGTTATAAATATCATAACTGGCTTTGCAGAGCCCTGTGGGCGTGTATTAACTACGCATCCAAAAGTTGCGAGAATTGCTTTTACTGGAGGCACTGAAGTTGCGAGACATATTGTTAGGAATAGTGCTGAAAACTTTGCTCATGTAAGTCTTGAGCTTGGTGGTAAATCACCCATGCTAATATTTGAAGACTGCAATATTGATGGGGCAGTAAATGGCATTATTGCAGGAAACTTTGGAGCTTCTGGGCAAAGCTGTGTTGCTGGCTCGCGCGTTTTTATTCAAAGATCAATACACTCTAAAATAGTTGACAAGATTAAAGAGCGCGCAAAAAATATTATAGTTGGTGACCCCTTAGATAGTGATACACAGGTTGGTCCTCTTGCCACAAAACATCAGGTCGAAAGAGCGCTAAGCGTTGTTAAACAGTCTATTAAGCAAGGAGCTAGCCTTATTTTTGGAGGGAACAAGCCAAGTCATAAAAAAGAAGGATGGTACTTTGAGCCTACTCTACTTGATTGTCCTAATCAGGAATTTGATTGCGTTAAAACAGAACTATTTGCACCAGTAATAAGTGTCATTGCATTTGACACTGAGGAAGAAGCCATAAGGATGGCAAATGACTCTGCTTATGGTCTTGGTGCAGGAGTATTTACTGAAAACCTAGCAAGAGCTCATCGCGTTAGTGAAAAAATACAGTCTGGGATTGTTTGGATTAATACTTATCGAGCAATATCACCTATTGCTCCTTTTGGTGGAGTGAAGCAAAGTGGTGGTAGCAGAGAGGCTGGCATAGATGCTATTCATGAATACACTAGAACTAAAACAACCTGGATTAATACCTCTTCTGAACCAATGAGCAATCCTTTTATAATGAGATAAATAATCTTTAAAAAATTAACGGAGTAAATAATGGACAAAGAATTATTCGAACTAGGCTTATCAAAGAGAAAAGCAACCCTTGGAAGTGACTATGTAGAAAAAAACCTAGAGGCCGCTGATGATTTTAACGAAGACTTTCAAAAACAAATGACTGAATGGTGCTGGGGCTTTGGATGGGGTGATGACACCATTAATGAAAAAACTAGGTCTATGATGAATCTAACAATGATTGCTGCCCTTGGAAAAATGGATGAATGGGAAATCCACCTCAAAGGAGCTTTAACGAATGGAGTAAGTAAGGATGAGATTAAATCAATACTCCATGTTATTGCAATCTATTGCGGAGTTCCTCAAGGAGTTGAGTGTTTTAAAATTGCAAGAAAAGTTTTAGAGGATGCTGGTGAGCTTTAAATAAACTTATTAATGTACTACTTTAGAATCTTTATTTTTTTGAGCTAGCTATTGCGACTGCAAATACTATTAATAAAACCCCAATTATTGAGATAAAGTTCATAGTTTCATCAAATAAATACCAAGCTTGGATAGCAACAAGAGCTGGAACTAGATAAAAATAACTACCAACTCTTGCTAAAGCATCTTGCTTTATCATTGTCATTAATAATAGAACTGCACCGATTGATAGGCCAAAAACCTGCCAAGCTAGGGTAATCATGAATGCATTAGTCCAATGAATATCACCAGTCTCAAAACAAAGGGACATAATAATGCATAGTATAAAAGCACCAAGGTATTGAATCAAAGTTCCACTAATTAAATCCATATCACTACAAAATCGCTTTTGATAAATAGTCCCTAGAGAGATACCAACTAGCGACCCAAAGACAGCTAAAACTGCCAGAAAAGAAAAACCAGTAAAAAATCCCTCAATAGCTAAATCAAACTTTTCAAATAAAACCAAATATAGCCCTAAAAACCCTATTATTAAACCTATCCATTGTTTTCTTATAATCCTCTCATGGAGAATTATTCCTGCAATAAAGGCCATTCCTAGTGGCTGAAGTCCAATAATCATAGCCGTAAGTCCAATAGGTATTTCCCACTTAATAGCTTGAAAAACACCACCAAGATAAACTCCATGAATTAATAAACCTGTTACCATCAAGTGAATAAATGCCATGCCAGAACTTGGCCAAATGCTTTTCTTAACTTGCATAATTATAAATAGCACTATTAATGTAAGGCCATTACGGTAAGACAACAAAGTAAAAGGTTCTGCATATGGAAGGCCATATTTTGCAGCCACAAAGCCTGTACTCCATATCAAAACAAATAGCCATGGAATCAAACGGGGACTTAAAGTAAGATTTTTCATAAAAAACACCAAAAATTCATTTACTTAATAAATCACTAATTAAAATGACTTAAATAATTAATCAAGAATCGATTTTAAACAAAATAGCTCTATGGCAACCAAGAAACGTCACTCGAGCAAAACTTTGATTAGACTATAATATATACTGTAATTCTTTCAGAAACCCGTCAGATTTTGACTATTTCTTTTGAATAAAGTTACCCAATTTTAAATAATTTTATGAAGCAATTTTTTTCTATCATTCTGCTTTTGATCCTTGTCCCTCTCTCAACAAGCTGGGCTGAAATCCTTTCAGTTGATAAAGAACCTGCTCTAAGTGAAAGCAATCAATCATCAATTTTATTGCAGTCTGAAAATAATCTCGGTTTTGAAAAAAGCCCAGTAAAAGTTAATGAGGCTTTCAAGTTAAGCGCTATTTCGGTTGATGAAAATACAATTGCTGTGAGATGGATTGTTAAAGAAAACTATTATCTCTATAAAGATAAAATTTCTTTTTCAATCAAAGGGGCAACAATTGAAGATGCCCTGTTTCCAAAGGCAAAGTTAAAAGTTGATGAGTTTTTTGGTGAGGTCAATATTTACAATTCATCCGTGGAGGTTATTCTTTCACTTACCGACATTGTTAGCAACAAAGTTATATTAACAGTAGAACACCAAGGCTGCTGGGAGGGTGGAGTTTGTTACCCCCCTCAGAGCGATACCATTCAAGTTGATTTTAATGGAACTCAAGCATTTTCTTCTCAAGATAATAGTCAAATAACAAAGTCAGAAAAAAGTGCCAATGAAAAGTTCCAACAAGGTGGTTTAACTTTATTAATTGCAGCGTTTTTGGCTGGGTTGGCTCTTTCTTGGACACCTTGTGTGTACCCAATGGTCCCAATACTGTCTGGAATTATTATTGGACAAAAGAAAGCTCCAAGCACTCCAAGAGCTATCTTGATGTCGGTTGTATTCGTTTTTTCAATGTCTCTCGCTTATGCTTTGATTGGAGCGACAGCAGGCTACTTTGGAGCTGGCATAAATATTCAGGCAATAATGCAAACTCCCTGGGTCTTAATTGTTTTCAGTTTAATCTTTCTATTCTTAGCATTTTCAATGTTTGGATACTATGACATTCAACTACCCTCTAAATTGCAGGTCAAGATTACAAACCTAAGTAACAGGCAAACGAGTGGGGATTTCATTGGTGTTAGCATCATGGGGTTCCTTTCTGCCCTAATTGTTGGTCCATGTGTTACGCCATTCCTTGCAACTGCTTTAAGTTATGTTATTGCTGGAGGAAGTGCTGCTAAAGGCGCTGCTAGTCTTTTTGCAATGGGGCTGGGAATGGGCATCCCTTTAATAATAATTTGTGGCTGGGGTGTCAATGCACTGCCAAAAGCTGGACTATGGATGGAAAACGTCAAGAAAATTTTTGGTCTTTCGATGATTGCTGTTTCTCTGTATTTACTGGATCGAATTCTGAGTCCACTTTTATCTCTAATTCTATGGTCACTCCTATTCACTCTAGGGCCAATTATGCTTGGTGTTTTTAACAAAATCACTAAACCTATTAGCTTCTGGAGTTTGCTATTTAGAGTAACATGTTTGATTTTCTTAGCTTATGGCGTCTTGCTATGGCTATTGGTGGCAAAAGGTGGTGGTGATATTCAGAAACCTCTTGACTCAATCATTTATGGGGACAGCATAGATTCATCAAATAGTGTCGACTTTCAGGTAATTACAGATGAAGATGAATTTAATAAATTATTAGCTATAACTTCAAACAATAACAGCCTACTGGTTATTAAGTTTTATGCAGAATGGTGTATTTCTTGCAACAAGCTAGAGAGGGTTGTATTCTCAAACAGACAAGTCAATGAGGCTCTTGCAGATTCTCTTAAACACACATTAGACGTTACTGAGAATAATCGCTTTAACCAGTCGATGCTTGCAAGATTCTCACTTGTTGGACCGCCCGCCATATTATTTTTTAAAAATGGCATCGAGCTTAGAGACCAAAGAATTATTGGTGAATTTAGCGCTAAAGAGTTTGTAGCCCACATAAATAATCTGCAATAAATATTTATTAATTTCCTCTAAAAGCTTCGAATTGTAGCTATATTTGATTAAAAAGATGTTAAAATACTTCTTAGTTACTTACAGTTAAAATCTAGTCTTAAAGGCTTATTTATTATATTTTTAAGCCAAAACATGAACTTGCAATCATTGCCTGCCTTAATGGCCGCAATGTGAATTTGTATTTAGATTCAAAAAAACTAATTGCAAAGAATAATAAAGGGGAACGTAAATGGATATTCGAAAAGTTAAAAAGCTAATGGAGCTTCTAGAGGAATCTGGAATGTCAGAAATTGAAATTAAAGAAGGCGAAGAGTCAGTAAAAATTTCTAGATATGGAAATTCGCCTGCACCAAGCCACTCTTTTGTTCAGCAACAAGCACCTACCTCCTTGCCTCAAGTGATTGCGGCTCCAGTAATTGCGGATGAACCCTCAACTGTTGGTCAGTCTTTAACATCTCCCATGGTAGGAACTTACTATTCAGCCCCGTCTCCAACTGCAAAGCCTTTTATTACAATTGGCCAACACGTAAAACAGGGCGACACCATTGGCATTGTTGAAGCAATGAAGATAATGAACCAAATTGAAGCTGAACAGTCTGGAACAGTCCTTCAAATTCTTGTTAAAGATGGTGAAGCTGTAGAATTTGGACAACCGCTAATCATAGTCGAATGAGCTCAATAAAAAAAGTTTTAATTGCTAACCGGGGTGAAATTGCACTTCGAATTCTTAGAGCTTGTAAAGAACTTGGAATCCAAACTGTGGCAGTATATTCAACAGCAGATAAGGACTTAAAGCACGTTCGTTTAGCTGACGAAGCCGTTTGTATTGGGCCCCACTCATCTATCAAAAGCTATCTAAATATTCCCGCTATTATAAGTGCAGCCGAGGTAACGCATTCTGATGCAATACATCCAGGATATGGATTTCTTTCTGAAAGCGCCGATTTTGCTGATCAAGTTGAGCAAAGTGGCTTTATTTTTATTGGTCCACACGCAGAAAATATAAGGGTTATGGGGGACAAGGTAGCCGCCATTGAAGCAATGCAAAGCTCGGGTGTGCCTTGTGTTCCAGGATCAAATGGAGCATTAGATGACAACGAACAAAGAAGCATTAAAATTGCCAGAGAAATTGGTTTACCAATAATTATTAAAGCTTCTGGTGGTGGTGGTGGCCGAGGAATGCGAGTTGTTGACTCTGAAGATGACTTAGCTGACTCAATAAGGCTCACCCAATCTGAGGCGCTAAGCTTTTTTGGTAATGGTGAAGTTTATATGGAAAAATTCTTAACGACCCCTCGCCATGTTGAGATTCAAATTCTAGCGGACCAGCATGGAAATGCAGTTCACCTTGGTGAAAGAGACTGCTCAATGCAAAGACGTCATCAAAAAGTTGTAGAGGAGGCTCCTGCACCAGGAATCTCTCCAAAATTACGAAATAAAATTGGCAATATTTGTGCTGAAGCTTGTAAAAAAATCAACTACCGTGGAGCTGGGACCTTTGAATTTCTTTTCGATAATGATGAGTTTTACTTTATTGAAATGAACACTAGAGTTCAGGTTGAGCATCCAGTAACTGAAATGATTACTGGTGTTGATATTGTCCGTGAACAAATCTTAATTGCGGGTGGCGATAAGCTATCAATAACTCAAGATCAAGTTGAAATTAAAGGTCATGCTATTGAATGCAGGATTAATGCTGAAGATCCTGAAACTTTTATGCCTTCACCAGGAAAAATTACACAGTACCATGCTGCTGGCGGTCTTGGAGTTAGAATAGACTCTCACATTTATAACGGCTATAATGTCCCGCCATACTATGACTCTATGATTGGAAAAGTGATTACTTTTGGCGACAATCGAAATAACGCAATTATTAAGATGCAAAATGCTCTTGATGAAATGGTTATTGATGGGATAAAAACAAATATTCCACTTCAAAGAAAAATTATGACCGATAAAGTGTTTAGAAAAGGTGGTATGAATATTCACTACCTAGAAAAGATGCTAGGTGACGAAGAGTAATGAAAATTAAAGCTGGAATAATTGGTGGCTCAGGATATACCGGTATTGAACTATTGCGTATCATCCATCAACATCGACTTGCAGAAGTTACCTCGATTACATCAAGGGCTCTTCAAGGTAAAAAAATATCAGACGTTTTCCCCAACATGCATGGTCTCTCGGAGTTGGTATATTCACTTCCCGATGATAAAGCCTTATTTGAATGTGATATTGTTTTCTTTGCAACGCCTCATGGAGTTGCCATGGAAAATGCTGAATCTTTTCTTGAAAAAGGTGTCAAAGTTGTTGATTTGGGTGCTGACTTTAGGATTAATGATGCTGACCTATGGTCAGATTGGTACAAAATGGAACACTCACAGCCTTCACTTCTTGAGGAGGCAGTATATGGTCAGCCTGAAATTAGAAGGGCTGCTATAAAAAATGCGCGTCTAGTTGCAAATCCTGGATGTTACCCAACTGCCGTTCTTCTGGCCTTAAAGCCTCTTCTTGAGAATGGCCTAATTGATGCCTCAAACATAATTGCAGACTGCAAATCTGGAGCTAGCGGTGCGGGAAGAATTGCCAACCAAGCAACCCTTCTTTGTGAGATAACTGAAAGCTTTAAACCATATGCAGTAGGTGGTCACAGACACTTTCCTGAAATAAAGCAAGAACTAGAACTTATTGCTGGAAAGCCAGTTGGGCTGACTTTTGTCCCCCACCTGCTTCCTATGATTCGAGGCATAGAGGCTACTATTTATGTGGATCTTGTTGACCCAGCTGTCAATGTTAGGCCTTATTTCGAAAATGCCTACAAAAATGAAGAATTTGTTAAAATACTCCCTGAAGGTACTTATCCTGAAACGCGTTCAGTTAAATCATCGAACTATTGCCAGATTTCAATTCAGTATATTGAACACAGCAATAAACTAGTAATTATGTCGGTTATTGACAACTTAGTTAAGGGCGCTGCGGGACAAGCAATCCAAAATATGAACTTAATGTTTGGACTTGCAGAGCAGGAAGGCCTTTCACAAATTGGTTTACTGCCTTAAAAGCAGTCTATATATAATAATTTGGAGATAACCTATGGTTACCGCTGAAATTCAAGATGAGGCTGATATAGTCTTTAGTGATAGCGCTGCAAGCAGAGTGGCGCAACTCATCAAGGAAGAAAAAAACCCAGCCTTAAGGCTTCGAGTTTATATTACTGGTGGCGGATGTTCAGGCTTCTCCTATGGCTTTGCTTTTGATGAAAATCTTAAAGAGGGTGATAGTGGGGTTAATAAACAGGGTGTTGAGTTAGTTATCGACCCAATGAGTTATCAGTATCTAATGGGTTCAACAGTTGACTATCTTGAAGATCTCCAAGGAGCAAGATTTATTGTAACTAACCCTAATGCCAAAACCACTTGTGGTTGCGGCTCTTCTTTTTCAATTTAATAATAATATTATGACCGAATATATTCCAGGGCTAGCAGGCGTACCAGCAACTAAATCATCAATTTCTTCAATTGATGGAGAAAAAGGAATACTTGCTTATAGGGGCTACTCCATTCAAGATCTCGTCGAGCACTCCTCGTTTGAAGAAACCGCTTTATTGTTGATGAATGGTGAGCTGCCATCATCTAAAGAGCTGTCAAACTTTAAAAATATTTTACAAAAAAGAAATGAAGTAAAACGAAAAATCCGTCATTTACTTTGGTCACTTCCATCAACTGGACACTCTATGGATGTGCTTCAAACTGCAATGGCCGCAATGGCTACTTTCTACCCAGATGCTGGCGCATCTGAACCAGACTCAGCCTATACTCAAAATGCGCTTATTAAAATAATCTCAAATATGAGCACTCTGGTCGCAATGTGGACTCGCATTAGTAGAGGGTATGATCCGATTCCTCCAAGCAACAAAATGTCTTATGCTGAAAATTTTATGTACATGTGTTTTGGCGAGGAGTCTGAACCAGAAATTGTTAATCTTTTAGATGCCTCCTTAATCTTGCATGCCGAGCATACAATCAATGCCTCCACTTTTTCTACCATGGTAACAGCGTCTACTCTTGCCAATCCTTTTTCTTCAATAGCATCTGGAGTTGGAACTCTCGCAGGACCCTTGCACGGTAATGCAAATGAAAATGTGCTTCTTATGCTTGATGAAATTGGTTCTGCAAAAAATGCCCGCCCTTGGATTGAAAATAGACTCAAAAACAAACAAGTTATCTGGGGAATGGGTCATCGTGAATATAAAACTAAAGACCCTAGAGCCACAATTCTTGAGAAAATGATTAAAACTTATATTAAGAAAAATGGCCTAAACCTATCTAACAGATTCGAAACAGCTCTTGAAGTTGAAAGCATCTGTGATGAGTTATTGTCTCAAAAAGGCGTCTATCCCAATGTTGACTTTTATTCTGGCATCCTTTACTCAGAAATATTTAACTTTACAAAAGAACACTTTACGCCTATTTTTGCCATGGCTCGTTCAGCTGGATGGGTAGCTCATTGGCATGAGCAGGTTAGTCACAATAGAATCTTTAGGCCGACACAAATATATACTGGTGCTGACTTTAGGGACTACCCGTCTAGTTAATAATGGACAAGACTACGCACTTTGGCTTTAAACAGGTCGACGTTGAAAAAAAACAAGGCCTAGTTAAGGGTGTATTTGACTCTGTTGCAGGCAAATATGACCTCATGAATGATGTCATGTCAATGGGAACCCACCGACTCTGGAAAAACTACACAATCTCTAGTAGCAATGTATCAGAAGGAGATCATGTTCTTGATATTGCTGGAGGAACTGGTGATCTGGCTATAAAGTTTAGAAAAAAAGTTGGTGAATCTGGAAAGGTTATCTTATCTGACATCAATGGCTCAATGCTTAATGAGGGTAGAAAAAATCTTTTGAATCATGGCATTATTGATGTGGACTTCGTTCAGGCCAATGCTGAATCTCTTCCATTTGAAGACAACACATTTGATTGCGTAAGTATTGCATTTGGCTTAAGGAATGTAACAAATAAAGATGTTGCCCTTCAGCAAATGTACCGTGTTTTAAAAAAAGGTGGCACATTACTGATTTTGGAGTTTTCTAAAGTTGAAAATGAGATGCTTAAAAAAATATACGATTTATACTCTTTCAACGTTATACCAAAATTTGGTGAATTCTTTGCAAATGATGAGGATAGTTATCAATACCTTGCGGAATCAATTCGCAAACATCCTGATCAAGAAACACTAAAGTCTATGGCGCTTGATGCTGGGTTTGGTTTTTGTGAGTATCACAATCTTACTGGTGGCATAGTCGCACTTCATAAAGCAATCAAAACTTAATTACTATGTTTCGCCTCGCTATTGAAAAAGCTCTTAACCACATGATAAATGTTAATGGCATTAACATAACTCGACTAGATAGCAGTCTAGTTAGTGTGTATGTTGATGATATCGATTTAAGACTTTTTTTTCTGTGTCTAAATTCTCGCATTTTCGTCATAGAAAATAGTGAGCAAAAAAATACTAATGTTGATATCACGCTCAATAAAAAAGCTTTTTTAGCTTTATTTAAAGGCGTATCTTTTGAGGATTTAATTGAAAGCGAAGATATTGAAATTAATGGAAGCATCAAAACAGCACAGCAGTTGGCTGACTTATTTGCATTATCATCTATTGACATAGAAGAGCTTATTTCTCAATATACTGGGGACATTATTGCGCATCAGCTTGGACAAACAATAGACAGAATTAAAGGATCACCATCTCAGGAAAAGGATTCATTTGTTGAAAACTTAAAAAATGAATTTACCACTCTTTTGATTGCCCCTAGTCGGTCTAAACTGTTTAAAAAAGGACGTTCTAGATGAGAAGCTTTTTTCGCTTCCTTAGTATATCAAGGACTCTAATTCGGTATCGATTAGATCATCTTATATTATCTACTTCGCTCTTAAAAAGCCTCAAGCCACTAATTTATTTGACGCCATGGCATTACTTTCCGAGCAAAAAATTTACTAGGGGTGAAAGAATTCGCCTTGCACTCGAAGAACTAGGCCCAATATTTATAAAATTTGGCCAAACGCTCTCAACTCGAAGGGACCTTCTTCCAGAAGATATAGGCAATGAATTAGCAAAACTTCAAGATAAATGCCCCCCTTTTCCTGCTAAAGACTCTAAGTCGATTATTGAAAAAGCGCTGGATGAAAGCGTCTCAACCCTATTTGCATCTTTTGATGATGAACCCTTAGCCTCGGCATCCATAGCACAGGTTCACAGTGCGATTACTCATAATGATGAGGAAATTATTATTAAGGTTGTTCGCCCTGGAATAGAAAAACAAATTAAAAGAGATATTCGCCTACTTTATGCATTTGCAGGCTTAGCTGAAAAGCATCCTGATGCTAAAAGACTGAGGCCACGAGAAGCGGTGGCTGAATTTGAAACTATCATTTACAACGAACTTAACATGATGGTTGAAGCCGCCAATGCATCTTTACTTAGGAAGAACTTTAGTGACTCTAGCCTTCTTTATGTTCCAAAAGTTCATTGGGATTATTGCCGCTCTAACATACTAGTAACTGAGCGCATTTATGGAACTCCAGTAACCAATATTCAGGCCTTAAAGAGTACTGATACAAACCTTCAAACTCTTGCTGAAAATGGTGTGGTGATTTTCTTCACCCAGGTGTTTGATCATAATTTTTTCCATGCTGATATGCATCCAGGAAACATTTTTGTTGGTGAAAATGATCAATATATTGGTGTTGATTTTGGAATTATGGGTACCTTAACAGAGGCCGACCAATACTATCTTGCTCAAAACTTTTTAGCGTTTTTCAATCAGGACTACAAAAAAGTCGCTCAAGTCCATCTTGAGTCAGGGTGGATACCAGAAGGAACAAACGTCTTAGAATTTGAAAACGCCATTCGAAGTGTTTGTGAACCGATATTCGAAAAACCTTTAAGTGAAATTTCTTTTGGCCAAGTTTTATTAAGCTTACTAAAAGAGGCCAAACGTTTTGATATGGAAGTTCAGCCTCAACTTCTGTTACTCTATAAAACGTTACTAAACATTGAAGGGTTAGGTCGAACCCTATACCCTGAGCTGGACCTTTGGGCAACTGCAAAACCTTACCTTGAAAAGCTTGCCAAAGACAAATACAGCTTAAAAAACACTGTTAAAAAAATCTCTGATCAACTCCCTGAGCTTATTTTAGAATTACCCGAGATCCCTATGTTGGTTATTAATGCTTTAAAACAAATTGAAAAAGGCTCGCTTAAAAAAGAAAATTCAAAAAAACAAACAGAAGCGATTCTCTCTCAACTTCGAGAAAATTCTCTAAAGGAGCGTGCGACTATTATTGCACTATCGCTTCTTGCACTCACAGGGTTTCTTGCAACTCAATCGATCTGGACTTATGCAGCAGTAAGTGCATTTGCCAGCCTTATATTCTGGTTTAAATCTCGCTAAGGAAACTCAACAAAGCCTGTAAATTGGAAGTTTTATGGGTTTAGTCATCTAGTAAAAAAGTTGGCATCTTATAGTACATATCAACTGAGTTATCTATTATTTTTACTTTTTTTTCAGGGCCTTGCTCCCAACATTTAACTGATGTAATCATTGCGTTTTGAGATAAAACCAAAACCTTGCTAAGGGGAGGAGTGGCTATACCCTCTGAAACCTTTATAGGCTTATCATTTATATCATAAATGGCACACTTAATACTTGTAATTTCATTAATACTGATGAAAATTGAAGTGCTATCGGTTAATTCTTTTTTCTCAAAATAAAAGCTTTCAACTTTAATTCCATTAGGCTCTCCATCAATTGTAGCCATCTTATTAATTTCATCAGCAGAAATTGAATGGGGCATTAAAAAAAGTACGATTAGGAATAATTTTGTCATAACAAATGAGCCTAACTCTTAGGCAAAAAGTTAAGCATTGATTAGGAGCTCTCTATGCTCAGACTATATAAGCGAATCAACCGTTAATATTGTCTGATATTTCTCCATTATTCAAAATGTACTCTGCCGCTCTTACGCCATCTTCGTAGAAAATAGATTTACCATTAAGAATACCATTTTTATACTCTTGCTCTGACTCTAAAAGACCGTCTTCATTCCAAGCAGTTAGAACTCCTTCAAGTTTATTATCTTCATAAAAACCTGCTGAAGCTTTTTTCCCATTCTCATACCAATAAGTCAGCGTACCTTCAAGCTCATTATTTTCATAGAATCCCTCTGAAGCTTTTTTCCCACTTTCATACCAATAGGTTTCCCTGCCATATTTAATGCCATCTTTATAAGTTGTCTCTAGCCTCATACCATTATCTAAATGCTCAGTATGTAGTCCGTGTGTATTTTTATTCATAGTAAGATTATATTGGATTTTGCCTTAAAGTCCAAATTTCATTTGAGGCATGAGTGCGACCCAATGATGACTATAGCAAAAGAAATTCGGGTAAAATAATGCTCCAGCCTGTTTGGTCGCAAGACGGGCAATATTGGTTACACCACTCAATGTGGTGTTTTTTTATTTATTGGAGAACTCAAAATGAGTATTACTGTAAACGCATTAGAGCGTAAAGATCAGGGGAAAGGTGCGAGCCGCCGCTTGAGAAAAGAAGAAAGAGTGCCAGGTATCGTCTATGGTGGAACTAAAGCGCCACAGATGGTAACACTAAACATTCATGAAATCACACACTTACTAGAAGATGAAAATACATTCACTTCTGTATTAGACTTGATGGTAGAGAAATCAAAAGAATCTGTCGTTTTAAAAGACATTCAGCGCCACCCTGCAAAAAATACTGTTCAACATATGGATTTTTTGCGAGTAGACGCAAAGCATGCTCTTATTACAACTACTCCGTTACACTTTATTGGAATGGATGAAAATCAGTCATTACGCCTTGGAAATATGCTGAATCAGTTTGTTGTTTCGGTTGAAATTTCATGTCTACCTCAAGATCTTCCGCACGGTATTAATGTAGACGTTACCAACCTTGAGGTCGGTGATCATCTAACACTAACTGATCTTGTCTTACCTAAAGGCGTTGTAATTACTTCACTTCAACATGAAGATGTTGAGGCACATGATCAAACTGTATGTTCTGTCTCAGAGCCTAAAGTTATCGTAGAGGAAGAGGAAGAGAGCTTGGAATCTGGTGATTCTGAAGCAGAAGGCGAAGAGGGGCAATCTGATGAAGGCTCTGAAGACTCAAAAGATGGTGACACTAAAGAATAAAACGTTGCCAGCCTTATTGACTCAATAAGCACTTAAATGAAGCGTTGTAATGATTAAATTAATTGTTGGACTGGGAAACCCAGGAAAAGAATATCAAGAAAATCGTCACAACGCTGGCTTTTGGTTTGTTGAGTCATTAGCTAGCGTATTAGGCTCCAAATTTAATGGTCAATCTAAGTTTCTAGGAGAAACTTCAACAGTTAACTTTGGCTCTAAAAAAGTTTACCTTCTCAAGCCTCAGACCTTTATGAATAATTCTGGTGGCTCTATTAAAAGCTTTTTGAGTTATTACAACATCAAACCTGAAGAGACTCTTGTGATTCATGATGAGCTTGATTTGCCTGTTGGCTCGGTCAAGGTAAAACTAGGTGGAGGGCACGGCGGGCATAATGGCCTAAGAGACACAATTAAAGCGCTTGGTACAAATAACTTTTATCGCCTGAGAATGGGAATAGGTCATCCAGGAACAAAAAATGATGTTGTGGGTTTTGTTTTAAGCCCTCCAGGTAGTTCTGAATTAAAACTAATTGAACAAGGGATGACTAATGCATCAGGCATTATTGAAATGCTAGTCAATGGTGACTTTGAAGGGGCTATGAACCTCCTTCATTCCTTATAATGGAGCTAGAAGATGGGATTTAAATGTGGCATTGTTGGACTTCCAAATGTAGGCAAGTCAACACTATTCAATGCGCTAACGATGGCGGGCATTGATTCAGAAAATTACCCTTTTTGTACGATTGAGCCAAATATTGGCATTGTGCCTATTAATGACCCTCGATTACAGGACTTAGCAAGCATCGTTACTCCAGAAAAAATCTTACCAACCACAATGGAATTTGTAGATATTGCTGGGTTGGTTGAAGGGGCCTCAAAAGGTGAGGGACTGGGTAATCAATTTCTTTCAAATATTCGTGAAACAGATGCAATTCTTCACGTTGTTCGATGCTTTGAAAATGATGACATCATTCATGTTTCAAACAAAGTTGATCCGCTTGATGACATAGATACAATAAATACGGAGCTCGCCTTATCTGATCTTTCTAGCGCCGAAAAAGCTTACCAAAAAGCAATAAAAAACTCCAAATCAGGGCAAAAAGAAGGCTTGCCTTTAAAAAACTTACTTGAAAAAATCCTACCAACCCTTGAAGAGGGCCATGCAGTTAGATCTCTTGTTTTTACTGAAGAAGAGAAAAAGCTAGTTAAAGGCCTGCAATTGCTTACTTCAAAGCCAGTTCTTTATGTTGCCAATGTAAGCGAGAATGGCTTTACAGATAATCCTCACTTATCTGCATTAATAAACTATGCAGATAATGAAAATAGTCAAGTTGTTGCTGTATGTGCTGATATTGAGTCTGAAATTGCTGAGCTTGATAACGAAGATAAGCAAGGTTTTTTAGATGAGATGGGGCAATCTGAATCTGGTCTTGATCGCTTAATTAAAGCCGGATATAGTTTACTAGGTCTTCAAACATATTTTACTGCAGGTGTTAAAGAGGTTAGAGCCTGGACAATAAACATTGGAGATTCGGCTCCAATGGCCGCGGGTAAAATACATGGTGACTTTGAAAAAGGTTTTATTAGAGCTGAAACAATTTCATATGAAGACTTTATTCAATATAAAGGCGAAAAGGGGTCAAAAGACGCAGGCAAGTTGCGCTCTGAAGGAAAGGAGTATATTGTTAAAGATGGGGATGTAGTTCACTTTTTATTTAATGTATAACTGTTAATTTTTCAATGCAAAATACAAAACTACTTTTAATTTTAGATGGCTGGGGCTATTCTCAAAACTCTGAGAATAACGCAATAGCAATGGCTAATACCCCTAACTGGAATCATCTTATTGATACCTATCCTAATACGTTAATAGGAACCTCTGGAGAAAGTGTTGGACTGCCGAAAGGCCAAATGGGCAATTCAGAAGTAGGCCACTTAACAATTGGTGCGGGAAGAATTGTTGAGCAAGATTTCACCAGAATAGGTAATGACATTAAAAGTGGTACCTTCTTCAGCAATAAAAATTTGTGCAAAGCACTTGACTCTGCTAAGGCTAATAATAAAGCGGTGCATATTCTTGGACTCTTATCTGATGGAGGAGTTCACTCGCACCAAGAACACATTTATGCGGCTCTTGAGCTGGCAAAACAAAAAGGCTGCAAAGAGGTTTATTTTCATGTCTTTACAGATGGGCGTGATACGCCGCCAAACAGTGCCTCAAAATTTATTGAACTGCTGGAGTTAAAAATCTCTGAGCTAAATTTAGGTAAAATTGTCTCAGTAGTAGGAAGGTTCTATGCAATGGATCGAGACAATCGCTGGGAGAGGGTTTCAAAAGCTTATGAATTAATATCTTCTGGAAAAGGTGATCGTAAAGCAGATTCTGCAAAAAATGCAATCCAAATGGCGTATGAAGAAGGCGAAAATGATGAGTTTATTGCCCCTACAATTATTGGCGAGCCTGTAAGTATTAATAATGGCGATACAGTAATCTTTATGAATTATCGTGCAGATCGTGCAAGAGAAATAACTCAAGCTCTAACTTCAGAAATATTTGATGGATTTGATAGGCATGCATTCAAAAAATGCAATTTTATTTGCCTTACAGAGTTCAAGAAAGACTTTAATCTTGAGTGCGCTTATCCTCCAATATCTGTCTTTAACACTCTGGGTTACTATATTTCAAGCCTTGGTTTTAGTCAGCTTAGAATTGCTGAAACTGAAAAATATGCACACGTTACCTTTTTCTTTAATGGGGGCGTTGAGACAATACTTGCTGGAGAAAAAAGAAAGCTTATTCAATCTCCTAATGTAAAAACTTATGATTTAAAGCCGGAAATGAGTGCATACGAGTTAACTGAAAATCTTATTTCAGCACTTAAATCTAGAATACATAAACTGGTTGTTTGTAATTTTGCCAACACAGATATGGTTGGGCACACTGGAAACCTTGAGGCAGCGATTAAAGCTGTTGAAGCAGTCGATAGCTGTTTAGGAAAAATTCATCAGGCATGTCTAGAGTCTGAAACGGAAGCCCTAATTACTGCGGACCATGGAAATGCAGAACAAATGTTAGACCCTGAAACGCAAAAAAATCATACTGCACATACAACTAATCCAGTCCCTTTAATATATGTTGGGAAAAGGAAAAGCTTACTTTTAGGTCCACATGTTGGTACACTTGCAGACCTAGCGCCTTCGCTTTTGGAACTTATGGAAATTGAACAGCCAAAAGAAATGACAGGCCAAAGCCTTTTTATAGAATAAACGGAGACTAAAATGAAGCAACCAAACTTTATCGCCCCCTCAATACTTTCAGCAGATTTTGCTAAGCTTGGGGAAGAGGTTGACAATGTTATAGTTGCTGGTGCAGACATTGTTCATTTTGATGTCATGGATAATCACTATGTACCAAACCTTACAATTGGGCCTTTAGTTTGTGAAGCGCTGAGAAATCATGGTGTTACTGCACCAATCGATGTCCACTTAATGATCAAGCCAGTCGACAGAATTATTCCTGACTTTGCAAAAGCGGGGGCTTCTTTCATCACATTTCACCCCGAAGCCTCTGAACATATAGACCGCACAATAGGGCTTATAAAAGAAAATGGCTGCAAAGCAGGTTTAGTTTTTAACCCAGCAACTTCACTTCACCATTTAGAGTATGTAATTGACCAACTTGATATGATACTCCTGATGTCAGTTAATCCAGGGTTTGGAGGCCAGTCTTTCATAGCCTCATCTTTAGAAAAATTGAGAATTGTAAGAAAATTAATTGATAAAAAAGGCCTTAGCACAAGACTTGAGGTTGATGGTGGCGTTAAAGTAGACAACATTCGAGAAATCGCAGCAGCTGGTGCTGATACATTTGTCGCCGGGTCAGCAATTTTTAATACTGAAAATTACAAATTAACGATTGACAAAATGCGCAAAGAGCTTGCTCTAGCTAAATAACCTTTAAACTAAATTTAAACCCCCTCAGTAGCCAGTTGTGAGAAAATATTCTCTTTGTTTTTTAAACTGAGCATTTATGGGAAAGTCATCCTTTTTTGGTCCTGAAACAATATCTCTGCATTCTGGTTATCAGCCAGAACCGTCTTTTGGAAGCAGAGCAGTTCCTATATACCAAACCACCTCTTATGTTTTCGAAACAGTTGACGATGCTGCAGCTCTTTTTAATATTGAAAAAGGTGGTCATATATATAGCCGCATAACCAATCCAACGGTTGCGGTTTTAGAGCAGAGAATCGCTGCACTAGAAGGTGGTGTTGGAGCTATTTGTACTGCTTCGGGCATGAGCGCACTTTTTGTTACTTTTATTAGCCTGTGTTCTGCAGGAGATCATATTGTAAGTGCGTCACAAATTTATGGCTCAACAGGAACACTTCTAAAACACACTCTTAAAAGGTTTAACATAGAGTGTACCTTTATTTCTATAAATGATGAAAAAGCGCTAAAAGACGCAATACAAGAAAACACTAAGCTTGTGTTTTGTGAGTCAATAGGAAATCCAGGGCTCGAAGTTTCTGACCTTCCTAAAATTGCTGAAATCGCCCACCAAAATAACTTGCCGCTTGTTGTGGATGCTACTTTTTCTACGCCTGTATTATGCAAACCTTTTGAGCATGGCGTTGATGTTGTTGTTCACTCAGTCACAAAATGGATTGGTGGACATGGCGTTGCTGTTGGAGGGGTAATTGTTGATGGCGGTTCTTTTGACTGGGGCTCTAGCAACAAACACCCAACCCTAACAACGCCTTATGAGCCATTTCATGGTATAAATTTTTGGGAAGAATTTGGTCCATCTGCCCTATCAATGAAAATTAGAGCAGAATCAATGCGTGATTTTGGTCCAGCAATGAGCCCTCATAGTGCATTTTTGATTCTTCAAGGAATAGAAACTCTCACTCTTAGAATGAATCAACATGTAAAAAATGCAATTAAACTTGCAAAGTGGCTCCTAGAACAATCCGCTGTTATGTGGGTTAACCATCCAGATTTACCCGAAAACCCAACTTATGAAATTGCTCAAAAGCTATTTCCAAATGGTGCTGGCTCTATGCTTTGCTTTGGAGTCAAAGGGGGCAGAGAAGGTGGCGCAGCATTTATCAATGCACTAAATTTATCATCTAATTTAGCAAATGTTGGTGATTCAAGGACCTTAGTTCTTCATCCAGCTAGTACAACTCACTCGCGCCTTGATGAAGAAGCAATGAAAGCAGCTGGAAGTAGTGTTGACTTAATACGTGTATCTGTTGGAATAGAGTCTGTATCAGATATTATTAGTGACTTCAAATCCGGGCTTAAAGCAGTAGAAAAGGCAATTTCATAATGAATGTTGTTGTTGATGGAGAAAATATTTTTGTAGCCACTGGTGGCTGTGCATTTGATCCTAAGAAGCCTACTGTAGTGTTTATTCATGGAAGTGGTCTAGACCATAGGTCTTGGGCCCTTCAGGCTAGATGGTTTGCTTTTCATGGTTTTTCAGTATTCGCACCTGACCTACCAGGTCATAGCCTTTCCGAAGGCAAGCCTTTAAAAACAATTGAAGAGATGGGCAAATGGCTTGGGAAAACTCTTAAACTAGCGGGCTGTGAATCAATACATCTTGTTGGCCATTCTCAAGGATTTCTTGTTGCTTTAGAGACAGTCAGCTCTTTAGGAGCAAAACTAAAAACACTAACTGCTGTTGCAACAGCTGCCTCAATACCTGTTAACGAAGCCCTGGTTGACGCAGCCAAAAAGACACCTATTGATGCAGCTGATATGTTGCTCAAGTGGGGGTTTGGCTCTCAATCACAATCAGGTAGTAGTGCTGTTCCAGGAATGCAGCCTATTGGAATTGGTCGACAAATAATGGCTAATAATCCGCTAGCAGAAGATCTTACTGCTTGCACTGAATATAAAAATGGCATAAATTGTGCTAAAAATATCAACATTCCCTCTAATGTTATTCTCGCAACAGAAGACAAAAATACACCTCTTCGATTCGGCATAGAATTAGCTGAGCTGCTGAATGCTGAGACTACGACTATTTCTAATGCAGGTCATATGCTTCCAATAGAGTCTCCAAAAGATACTCTTGACGCCATTAAATCATTCATCTTAAAAAACTCTTCATGAAAAATCAAATTAAAAAAGTTGGCGTTATTGGCGCCGGAACAATGGGGGCTGGAATTGCTGGTCAAGTAGCAAACGCTGGGGTAGAAGTTTGGCTTCTTGACCTTCCTAGTGAGGGTGAGAACGTAAACAGCTTAGCGGCTAAAGGCCTTGAAAGGCTTAAAGATCCAGATATGCCTGGCCTTATGAGTAAAGAAGCGGAAAGCCTTATAAGAATTGGAAACACTCGCGATCACTTCCATGAGCTTGCGGATTGCGACTGGATTGCTGAAGCGGTTGTAGAGAGGCTTGATGTTAAGCAAGCCCTTTATCAAAAATTAAATGAAAGCTGTAAAGAGTCAACCATTATTACCTCTAATACATCAACGATTCCTATTAGTCTTCTGACAAAAGGAATGCCAAAAAAGTTTTGTGAGCGCTTTGCAATAACTCATTTTTTCAACCCAGTTAGATTCATGAGATTACTTGAATTGGTGCGTGGTGAATTTACTAGAGATGAAGTAATTGATACTCTTGATTTATTTAGTGAAAAAATACTTGGAAAAGGTGTTGTCTCCTGCCTAGATACGCCTGGCTTTCTTGCTAATAGAGTTGGTGTTTTTGCTATCCAGTGTGCCCTTCATAAAGCCTTTGAATATAAACTATCGCCAACAGAAGCGGATGCTTTTTTTGGCAGACCTCTAGGTCTTCCAAAGACAGGAGTTTTTGGGCTATATGATTTAATAGGCATTGACCTTATGGCTGATGTTGTCAAAAGCCTCGTAAGTATACTGCCAGAAAATGATGCTTTTCATAATTACTCGTCTCAAATTAAGTTTATGACCAAAATGATTGCAAATGGCCAAACTGGAAATAAAAATGAAAAAGGTTTTTATAAACAAATTGGTGATGAAAGACAAGTAATTGATTTGTCGAATGGGAGTTATGGTCCTCATGAGCGCTTAAAAACCCCTCTTCTTGAAGAGGCAGAAAAAATTGGGATCTCTTTTATTATTAAAAACACAAGCCCGTATGGTCTTTATGTATGGGATGTTATTTCAGAAACGCTCTGCTATGCTGCTTCTCTGGTCCCAGAGGTCACTGATGATTTAACGCAGATAGATGATGCTATGAAGCTTGGCTATAACTGGGTTCAGGGGCCATTTGAGCTGTTAGATGAAATTGGAATTGAGTACTTTGTTGACAGACTACAAGCTGATGGTAGAGACGTTCCAGAGTTTCTTCTTAAGGGTATTAACAATAAATTTTATATCAATTCAAAATCTGGATTAAGCTCCCTTTCGCCTAGTGGCAATCTAAAACCAATTATCAGGCCAGATGGTGTGCTTAGATTTTCTGAAGTACGACAAACCCTCAAAGCAATCAATTCAAATGAGTCTGCTAGCTGGTTTGAATACGAAGGTGCGGCAATTGTTGAGTTTCACTCAAAAGCTAATGCTCTTGATAGTGGGTCTTTAGATATGATTTCTGATGCAATATCTGAGTCTGAAAAAAAGGGCTTACGAGGCGTGGTAATTCACAATGACTTCCAGCATTTCTCATGTGGGGTTAGTCTTTGGAGTGTTAGAAATTGCTTTGAAAAAAATGACTTTGATGCTCTTGATGCATTTCTTATTTACTTTCAAAACACAATGCTACAAATGAGAAATTCAAAACTACCTGTAATTGCTGCCCCTGTTGGCATGTCAATTGGTGGTGGCTTTGAAGTTGTCCTTCATGCTGATCATGTTGTTGGTCATGCTAACTCTGTCATGGGCCTTGTTGAGTCATTTATGGGGGTTGTTCCAGCTGGTGGTGGATGTAAAGAAACACTATATAGGTGGTCTGAAAGTCTAGGAGACGGTCGGAAAGGTGCCTGGAAATCATTTATGAATATTGGACTTGGTAGAAAAGCCAACTCTCCACAAGAGGCTGATGCTCTATCAATGAGAAGAGCTAATGATGTCTTTCATATGAATAGAGACCGCATACTGACTGGTGCGCTTTCATCGATTGAGACAACCTCAAAAGCAAAAACTCGAAATCCCCTCGCACTTTCTGGCGTAGACCACTTTGAAGAAATGCTGGAATGGCTTACAACAAATCATAAAAATGGCATGCTTACGCCACATGATGTGACTGTTGGAACTGAGATTGGAAGAATTATGACTGGTGGAAATTGTGCTTCTGGTACTATTTTTACTGAACAAGATATTTTAGATGCTGAGCGCTCTTCATTCCTCACTCTTGCTCAAACGCAAGAAACGCAAGCAAGAATTGTATCTATGTTAGATAATGGAATTACGCTTAGAAATTAACCGTTAATGCTATGAAAAAAAATCCTGCAAATTTTATACCTCTTTCACCGCTTTCGTTCTTACATAGAACAGCGGATGTTTATGGTCAGCATACTTCTGTAATTTATGAAAATAGAACTTACACTTGGAGTGAGTCAAGAGAAAGATGCGTTCGAATTGCCTCAAGTCTAAAAAGTTATGGCATAAAGCCAGGTGATACTGTCTCAGTATTGGCATTTAACACCCCAGAAATGTTTGAATCACATTTTTCAATTCCAATGGCTGGCGCAGTCCTAAACACTATAAATATTAGACTTGATGCCGCAACAATTGCATACATTTTTGACGACAGTAATGCAAAGATGCTCTTTGTTGACAGAGAGCTTTTTGCAGTTGCATCTGAGGCCCTCTCTATGACTTCAGTTAGTCCAAAAATAGTAGTAATAAACGATTCTTTTGCTGAATCACAGCCTGATATTTCTTCAGATATAACTGATTATGAATCTCTAGTTGTAAATGGAGATCCTCTATATAACTGGCAAATGCCTGATGATGAGTGGAGCCCACTTTCACTCAGCTACACCTCTGGAACAACTGGAAAACCTAAAGGCGTCGTCTATCATCATCGTGGCTCTTATTTAATGAGTATGGGTACTGTAATTGGCTGGAGCCTTCCCAACCACCCGGTTTATCTGTACTCAGTTCCATTATTTCACTGCAATGGCTGGGGCCATGCTTGGACAATGGCTGCGATCGCTGGAACTATAGTTTGCCTTAGGGCTTTTGCCCCTGAAAAAGTATTTAACCTCCTTGAACAGCATAATGTAACTCACTTTGGTGGAGCTCCTATAATGCTCAATATGCTTGCCAACGCGCCTAAAGAAACGCAAAAATATTTTGAGAGAGAAATTAAAGTAATGACTGCTGGCGCACCTCCTCCTGCAAAGGTTTTAGAGAGCATGATGAAACTAGGATTTAATGTTATGCATGTATATGGATTGACTGAAACGTATGGACATATCCTTCAAGCCGCACCTCAAGCATCTTGGCTTAATGAGAGTCCAGCCGAGCTTGCTAAATTAAGCTCAAGGCAGGGAGTAAGATTCCCAATGACCGAGGATGTTAGTGTCATTGATCAAGAGACTGGGCAGCGAGTTCCGCATGACGGAGAGGCGATTGGTGAAATTGTAATTCGCTGTAACACTTGTATGATGGGCTATTGGAACAGCCCCAAGGCAACAGAAGAGGCATTTGCAGGTGGCTGGTTTCATAGTGGCGACCTAGCAGTAATTCATAGTGATGGCTATATTCAAATTAAAGACAGATCAAAAGACATCATCATATCGGGTGGTGAGAATATTTCTTCCGTGGAGGTTGAAAATGTACTTTATCAACATCCTGCAGTCGGAGAAGCAGCAGTTGTAGCAATGCCAAATGAGACTTGGGGAGAAGTGCCGTGTGCATTTGTAGAACTCAAGTCTAACCAAGAGGCTTCTGAAGATGAGCTTATAGCCTTTTGCAAAAACAATATGGCTAAATTTAAAAGGCCAAAAAAAGTTGTCTTTGGGCCGCTGCCAAAAACCGCAACTGGGAAAATACAAAAACACGAGCTTAGAGCGTCAGTTAAAAACCTAGGAGAAGAATAATGTCATACTATACTGCGCCTGTAGAAGATATGAGTTTTGTATTAAAAGAAGTTGTTGAAATTGAAAAACTTTGTAATGAGATAGGCCTTGATGCTTCAACAGTTGACATAATTGATACGGTTTTAGATGCTGCAGGAAAGCTTGCAAAAGAAGAGATAGAACCAATTAACAAAACTGGTGACTCAGAGGGTTTAAAAATTGACAGCTCTGGCAAAATCACTACTGCAACTGGTTTTAAAGAGGCGTACCAGCACTTTGTTGAAGGAGGATGGGGCTCGTTACAATTCTCACCTAATTATGGAGGACAAGGCGTCCCTTTTGTCGTTGCTGCAAGCGTTCAAGAAATGTGGCATTCGGCAAACATGTCATGGGGTCTGTGCCCTCTCCTTACCCAGGGAGCAGTGGAAGCAATAACTCTAAATGCAAATGAGGAACTCAAACAGCGCTACCTTCCAAAGCTTATATCTGGTGAGTGGAGCGGCACGATGAATCTTACTGAAGGTGATGCAGGTACAGATGTTGGTTCGCTTAAAACGCGAGCAACTCCAAACGGTGATCATTATTTAATCTGTGGTCAAAAAATTTATATCACTTGGGGCGAGCACGATATGTCTGAGAATATCATTCATTTAGTGTTGGCCCGACTGCCAAACTCTCCTCAGGGTGTTAAAGGCATATCTTTGTTTTTAGTGCCAAAGATTCTTGTCAATGATGATGGCTCCCTTGGAGATTCTAACGACTTAAAAGCATTATCAATTGAGCACAAAATTGGAATTCATGCTTGCCCGACGTGCGTCATGAGCTATGGGGAAGAAGATGGGGCAATTGGCTACTTAGTTGGCGAGGAAAATAGAGGTATTCAATGTATGTTCACAATGATGAATAATGCAAGACTCACAGTTGGACTCCAGGGAGTATCAGTTTCAGAACGTGCGTACCAACAAGCACTTAGTTTTTGTAATGAACGTGTTCAAGGAATTGCTCCAGGATTTCAAGAGCCTGGTCCAATCGCTAGGCATCCTGATGTGCAAAGAATGTTAGCAAACATGAAATCTATTACCGAAGCAGCGAGAGCTTTAGCCTATTCCGCTTGTGCAGAAGTTGACTATTCTGGAAGCGACTTGCCAGCAGAATTATTAGAAAAACATAAAAGGAAACTTGGAGTCTTAACGCCGGTTGTAAAGGGCTGGTGCACTGAAACCGCACAAGAAGTTGCCTCTGTAAGCCTTCAGTGTCACGGAGGAATGGGCTATGTTGAAGAGACTGGAATTGCTCAGATTTTAAGGGATGCACGCATACTTCCAATCTATGAAGGGACCAATGGAATTCAAGCAATGGACCTCATTGGTAGAAAAATCATTAGCGATGATGGGCTTGGAGTTAGGGAGCTTATTTTAGAAATGCAAGAATGTGTCGAAGCCCCATCATTATCAAAGCTGATTTCCATGTCGCAGATTGATCGGTTTAAAAAGTCTCTTGATGATCTTGAAGAAACTGTTTCGATTATTACTAAAAACTCTGATGACAAAGAATTTACTGGAAAAATTGCCTTTGATACACTCATGATGATTGGAACTATTTCAGCAGCTTGGCAAATGCTTTTAAGCGTTGAAAGGGCATCATCTGCTTTTAAAAACAACACATCATCTTCTGAATTTTTAAAAGAAAAAACTGAAACTGCAAAACACTATCTAGACTTTATAATGCCAAGATATCTATCAAATTTTTCAACAATATCTGCGTGTACGAATTAATTACATTTACCCTATTGCAATAATATTGCATTTAGGATATATTATCCTGTTTTAATTAAACAGGACTCAAAAATGTTAAAACTTAGCTTTCTTTCGTTGCTATTAATTTCTTCTTTTGCAAGCGCAGAGGAAGAAAGGCGTGCAGATGCACATGCCCACGGACTAAACAATTTTTCAATGGTAATCAGTCAAAATCAAGTTGCTATTACTTATGAAATGCCAATAGTTCAACTACTTAATGAACATGATGAACATGACGAGCATGACGAGCATGATGAACATGACGAGCATGACGAGCATGACGAGCATGACGAGCATGATAAGTTAAGCGTATCAGGTGAATCATTAGCTGAATTTCAAAATTATTCACAATTATTTTCATTTCCTAAAGGTGCTAATTGTGACTTAGTTTCATTTAAATCTGAACTTCACAGTGTCTCAACAGAAGGAGATCACAAAGATGTCGAATTATCATATGAGTTTTCTTGCAATGAGCCAAGCCAATTAAAGAGCATTACCATTAATGCATTCAATCGCTTCAGCGAACTAGAAAATTTATACTTCGAGGCAGTAATAAACAATAAAGCGCTAACAAAAAGCCTAAAATCTGACGTCGATAAAGTAATATTTTAAATGAGAATCTGATGTTAGAAACACTAGGACTGGAATACCATTATCAGCACGGTAAAAAAATTGTTTTTCCAGAAATAGAGGTTAAAAGGGGACAGCGATTATTGATTAGTGGCTTTTCAGGCTGTGGTAAAACTACTCTACTCAGCCTGATTGCTGGCGCCTTAAAACTTCAAGCTGGTGATATTAAGTTTGATGGCATTAATTACTCTTCAATGTCCTCCCTGCTTTTGGATAAATTTAGAGCAGATCACATCGGCTATATTTTTCAAACACTTAACCTTATTCCATTTTTAAGTGTTTCAGAAAATATAGCATTGGGTATTAGATTCTCTCAATCTAGAAAATCTAAAGTCAATGATCTAAATCAAGAAATCACTAGACTGGTCAAATCACTAGGGCTAGGAAAAGAGGTTTTAACAACTCCAGTAAACCGCCTAAGTGTTGGTCAGCAACAAAGAGTTGCAGTTGCTAGAGCTCTGCTTGGCAAGCCAGATTTAATTTTAGCTGATGAGCCAACCTCTGCTCTTGATGCTGAAACGACTAAAAAATTTTTAAATGAGGTGATGGACGCCTTTGACTCAACCAAACAGGCAATAATTATGGTGAGTCATGACGCCTCTATTACACATTACTTTGACACTGTCATAGATTTGAATAAACAGCATGCTTAGTCTTTTGCTTAAATCAATGCGCTCAAGGATTATTCCGACATCGCTTGTGACGATATCTTTGATGGCTTCAATGGTTCTACTATTAAGTATAGAGAGAATTCAACAAGGCACAGAGGAAGGCTTTAATCAAAGTATTTCAGGTGTTGATGCAATTATTGGACCAAGGTCGAGCTCTCTTGAATTGGTTTTATACACAGTTTTTCATCTTGGTAGACCCACAAACAACATCACAACGAAGACTGTCAATGATATTAAGCAGAGAAGTGATATAAGTTGGCTGGTTCCAATTGCACTAGGTGATAGTCATAGAGGGTTTAGGGTTGTAGCGACTCAATCAAATTACTTTGAGCATATTAAATACGGCAACAATCAATCATTGATTTTTTTGAACGGAGTAGCATTTTCTGAACTATCGGAGGCAGTCTTGGGGTCTGATGTTGCTGAAAGACTTAATTACAATGTTGGTTCAGAAATTCAAATCACCCATGGCTCAGTTGAGTCAATAGGTAGCAAGCATGATGACTTTTCATTTAAGGTTACAGGAATTCTTAAGAAAACAGGAACCCCAATTGATCAAGCTATTTTTTTGGACCTAAAGGGCTATGAGCTGCTTCACCTTGGATGGATGAGTGGGAAAAAAGTATTCAGCCTTGATGATATTGACTTGTCGTCTCTGCCAGCTGGAGCTTTAGACCCAAAAACAGTTACAGCTGCTTTTGTGGGCCTTAAATCAAAGATAACTTTATTTAAATTTACCAAGAGTATTAGAGAATACTCGAAGGAGGCTATATCTGCTGTAATACCGGGCATAGCATTGTCAGAGCTTTGGTCAATTGTTGGGTTAGTTGATAAAGGATTTCAGCTTCTAAGCTGGATTATTATTGCAATCAGCCTCATAGCAATGGTAACTTTAATTATTGCCAGTTTGGATAACCGTAAACAGGAAATGACAATTTACAGAGCCAATGGGGCCTCGCCAAAATTTTTAGCCATAATGGTAATATGTGAGTCTCTTGTAATTGGATTGGTTGCAATTATTGGTGCAATTATTCTGGTGACAATTGTGACTTACTTTGCAACCAATCAGTTAAACTTGGCTTTAGGCATTTCACCTTCGTTTAAGTGGATCAGCTTGGAGGAAATTAAGGTTTTTGGCTTGATCTTATTTGCTGGAGTATTAAGTAGTTTGGTTCCAGCAGTCATGGTTTTTAGAAAAAATTTACATCAAACATTAAGCTAGTCTGCATGTTAAAAAAAATATCCCTCTCCATTTTAATTTTTTTCTCGTTAAACTCTCTTGCCATTGTAGTTACTGATGAGTATTTATCCACAATAGAAGAAAACTGGCTAAGCCTTGAGCCAACTGATGCATATGATTTTATTCCAGAAGATCTGACCTATGAAATCTATAATAGCCCAGAGTTTCAAGCAAAAATAGAAGAGGCTGGAACAAAACTAAATAAATTGCTAGAAGGAGAAGATATTGCACTTGCTGGATTCATGGTTCCAATTGAATATGTAGGATCTGACATTAGCAAGTTTTTGCTTGTCCCTGAAGCTGGTCAGTGCATCCATGTTCCGCCCCCACCTCTAAACCAAACACTGATTGTCGATGTGTCAAACAATCCAATAAAGTTTCGCGATTTATACGTACCAATAATTGTTTATGGGAGAATATCAGTAGGATCGCAAAGTTTTGATATTGCTGATAGCGGATATGCCATTACTGATGCAGTTGTTGAGACGCTGCATTTTAGTGACGAGGAGTATAGAAAAAACGAAGAGGAAAGTGATGATTAATAACGCAAAATTAATGTCTAAATGTTTAGAGTCTGGAAAAAGTGCTACGCCTCAAAGAATGTCAATTATTAATGAACTAGACTCTGCAAGAAAAAATCTTTCTGCCTATGATCTGAGGGACTCTTTAAAAGATAAAGGCCATTCATTTAATATTAGTACAATTTATAGGGTCTTAAGCTTTTGGATTGATGTGGGCGTTGTTCATAAAATGGACTCAAGCAATACTTATCTAGTTTGCAATGATAGCCACACAAACCACTTTCATGTCTTGCTTAACTGTACTAGTTGTAAATCTGTGGAAGAGTCTTGTCAGCTTTCAGCTCAACTTTCTTTACCTAAAAGCAACAAGTTTTCAGTTAATAACTCTCAAGCTGTAGAGCTTAGTGGGCTCTGTAAGATGTGCCAGTAGATAAAAAACTATTTAACTGCTTATTCTCACCATAAGTTCATTTTTACGAAACATTGGCAGCGTCCATGGTGAATTAAATTGAGCAACCATAAAGCCTCCTTTTATTTCAATCTTGTTTTTTAAAAGCAACTCTGAAAGTTTTTTTTGATAGTTTATGCTTCTAGATTCAGTAGCCCAGCCCCCAAAAGATAGAACAGCGACCTTACCAAGACTCTCTTTCTGAATTGAAACTTCACTTATGTTGGCTTTGGGGAGGTCGCTCATAGAGTGTTCTTTGGGCATTATAAAAGAAATGTTATAAGACTTAAGCCCCTCAGAAGGGCAATCAGCAATAACAGGTGCAGTCATGGCAATTTTCATTTCTTTATCGTTGCCACCAAAAATATAACTTGCAATTCTTCTGAATCCAGAAGATGTTGAGGCTTTGTAGTCGGCCTGAACTTTTGTTGTAGCAATAACCATGTCACTATAACGACGAACTTCAAAGCCTTCACACTTGGATATTATTTTATATTCAGGGGTTTCAATTGCCATTTTTTTTAGTTTGAGTTATTTTTTTCCAAAATAAGGAATCAATATGGGTGTGTTGCTCTTGTATTCAAGATACTCCTTGTCATTGCCCCATTTTTTTTCAGCTTTTTCTTCTAAAAAAGGCAGTCCACTTATTTTAGTTAAGAGAAGATAGACAAAAACTGGCGACACAAGGGTTAAAAACTGCCAGCCTGAGAGAAGTGGGAGCGATATAATTGCAATGCCCGTCCAAAGAATAATCTCCCCAAAATAGTTTGGGTGGCGTGATATAGACCATAATCCAAGTGTTATAAATTTATCCTTATTTTCAGGGATTTCACTAAAGCTCTTTTTTTGTTTATCTGCGACAGCCTCGAAAGCAAACCCTAAAACCCAGAGGGAAAATCCTGCTATAAAAAATAAGTCAAGAGCTGCATGCTGGTTTAAAACAATAATGGTAACAGCATTTGCTGTCGTTAGGAAAACCCATAGGGCTGAAAGAGTCCATGTCATTAAAAATTTTGGCAACGATTTTTTGATCTCCCTAAACCTTTTGTCTTCTCCACTTTTAACAATTCTTATATAGAGAAATGTCCCAAGTCTTAGCGTCCAAATAGATACAAAAATAGCCACAGTAGTTGAGCGGATAGAAACTTGCATTCCTTGGCCTAAAAGTGCAAATATAGAAGTAGCAACTAGAAGTAGAGTTGCGATCATTCCTGTAAAGTCAAAATATTTTTCTGAGCTTGTTACAAGCGAAGGGATTGCAACAATCCAGTGCACAATAAAGCTAACAGCGGCACATAAAAGTATGGCTGGCACGCCGTAAAGTACAGCGCCCTCAACTGTTGCAGCATTTGCAACAAAATAGGCTGTCAAAATACATAAAATAATAGCAACAAGGTCCTTGATATTATCCATTATGGCCTCTCAAAAAGATAGTGGGAAACGCCCCATTCAGAGCCGTTTTTAAAACCAAAAAGAACCTCGCATGACATGAAAAAAATGCGCCACCTTTGAAACCAAATGCCTGCTTCATCTTTGCCATAAGTTTTTTCGAATAATTTAAGCACTTCAGCCTTATTTTTATCCATCTTGTTAAGCCATGCGAGTGAGGTTTTTTCATAGTGAGTTCCATCTACCCTCCAATCTTTCTCAATTTTCATCCGACTTGGAAAACAGGTTAGGAGCCTATGAGAAGGCATCTGACCGCCACTAAAAAACTCTCTAGCCATCCAGTCTCCCTCATCTTGGTCTTCAAAGGGATAGGCAATTTCTTTATGAGAAAAAATATGAACAAAAAGTTTTCCATCTTTTTTTAACCAGCCACTTACTCTTTTTAGAAGCTCACCATAGTTGCGCATATGTTCAAACATTTCGATTGAAACAACACGATCAAAGCTTTTATCAATTGAAAAGTCGTTCATGTCTGCTGTTATAACCTTGATATTTTCTATCTTTAATTTCTTACATTTGTTCTCAATAAACTGCCTCTGGTCCTTTGAATTACTAACAGCAGTAATTTTGCTATTAGGGAAATTTTGTGCCATATAAAGAGTCAAGGAGCCCCAACCACATCCTAATTCTAAAACCTCTTGGCCATCTGAAAGGGATGCCCTTTCACAAGAAAGCTTTAACATCTCCAGCTCTGATTCGTCTAGTGACGAAGCACCCTTTGGCCAATAACCAGAACTGTATTTTAAGTTCGAGCCCAGGACCAATTCAAAAAGCCTTGGTGGAACCTCATAGTGCTGTTCATTTGCTTTTTCTGGAACCAGAGCAATTGGGCTTTCATTTAAAAAGTCAATCCAAGATGAGTGTCTTTTTTCCATTTCAAGCTTGCCAATGCTCGTTGCCTCTAAAAGCCTTTGAGCACATAAACGCCTTATTCCAAGCCTAATAAGCATATCTGGTAATAAACCATTTTCTGCAAGTTTTATTAATAATTTAATCATTTTTTTAGTGTGTAATTTTAATGTTTTTGGAGTCAGGTTTAGCAAATATAAACTGAAAATCACCAATTAGGTTTTCAAGAAATCCCGCTTCACAGTAGACTAGGTAAAAAACCCAAATCCTTATAAAAGGGTCAGAAAAACCAAGCTCTCTCACTTGCGGCAATACATTTTCAAAGTCTTTACGCCATATCTCGAGTGTCCTTGCATAGTGAAGAGTTATATCTTCAGAGTCAACCATAATTAAATCCGTTTTATCTTTGATGGCTTTCTCAACTTGTGACAATGAGATAAGACATGAGCCAGGAAAAATATATTTTCTGATAAAATCTACCGAACTTTTATAGGCATTAAAGTCTGGGTCGTTATATGTTATTCCTTGAAGAGCCATTAAACCATTTTTCTTCAGCAATGAAGAGGCCTTTTCAAAGAAGCCAGGCACAAAGTCAGACCCAACAGCCTCTATCATTTCAATTGAAACAATCTTATCAAAAACACCCTCAAGCTCTCTATAATCTTTGTTTAGTAAAGTTATTTTATTATCTAAATTCTCCTTACTAATCAGCTCAGCAACATAATTAAACTGATTGTCTGATATAGTCGTAGTGGTAACTTTACAGCCATAATTTTTGGCTGCATGTGTTGCAAAGCTTCCCCATCCCGTTCCTATTTCAAGAACATGGTCACTACTATTAAGGTTTAGTTTTCGACATAGCCTATCCAGCTTTTCTACCGAGGCATCAAGCATACTTGACTTCTTGTTTAGAAAAATGCCGCTTGAGTAAGTCATGGTTGAGTCGAGCCATAGCTTATAAAAATCATTACTCAAATCGTAGTGTGCCAAGATATTACTCTTGCTTCCTTTTAAGGTGTTTTGTCTAAGCCTATGGATTATTTTAGTGATTGGATTTGTTAATCTTGCAAGTCCAGATTCAAGCCCCTCCATGGTTTTTTTATTTCTAATAATGATCTGAATTAATTCAACCAAATTATCTGCAGACCAATAACCAGCAGTGAAGGCCTCTGCTGCGCCATTGGTGCCACCACTCCCTAAAAAAACATAAAACTCTTGAGATGAAACAGTTAAGGTTGCCTTAAACTCTGATTTTAGAATGCCAAATACGTGAATTTCAGAACCATCAATTATTGTCAGCTCACCAGTTTTTAAGCCTTTCAGTTTTTTAAATAAAATCCTTTTAAAGAAAGAAGTCATTCTGGTGCTTCTTTGTATTTCTTGAATATTATTTGCTAAGCCATCAACTGAAAGTCTATCTTTAGTTTGAATTTCTCGAGTCATAGTTTGTCAGGATGTGTAAAAAATGGAGCTCTTTTTATATAGAGCATAAATGCTTGCCAATGGATTCTATATACAACCATCAGGGTGATAAATGGAAACCTGGAAATTGCTTTAACAAGACCTGCGTTTGAAAATGCACGCCTCTTTAAGTCAAGAGAAACATTAAAAACCTTTTCACCATCTTTAAAGTTTTTCATTTTTACATTTAGAGAGTCTTCAGGTTGTGAGAAAAACCACTCATAATCATGGTCCATCCCCCAAAAAGGACTTACATGTAGTTGTTTTTTTGGAGAGGCGATAAACCCCGTCCTAGTATTATTTTCTGTTTGCTCTTCAATAATGTAGGCATGCCTTTCTTTCCATGGTGTGTTTGTTACTTCAGCCATTATGGCCTCAACCTTTTGGTCTAAATCATCAAAACAGTAATAAAAACTTACTGGATTAAAACAATGCCCAAAGTACCTCAAGTGCGTCAGGAGTCTAATTGGCCCATTAAAAACTTTACCAGTTTTTTCATGAAGTGTTTTTCGAACCGCGCTATCTAATTCTAAGCCTGGGTCTCCATGGTAGTCCTTCCTTTTAAATGAAACAAGCGCAGGCTTATTAATGTTCCAAAGAAGTGATGGCTTCATCGTGGATGCTAAAGACGAGATATCAATATAGGCCATAAAAATTGGGTATGAAAAAAACCGCTTAAACGGGGTGTTTCGCTGATGACTAATGGTACCCCAATATAGTTGGTGATTTTTAGAGAGCATCATAAGGCCTTATCAAAAAAACTATAAACATCAAGGGCGCTGTTAACGCCATCCTCATGAAAACCATTACCCCAATATGCTCCACAATAAAAAGTGTTATTTACACCACTTATTTTATTCTTTTCTTTTTGTGCTTTAACGCCCTTGACCGTGAAAAGAGGATGATGGTAGACTAAAGTCTTAATTATTTTGCTTTTATCAACATCCCCATTACTATTTAGGGTTACTAAAAAATTAGTCTTCGACTTTAATGATTGCAAAATATTCATGTTATAGGTTAGCGTCACCGGCTTACTTTGATCACCGCTCAAAAGGTAGTTCCAACTAGACCATGTTATTTTCTTTTTAGGCAATATAGAAGAGTCTGTGTGCAGCAATGCCACATTTTTTTGATAAGGCAGGGAGCCTAAAATTTCAACCTCTTCTTCACTAGGATCCTCTAATAATGCCAATGCTTGATCACTGTGTGTTGCAAATATAACCTTATCAAACTGATGAGAGGCCTCATCCTTTCCATAAAAAACTTCAACACTATTTTTGCCCCTTATTACCTTGGAAACTGGGGTTGAAAGCAAAATTTTATTTTTAAATCCTGCAATTATTTTTGGTATGTATGCTTTTGAGCCGCCCTTAATTACGAACCATTGGGGACGATTAAATATTTGAAGTAGTCCATGGTTTTTGAAAAATCTAATATAAAAAACTGCTGGCATTTCTGTTGTTTTTTTCGCAGCTGTTGACCATATGGCAGCACCCATTGGAATTATATAGTTCTCAATAAAATTCTTATTAAATTTATGGTTAATCAAAAATTCATAGATTGTTGTTGACTCGTTTAAATTACTTAGTTTTGCCACTGAGATTCGATTAAATCTTAAAATGTCTTTGAGCATCATCAAGAAAGAAGGTCGAAATAGGTTGAGGCGTTGAGCAAATAAAGAATTTAGAGAGCCTCCAGAGTACTCTAGTTTTTGTCCTGGTGCCTTAACACTAAAACCCATAGAAGTTTTTTGCGTGTCAACTTTAAGTTTTTGAAGAAGCTTTATAAAGTTTGGATATGTGTTTTCATTGTAAACAATAAAGCCAGAATCAATCAGCCACTTCTTTTTATCTACCTCGATTTGATGGGTGTGGGTATGGCCGCCTATATAGTCATTAGCTTCCAAAATGGTAATATCGTGTTGTTTGTGAAGAAGATGAGCAGCTGTTAAGCCAGATATTCCGCTTCCAATAATAGCAATTTTCATAGTATAGAATCAATTATGTATTATAGAGCCCTCCTTATTAGGCTAGATACATATCATAACCAACATTTGGTCACAATTATTTTAAAAAAGCATAATTATAAAGGGTGTTTTTTTGAGTTGTATGTTTTTTTAGTGAATAGGGTGTAGATGCCTACCTATATAGGTAACTAGAGAAAATATGCTTTGCTTAATTCAAAAAAATATGGGATAATCGTTGCCTTTCAGCCAACATGAGCTGTAAGAAGGGCTAACTAAATCTTTATAAAGTTAGTATTTTAATGTATCACACAGAGCCCCAATATTAACCAGGGTGCCTTTTTAATAAGGTTGGTTAATAGGCAATGTGGAAGTCTTAACCCAGGAGAAAAATATGGCGAAAGCGTCAATGAAAAAAATGTTAGAGGCAGGTGTTCATTTTGGTCACAGGTCTCGTTTTTGGCATCCAAAAATGGAGCCTTTTATCTACGGGACACGAAATGGTGTTCACATAATTAATCTAGAAAAAACTCTACCACAATTCAATGATGTGCTCAACTTTGCAAGCAAAACTGCTGCTGCTGGAGGATCAATCCTTTTTGTTGGCACAAAGAGAGCTGCAAGCAACATTATTAAAGAAGAGGCAATTCGCTGTGGAATGCCTTATGTCAACCATCGCTGGCTAGGCGGCATGATGACAAATTATAAAACTATTAAGGCCTCTATTAAGCGCCTTAAGGACCTAGAGTTTCTTGCTGAAGAAAATTTTTCTCAGTTTACAAAAAAAGAAGCACTCATTATGACTAGAGAGCAAGAAAAGCTTGAACGAAGCCTTGGTGGAATTAAAGACTTAGGAAGCATTCCTGATGTTATTTTCGTAGTTGATATTGGCCATGAAAAGAACGCGGTTCGTGAAGCACATACTTTACAACTTCCAATTATCGGCGTTGTTGACACAAATCACAGTCCTGAAGGAATCGATTATGTTATAGCGGGAAATGATGACTCAATAAGAGCAATTGGTTATTATGCGAGAGAAATTGCTAATGCAATACTAGAGGCTAAAGCCTCAATTGTAGAAACCAAAGCTGCAGTTAAGAAATCTGCGCCTACTGCTAAGACTGAAGCTGCTACTGAAGAAAAGAAGCCTGCTGCTAAGACTGAAGCTGCTACTGAAGAAAAGAAGCCTACTGCTAAGACTGAAGCTGCTACTGAAGAAAAGAAGCCTGCTGCTAAGAAGCCTGCTGCTAAGAAGCCTGCTGCTAAGAAGCCTGCTGCTAAGAAGCCTGCTGCTAAGAAGCCTGCTGCTAAGAAGCCTGCTGCTAAGAAGGCAGATACTGAATAAATAGCTATACAAAGTATATATAGGAGATAAATTATGGCAATTACAGCCGCTTTAGTTAAAGAACTAAGAGAAAGAACTGGCGCAGGCATGATGGACTGCAAAAAAGCATTAGTTGAGACCAATGCTGACCTAGAGGCAGCAATTGATTTAATGCGAGCATCTGGGGCAGCAAAAGCTGCAAAAAAAGCTGGTCGAGTAGCCTCTGAAGGACTTGTAAGTGTTACTATTAGTGAAGATAAAATGCATGCTGCAATTCTTGAAGTTAACTCTGAAACAGACTTTGTAACTAAAGGATCTGCTTTTATTGATTTTGTTGACACTTTAGGCGCCTTGGCACTAAAGAATAAACCGGAATCTGTTGAGATCTTTTCAGAGCAAAAACTAGACTCTGGCGTTACTGTTGATCAGGCAAGAGAAGAAATTATCGCTAAAATTGGTGAAAATATTTCAGTTAGAAGAGTTCAAATTGTCAGCACTGAAAGCGGAGTTTTAGGGGCATACAAGCATGGTGAGCGAATTGCTGTACTCACAGTATTGTCTTCAAATGACGCCGAACTTGCAAAAGATATTGCTATGCATATCGCAGCCTCAAAGCCTGAATGTGTAAGTGAAGATCAGCTCTCAACTGAACTCCTTGAAAGAGAAAAGGCAATTTTTATTGAACAAGCTAAAGAAAGCGGTAAGCCTGATAACATTATTGAAAAAATGATTGTTGGTAGAATGAAAAAATTTGTCAATGAAGTTACTCTTTATGGCCAAGCTTTTGTTAAAGATCCAGACACTACCGTTGGCGCTTTAGTGAAATCTAAAAATTCAGAGGTTGAGTCTTTTATTCGCTATGAAGTTGGTGAGGGTATTGAGAAAAAAGAAGATAATTTTGTCGAAGAGGTTATGGCTCAAGCCCAGGGCTAAGCTTTAAGATCTTCAAAAAGGCGCCGAAGGCGCCTTTTTTTCAATTCCTACATACTGGCCTTATCTTTAATAATCAGCTTCATTATTGCCGGCATCAAAAAAAAGTCTGCCAATACTGCTACCAAAATTGCACTAGCTGTTAAAACGCCAAAGTCAAACATGTTGTTCATTTGAGAAAAGGTCAGCACAAGGAAGCCAAGAGCAAGGACTATAGAAGTTAGTGTAATAGCTCTTCCAGTGCCAAGCAATGTAAGCCTTACTGCCTTATCAACATCATTATATTGAAGCTCATATCTTCTAAAGTTATGCATAAAATGAACAGTGTCGTCCACTGCAAGTCCAAGTGCTATAGCACCAATCAACAAGGTAAACATATCAAGAGGCATTTTAAAGACAACCATAATTGTTGAAAGAAAAATTATGGGCAAGATATTTGGAATCATACTAATAAGGCCAATTTTTACGTTGCCAATTAATAGCACCATAAGAATAGTTATTAATGAAAAGGCAAGAACATAACTAAATGCACTACTATAAATTGCCTCTTCAAAGGTTACTGTCATCAGAGTTCCAATGCCAGTGAAAGTAACTTTAGCAAGAGGGCCAAACTTTTGGTCTAAGTAAACCTGTGCATTGTCTATAAAAATATTAGCTTCAAGTGAGTCAATAAAAGGGGTTTTAAGGGTTAGCCGAGCTTTAGAATAATTTGCATCTACAAGGCTCGAAAGGTCGTCATTACCGCTGCTTTCAAAAAGCAAAAATTCCTGAGCAATCAGATCAGGGTCTTCAGGAATAGCATAATACTCTTCACGATTTTCGTTTAGCGCTCTATTTGTTTCCTTAATAACATCAATATAACTAATAACTTTGCCAACAAACATATTTCCTGTTGAGATAGAATTTATGTTTTTAGAAACATCATCAATTACCCTTAAAAGCTCTGGGTTATAAAGCCCGTTTGTTTCTCCAGTGTCAATAATAACTTCAAGCGTTAGGGAGCCCTTAAGATTTTCGTCAACCGCCTCCGTTGCGACGCGCGCAAAGTTATCTTCTGGAAGCCATTGAAGTGGAAAATGGGAAAACCTAAGTTGTGAAGCGACAATAGCTGCGCAAATAATTAATACAGCACTTACCGACACTATAAGTTTTGGGCGTCCAGTTGCGAACACACTTATTCCAATAAGAGACCTATCCATTAGGGTTTGGTCTTCTTTATCTGAGTTCGTCTTAAGGGTTTTAACTCTAGTTATAGATATTAAAGCAGGCAGAAAGATGAGAGTAAAAACCAAGCCAATCATTACGCCGCTGCTAGCAAAAACACCAAGATCGGCTACGGGTGCAACTCCCGAAAAAGAGAAGGACCATAAGCCAACAGCTGTAGTAATAGAGGTCATTATAATTGCTAGACCAGAGTGGCCCATTGCATACCTGAGGGATGCTTTCTTGTCATTTGTTTTTGAAAAGTCCTTATAAAAAACTGCCAGCAAATGTATAGATGCACTAGTCACCACTGCCAACAAAAAGGTTGGCATTATTTGGGTAGCCATTGTAAAAGGAGCTGAAAATACCGACATTAATGAGACGGTTGTTATAAGGGTAAGAGAGACGCAGGCTAATGGTAATATAACGCCTGAAATACGCCTAAATAGAGCAAACAAAACAACCATAATAACAATCATCATTAAGCTAATAAAAATAACTGAATCATTCATTAGGGCTTGCTTAAAGATCCCTGCAATTGCAGCAGAGCCTGACAAGTATATTTCAAAATTATCTCCATCAAAACGCTGCATGATGCTCTGGGTTTTTGCAATTATTTCGTCGTTCTCAGCATCAGTTAAATACACCCTCTGCCCGCCCAAGCTATCATCATCAAACTCTAGGCCATCATCAAACTCTAGGCCATCATCAAACTCTAGGCCATCATCAAACTCTATATTAACTGGCTCATTTGACAACCCATCGTTAGAGTATGTTTCTGTGTCAATCGTAACAGTAGTCATAGTAAAGTCTTCACTGTAAAGTGAGTTTTCATAGAGACTGTTGCTAATGACTGTTTCTTTTAGTTTGAATAATTCACCCTTAGTTTCTGGGAGGCTGACAATTAAGGGCTCAACAATTAACTCACCCTCGATTCCATAAGTATTTCTTGCATTTATTAGAGAGTCAACGCCTTTAATATTTGGTAGCTCGTTCTCGAGAGCATCATGAAAGCTATCAAGCTTCTTTAAAAAACTTAAGTCAAAAATGTTTTCAGTTTTAACAGCGATCATTAGCTTTTCATCTCTGCCAAACTGGTCTCTAAATATATCGTACTCAACGCGCATTGGGTCTGATTTATGTAAAAACCCTTCGGTGGTTGTATCAATCTTTAAAGATGGCAATTGCGAGCCAAGAGCAGTCACAAGAAGAAAAATAATTAGTATTGTTTTCTTGGCGTTATCAAAAAGCCAATCAGAAAATAGCTCGATCTTTGCTTCAGTTTTTGTTCGCCAATTCATATTATTTTATGGTTAATTGCAATGTTGCGTATATAGGGTCTACATAAGAAAATTAAAGCCTGCATATTATATGTTGAGCGTTAAAGAATAAGAATAGACTTGATAAAAGGCTGCTCTATCCTTTTTTATAAGTGCTCTATCAAGGCATCTTGTTTATTTTCCTGATCTTGATTATTTTTCATTGCTCGCCAGGAGACATAAAGACCACTAAGAATAATAATAATTAATCCAAGTATCGCTTGAAAATTTGGCAAAACACCAAAAACTAAATAGCTCAAAATAATGGCAACTACGATCTCAAAATAATTAAAGGGGCTTAGCTCTGAGGCGCTAGCAAACTCAAAAGCCTTGATAATCATAAAGTGCGAAGCTGCAGCAAAAAAACCCATTGCCGCCCCCATTAGAACGCCCTTTAAATCTGGAGTTGTCCAATAAGGCACAACAAAAAACGTCATAATAACTATTCCAACAATGGCAGAATAAAATAAAGTCAAAACTGGTGGGGCACGAAAAGATAATTTTTTGGTTATGATAATATAAAGGGCATAGCAAACCCCGGCAACTAGGGCAAACAATAAAGTCGGATCAAACTGCTCGCTATCTGGCTGAAGAACTACTATAACCCCTATAAAACCTATTAGAACACCAGCCCCAATAAAAATATCAAAACGCTCCCCTAAAATAAAGGGTGAGAGAACTGCAACAACAAGAGGGGAGATAAATAAAAGCGTAAGCGCTTCAGGGATATCATTGGTTACAATGGCTGCAAAAAAGAATAGTGTTGCTAGCGTAAGCATCAAGCCCCGTAAAAACTGTAAGCCGGGCTTTTCAGGGATTGAAAATAGCTTAACCTTTTGCCACATAATCATTGGCAACAACCAAACAGCATGGAAAAAAAACCGTGTCCATGTAACCTGTGTTACGTGATAACCTTCTTGGCTCAAAAGCTTAGCAATAATATCTAAAAAAGGAACAATAGTCATGCCTAAAAGCATTAAACCTATTCCTTTAAGTACTTTTATATTCGTAAATTTCATTAACTCTAAATTATGAAAGAATGCTGATTGTACATAACAACCTTAAGAAACTGTACGAATAACGCTTGAGTTAAAACATGCGTATGGTGCCGTCGGACGGAGTCGAACCGTCACAGCTTGCGCTACAGCCCCCTCAAGGCTGCGTGTCTACCAATTTCACCACGACGGCTTAATTAATTGCTGGGAATTTCGCTTGCGTCTGAATCAAACCCATCATCACTCATAGTTGTCTGGGACATAATACTTTGGTCGGACTCTGCTGCAGACCTTTCATTTGAAGCGAAGTAAGCAAGACTTATGCTAGTTACAAAAAAACTAATAGCCATGACTGCAGTTAATTTATATAAAAATGAATGCGCGCCTCTAGCTCCAAAAACTGAGCCTGCCGCCCCAGAACCAAATGCGGCGCCCGCATCTGCTCCCTTGCCGTGCTGTATTAATATGAGCCCGACTAGCCCAAGAGCCAAAAGCACATGAATTACTAAAATTATTTGAAATGTCATATTAACCTGCCTTACATATTTGTAAAAAATCCTCTGCTTTTAGAGCAGCCCCACCAATTAGCCCACCATCAATATCTGGGCAAGAAATTAACTCAACAGCATTACCTGCATTCATACTTCCACCGTATAGTATAGGTGTTTTTTGAGCAATATTTTCATTACTCTCACCTAAAAGGTTTCGTATAAAAAAATGAACCGCTTGTGCTTGTTCCGGCGTTGCTGTCATGCCTGTTCCTATTGCCCAGACTGGTTCATAAGCAATAATAATATTGTCAAAAGACTCTATGCCAACTAACTCTATAACAGCATTAATTTGCTCCGCAACAACCGCCTCAGTTTCTCCAGACTCCCTATGCTCTAGAGACTCTCCAACGCATAAGAGAGGGGTCAGCCCAGCACCTAATGCAGATTTCGTTTTTTCCGCCACGACCGAACTTGTTTCGCCGTAGAGGCTTCGTCTTTCAGAATGTCCAACGATAACGTGTTTTGCGCCAAAGTCCTTTATCATATCTGCACTAACTTCGCCAGTAAATGCGCCTGATGAGTTTATGTTAATGTTCTGGGCGCCAAGCTTTAAATTACTGCCTTCTATCAAAGACTCAACTTGGGACATATATGGAAAAGGAACACAAACCAAAACCTCTGAATTAACGCCTTCCATTCCAGACAATATTCCATCAATTAAGCTCTTAACAGAGACCTTACTGGCGTTCATTTTCCAGTTTCCAGCAATAATTGTCTTGCGCATACTTTATTAGGCCATATAAAAAGAGGGCAATGTTACTCTAAAACACGCACAAAATCAATTGTGAAATAGGCCTTAGCCCCTCTCCAGTATTGTCTTTACTTAAGACTTGGCATTTCACGCATAAACATGGCCTTTTGTATTTCTTGTTCCGGCTCCTCAAAACTTTGCGCGGCGAGGTGGCCTAAAAAGACTGCATCTGCTATTAAACCTGGAGACTCGGCATCTCCAATTAACTGAATGTGTTTTGCTACGCCCTGTTCAGTGTTGTTTTCTTGCTCCACAAGCTGATCATAGAGCGTAGTGTTTGGAATGCGCTCTGTAACCATTACTAATGATGAACATTTTAAAAGTGAAATCTCTCCAGTAAATACACACTTAAGATTAAGACTACTACCTTCAGCCTTATCTATGGTCTTATTGCAAATTACGTTAACGCCGCTAACCAAAAGCGCCTTCTGAATTCTTTTTTGTTCTAGAGTTGACTCTGTCCATGGAGACACTACGCTTGCTGGGGTTATAAAAATTACTTCGTGTTCATCAAAACTTAAATGATCCGCAATTACCCCTGCCAAATATCCCTGCTCATCATCATAAACAACAATAGGCCCGCTTAAATTTGGGCTCTGCTTTATCGCCTCTTCTGGAGTTAGCACCTGCAGTGACTCTAGGCCCTGAACTGGTTTTCTTCTACTTCTGCCGACACCGTCTTTGCGCCAACTTGACCCAGTAGCTAAAAATATATTTTTGATTCCAAGTTCATTTATATGTGAAAGAGTTAATTCGCTTTCTTTATAAATTTCAATATTGTTTTTTTGCTGTATCTCATAAATTCTATTATCAGAGACTCGTTTCCAAGCAGAAAGCCCTTTAAGCCCAGACTCAAAAAGCACTCTGCCTCCTAACTTATTATCTGCCTCTGCCAACGTAACATGATAACCACGTCTTGCTAGCTGCATAGTGCATTCTAATCCGGAAGGTCCAGATCCAATAACAAGTGCTTTTTGATCTGTCTTTTTAGGTTTAATTGATTCTGGGTCCCAGCCCCTTCTCCACTCTTCTCCCATAGTTGGGTTTTGTGTACAACGAATTGGAACTGCAAAATTATCGCTCGAGACGCAAATATTACAACCAATACATTCTTTTATTTGATCAGTCTTTCCAGCTTTTATTTTGTTAGGAAGATAAGGATCTGCTATTGAAGGTCTCGCTGCACCAATAAGATCTATAGCTCCTCGCTCAATTAGACTAACCATTAGGTCTGGAGAGGTAAGCCGACCAACACCAACTACGGGCTTTGTTGTTATGCTTTTCACAAATTCAACATATGGAATTTGATAGCCCTCATTTGGCTCAAAACGAGAAGTTTGTGAGTCATTAGCCCAGTCGGAAACATTTACATCCCAAAGGTCAGGAATTTCTGCCAGCATTTCTACTACAGCCCTTCCTTCCTCAAAGAATTGCATTCCATCTTTGCCCTTAAGCTCGTCAACAGCAAACCTAAAAGCTACCGCGCAGGTGTCACCAACAGCATCTTTAGTTTCCTCGAGCAACTCTCGTGTTAAACGAACGCGATTTTCAATACTGCCGCCATACTCATCAGCACGGTCGTTAATTTCTGGAAGCAAAAACTCTTGGGTAAGCGTCATTCCATGGCCCGCATAAACATAAATAATATCAAAACCAGCGGCCTTTGCGTTTAAAGCGGCGTTACGATGCCAGCGCCTAAACTCAGCAATGTCTTTCTTATTCATACGCCTAGTTTGTTTGGGATAAATAAGATCTATAGATTGGCTTACAGGCGAAATAACAGGAAGCCTTGAATATAAGTTAGCAGCGTGGTTTCCATTGTGGGCTAATTCTATTGCCGCAAGAGCGCCATGCTCATGAACAGCTTCTGTCATAAGACTTAGAGCTGGGATATCCCTTTTATCCCATATTCTTTGTTCAACATATGGCGACAAATCGGAGGTGGGGTGTATTTCTGACTCCTCTGTGCTAACGACTCCCCACCCACCCTTTGCTTTTAAGGCCCTCATAGCAGCGTGTGCTTGTGGCCTTTGATGCCCCATACCACAACAATGTGGAACCTGATAAAAGCGATTTTTTGTAACAACAGGGCCAATCTTAACAGGCTCAAAAAGCCTACTATAGGGGGTTTTTTTCATTAGTCAGTTTTCCAGCTTGAAGTTAATATTTTTTATGTTAAATTAGTTAAATTATATAGATATGGAGTTAATAAAAAACAACAAATCCGAAGGTCTAGGTATCAACCAAATCTAACAAAGGCTTTAATCTTTTTTAGAATTATTACAGGTATCATTAGTACATTGTTTTCCAATTTTAACCTTCTTTCTTATGTCTCAGACTTGGGTCCAGTGCCTAGATTCGCTAAAAAATACACTGCCATTAGGTGAGTTCAGTGTATGGGTCAAACCCCTGAAAGCTGCAGAAAGAAATGAGACGCTTTACCTCTACGCACCTAGCGCATCTGCACTTAAGTACCTAAACAACCATAAAAGCCTTGAAGCTGCAATTATTCTCGCAGTGTCAGAGTTTGATCGCAAACTAAAAGTTAGATTTGGCGTTGTTGATTCTAGTAAAAAAACTGCTAGCCAAACAAAACATCATACAACTCCACTATTCCCAGAATATACTTTTTACAACCTTGTTTTAGGAAGCGCCAATCAGGTTGCGGCTCTTGCGAGCAGACAAATTGCGGAGAAGATTGGAGCGTCTCCATACAATCCTTTTATTATTTATGGAGAGTCTGGTCTGGGAAAAACCCACTTAATGCAAGCTGCTGGGCATCTAGCGCTAGAAAAAAACCCAAATGCAAAAATAATCTATGTTCCATTAATGGATTTTGTAAGGAATATTACAACCAGCCTTCGCCATAATACAATAGAAAATGTTAAGCTCTTTTATCAATCTGCTGATTTGTTATTGGTTGACGATATTCATTTGATAGCTGGTAAAGATAAATCACAAGAAGAGTTTTTTCATATTTTTAATTTTTTGTTTGGCACAAAAAAACAGATTATTTTTACATGTGACCAGCCACCTAAAAACATTAAAGATCTGGAAAATAGGCTTAAAACTCGTTTTTCACAAGGCTTAAATTTACAGCTTTCGCCCCCAGAGTTGGAAATGAGGGCAGCTATCTTATTAAAGAAGTCTCAAAATCCACAGATATCTCTAAATCTTAGTGAGGATATTGCTTTATTTATTGCAAGCCATGTTGTCTCAAATGTTAGAGACCTAGAAGGGGCGCTTCTTAAACTAAAGGCTTTTGTTGACTTTTCTCAAATAGACCATTCTTTTATAACCAAAGATGTTGTAGAAGGAGCGCTGGGTGATCTAATTAAACCAAAAAAACTTATTATTGAAGTAAACGAAGTTCAAAAAACAGTTAGTAAGTTTTATGGAATAACAGTTTCTGATTTAATTTCAAATTCGCGAAAACAGCATTTAGTAAAAGCCAGACAAATGGCAATCTACTTATGTCATGAACTAACATCTTTATCGCTGGCAAAAATTGGTCAAAATTTTGGAAACAGGGACCACTCTACAGTTTTATATTCCTGTGAAAAACTAAAAGGTCTCATAAACACAAATGAAGAGATTAAAAACGATATTGAAAATATAACAATTAAAATTACTAACTTATAAACAAAAAATTATAAGTTGTGTTGTTGATAAGTAACAAAACATCTTATAATTAGAGCAATAACTAACAATAGTGTAAAAACAAGCCTGAAGATATTAACAAGATATACCCCACTTATGGTGTTGATTTTAAAAAGAAAAAGAAAGAAATTAACAAAGAATAAGAACACTAATAATAATAATAATTAATTTATAAAGACATCCAGCCTATGAACACTGAATTAAGCGTTGAAGAATTAATTGAACCATTACAAACTGTAATTGGCGTTGTTGAAAAAAAACAAACCCTCCCAATACTTTCACACGTTTTAATTCAACTGAAAGATAAGATATTAACGCTTACAACAACAGATATGGAGCTTGAAATAAGTGCTTCAAATGAAATAAAAAGTGAAACAGAAGTGACATTCACAATATATGCAAAAGACCTCATTGATATTGTAAGAAAACTCCCAGAAAAAACAACAATTAAATTTAAAATTGAAGAAAATAAAGTTTATCTGAATGCAAATAAGAATACATTTGAGCTAAATACATTCAATCATCTAGATTTTCCAGCACTTCCTAAAACACAAAATACAAGCGTAATAAAAATAAAACAAGAAGCACTAAAAGAGCTAATAGAAAACACAAGTTTTTCTATGGGAAACCAAGATATAAGGGCTTATTTAAACGGATTGTTTTTTGAATTAAACAAAGACTCATTAACTGTTGTAGCAACTGATGGGCATAGACTCTCAATTGGTGAAGTAAAACAAAGCAATAATTTAGAAGATAAAAAGACAGTAATTCTTCCAAGAAAAGCAGTATTAGAATTAACTAAACTACTAAATAAAAGCACCCAAAATATGGCAGAAATCCATCTATCAGACAACTATTTCTCATTAGTAGATACAAATACGAAAATTATCAGCCGCTTAATTGATGGGAATTTTCCAAATTATAAACAAGTGATGCCTACCGACTTCAGCAACACAATTGTTATAGATCGAGCAGATTTTCTCTCTAGCTTACAACAGGCATCAATTTTTGTTGACGAAAGAACAAAAGGTGTAAAACTGGTTTTTAGAGATGACAAGCTTAGTATATTTTCTCACTCAGAAAGGGGAAGAGCCGAAACTCAAATAGAAGTTACAAAACAAGAAAAAGAACTTGAAATTGCTTTTAATATTCACTACCTAATTTCTGTTTTAGAAAAACTAACCTCAAAAGAAGTTAATATGGTTATACCAGGCGGTGAAAATAAATCTTGTTTACTAAGTGCGATGGGTGATGAAAGCTATCAGTACATAATCATGCCAATGAGAATATAGCCAAAATTAATACATGGCAATAATTGAGAAACTGCATGTTGCAAGATTTAGAAATTTAAACGATCAGTATCTAGAGCCCAACAAAAATATAAACCTAATTCTTGGTAGTAATGGTCAAGGAAAGACTAACTTTATTGAGTCTTTATATTATCTAGGACATAGTCGATCATTTAAAACAAAAAACATTAAAGATGTAATTCCTTTTGAAAAAGACCTTATTCAAATAAATGCAATAATCGATGGTGAAAAGGTAACTTTAAGTAAATCTAAAAGTAAAAGCACCATCGTAATTGGTAATGAAAAAATTACCAGCAATAGCCTTTTAAGCCAACACCTGCCCACACAAATTATTTCTCCTGACAGGGGTTTTGTAGTAGGGGGAACACCAAAACTTAAAAGATCTTATCTTGATTGGGGTGTTTTTCATGACAACAAAGAAGTATTAAAAGCATATAAATCCTATAATAAAGCCCTAAAAAATATAAATGCAATACTAACAGGAAATAATCAAAACCAACTCGAAGAATGGTTCTCAAAATTCGCCTTTTTATCTGTTGAGATTACTCAAGCTCGAATAAACTACATACAGAAACTGACACAAATACTTGAAGAGAGCTCCTTGCTATCTCTTAAGAGTTTTGTTGATTCCACAAAAAGCCTGGAGTTTAAATTACAAACAGGCTGGGTAAAGGATGTTGATAGCCTTAACCAATACGAAATTAAAAAATATCTCCAAAACAATAAAAGTTCTTTTATAAAAACCAAACATTTGGGGTATGGCCCACACAGGGCCTCAATTGATTTCTATTTAAGTAAAAAAAATGAAGGCTTTCTTTCAAGGGGAGAGCAAAAAAAACTTTCAATTGTTTTTTGGATGCTTCAAGTACTTGTTTTAGCAAAAGACAGCTCTGACCCAGTCGTTCTGATTGACGATATTTCTTCGGAGCTTGACCAGGAAAAAATTAACTCAATACTTGATTTTTTGACAAACCTAAATATACAAATATTTATAACCGATATTGGAAATAAAGATCTTCCTTTAGACCCAAAAAAAACTAATATTTACCATATTAAGAATGGAGTTATCACTAGTGTTTAAGCTGTAATTTCTCTATTACAGCAATGTGAAAAATGTTATATGATTTATCGACAAAGTTACTACCCGTGGTATAATAAATTCATTTTTTAAGGGCCATTTATGACTGAAGAATACCAAGCCTCCAATATTAAAGTTTTAAAGGGTTTAGACGCTGTTAGAAAGCGCCCTGGAATGTATATTGGTGATACAGACGATGGTACTGGTCTTCATCATATGGTGTTCGAAGTTGTTGATAATTCAATTGATGAGGCTCTAGCTGGCCACTGCTCAAAAATTGAGGTTGTAATACACGATGATAACTCAATATCTGTCACAGATGATGGTCGCGGAATACCAGTCGATATTCATCCTGAAGAAGGAATATCTGCAGCTGAAGTTATTATGACCGTACTTCATGCTGGCGGTAAGTTTGATGATAACTCATACAAGGTTTCTGGTGGCCTTCATGGGGTTGGTGTCTCTGTAGTAAACGCCCTCTCTGAAACACTAAAACTATCCATTCATAGGTCTGGTGAAAGCTATGAGCAGAACTATATTCTCGGTGTTCCAGTTTCACCAATTAAAACCATAGGAAGGTCAGAAAAAACAGGTACAACAATTCACTTCAAGCCAAGTATTGAGATTTTCACTGAAACAGTTTTTAAGTTTGAGACGTTGTCAAACAGATTACGTGAACTTTCTTTTCTAAATTCAGGTGTTCGTATTGAAATTCATGATGAACGCACTGATCAAAAAGATATTTTTGTTTATGAGGGTGGTATTAAGGCTTTTGTAGAGCACTTAAACAAATCTAAAAACCCAATTCATAATGATATTATTTCAATTTCTACAGAGAAAGATGATATTGCTGTTGATGTAGCACTCCAATGGAGTGACTCCTACAATGAAAGTGTATATTGCTTTACTAATAACATTCCACAAAGAGATGGTGGGGCGCATCTTGCTGGCCTAAGAGCCGCACTTACAAGAACCCTTAATAACTTCATAGATGCATCAGGGTTAGCAAAAAAAGAAAAAGCTGCTATTACTGGAGAAGATACTCGAGAGGGTTTAACTGCTATATTGTCAATCAAGGTTCCAGACCCTAAGTTTTCTTCGCAAACAAAAGATAAGTTAGTTTCATCTGAAGTTAGAGCGCCAGTTGAATCTTCAGTAAGTGAGAAATTAAGTGAGTATCTACTTGAAAATCCTGCTGAAGCTAAAATTATTATTGGGAAAATTTTTGATGCCTCCAGGGCTCGAGATGCTGCTAGAAAGGCACGTGAAATGACTCGTCGTAAAGGTGCTTTAGATATAGCGGGACTTCCAGGAAAACTAAGTGATTGTCAAACTAAAGACCCTGCCGAATCAGAAATTTTCTTAGTAGAGGGAGATTCTGCTGGAGGATCAGCCAAACAAGGAAGAGACAGAAGAACACAAGCAATTCTGCCACTAAAAGGTAAAATTTTAAATGTAGAAAAAGCAAGATTCGAAAAAATTCTATCTTCTCAAGAGGTTGGAACACTGATTACTGCTTTGGGATGTGGCATTGGTAAAGAAGAATATGACCTCACGAAACTTAGATATCACAAGATAGTTATCATGACTGACGCTGATGTTGATGGGGCTCACATTAGAACCCTGCTTTTAACGTTCTTTTATCGCCACTACCCAGAGCTAATTGAGAATGGCTATTTATTTATTGCACAGCCACCCCTTTATAAAATTAAAAAAGGCAAACAAGAACGTTATCTTAAGGATGATATTGAGCTTAATGAATATCTACAGCAAGAGGCAATCCATGATGCCAGTCTTTTTGTTAGTAGGGATGCTCCAGCTATTCAGGGAATGGCCCTTGAGAAGCTTGTTACTAAGTACTATAGTACGATTGGCACTATTGAAAAAGTTGGTAAAAAATATAATGAGCCTTTGTTGATGTCTATGTTGGGAATGCCAAAATTAGATTTATCTGACAATAAAGGATCGAAAGAATGGTGTGTTAAACTTCAAGAGAAAATGAATAATAATAGCTCGATGTCAGAGCAAAATATTATAGAGTTTAAAAATAATAGCATTCTATATTCTTTGAAAACTTATGGAGTAGAGGTGACAAATATTTGTCTTGATGAAGGTTTTTTTAACTCAACAGAGTATAAAAAAATAGAAGCATATTCAGACCAAGTTGAGAGCATGTTTGACAATGAGACCTATATTCAAAAAGGCGCCAAAGAAATTAAAACACCTAATTTTTCTACTGCCTTAAATTTTTTATTAGCTGAAGCAAGAAAAGGGCAAGGGTTTCAGAGATACAAAGGGCTAGGGGAGATGAATCCTGATCAGCTTTGGGATACTACGATGAACCCAGAGACAAGAGTAATGCTTCGGGTGAAAATTGAAGATGCTATCGCCTCTAATGATGTTTTCACAACATTAATGGGAGACGAAGTAGAGCCAAGAAGAAACTTCATTGAACAAAACGCCCTAAAGGTTGACAACTTAGACTTCTGATCAAGTAAGCACCCCCGTGATTTAAATTCAAGCGGTTATGAATTTATTTATTAACAATTTAACTTTGTTTGTAAGATAATAAAAATTCTTTTCTTATAATGAAGCGGGGCCATGTCAATAAAACATCCGGTAATTGCTATAACTGGTTCTTCTGGTGCTGGAACATCGACCGTTAAAAATGCGTTTAATCATATTTTCTCCCGTGTTGGAGCAACTCCAGTAATTATTGAAGGCGACAGCTTTCATAAATTTGATCGCAAGCAAATGAAAAGCGCTATGGAGGCCGAAGATCAAAAAGGAAATAAATACTTTAGTCATTTTGGTCCTGAGGCTAACCATTTTGATTTGATTGAAAGCACCTTTAGAGATTATGGTGAAAAAGGCCATTGTAAGCGCCGCTACTATATTCATTCTGACGAAGAAGGCATCCCTTTTGGAAAAAAAGCTGGAGAGTTTACTGGTTGGGAGGAGGCAGGAAGGGACAGTGACTTGCTTTTCTATGAAGGGCTTCATGGCGGAGTTAAAGATGGAAATATAGATACCGCAAAGTTTGTTGACCTGTTGATTGGTGTAGTGCCTGTAGTAAACTTAGAGTGGATTCAAAAAATTCATAGAGACAAGGAGCAAAGAGGCTATTCGGCTGAGGCAACAGTAGACACAATTCACAGAAGAATGTGGGACTACATTAACTATCTAACACCTCAGTTTTCAAGAACACATATTAATTTTCAGCGTGTTCCAACGGTTGACACTTCAAACCCCTTTATTGCAAGAGACATACCAACCCAGGACGAAAGCTTTGTGGTTGTTAGGTTTCAAGATCACAAGTACTGCGACTTTGTTTATTTACAAGATATGGTTGCGGGCTCTTTTATGTCAAGGCCAAACACCTTGGTTGTTCCAGGAGGCAAAATGGGCTTTGTAATGGAGCTAATATTAAGAGAACAAATCGAAAAAATGTTAAATCGTTAAATCCATTCACAATAAATATAATTTTTATTTAACAACTATGTTTATAAGCTTGTTTGGAACAACAATAACTTTAATTATCTCCTTGTCTTTTATATGTTTACTAACCCCTTCGTCAGTAAAAGCTAACGCTTCGACTTTTTGATTGTCAGAGTTTAGTGGGACCATCATTTTTGCTCTTAGTTTTCCATTAACTTGGACTATGGTTTGTATATTGTCTTGAATAAGTGCAGATTCGTCAACAACTGGCCATTTAGCATTAACTACAGCCTCTTTGCCGCCCAATAAAAACCAAAGGTGATGGCATAGATGAGGAATTACTGGGCTAAGACACTTGACCATGATTTCAATCGATTCTTTTCTAACAGCGACTCCTTTTTCAGAAAAATCTGTAAATTTAGACAAAGTGTTATTAAGTTCCATCATGGTTGCTATGGCAGTATTGAATGAATGTCTTCTACCTAAATCATCACCTACTTTTTTGAGCGCTAAATGTGTTTTTTTCCTAACCTCTTTTTGCTGATCACTTAAATTTTCAAGATTAACTTTCAAAGCTTTAATGTTTTTATTAGAATCCACAAAACCAGTAACAAGACGATAAAATTTGTTTACAAACCTATAGGCGCCTTCAATTCCAGTGTCTGACCACTCAAGATCTTGTGTTGGTGGCGCTGCAAAGAGTATAAAAAGCCTTGCCGTATCAGCTCCATACTTAGCAATCATTTCTTGAGGATCAACTGTATTTCCTTTGGATTTGCTCATTTTAGCGCCATCTTTCAAAACCATTCCTTGTGTAAGTAGGTTTGTAAAAGGCTCACTTGCTTCAATTATTCCCTCATCACGCAGTAGTTTTGTGAAAAAACGCGAGTACAAAAGGTGTAAGATTGCATGTTCAATTCCACCTACATATTGATCTACAGGAAGCCAATAGTTAGCACGATCATCCAAAATAGCATTGCTTTGATCGACACATGTGTATCTTGCAAAGTACCAAGAAGACTCAAAAAAAGTATCAAAAGTATCCGTTTCTCTTTCCGCCTGTGCGCCGCATTTAGGGCACAATACGCTATAGAAGTTAGGCATCTTTTTTAATGGTGAGCCAACACCATCAAGCTCAACATTTTCAGGAAGCCGTACAGGAAGGTTTTCAAGGTTTTCTGCAACAGCTCCGCACGAAGGACAATTAATTATCGGGATTGGACAGCCCCAGTAACGCTGTCTTGAAACACCCCAATCCCTAAGACGATAATTAGTTTTTAGCTCTCCCATTTTCAGGATTGAAAGTTTTTCACTAATTGCACTAAACGCCTGGTCAAAGCCTAAGCCGTTAAACTCGCCAGAGTTTATAAGAATGCCTTTTTCAACGTACGCTGTTTTGCTAGTATCTACATTACCACTTTGGTCGGAAATAACATTAACGATAGATATATTATATTTTTTTGCAAACTCATAGTCTCGTTGATCATGCGCCGGAACACTCATTACTGCCCCAGTCCCATAGCCCATAAGAACAAAGTTTGCTATCCAAATTGGAGTAGATTCGCCCGTTATTGGATGAACACAAGTCAATCCAGAATCAATACCTTTTTTCTCCATAGTTTCAATAGCTGCTTCAGCCGTTTCCATTTTTTTACACTCCTCAAGAAACGTTTGAATTTCATTGTTACCCTTTCCAGCTTTAATAGCCAGAGGGTGTTCTGCAGCAATTGCAAGATAAGTAACGCCTAATAAAGTATCTGGCCTTGTTGTATATACAGTTAGTGCTTCAGATTCATGAAGCTTAAATTTAATATCAAGCCCAACAGATTTACCAATCCAGTTTGTTTGCATCATTTTTACAGCATCTGGCCAGCCATCGAGTTTTTGTATATCCGCAAGAAGCTCTTCTGCGTAATCAGTTATTTTCATATACCACTGAGAAATCTCTTTCTTTTCAACAGGAGCACCTGATCGCCAGCCACAGCCTTCAACCACTTGCTCATTAGCCAAAACTGTTTGGTCTACAGGATCCCAGTTTACAACCGCTTTTTTCTTATACACAAGGCCTTTTTCAAATAGCTTTACAAAAAACCATTGTTCCCAGCGATAGTACTCTGGATGACAAGTTGCTAATTCTCTTGACCAGTCATAACCAAAACCTAACTCAACAAGCTGTTCTTTCATGTGCTTAATATTTTCGTAAGTCCATCCAGCAGGAGGAACCTGGTTTTTTATAGCAGCATTTTCAGCTGGAAGCCCAAATGCATCCCAGCCAATAGGCTGCATAACATTCTTTCCAAGCATTTTCTGGTATCTTGAAATTACGTCACCAATACTATAGTTTCGAACGTGGCCCATATGAAGCCTTCCAGAAGGATAAGGCAGCATTGATAGGCAGAAATACTTTTCTTTAGTTTTATCTTCAACCACAACAAATGAATTATTGGTGGCCCAATATTCTTGTGCTTCTTTTTCAATTAAAGCGGCGCTATATTCTTTTTGCATCATTAATTTTATAAGTTTCTAATTTAAGTTAAGAGAGCCAACTAAAGATTGAACATCTTTCAAGTTGTGCTCTGTTAGATATTTACTAATCCCTTCATTAATTCCTTGACAAACAAGGGGGTCGTAAAAAAGAGCAGTACCGATACCAACTGTATCTGCTCCAGCAATAATGAACTCAATCGCATCTTTAGCCGAAACAATCCCGCCCTGACCAATTATAGGAATATTATATTTTTTACTAACCTGATAAACTTGGTGAACTTTTAGAAGTGCAATAGGTTTTATGGCAGGTCCAGATAAACCTCCTTGATTGTTTCCTATTATTGGTTTTTGTTTTTCAATATCAATCGCCATGCCCATGACTGTATTTATAACTGCGAGCCCATCACTGCCAGCATCAATGCACCTTAATGCATTAGAGGCAATATCTGTTTGATTTGGGGATAGTTTTGTAATAATTGGTTTAGAGGTATTTTTTCTACAAATCTCAACAACTCTAAAAGACATCTCAGGGTCATTACCAAAAGCAACACCGCCTTCTTTTACATTTGGACATGAAATATTGATTTCGATAGCATCAATATCAGAGTCATCAAAGTGCCTTGCAATTTCACCATATTCTTCAACGGTTGATCCAGAAATATTAATAATGAATCTAGTTTCTGCTTTATCTAGGCTGGGCATTATGTCATTTATGACAGCAGTTGTGCCTGGGTTTTGCAGACCAATAGCATTGAGCATTCCGTTAGGGGTTTCAGCAATTCTGTGAAGTTTGTTTCCAAGTCGTGGCTCAAGTGTAGTCCCTTTTAAGCAGACCGCACCAACATCGGAGTTAGAGAAGCCTTTGATTCGAGTGTACTCTTCACCAAACCCAACACATCCGGAAAGCAAAATGATTGGTGAGTTTAATGCCATCCCACAAAAGCTTGTTTTAAGATTATTTTGCATTGTCGCCATTATACTTTTATGGTGACTTGGGGGTTGATAACTTCGTCTAAAATGTCGCTATGAATGGAGTTTTTATAACAGGCAGCAATACAGAGGTTGGTAAAACTACTGTGGCCATTGAAATTGTTAAGCACCTTAGCAAGGCAAGACAAGTTAAGGTTCGAAAGCCTGTTGAAACAAATTGTGAGTTTTTGAAGGGAGACTATATTCCAAAAGATGCTATTGCGCTTAAAGAGGCATGCAATTCAAAGGAGCCTTTAAACATAGTTTGTCCTAATTGTTTTGCTCTTGAGGCTAGTCCAGAAGAGGCCAGCATAAGCGCTGGAAAAGTCCTTGGTCTAAGCGACTTGGTACATGCCTGTAATGATCAAGTGGGAGAGAGCTTTGTCTTGGTAGAGGGGGCAGGTGGGTTTTATTCACCAATTGCAGAAAAAACACTTAATTCAGACCTTGCTGTTTGTCTTCAATTACCAGTTATCATTGTTGTTCGAGATGAATTAGGCGCTGTTAGTCAAGGGTTGCTGGCAATAGAGGCTGTAAAGAAAAATAATCTAGAGGTTGCATGTCTTGTATTAAATGAAATTAATCCGAATATGCTTTCTAATAAAGAGTCTCTTGCTGCATACACCGATGTTCCAATACTTGCATTTGCAAAAGGCAATCTTGAACTTTTTAATTCTAAAATTGAAAAATTAATCTAATATAGTTAGATTTGGCTTCGGGTTTTCTTGATCAATGGGGTCGGCTTTGTTGTCAAAAAACATACCCTCACCGTTTTCTTTGGCATAAATAGATAATACCGCGTTGCAGGGTACAATAATTTTTTCAGGCTTTCCATTAAATCTTGCTTTAAAGCTAATAAACTTGTTTGTTATTGCTCGACCCTCTGTTGCCGAAGAGGCGATGTTTAAAATAATTTTACCGTCACTTGCAAAGCCTTCAGGAATCGAAACACCAGCTTTTTCAGAGCTAACTAGTATGTGAGGCGTAAAATTAGAGTCCTCTATCCAATCACAGTATGCTCGGATTAAATAGGGGACTACACTTGACATAAGTTTTTTTAATTAAAGTCCTTTTCAGCAAAAGTTAGGCTTTCATGAAAACCTTCTTTTTCAAAAAGCCTGTTTGCATAATCCATGATTGGTTTTGCTTTTTTAGCATCTAAAGAGATTCCTAAAAGATTAAGGCGCCATAGAATGGGGGCGATACAGACATCAACAAGAGTCATGGTCTCACTTTTAAAATAGGGCTTATGAGAGAATAAAGGCAACAGCTCTATAAGATTTCCGTGCAAAGTTTTTCTTGCGGCCTCACTTTCTTTTTTGGCGCCATGTAGAATTTTTTCGACCAGCTCGTACCAGCAGCCCTCTGATCTTGTGAAACGATAAATTAGCAGCCGCTTTTCCGCTTTTTCAATAGGATCAACAGGTAAAAGAGGAGGGAAGGGGAACCTTTCATCTAGGTATTCCATAATTACAGAGAGGTCATATAGAACCATCCCTCTGTCAAAAAGTGTTGGAAGAGTTTCACAAGGATTGAGCTCTAAAACCTCTTCTGGCATTTCATCAAACTTAAGCTCTATAACCTCTCGCTCAATTAGCTTGTGAGCCATAACAAATCGAACTGCATGTGACTCAAGCTCTTCAGAGGCAGCATAGAGGGTCGTTGAAGACGGATTAGGTTTAGATAGCATAGTTTTTGCACCAAATTAAAAAAAAATAGTCTTGCCTTTTAGGGCAAGGGATGTAAAGATAAAGATTGTATCAGAAATTAATCGCGCGGCCGCCATATGCCGTATTTAACATCTTTCCAGTACTCTTTCTTAAGCATATAGGCAAGAATAAATAGAATACCAAGGAATAGCAATACCCATTTACCAAGTTTTAGGCGAATTAGCTTTGCTGGCTCACCAACATAGTCTAAGAAATTGGTTATATCAAGAACACTCTGGTCGAACGCTGCTTCAGATTGACTTTCTCTTAATGGCCACAATACATCTGGCATAGAGGCATTTACCAGGACTTTATTGTTTACCCCAAAAATTCTCTCCTCATCATCATAAAAACTTCTGAGGTAGGTGTAAATCCAATCAGTTCCTTTGGATCTTGAAACTAAAGAGAGGTCTGGTGGAACGCCTCCAAACCACTTAGCTGCAGCATCTTCTGGCATAGCTGTAGTAATAGCTTCCCCTACTTTATTTCCAGCAAACATTAGATTTTTAGCAACATGTTCTTCGGTAAGGTTTAGGTCCTTGGCAATTCGATTGTAACGCATCAAGCTTATCTCATGACAGCCTGAGCAATAATTCATAAAAAGTTTTGCGCCATTTTGTAAGGAGGCTTCGTCAAAAATATCAGTATTTGCATGATCTAAATGAACCTTACCAGCAGCAAAAATGTTTACGGAAAAAAGAAGAACGGATAAGCCAACAATTAATTTTAATTTTATATTCATATGTTACCCAGTAACCCTCTCTGGAACCTCTTTAGTTTTTCCTAGAGTGCTAAACCAGGGCATTAAGATAAAAAATGAAAAATACAAGATCGTAAAAATACGAGCCATTAAAACATATAAAGGAGTAACCGGTTGAACGCCAAGCCAGCCTAGCACAATAAAGCTTAAAACAAAAACCCCAAGAATCCATTTATAGATTGGGCTTCGATAGCGTATTGATTTAACTGGGCTTCGATCTAGCCAAGGAAGGAGGAAAAATACTCCAAGCGCTGCAAACATTCCTAATACTCCAGGAAATTGTGAGCCAAACAGGGGAGGAATTGCCCTTAATACAGAGTAATAGGGTGTTAAGTACCATAATGGCGCAATATGTTCTGGAGTTTTAAGTGGGTTAGCCTCGATAAAATTTGGAGCCTCAAGAAAATACCCATTTAGTGCTGGTGCATAAAAAACAACTGCACAAAATATCCATAAAAATCCAACAACAACAACACTATCTTTAATTGTGAAGTATGGGTGAAAGGGGATTCCATCTTTTGGTATACCGTCGGCATCTTTATTTTTCTTTATTTCAATTCCATCTGGATTATTTGATCCAACGTGGTGAAGAGCAACAATATGCAAAAAAACAAGAACAACAAGAATAAGTGGAATAACAACAACATGTAATGAAAAGAAACGATTTAAAGTCGCGTCACCAACAGCATAATCACCCAGAATCCAAACTAATAGATCTGGCCCTACAATGGGAACTGAGCCAAAAAGTGAAATAATTACTTGAGCGCCCCAAAACGACATTTGCCCCCAAGGCAAAACATAGCCCATGAAAGCTTCAGCTAATAAAAGAATATATAGCACCATTCCCAGTATCCATATCAATTCCCTTGGCCCCTTATAAGAGCCGTACAAAAGGGCGCGCATCATATGAAGATAAATTATTACAAAAAAAGCTGAGGCTCCTGTCGAATGCATATAGCGTATAAACCAGCCCCATTCAACGTCTCTCATAATATACTCAACTGAGGCAAAAGCGTACTCTGCGTCAGGTTTATAGTGCATAGTTAAGAATATCCCAGTAACCAGCTGCATTATAAGCATCACCACTGCTAAACCGCCAAAGAAATACCAGAAGTTAAAGTTTCTGGGGGTGTAGTATTCTGCTAAATGCTCATTAATAACTTTAGATAACGGAAATCTTTGGTCTATCCAGCTTTGTTTATTATTCATATATTTCTTTTATGTTTTTTGTTGGTCAACTCCAATACGAATCAATGAATCAGTGACGTATTGATACGGAGGTATTGCTAGGTTAGTTGGAGCAGGTACACCTGCATAAACTCTTCCAGCAAGATCAAACTTAGAGCCATGACATGGGCAATAAAAACCACCTTTCCAACTATCCCCACCAAGATCAGCGGCACCAGGCTCTGGTCTATATGTTGGAGAGCAGCCCAAGTGCGTGCAAACCCCAACGATAACAGCAATACTTTCTTTGTTTTTGATAGTTCGAAAATTAGAGGTTACATAATTTGGTTGTTGGTTTTTAGAGTTGCCTGTTCCATCTGGATCATCCAGATTTTTAATTAGGTCTTCTGAGTCAAGAGATTCTAGTGCTTTTTCATCACGTTTAAATATCCACACAGGTTTTTTACGCCATAAGACACGAACAAGCTGACCAGACTCTAATTTAGAAATATCAACATCTATAGGCGCTCCAGCCGCTTTAGCTTTAGCCGACGGCTTCCATGTTGATAAAAAAGGCCACGCTGCAAAACCAACACCAACCGCACCAACTACACTAGTTGCTTTGGTTAAAAAACGTCTTTTCTTTAAGTCAATTGTTTGTTCAGACATAAAAATGTTTTAAGATATTAAGATAAAAAACCGCACTATTATAATGTAAATGGTTGATATTTAAAAGCAAAAAATGATTCAAATGACCACTAGTTTTTTTTATCAACTTTAATGGAGATTGATTTTATATTTGTAAGGCCGTCGATTTTTTTAATTAAAGAGAGGAGCTGTTTTTTTTGTTTTTCAGCGCGGAAAGCTATGGATGAGTTTTTAGCAAGCAAGGTAGCGCTTTGAGAGCCTAAAAAGCAAAGATTGAGGCCTTTAAATTGATCCGAGAATTCGGCCTTAATTAACGCGTTTAAGTGGTTGTGTTCTTTTGCTTTTTCAAATAAGTCGCTTAGATTGCTGCCAACTTTAAAATTTCTAGGGTTTCCTTTTGTTTTGTCTTGCATATATGAGAAAATACCTCAGTTTTGTTAATTAATTGCGTTCTTCTTCTATGAGTATTATAAATAATGTTTTATCAAAAGTTTTAGGGTCTCATAATGACCGGCTAATAAAAAAGTATAACGGCCAAGTTTCCAAAATCAATTCGTTGGAAGAAAAGATGCGCTCAATGAGCGATGATGAGCTTGTCTCAATGACAGAAGCGTTAAAAGAGAGGCTTAATAATAAAGAGAGTATGGAAAGTATTCTAGCTGAGTCCTTCGCTGTTGTCAGAGAAGCAAGTCAAAGGGTTTTGGGTCTTAGGCATTATGATGTTCAGCTTATTGGAGGCATGGTTCTTAACGAGGGCAGCATTTCGGAAATGGGAACTGGTGAAGGAAAGACATTGGTTGCAACTCTTCCAGCCTATCTGAACGCTCTTTCTGGAAAAGGAGTCCACATTGTCACCGTGAATGACTATTTAGCAAAGCGTGACTCGGAATGGATGGGAAAAGTATTTTCTTTTCTTGGGCTTTCAGTTGGAACGGTTTTTTCAGGAATGTCTGGCGATGAAAAACAAGTAGCATATTCTTGCGATATCACTTATGCAACAAATAACGAGCTTGGTTTTGACTATCTTAGAGACAATATGGCGTTCTCTCAAGAGCAAAAAACACAGAAAAAGCTAGCCTTTGCAATTATTGATGAGGTCGACTCGATCTTAATCGATGAGGCTAGGACGCCACTAGTTATATCCGGCCCAACAGGCGATCACGCTGAGGTTTACATCGCGATAGATAAAATGATTCCAAGCTTCACACTGCAAACCGAGGTTGGGGAAGGTAAGGAGGTTGAGATTATAGACGCAGGCGACTATACGCTTGATGAAAAGCATAAACAAGTTTTTCTTACTGATGACGGACATATTAAAGCTGAAGATATGCTTATAGAGGCCGGAGCCTTGGCTCCTGAGTCAAGCCTATATGACTCCAGCAATATTATTTTGATGCAGCACTTGTTGTCCGGACTAAGAGCCCATGTATTGTTTAAAAAAAATATTGACTATCTCGTTAAAGATGATGAGGTTGTCATTGTTGATGAGTTTACTGGAAGAACAATGGAAGGCAGAAGATGGTCGGAAGGTCTTCATCAGGCAATAGAGGCAAAGGAAAATGTAAGCATTAAAAAAGAAAATCAAACGCTGGCGTCGATAACCTATCAAAACTACTTTAGGCTTTACGAGAAGCTATCAGGAATGACTGGAACAGCTGAAACAGAGGCCTCTGAACTTCAAGATATTTATGGCCTAGAGGTTGTTGTTGTCCCCCCTAATACAATCTCCTCAAGGATTGATCACTCAGACCTAATTTATGGAACGATGAATGAAAAGCTTGACGCTGTTATGAAAGACATTCAGGCGTGTCAAAAAATTATGCAGCCAGTTCTTGTGGGAACAAACAGCATCGAAAGCTCGGAAAGTGTTTCTGCCCTTCTAACGAAAAATAAAATTAAACACGAGGTTCTTAACGCGAAGCAGCACCAACGCGAAGCTGAGATTATTGCAAATGCTGGGGCTCCAGGAGCCGTAACTATTTCAACAAATATGGCTGGAAGGGGAACAGACATTGTTTTAGGGGGAAGGCCCTTAGAAGGCGCCAGTGAGGCTGAAACAGAGTCTTGGAAAGCTAAGCATCAAAGCGTTATAGACTCGGGAGGGCTGCATATAATTGGTACAGAGCGCAATGAGTCACGAAGGGTTGACAACCAACTACGTGGTCGATCAGGAAGGCAGGGAGATATTGGTTCAACGCGATTTTATCTGTCACTTGAAGATAGCTTAATGAAGATATTCGCATCTGAAAAAACAGCCTCCATGATGAAAAAGCTTGGTATGAAGGAAGGAGAAGCCCTTGAGCATAGTTGGCTGAATAAAACAATTGCCAATGCACAAAAGAAAGTAGAGGGGATGCATTATGATGCGCGAAAACACCTTCTTGAATATGATGATGTTGCAAATGATCAAAGAAAAGTGGTTTACCAGCTAAGAGATGAGTTAATGGGGACAGAAGATGTCAAGGAGCGGTATGAAAACATTAGGGATGGCGTAATTAGCGACCTATTTTTTGAATATATTTCTCCAAAAGTGCTTGAGGCAGATTGGGATGTTGGGGGTCTTGAAAGTGCTTTAGCTTTAGATTACTCTTCAGATATACCAGTACAAAAAAGTATTGACGAAGGCCTTAATGTGGACCAGGTTTTAAAAATGATATTGGAAGGCTTTATGGTTTCACATAAAGTTAAAGAGACCGCTATAGGCAGCGAAACTATGAGAACCTTTGAAAAAGCAGTTATGCTTAAAGCCCTTGATCATCATTGGAAAGACCATCTTGCGGTTATGGATCAGTTAAGGCAAAGCGTTAATTTACGAGGATATGGGCAGAAAAATCCTGTGCAGGAATATAAGCGCGAGTCTTTTTCGATGTTTACAGTTTTGCTTGACACAATCAACAGTGAAATGGTTAAAGCGCTTTGTAGTCTTAATATTGAGAATATTGAGCAAGTCAAAGATCAGCTTTCCTCGGCATCAAGCGACATGGAGGGCCAGGAAACAAATAGCCCTTCCCCGGCAAAAAAACCAACAGCCCCAAGACCAAGAGTTATTAGACAACCCTCCAAGTTAAAGGTTGGGAGAAATGACCCTTGCCCTTGTGGCTCTGGAAAAAAATATAAGCAGTGCCATGGTTAACACATATTTTTTGGAGGCAGTGCGTTCTAAATGGAGAGAATAACGCTCACTAAGCCAGACGACTGGCATCTTCATCTTAGAGGAGGGCGTGCAATGAAGTCTGTTGTTGGCATGAGCGCTCTTCAGATGGGAAGAGGGGTCATTATGCCAAATCTTTCTCCGCCAATAAGAAACGTATCGCAAGCAATAGATTATCGTAAAGAGATTATGAGCGCCTTGCCAGCAGAAACAACTTTTAACCCTCTGATGGTGCTTTATCTCACAGACCAGACAACTAAAAATGAAATTATTGAGGCGAGCGAGGCACAAGAGGTTCATGCTGTAAAACTTTATCCTGCTGGAGCTACAACTAACTCAGATAGCGGAGTGACAAACCTATTAAGTACTTATCCTGTTTTAGAGCAAATGCAAAAAGAAGGACTGCCACTGCTAATACATGGAGAGGTAACTGATAATGACATTGATATCTTCGACCGAGAAAAAGTTTTTATAGACAAAACGTTAACTAAACTAGTTCGAGACTTCCCTGACCTCAAAATAGTCCTTGAGCACATAACCACAAAAGACGCTGTTGACTTTATAAATGAATGTGAAGCAAACATAGCAGCAACAATAACTCCACACCATCTTTTAGCAAACAGAAACCATATGCTTGTAGGTGGAATTAAGCCACATTTTTACTGCTTACCTGTGCTGAAAAGACAATCCCCGCACCAAGAGTCACTAATTGCAGCAGCGACCTCAGGAAGGCCAAAATTTTTTCTAGGCACAGATTCGGCGCCACACGAGAAGCATCAAAAAGAGTCCTCCTGTGGATGTGCAGGAGTCTTTAGCGCACATGCAGCTATTGAGCTTTATGCCGAAGCATTTGATGGGGCTGGAAAAATTGATAAGTTAGAGGGGTTTGCATCTTTCTTTGGCGCTGATTTTTATGGTCTTGAAAGAAACCACGAAAAAATTACACTAGAAAAGACTACGTGGGGAATACCTGAGAGCTATAATTTTTCTGGCTCACAGGTAGTTCCCTTTTTTGCAGGAGAGGACCTCTCTTGGAAGCTAGTAACTTAAAAAATCCATATTTTTAAAGTAATCTTTGCTTTTTTCAACATCATTTTTAATTTGAATTTTTAGTTCTTTAAGCGAATTAAACTTTAATTCATCCCTGCACTTTTGTTTGAAAATAACAGTCGCATGTTCACCATAAATTTCTTGATCAAAGTTAAAGATAAAAACCTCCAAAAGAACCTTAGTGCCTCCTATTGTTGGTCGTTTCCCAATATTACACACCCCAGTATAGGTAGTATTATTAATATTAACTAGTACACTATAGACGCCAAGAACAGGGCTCAGCTTTCGCCTGATACTTATATTTGCCGTAGGAAATCCAATTGTTCTCCCCATTTTTTCACCATGCGCAACCCTGCCGCTAATTGAAAATGGTCTTCCAAGGTAACTTTGAGCCTTTTTAAAGTCTCCTTCGGAGAGTAATTTTCGTATTGCTGAGCTGCTAACTCGTTGACCTTCAAGATGAACTGCTTTGATCTTGTTAACTAAATAGCCTTTTTCAGATGACATCTCTTGAAGCATTGAAAAGTCTCCAAGACGACCCTTACCAAAACGAAAATCATCACCAATAAAGCAATGCTTTGCGCCAACTTTGTTAACTAGTATTTGGCTAATAAAAGACTCTGCACTTATTTCGGAAAAAGTTTTGTTAAACCTTATTAAAAGGTGTTTATCTATCCCAAGCGACTCAAGAAAAAGGTGTTTGTCACGAAAGCTGCTTAGTTTCGCTTTTGTTCTTCCAAAAAAAGATTCAGGGGTCACAGAAAAAGAAATTACAAGAGATGGCATGCCTTTATTTTTTGCAGTTGAGACAAGTTTTTTTAGTATTTCTTGATGGCCCACATGTACACCATCAAAATTACCAATGGTAAGAACACAGTCAGACTGGTGTTTAAGATTATGAAGGCCACGTATTAGTTCCATTAGGTTATTTTACTCACAGCCTTAATGATGGTTTAGTAAATCAAGTGAATGAATAATTTTTTTAACTGGAGCAGGAACGCCAAGAGCGATGCTGTTTATTTTATGGTAATTATCAGCTGACCCTGGGGAGTTTACAATAATCGGATTAATCCAAAGAGTGTAATGACTAAATGAATGTTTGAATCTAGTCAGTGATTCGACAATTTTTGCCTTAGGGTTGTGGTTAATAATTGTCTCTTCTATTTCTGCTTCATTTTCTGAGCACTCAGCAAAGCTCCATAGCCCACCCCAGATGCCTTCGCTTGGTCTTTTTTTAAGGTGAATTTCACCTTTTTCATTTTTATAAATTAAGAATACAATATTTCGTTCGGGTTTTATTTTTTTAGGCTTTTTATTTGGATAGGTGTCCTGTTGATTGTGAATAAAGGCACCACAATTCTTAGATATAGGGCAGCTTTGACAGTTTGGATTTCTTGGGGTGCAAACAGTAGCCCCAACATCCATTATTGCTTGTGTGTATTCTGCATTTTGTTTTTCAGGAGTATGAAGCTCAGCAAGTCGCCATAATTCATTCATAACACTGCTCGAGCTATAATGACCTTCTACTCTATGATACCTTGCCAAGACCCGTTTAACATTGCCATCAAGGATTGCATGTGGCTGGTTGAACGTAAGAGATAAAATAGCTCCAGCAGTTGACTTGCCAACCCCAGGAAGCGCTATAACTTCTGAATAGGTTTTGGGAAAAATACCTCCGTAAAGAGATAAGGTAATTTGTGCAGTTTTATGTAAATTACGAGCTCGACTATAGTAGCCAAGGCCAGCCCATGCGGCCAAAACATCATCCTCGCTTGCAGTAGCGAGCGAAGTTATGTCTGGAAATTTTTTAATGAAGTTGTTGAAATAATCAATAACAGTTTTAACTTGAGTTTGTTGCAACATAACCTCAGATAGCCATACGTGATATCCATTTGGAGGGCTAGATTGCCAAGGAAGGTTTTTTCTGCCATGCTTTATAAACCAACTTAAGAGGGCACTCGTTAACTCCGTCACTTCTCTAGGTTTAGCGGATTATTTGGGTCAATAGTCTGCATAAAAGGCTTTCTAATGTTTTCATTAGTTACCTGATAAACACAGCCAATCCAGTTGTTAATAACAGCACTAGCACTATCATGCCAGGTGTTATCTAGGGTTTTTGTAAGAAGCTTTTCCGGAAAGTCGTTAATAGTCGCCGTTTTATTTATGAGCCTAGCGCGATACTCTCTCAAAATAGCGCGACTTTGTAGTGACAAATAATTGCTTGGAAATGGTGGGTAGTCTGAGCTTCTTTTTTCGAGGTAAAGCAAAACTTCTCTCTTATATTCCTTTAAAAGACTGACGGAGTCATACTCAGGATGCCCTTGAAAGAAGACAATTCTAAAAAGATCAGGACTAACAGCAAGGTGAACACCAATAGGACTTTTAGCTAAAACTACAGCCTTTGCCTCTTCAAATTGCGACTCAGTGACCTCATTAAATCGTGAGTGTGGTATGTCAAAGCGTGTGTTAACGCCCTTAACAAGAGGATGTGTTCTATCAATTACCTGATGAGGAAATACACCCCAATGTTTTTTTCCAACGGCCTTTCTTTTCTGGCCATACTTAAACTCTAAAACAGCATGGGTTGCAAGGCAAGAGCATAAGGTCGAGGTTACGTTTTCATAAGACCAGTCAACTACCTCTCTCAGCTGTTCATAAAATGGAGCGAGCTGAAGGTCTGGATCAGTCACATTGGCGCCCGTAATAATTAGCGCATCAAGTCCTTGAAGTTTAATTTCTTCAAAGGTTTTATAGTGCTCTTTAATGTGCGCTGTCGCATGTTTTCCTCTTTTGATGCTTGAAAGTGAAAAAGGGTGGACATAAAACTGAGCAATTTGATTTGAATGGCCTACCAATCGAAAAAATTGCCTCTCTGTTGCTTCAAGCGCAGAATCGGGCATCATATTTAATAACCCAATATGAAGCTCTCTAATGGTTTGATGTTGGGCTCTCTCAACAGAAAGAATTGTTTCGCCTTGTTTTGCAAGACGTTCAAATGAAGGTAGTTTAGAGTGTGCTATTAGAGGCATGTTATTTAAGCGCGCTAGAGATTAAATTTAAAACGTCCTTTGCAGAGTTGCACTTATGAAGCGCATCACTTTCAATTGTGCAGCCATATTTATCCGCAAGTGCGCTGTATTTTTTAAGCCTATCTGCAACTAGTTTTGGAAACACCCAGGTAACAAATGCATTTGGGTTAATTTGAGCTGCGTAAGCTAAACTATTTTCTTTCAAGTAGGAGTGGAGAGCTCCCTCAAAAAACTTTGGGTTATAGTACATTGGCTTTGGCTGGCTTTTGGCTCTATCAATAAGCAATCTCTCATTTTCCTTGCTTGTTTTAATATAAATAATTAGCGTTTTCTCTGACAGAAGTTGATAAAGTTTTTTGTCTTCTAGCTCGCATAGACTTCCCCCAGCATCATTAATAAAATGGGCATAACCGTCTTTTAAAGACTGATTAATAAAATGAGGAACCTCATACATTGTCTTTTTTTCTGCTTCCAAGAAAAGACTTTGGCGATGAATAAACTCCTCAACAGGAAGACCACCTTCTTCAGGATTGCCAACCTTTCCAAGGAACGCAGAAATTGGCTCTAAGTTATCAAAAGTAACTTGACTATTAATACTTATAGAGTTATTTTCTAGAAGTGGCTTAAGCCATGAATCATTTTTCATTTTATTAGCTACATTATTAATGATGTCCTCTTTAAGATGAGTCGCTCCAATTCTATAATCTCCAGAAAAATGGTACCATCCACCTTCTTCGCCAACAAGTTTAGCAAGATGAGTCTTACCTACGCCAGACATGCCAAGAAGGGTTAATCGCTTATTTTTTTGATTTATAAATTGTTTGGCAGAATTTATCATATTGACTTTCATTAGTCCATTAGCTACTGATTGTAAGGTGATATGAGCTAAATTTTCTTATATTAAGCACACCAGTATTCAACAGCAAATATTGTCCTTTTATGCCCTCTAGAACACCTGAGATGATAGGCGTTTTATCAAAGTTTAAAGACACAACCTTTGCAGGATATTTTAGCACAGGGTAGCTAATATTTACCTCATCATCGCTGAGGACTGAAGCCTCAGTTTCTTTTACCGTAGCTGCAATTTCACCAAGTAATGTCTCTTTTAGGGAGGTAAGATCTGATAGCTCCACTTCATTTTTCAGCATATTTCGCCAGTTTGTTTTGTCGGCCACAAATTGTTTTAATGCAACCTCAATCTTCCCAGAGTCTAGACGTGACTTTGCCTCAATTATAGGCAGCGCTGAAACTGCCCCTTGTTCAATCCAGCGGCTATAAAGCCTTTTTTTATTGGTGACTCCAACCTTCGGCTTAGATGTATTTGCAAGATAAATAATGGTTGGTTGGAAACAGTAGTTAAGGCCCCATTGCGGCTCCCTGCAGGTGCCCTTAGAATAGTGACAAGTCTCAGGCCTCATGATGCATAAGTCGCATCTAGCTAAAACCTGGGTGCATGGAAAGCAATAGCCCCCAGACCAGCTTTTTTTTGTCCTCATTCCACAATTAGCACAAAGTATTACGTCATTATATTTGAGCTCAATATGCTTTCCTACAACAGCGTTCATGTCAATTAGATCCTCGCCAATAGGAAGGCTGTATTTTGCACTGCCTCCTTCAAGAGAGGTATTCATCATTTTTATGTGGCCACTTAACTGCATAGTATCACTTGTATGTCCCTATATTTTTCAGCAGTTTTATTCATAATTGACCCTGGAATTATCGGAGCAGGAGGGGTTTTATCCCAGTCAAGCGTTTCAAGATAGTCCCTGATAATTTGCTTATCAAAGCTTTTGGGGCTTTTCCCTGAAGCATAGTCAGGCAAAGACCAGAATCTCGACGAGTCTGGGGTTAAAATTTCATCCATTAGGGTCAGCTTATTTTCAGAGTCTAGGCCAAATTCAAATTTTGTGTCAGCAATAATAATGCTTCGAGATAGCGCGTGTTTTTCAGCAAAATTATAAAGAGCAAGGCTTATTTTTTTGATTTGCTCTGCAATATCTGCACCCACTAGCGAAGCAACTTCTTTAAAAGATATATTGGCATCATGCTCACCTGCTGCAGCTTTTGAAGAAGGAGTAAAAATAGGGTTTTTAAGTTTTTCAGCAAGCACCATATTAGGAGGGAGGTCTATTCCACAAACAGATCCAGACCCTAAGTATTCTTTCCAGCCAGAGCCAATTAAGTAGCCCCTTACAACAGCTTCAATAGGCAGTGGTTTGAGTTTTTTTACAACTATCGCCCTACCTTCAAGCGCTTCAGCCTCATCGCTTGACAACACTTCTTCAAGCCCAATATTAGTTAAGTGGTTTTGAACAATATGCTCAGTTTTGCCAAACCAATAGTTTGCTATTGATGTAAGAACCTTCCCTTTTTCTGGAATTGGCTGGTCAAAAACAACATCAAAGGCTGAAAGTCTATCGGTTGTAACTATGAGCATGTTGTTTTTGTCAATATCAAAAATATCCCTCACCTTGCCACGATGAAGAAGAGGTAGGGATAGCTTTGTTTGCAAACTGGAATGCATAAGGACTATAAAACGAACTAAAGTATTCATTTTAATCGATTGCGCTATAGCTGGGGTATTGATAAAACTGAAGAATAAAAGAGTGTTACTTTATGTTAAGATCCTGAAGAATTTGTCTTGCTCTTTTTTGAAACTCTGGCATTGCGCTACTTGGCACGAAAGACTGCTTAGGTAATTTTATTTTTTCAGGATCTTGGTGGACCCCATTAACGCGAATTTCATAATGAAGATGGGGGCCAGTTGATTGGCCTGTAGACCCTACATAACCAATTAATTCCCCTTTTTTAATCTTTTTTCCAGACTTTAGGCCCGTAGCAAATTTTGATAGGTGGGCATAGACGGTAAGATAGTTTAAGCCATGCGTTAAATAGATAACGTTGCCATAGCCAGATAACGTGGCCCTATATTTCACAATTCCTTTTGCAGGCGCGTAAATTGGCGTCCCAGAGGGGGCAGCAAAATCAGTGCCTCGATGAGAGCGATAGATCTTGAGCGTAGGGTGGAATCGCCTTTTTGTAAAGCCAGAGCTAATTCGATTATATTTCGCAGGCGCAAATGCAAAGGTGTCGTTTGTAGTGGCACCCTTTGAAGTAAAGTATTTATTTTGACCAAGGGTATTTTTATATGAAAAAAGTGCAATAGTCTTTCTATTCCCAACGTAAACCATTGCAATTGGAGTTTTTCCTCCATTCCAAGACAAAATAAATTTGTCACCCTTTCTTAGGTCTTTGCTAAAGTCCATCTCCCATGAAAAGTTATCAACCACCATTTTGGTCACTTCAGCAGCTACCCCGGCTTTTTTGGCGTCGTAGTTTAGAGACTTATTGATCGTAATTATGGTTTCAGATAATTCACCAATTGGCTGGATGCTGGCTTTTCCATAATTAAAAGATTGGCCATCATAGGTTATAAATAGAGATTTATCATTAGCTGGACTATAAATGACTTGGTCGAGTTCATGATTATCATTAAGGGTTATCCTAAACTTATCGCCAGGATAAATATTGTTGAGTCTCTGAGCCCTTTCATCAGAGGCCATTAGTTTTTTGAGAAGTTTTCCTGATAGGCCCGTGCTAAAGAAGAATTTGTAAAACGCGTCGCCTCTTGACACTTTAAAACTATAGTCATGTGTTCCACTGGCAGAAGAAGGAGCGCTTAAAAAAACGCAAAATACTAACAAGGAGATTAAGAAAGATTTATACATTTAGGGCGGCTTGTTATGAAAGACTCGGCTCAATAATAGACTGAGCTATTTGACGAGAAAGATAGTCATTTTCCACAACACTTGCAAGTGTGTCAAGCCTTGAAATAGGGGCTATAGCTAAGGTTTTTTCTATAGTTTTGCTAATGTCTAGAAACCCTATTTTTTTATTTAAAAAAGCGTCTACAGCAACCTCATTAGCAGCATTAAGCGTTCCAGGCATGCTCTGTCCTTGCTCTAAAGCAGCGTATGCTAGTCCTAGGCACTTGAACCTATCCATATCGGGCGATAAAAATTCAAGTGATGTTTGCTTGGTTAGGTCAAGCTCTTCAACACCAGAAGTTTGTCGGCTTGGATAGGACAGTGCATAAGATATTGCGCTTCTCATGTCTGGCAGTCCAAGTTGTGACAACACACTGCCATCATTAAAATAAACAAACGAGTGAATAATGCTTTGAGGATGAATTACTACCTCGATTTTAGAAGGTGAAAGTTGAAATAAGAAGTGAGCTTCAATTACCTCCAGGCCCTTGTTCATCATGGTGGCAGAGTCAACTGATATTTTTTGGCCCATTTTCCATTTTGGGTGAGCGCAGGCTTGTTTTGGGGTTGCTTTATTAAGCCCTGCTGCTGGTATTTTTAGAAATGGACCGCCTGACGCTGTTAACTGTATTTTATTAAGCCCCTCTTTGCCACCTTGGAGGCATTGAAATATTGCGCTATGTTCTGAGTCCACAGGGATTAATTGTGCGCCAGCTTCTTTGGCGGCATCAACTAATAAATTACCGCCTAAAACTAGAGACTCTTTATTTGCAAGCATAACTCTTTTTCCTGAGGACGCCGCTGCAAAAGTTGAGGACAGTCCAGCGCTTCCAACTATTGCCGCCATAACAAAATCTGTATTTTTATGAGAGGCTATATCATTTAAAGCGTCCTCGCCTTGTAAAACGATAACCCCTTCTGGCGCTACCTTTCTTAAGCTCTCTGCAGCCTCTTCATTAGCCATCACTGCAAATTTTGGCATGTGTTTAATGCAAAGCTTTTCCATTTCCTCCCAGTTTTTGTTTGCTGTTAAGGCAAAGACATTATATTTTTTTGGATGAAGAGACATAACAGCTAGTGTATTTAGCCCAATTGAGCCCGTTGCCCCTAAAATAGCTACATTTTTCATAGCAAAAAGAAAGTTAAAAGAAAAAATATTGGAGCAGACGATGTTAGGCTATCAATTCTGTCTAGTATGCCGCCGTGCCCAGGAAGCATATTGCCACTATCTTTTACTTCTGCAATGCGTTTTAAAACGCTCTCAAATAAGTCACCAAGAACTGATACAAGTGAAACCACCAGGGCTATAAAACTAAATATTAGAAAATCACTCAATAACGGCGTTTGGGTTGAAACATATGCGTACGAAATAGCAATTACTTGGGCGAGAGCAGCACCACCAAGCAGCCCTTCAAGTGTTTTTCCAGGACTAACACGTGGACACAATTTAGTTTTACCAAAAAGCTTGCCTGCAAAGTAAGCGCCGATATCTGCTGCCCAGATTAAAATCAAAAGAAACAAGACTAATATGGGGTCTAGCAAGTGAAGCGCCATTAGTGCGATTGCCATGGGCACAAAGATAAATAAACCGTTGACTAGCTTAACGAATAAATTTTTTCTAAGTAGGTGAGAGCCTTTTGGATATACTGATACCCAAATTAAGGCGATTATCCACCAAATTGCAGCAGCATATAGGATGGTTAAATTTGAAGGCGCAGTACTTAGAAAATAGGTTACTAGTAATATAAGTAAAGCATAAAGTGCCTTACCTGCTAACTGTTTTATTTGAATTAGATTGCAATACTCCCAAGAACTAATAACAAGAATTAAAGCAACGGCTAATGCAAAGCTAGCTTGAGTCAATACCAGGATACCAAAAACTGTAATTGGCGCAACAATAGAGGCCGTTAAGATTCTCTTAAGAAGCATTATTTTTCACCATTTCGCTTTCCAAATCGGCGCTCTCTCAAGTGAAAGGATTCTATGGCAGTGTCTAATTCATGTTCATCAAAGTCGGGCCACAAGGTGTTACAGAAATATAGTTCACTATAAGCAATCTCCCACAGCAAGAAGTTGCTTATCCTGAGTTCTCCACTTGTTCGAATTAACAGGTCTACCTTGGGGAACTCTGCGAGAGAAGAATGCGCGTTAAAAAGGGAGGTATCAATTTTTTCAGGATCGAGTTCTCCATTGACAGATTTAATAGCAATTTTTTTGGCAGATTCTACGATATCCCACCGTCCACCATAGTTTGCAGCTATAACAAGATTAAGGCCATTATTATTTGAGAGCTGTTTTTCTGCGTCATTAGCTAGCCGCTGAATTTCAGGGGTAAAAACGGAAAGATCTCCGATAATTTTGAGCTTAATATTGTTATCGTTTAGTTTCGTTGTTTCATTTTTCAAAACAGTTAAAAAAAGCTTGAACAAAAGTCCAACTTCTTCACTAGGTCGATTTAAGTTTTCACTACTAAAAGCAAATAGGGTTAAAGTATTAACACCAAGCTGTCCACAATGCTTAACAATTTTTCTAACGCTTTGAACCCCTTTTTGGTGCCCACTTGAGCGAGGAAGGCGCCTTGATTTTGCCCATCTTCCATTGCCATCCATTATGATAGCTATATGCTGGGGCGGTAGTTTTTCGCCTTTCAATGAGCCTAGTTTTTGTTCAGTCATGGAGCGCAATTATACCTATTAGGGCCGTCAAAACCTAATGCAAAGTAGTCATTGATGAGGCTAGATACTATCATTAACATAATGCACTAAAAAACTTGATTAGGTTTATGCGGTAAAATAATGCATCATGAGCTTAGCAAAAAGAATAATCCCATGCCTTGATGTCCGCGACGGGAGGGTTGTCAAAGGCATCAAGTTTGTTGATATTAAAGACGCTGGAGATCCGGTTGAGGTGGCAAAGCGTTATGATAATGAAGGCGCTGACGAGATAACATTTCTAGATATTACGGCATCACATGAAGGAAGAAACACCACGATAGAAATGGTTGCGAGGATTGCTGATCAGGTCTTTATTCCTCTTACTGTTGGTGGCGGTATTCGAAACGCTGATGATGTTCGGGCAATGTTAAAGGCGGGCGCTGACAAAGTTGCAGTGAACTCTGCTGCAATTTTTAACCCAAAGCTTATTAATGAGCTTTGCGCTATTTTTGGCTCACAGTGTATCGTTATAGCGATTGATGCAAAGCGAGTGTCCTCTAATCCATTGAAGTGGGAAATATTCACCCATGGAGGGCGAAAACCTACAGGCATTAATGCCATAGATTGGGCCATAAAAATGACAGAAGGAGAAAATGGTGCTGGAGAAATTCTTCTTACATCAATGGACAGGGACGGTACTAAAGATGGATTTGATCTTGAGCTAACTAAGGCAGTGTCTGACGCAGTTGACGTTCCTCTAATTGCCTCTGGCGGTGTTGGTAATTTATCACATTTATCTGAGGGCGTTATTGATGGCGGAGCTGATGCAGTTCTTGCTGCGAGCATCTTTCACTTTGGGGAGTTTACTGTAGAAGAGGCTAAAAAAGCAATGCGAGAAAATGGCATAGAAGTTAGGCTTTAGCTGGTTGAGTTTTTAAGTTCATAAGCGTATCATTACGCAGTTTTGACTCTAGGGAACAAATGACAGTAAAAAAAGATTTTTGGGTATTGTTATCGATATTTATTCTGCCCATAGCCATTGGCACTTTATTTTTTTATTTGAATCCGACTTATTTCAGTCAGAATACGGTTAACTATGGTGAGCTTATTCGCCCAGTTATAACAACTGAAAAAGCTGATATTGAATTTGAAGAGGAGGCCACTTTTAATGGCTTTTGGACGCTAGCATACGCTTCAAAAAACTGTGATAGCACCTGTGAACAGGCTGTTGCAGATATTAAAACGATTCGCACCCTCATAAACATGGACATGCGAAGAATTCAAAGAGTTTTGATTACTGAAGATGGGTCGCTACCTATGGGTAGTGATGAAAACTTACTTATAGCTAGAGTTACTAATAAAAAGTTAGCTGCTAAGCTTGCAGAGTTTCCAGAAAATTCAATTTTTTTAATTGATCCAATTGGTAACTTTATGCTGTATTACAACTCAAAAGACATCAACATTAAGTTTGTGCTAAAGGATCTTAAGCGCCTACTCAAATATTCAAGGATAGGCTAATGGGCAGCCTTCCCTCTCTTAGAGACCTCTTGGGGCTTTGTAAGCTGAAAGTTGTCTCGCTGATTTTGCTTACTGCTGTTGTTGGAATGTTATTAGCGGTGCCATACCTTCCTAATCTTTTTCTGATTGTTGTCGCTTCTGCAGGAATATCATTAGCCGCAATGTCTGCTGCAGTTTTTAATCACGTGGTCGACGAAAAAATTGATACAAAGATGTCTCGTACCGATCGTCGTCCTCTGCCTGAGGGCAGAGTAACTCGAAACCAAGCGCTGATATGGGGGTTCTTTTTAGGCGTTGTAGGCATTTCACTATTGGTAATTTATGTTAATTTATTGACTGCAATTTTGACGCTTATTTCTTTGATAGGCTATGCTGTTTTTTATACAATGTATCTAAAGAGAGCCACACCTCAAAATATAGTTATTGGCGGCGCTGCAGGGGCTGCTCCTCCAGTTCTTGGATGGACCTCTATAGCAGGGTCTCAGGGAATTGAATACGCACTTTTGCTTTTTTTAATCGTCTTTATCTGGACGCCCCCACACTTTTGGGCGTTAGCTATTCATAGGCGAGAAGAGTATAAAAAAGCTGAAATACCAATGCTCCCAGTTACCCATGGCCTTGAATTTACTCGAGTACAAATTCTCTTATATACAGTGCTATTATTTTTGGTCGCTCTTTTGCCTTATCTTACTGGGATGAGCGGTTTAATCTACTTAGTTTCTGCTGCGACCCTAGGCGCACTGTTTTTAGGCTACTCCATCAAGATTTTTATAGAGCCAGAAAATCCAAAGATTGCATTTAAAACCTTTAAATTTTCGATTAATTATTTAATGGTTTTGTTCTTAGCCTTGCTGCTTGATCACTATCTTTTGATGACCTTTGGAATCTCCTCCTAGTAATGGGCTCTTTATTGCAAGTCTTTAGAGCGGTAGCTTCTGCAATGATTGGGGTGGGAAAAAAGAAAAATCTAGCTCAAGATTTTGAGTCTACAGAGAAGACTGGCCCTTGGCCTTACGTTATTGTTGGAGTTATTATGACAACGCTTTTTATTGGAACTATTCTATTTGCAGTTAGGCTCGTACTACCTTAGGTTTTTGATAATTATATCAATTGCCTTTGCCATGGCTACTGGCTCATGAGGACTTGTCAAAAGGGCTGTAAGCTTTAACTCTGGGTTAAAAAGCAAGTAGCTGCTTGTGTGGTCAATGTCATAATGGGCAGTTTTAGTGGTGCGATTTTCATTATCTACATCATTCGCTTTGTGAACGTAGCCTAATTCTTTAAGTTTCATGTGTTTTGCGTGATCTTCCACTTTCTGAACGTCGCCACTTTCCGTATTAATCATTTCATGAGCCGTAAATTCATCACCTTCACTTACTTCAGAGTCTGAAGCGTGATCGCCATGGCTGCTATGATCTTCCAGTGCTAATTTTTGTGACTCAACCACTTCATGATAAACCCCCAACGACCTGCTAATTGTCATTAGCTCGTCTTGATGAGCAGTCAAACCTAAAAAGGTAGAATTAAAGGCGCCTGCAAACTGATCAAGTTTTCCAATATCACGCATTGGGTCAACTGATATAAAAACAACTTGAAGTTTCTCTTGGTTTTTCATCATCTGGTAAGTCAGACTGATCTTTGAAAGATCAATTGGACAAACATCTGGACACGATGTGTAGCCAAAATATAACAGAGCCCACTTTCCTTGAGACACTTCTGATAAGTGCGTTTCTATAGACCCATCATTAATAAAGTTTAACTTCTCTGAAACCGACTTTGCCTCAGGGTACAAAGACGCTGCAGGCGCAACAGAATTTTTAAGCTCCTGCATATTTGGCTTACCGCCAACATAAAAATAAGTAGCAATAGACGCAATTATTACTAGAAGAAGTAGAGCTATTTGGGCTGTCTTATTCATGTTATGAAGTAGTATTTTGGTTAAATATTTTATGTGCAAGGCTTATTAGGCTTAGTAAAAGTCCAAGCGCAACCGCGTTGTGCATTACCGCGGCAAACATTGGCAATGACATGACTACATTTATAATTCCGAGGGCAACCTGAACGCCTAAAAGAGCCAAAACTATGACAATATTCTTCTGAAAAGCCACGTAGTTTTTCAGGGCAAAAGATAAGGCTATTATCGCCGCGGTAATTACTAACGCACCAACTCTATGTACCATCTGAATGGCAGTTCTAGTTTGATTTTCCAAAATGCCAAATTCATAATCTACTCCAAGCTCACCCCAATAATAGGCATTTTTAAAGTCCATATCCTCAGGCCACATCTCACCCAAACAAGTAGGAAAATATTCACCACAAGAAAGTGCTGCATAATTGGTACTTGTCCAGCCGCCCAGAAATATTTGGAATATTAGTAGAGCCGTTACTATAACAAGCATTAATTTATGGCGTTTTAAAATAGGCTGCCCAATTTTTAGTTGTGGACGCTGATTCAAAAAAAGCCAAAATAATAAAGCAGTTGTTGAGAAGCCCCCAAACAAATGCATGGTAACTATTCCAGGGTGAACCTGTTCGGTAACAGTCCACATTCCAAGGGCACCTTGAAAGCCAACCAATAAAAGTAAAGCAGTGGGGAGCTTAATAGACTGCTCTCTTTCAGGTTTACGAAATGCTGCCAGTAAAAATATAACAAGTATTGAAAGTCCAAGGGTTGAGGCGGCGTACCTATGAACCATTTCTTTCCAAGCCTTTCCAATATCAAGGGGCCTTTCATATTCACTCGAAATAACATCTGGAACCAATAGCTCACCATAACAACCTGGCCAGTCTGGACAGCCAAGGCCTGCATCTGCTAGTCGTGTATAGGCTCCAAGAATGACAACTATAAGAGCTAAGATTAATGAGATATTAATAGTTTTATTGAACATAGGCGTTAATTAGTTTAAGCAGAAAGATATTTTAAATGAACCAAGTTAAATTTTGAAAAATTACGTTAATTATTTTTTATTTACAAATAATATATATGGCTCCTGATTACATTTTCAATCTTTTAGCTTCTCTTTTTTAAAGCGAGACTGGTAAGCGAAAAAAGTTCAACCAGTATTGAGAATAAAGGTGGATTTTTACTTGGTAAAAAGGCGATAAACAGGTATCATTTGGTTGCATTTTTTATTTGATAATTGAAATTGCATATTTAAGAACTATATATCTTATTGATAATATAGCTATACAAAGATTAAATTCGGAGAATCTATGAAACTATTGTTTAAACTTACCGGCGCATTTACTACGCTTTTGAGCTCTAAGTCTGTCTTGGCAGAATACACGCTCAACATGACCAAAGGCGTTACAGACATTAGTAACGATATTTGGAGCCTTCATATGATGGTGTTCTGGGTTTGTGTTGCTATTGGTGTTGTTGTTTTTGGAGCAATGTTTTATTCAATTATTGCGCACAGGAAATCAAAAGGAGCTAAAGCAGCCCACTTTCATGAGAGCACGACAGTAGAATTTTTATGGACAGGAATTCCAATTTTGATTTTAATCGCAATGGCTATTCCGGCCTCGAAAACGCTTATTGATATTGAAGTTCTGGACAAGGCAGATATGACAATTAAAGTTACAGGAATGCAGTGGAAGTGGCAATATGACTATCCTGAAGAAGGAATTAGTTTTGTTTCAAATCTTGCGCAGTCTTCTAGAGACGTTATTAAGGGAACTCCTGAAGAGCGTGAAGCTGTTCATCAAGAGGGTGGCTATCTTCTTTCTGTTGACAAGCATTTAGTCGTTCCGGTTGATACTACAATTCGTTTTTTGATTACCTCAAATGACGTAATTCATAACTGGTGGGTTCCGGCTTTTGGCCTTAAACAGGACGCTAATCCAGGGTTTATTAATGATGCATGGGCAAAGCCTAATGAAATTGGAACTTACAGGGGCCAGTGCGCGGAGCTTTGCGGTAAAGATCATGGCTTTATGCCAATTGTTGTTGATGTCGTCTCTAAAGCAGATTATGCTGTTTGGGTCCAAGCTCAGCAGGAAGAAAAAGTTGCAGAAATGGAAAGTGCAACCCAAATTTGGACAGAGGAAGACCTTGTTGCTAGAGGAGAGGTTGTATACAACGCCAACTGTTCTGGCTGTCATCAAAAAGATGGTAAAGGTATCCCAGGTGTATTCCCAGCAATGGTAGGATCTGAAGTGACTAATGGTCCAGCGGATTATCAACTTAATCTAGTTATAAATGGTATGGGCGGAATGCCTGCATTTAAGATGTTGAGTGATTCAGACCTTGCATCGGTTATTACTTACGAAAGAAGATCTTTTGGTAACAATGGATCAGTTGTTCAACCATCAGATGTTACATCTGCACGTTAATTTAAGGAGAAATACATGAGCTCAACTACAACGGCAGCATACGACGACCACGGTCACGGTCCTGAGAAAGGACTTCTTAGGTGGGTTAAAACAACCAATCACAAAGATATTGGAACGCTATATATGTGGTTTGCATTTTCGATGCTTCTTATAGGCGGCGCACTTGCAATGGGTATTCGAGCAGAGCTTTTACAGCCCGGTTTGCAATTGTTTGAACCACAGTTTTACAACCAGCTGACTACGATGCATGGTTTAATTATGGTTTTTGGAGCCATTATGCCGGCCTTTGTTGGTTTGGCAAACTGGCTTATCCCTATGATGGTAGGAGCGCCTGATATGGCTCTGCCAAGAATGAATAATTGGAGTTTCTGGATCTTGCCGTTTGCAGGAGCAATTCTTTTGAGTACGTTCTTTATGGAGGGCGGAGCGCCTGCTTTTGGCTGGACTTTTTACGCGCCACTTTCAACGACGTTTGCTCCAGACTCAACTGATTTTTTCATTTTTGCAATTCACCTATTAGGCTTCTCTTCAATTATGGGAGCGATTAATATTATCGCTACTGTTCTTAATATGAAGGCTCCAGAAATGAGATTAATGGACATGCCTCTTTTTGTATGGACATGGCTAATCACATCATTTTTACTAATTGGTGCAATGCCTGTTTTGGCAGGAGCTGTTACCATGATGCTTACTGATCGAAACTTTGGTACCGCATTCTTTGATGCAACAGGCGGCGGTGATCCGGTGATGTTCCAGCATATTTTTTGGTTCTTTGGACACCCAGAGGTCTATATTATGATTTTGCCAGCCTTTGGTATTATCTCTCATATCATTCCAACCTTTGCTAGGAAACCTTTATTTGGCTACTCTTCAATGGTTTACGCAACCGCATCGATTGCATTTTTGTCTTACATAGTATGGGCTCACCATATGTTTTTAACGGGGATGCCTGTGGCAGGAGAGCTTTACTTTATGTATGCAACCATGTTGATTGCAGTTCCGACTGGGGTAAAGGTTTTTAACTGGGTCGCAACGATGTGGAGGGGCTCTATGACTTTTGAGACGCCTATGCTTTGGTCGCTTGCGTTTGTCTTTTTGTTTACCATTGGCGGCTTTTCTGGGCTAATGCTCGGCATAGCTCCGGCGGATATTCAGTACCATGATACTTATTTTGTAGTAGCTCATTTCCACTATGTGCTTGTAACTGGAGCCCTTTGGGGAATCATTGCAGCAGTATTTTACTGGCTTCCTAAGTGGACAGGAAGGATGTACAACGAACCCCTTGCTAAATTCCATTTTTGGTGGTCCCTTATCTCGGTCAACGTAACATTCTTTCCTCAACATTTCTTGGGACTAGCTGGAATGCCGCGCCGTATCCCTGACTATGCACTTCAGTTTGCTGACTTTAACTTTGTCTCTTCAATTGGTGCATTCTCTTTTGGGCTGTCGTTCTTATTGTTTACTTATATTGTTGTTGATTGTATTCGTAATGGTAAGCCAGCAGATGCAAGGCCTTGGGCAAGTGCTAAAGGCCTAGAGTGGACTTTAGCAACACCACTTGCTTATCATACGTTTGATGTTCCGCCAACAAGAGCAGAAATTTTGGCAGAGTCGCAGCATAGCTAATGGCAGATAAGAATAATAGAGGTGTTGGTAAAACCGCCTTATTGGTTGCTGTTGTTGCAATAGGGCTTTATGTAATAACCATTGTCCTTAACACTTGACGTGGAAAGAAAAAAAATAACGAAAAGGTTTTGGATAAAGTTAGTCTCCGTTCCAATCTTGATGTTCTTTTTTGCCTATGCCATGGTGCCTTTATATGATGTGCTGTGTGATATAACGGGTTTTAATGGAAAGACCGGTACTGTAGAGACAGAAAAGCAGTATCAAGTAAATGAAGAAAGATTGGTGAGTGTTAGTTTTTTTGCGTCAACAAGCCCTGGTTTTCCAGTTCAGTTTGCGCCTAAAGTAAGCTCGATGGAGGTTGTGCCTGGTAAATTTTATACTACCAGCTATATTGCTAAAAATACGACCGATGAGATAATTTACGGTCAAGCGATTCCGAGTGTTGCGCCAACAGATGCGGCTCTTCACTTTAAAAAGTTAGAGTGTTTTTGTTTTGTAAAGCAGGCGTTTAATCCTAACGAAGAGGTCGAAATGACACTTCGATTTGTAATAGAGCCGGAAATGGATGAATGGATTAAAGACGTTAGTTTGTCCTATAATTTTTATAAGCTAGATAGTTAAGAAAGGGGAAGAAAAATGAGTAACGAAAAATATTATGTACCACACGGTACCTACTGGCCGATTATTGGGTCAATTGGTGTTTCAACTTTATTTGTAGGGTTTGCGAACCAAATGCATGATGTAAGTTGGGGCTGGCCTGTGATGGTTTTGGGTTTTGCAATAATTGCATTTATGTTATTTGGATGGATTGGAACGGTTGTCAGTGAGAGTATTGGCGGACTCTACAATTCACAAGTTGACAAATCTTTTCGATGGGGGATGAGTTGGTTTATCTTTTCTGAGGTAATGTTTTTCGCTGCATTCTTTGGCGCTCTTTTATATGCAAGAGTTTTGAGTGTGCCTTGGCTTGGCGGTGAGTACAACAATATTTATACGCCAGAGCTGTGGGAGGGCTTTAAATCAGCTTGGCCTCTTATTACTACTCCTGGGGAAGTAGGTCAGAATGGTGTTGCTTTTTCTACTAACTTTAAACTAGTAGATACTTGGGGACTCCCAGCGCTAAATACGGGACTTCTTTTAACTTCAGGTGTCACTTTAACTTATGCTCATCACGCTTTAAGGGCTGGTCATAGAAATGCACTGATGGCTTGGATGCTAGCAACGATTGCACTAGGCGTTGTGTTCCTGGGCTTTCAAATCACTGAGTACGGACATGCTTACCATGACGGATTGAAGCTAACTTCTGGAATTTATGGTTCAACATTTTACATGTTGACAGGTTTCCACGGTTTCCACGTAACCATTGGCGTGATTATGCTGACAGTCATTCTTTATCGTATTCAAAAAGGACATTTCAACTTAGAGAATCATTTCGCCTTTGAAGGCGTCGCCTGGTATTGGCATTTTGTTGACGTAGTCTGGCTAGGGCTATTCATATTCGTATACTGGATATAATTACGAGTAAGCGGTTTTATAAAAGGCCCCTTCGTTGGGGTCTTTTTTTTCAATTTACTTAGGAAAACTATGGATTATTTTGTAATAGCTGTAATTGTATTAATATTTTTCTTTTTAGGTGCCGCTGTTATTGGCCTACTAAAAGGCGGCAGAGAGGGTTCTGACAAAATGTTTAAAGCCCTAAGAATGAGGATTATTCTTTCAGTTTTCTTGTTTATTTTTTTATTATTTGCTAATTATATTGGATGGATAGAGCCTAATAACTTTAACCTTTTGCCAACCCAATAATGAGCTTACGGTTTTTTCTTCCCTCCATTCTCATAACTGCGACCTTTGCGTTTTTAGTCTCCCTTGGTTTTTGGCAGCTGGATCGTGCTGATGAGAAACGCGGCATTGAGGCCTCAATAAAACTCGCGAACACTGGAAGTGTAGAGCTTATTGTGGAAGAAGAAGGCCTTAAAAATAAAGAATACTACGAGGTCCGACTTCAAGGAAAGTACTTAAGTGATAAGCAGTTTATCTATGACAATCAAATTGTTGATCAAGTTTCAGGTTATTACGTTTTAACCCCTTATGCATTAGCAGGGCAGTCAAAAGCTATCTTGATTAATCGAGGTTTTATTCCATGGAACGGGCGTAGAGATAAATTAGCAGATATAGTTGTTGGAGAAGATGCTAGAGAAATTAAAGTACTAATCTCAAAACCAATTAAGAGAATGGAGTTAAAGCCCACTGAGAGTGGCATTCAATTTCCAGCCCTAATCCAATCGATTGACCTACAAGATATGGCTAGTTTAGCCAGTATTGATTTTTCAAGCGTCATTGGCTTATTAGACTCTTCCGCTTCTAACGGTTTTGTTAGAAAATGGGAGCCTTATACTGGGAGTATTGAAAAGCATATAGGGTACGCTGTCCAATGGTTTTTGATGGCCCTTGTTCTTGCAATAATAGGAATTCGTATTGCGATAAAGCAGCGCAAAAAATAATCAAATTTTGATGGAACAAAACATTCTTTAATCAAAAAAGCTTACTGTATAATTTCCCACTAAGCCGAAGTAGCACAGTTGGTAGTGCAACTGATTTGTAATCAGTAGGTCGCCAGTTCGAGTCCGGCCTTCGGCACCAATAAATAAGTATTAAGCGGTCTAAATGACCGCTTTTTTATTGTTAATTTTTTACTCGTTCTCGTAAAATGAATTTTTGTACTTTTCCAGTTGAGGTTTTTGGAATGGCCTCAAAAATAAACTTACGTGGTAATTTAAATGAAGCCATGTTGTCACGGCACCATTGACCAAGTTCCTCTTCTGAGGCTTTCTGGTTTTTGTTAAGTTCTATAAATGCGCAAGGGGACTCGCCCCATTTTTCATGAGGCATTGCTACAACTGCTGCTGCATTAACAGCAGGGTGCTTATGTAATACCTCTTCTATTTCAATTGAGGATATATTTTCACCACCAGAGATAATAATGTCCTTTGAGCGGTCCTTAAGCTGAATGTAGCCATCATTATGAATGATCGCTAAGTCACCTGAGTGAAACCATCCGCCTGCAAATGATTCTTCAGACGCCTTTTTATTTTTTAAATAACCCTTCATGACTACATTGCCCCTAAACATTACTTCACCAATAGTCTTGCCGTCATGAGGAACGGGTTTCATGGTTTTTGGATTAACAACATCAAGAGATTCTAGTGGCAGATAACGAACGCCTTGACGGGCTTTTAGTGAAGCTTGTTTTTCCTTATTAAGGTCATTCCATTCTTGGTGCCATTCATTAACAACTGCAGGGCCATAGGTTTCAGAGAGGCCATATAGATGAGTGACATTAAAGCCCGATACGTTCATTTCAGTAAGTGTTTTCTCAGGGGGAGGTGCTGCAGCGGTAAAGAACTCAACTCTGTTCTCAAGCAAACGCCTTTTACTATTTTCTAGTGAAAGAATTGTTGACATAACAACTGGAGCCCCACATAAGTGAGTCACTTTATGATCAGACAAGGCGTCCCAAATCGGTTCAGGTTTGACGTGTCTTAAACAAACATGTGTTCCAATTATTGCAGACATTGTCCATGGAAAGCACCAGCCGTTGCAGTGGAACATAGGCAGCGTCCAAAGATAGACTGCGTGTTTATTAATTGAGGCAATGAGCGCATTGCCTTGAGCTAATAGGTAAGCGCCGCGATGGTGAGAAACAACTCCTTTCGGGTTTCCTGTAGTTCCAGAGGTATAATTTAGTGATATTGCATCCCACTCATCTTCGGGCATAAGCCAATCAAACCTGGGGTCTCCACCAGATAAAAAAGACTCGTATTCAACCGCTCCACTTAGGGAGCCACTTAATGGAAATTCACTGTCACTGTAGTCAATTAAAATCGGATTTACCTTAGATAGTTCTAATGCAGATCGAATGGCGCTAATAAACTCACGATCTACAATCAGCACTTTAGTATTAGCATGATCAATTTGATAGGCAATTGTTGCGGCATCAAGTCGCGTATTTATACTATGTAAAACAGCTCCACACATTGGAACGCCATAATGCGACTCGAGCATTGCAGGAGTATTTGCAAGAATTACTGATACAGTATCACCGCGATTAACCCCTTTTTTTGAAAGCGCAGATGCAAGCTGGCAAGAGCGCTGATAGAACTCACTATAGCTTCGCTTTATGGACCCATGAATTATTGCTGTGTAGTCTGGAAATACTGACGCCGCTCTTTCAAGAAAAGTAATTGGCGTTAGAGGCTGATAGTTAGCTGGATTTCGATCTAAATCAGTGTTGTAAGGATTGCCCATAATCGTTATGACTATTCATCTTGCCATTTAGGCTGACGTTTTTCTAGAAATGCATTAATGCCCTCTTTTGCATCAAGCGTCAGCATATTATCAACCATTACTTTTGATGCATAATCGTAAGCATCAGAAATAGACATATCTTTCTGATTGTAGAAAGCTTGCTTGCCAGTTTTTAAAGTCATACTTGATTTTGAGGCGATCACTTCAGCAAGCTCCATAGCGCTTATAGTTAAATTTTTATCGTTTACAACGCGATTTATAAGGCCAATGCGCTCTGCTTTATTTGCATCCACCATTTCTCCAGTTAATAGCATTTCCATCGCTGCTTTGTTGGATATGTTTCGAGATAGCGCGACCATAGGAGTTGAGCAAAAAAGACCAATATTGACGCCTGGCGTAATATATCGTGAGGATTCTCCGCCAACAGCTAGGTCACAACACGCGACAAGCTGGCAGCCAGCTGCAGCTGCGACTCCAGCAACCTCAGCAATGATTGGCTTAGGATGATTGACAATTAGCTGCATGAGGGCAGAGCAGGATGAAAAAACTTTTGTGAAGTATTCGAGCCCATCATCATCAGCACTTCTTCCAGCAGACATTTGTTTTAAGTCATGACCAGAGCAAAATGCAGGGCCATTAGCAGCAATTATGATTACTCTGGTCTTTCCATCTTTTGAGGCGTGATTGAGAGACAGTGTCATTGCAGCCATCATCTCTTCAGACAAAGCATTTCTTCGTTTGGCATCGTTTAGTGTTAAGCGAAAGACGCCATTATCAGTAAATTCTTCAAGCAGTATTGATTCGATAGGACTTGCCTTGTTGCTCATAAAATAAGCCTTATATTAGCATATACGCTTTAAATTTTTTTAAATGTTTATGTTAACTTCTACGCGAGAGTCTAGAGTATTTGCAATGAAGCAATATCTGTGAGCTCTGTCGTGCATCTTTTCTAATTCTTCATGACTAACTTCAAAACCATGGTCAAAGGATATTTTTGGATGCAGGTCTATTTTATTTACAATCATTTGCTTCTTATCATTCTTGCCTAGGTGTGCAATTGCATGATCTTCGTAGGATAATACAGGCCACTTTGTTTTTGCTGAAAGAGCTAAAAAAGTCATCATATGACAGCTGCTTAATGAGGCAGCTAGAGCTTGTTCAGGGTTGGTGTTTTCAGCTGAGCCACCCCAGTCAGGAGCAGTGTCAGCCTTAACCATGTAATGATTATTGTATGAAACTTCATGTTCGCTAGAAAATTTTCCAGGAGAGAGTTCTTCTTCTTTTCTCTTCCAGTTAAGTTTGATAGATAGTTCAGACATAAACTTTCTCCTAAATAATTTTGATCGGTTTAAGACGCTGAAGTAATTTTTTTCTTAGGGTCATAGAATGGTTTTTGCACAACCTTAATAGGATGATTTCCCTCTGATGTTCGAGTTTCTGCAATCATATCTATAGCCGAATAGTCAACATCTATAATAGCAAGTGCAATATTTTTGTCAAGCCTAGGCGAGTAAACTGCTGACGTTATGTAGCCAACCTCACTTGAATCTATAAAAATTGGCCAGTAGCTGGTATTGGGATGCTGAAGAGGTGGGCATGAGATTTCTACACCAACTTGTCTTCGCTTAACTCCCTCAGATTGAATTTTTTTAAGTGCATCTTTTCCAATAAAGTCTGCATCCATTTCAAGGTCAACGAGTCGATCTAATCCAAGCTCAAATGGATTTACAGTGTAGTCCATATCTGCCTGGTAAGAAAGCATACCTCCCTCAATTCTTCTTATTGTTGAAGTATGTCCAGGAACCAGCCCCATTGGTTTGCCAATTTCCATGATGTGGTCCCAGAGTTCATTTCCTCGAGAGCCATCACGTAGGTATATTTCATAACCTAACTCACTTGACCAGCCTGTTCTGGAAATGATTAATGGGATCCCATTCAGTTCAAACTCTTCTAGCCAGTAATATTTAAGGCTATCTATTCTTTCACCAAAGATTGCTTTTGCAATATCGCCTGACTTAGGACCTTGAAGCTGAAGCGGCGATACATCAGGCTCGCCTAAATTAACATCTAGGCCAGAGTTGACGGCGACACCTTTGGCCCACATCAAAATATCGCTATCAGCCAAAGATAGCCAGAAGTGATTTTCACCAAGCCTTAAGAGTACGGGGTCATTTAATACGCCACCATTTTCATCAGTAATAAGTACATACTTGCACTGCCCAACAGCGCACTCAGAAAGGTTTCGAGGTGTTAGTAATTGTACAAATTTAGCAGCATCTGGGCCCGTTATTTCAACTTGACGCTCAACTGCAACATCACAAAGAATGGCCTCGTTCACAAGATTCCAGAAGTTTTGTATTGAATCACCAAAGTCTCTAGGGATATACATATGATTGTAGACTGAAAATCCCTGTGCTCCCCAGCGCACTGTCGCATCAAAATATGGAGACTTCCTCACCTGGGTTCCAAAACTAAATTCTTTTTTCATAGACAGTAATTCGCATTAAATAAAAGCGAAATAATACACATTTTTCAATGTGTTGCAGATGTTTTTATTGCGCTTTTTGGCTACGTTATAAAGTTTGTTTCTCGAGTCAGTTCCGAAAGAATTTCGGGTCCCTCAGATCGTAAGATTACAATCTCTTCAAGTCTAACCCCAAATCTACCTTGAAGGTAAATTCCTGGCTCAACTGAGAACACCATTCCTTCATCAAGAATTACTTCGGATGTTGCAGTTATATAAGGTGGCTCGTGAATGTCAATACCAAGCCCATGACCTAAGCGGTGAACAAAGAATTCTCCATAGCCTGCTTCAGTAATGACATCCCTTGCAGCAGCGTCAACTTCTTTTGCCATCACGCCTGGTTTCGCAGCTGCCATAGCTGCTTGAACAGCGCGCTCAACAATTGCATGAATCTCTAGATAGCCTTCTGGCGGCTCCCCAAGTACAGACATGCGGGTCATATCGCTTGGAAACGTTCCTTTTCTTCCGCCAATATCTATTAAGACGGCATCGCCATACTCAACCTTTCTGTCACCCGTGTGGTGATGGGGGAATGCTCCATTTGGCCCTGAGCCGACAATGCAAAATTGAGGTTTTGCTCCTTCAGAGATAAAGTGATTGTTTATTGCTTCTCCAATTTCAAGCTCAGTTACCCCTTCTTTAATTGCGGCAAATCCAGCTTGCATTGCGCGGTCATCGATTAATGCATTTTCTTTAAGGTTGATAAACTCTGTCTGGTCTTTTCGCATCCTTAAGGCGCCAATTGTTGAGCCGGTAAACTCATAGCTTGGTTTTGGCAACGCATCTATTAGGATTAAAGCAAAGTGAGAGCGCATCGCCTCATCAACGGCAATGTGTTTTGCAGCACTCTCACCTATATCTATAAGTGCTTCTTTAAGAGCCTCATGCGGACCATTTTCATCCTTCCAGCTATTAATTGCTATATCGGTTCTTTTTCTCGCATCTTCTGCATTTACTGATGGCATCAAAAACGCCTCTTTTTCTTTTCCTATTAAAAGCATGCATGGCCTTTCATCTGGATAGGGGTTGAAACCTAATAGCCACCTCATATGTGTTCCTGGTCCAAGCGCTAAAAGATCAACATTATTTGATCGCATTAGCTCTCTGATTTTTGCTAGTTTGTCTGACATAATTTTTCCAGTTAATTGTGTAATATTTATTTTCAAATACGCCCCTCATCAAGCGCTAAACAAGCGGCTCGAGATTTTCCAAAAGTATCCATAACAGGCTCAGATATTTTACAACTCTTATTGGCGTGCTGACAACGAGGGTTGAATGCGCATCCATTTGGAGGGTCTATAGGAGAGGGCAACTCACCTGTTAATTTAATGCGCTGTCGTTTATTTTTGATATTAGTACTTGGTGTTGCTGACAATAGTGCTTGAGTGTAAGGATGCTTCGGGTCATTAAAAATTACCTCGCTTGGACCTTGCTCAACGGGCTTTCCTAAATACATTACTAATACTTCATCAGCAATATGACGAACAATGCTTAGATCGTGAGAAATAAAAACATAGGCGAGCCCTAATTCTTTTTGAAGCTCAACTAATAGGTTAATGACCTGAGCTTGAATCGATACATCAAGCGCAGATACGGGCTCATCAAGGACTACCACTTTAGGTTTAAGAATTAGCGCCCTTGCTATTGCAATTCTCTGTCTCTGACCACCAGAGAACATATGAGGATATCGATGAAAATGTTCATCCCTTAAGCCTACTAGGCTCATCATTTCCAATGCTTTTTGCTTTCTTTCAGTACTTCTAAGGCTGGTGTTTATTAATAGAGGCTCTTGTAATATATCGCCTACTTTTTGGCGTGGGTTTAGAGATCCAAATGGGTCTTGAAAAACCATTTGAACAGTCTGTCGCAGTTGTTTTGTTATGGATTTATTTTGAGTGCTTCCCATGTCGATACCATCTATACTTAACTGTCCTGATGTTGGCTCTTCAATCGTAGTTAGGAGACGAGCCAAGGTAGACTTGCCGCAACCTGATTCACCAACTACTGCAAGAGTTTGACCCTCGTAAAGATCAAAACCAACACCGGACAACGCCTTTAAGTTTTTTGAAGATTGTAGGAGCCCATCATTAATTGTGTAGTGCTTATGAAGGTCTCTGGCCTTGATGAGTCTTTTTGCCACTATTCAGTCTCCAGATTTATGGCTTTGGGTTTTTTAGATTTTGAAAGATCTAATGGGAAGTGACATAATATCCCATCGTTGAGTGGAGCCTTTTCTTGGCTACAGAGGTCTTCAGCATAATCGCATCGAGGGCTAAATAAGCATCCTTTAGGTCTATCCATTTGCCCTGGAACGACACCTGGTATTGCGTTGAGAAGTTTGTCTTGAGCTCTCTCAGGCAGTGCGTTTAGAAGAGCTTCAGAGTATGGGTGCTTAGGATGTTCAAACAACTCCTTGACCTTTCTCTGCTCAACCTGTTGACCCGCATAAAGGACAATGACACGCTCAGCAGTTTCTGCCACCACCGCCATATCATGAGTAATTAGGACCAAAGCCATTCCGTGACTTTGCTGAAGTTCGATTAATAGCTCTAATATCTGTGCTTGAATTGTCACATCTAGGGCTGTTGTTGGTTCATCAGCAATTAATAATTTGGGCTTACAGGCTATCATCATTGCAATCATAACTCTTTGGCACATTCCGCCAGATAGTTGATGAGGATATGAGTTAAGCCTGCTTTCAGCTGCAGGGATGCCAACTTGATTTAACAAATCTATGGCTTGTTTGTTATAACTTTTGCGCTTGCCACCAAAGTGTTGGCATAAAACTTCTGTTATTTGGTAGCCAACTGTGAAACAAGGATTAAGGCTTGTCATAGGTTCCTGAAAAATCATACTAATATCTTTACCAATAATTTTTCGTCTTTGTTTATCAGTCATATTAAGTAGATCTTGACCATCAAAACTTATTTGATCAGCGGTTACTGTTGAGGTCCAGGGCAAGAGACCCATAAGCGCTAACATCCCAACTGATTTTCCAGAGCCAGACTCACCAACGATGGCGACAATCTCTCCCTCATCAATTGTTAAGTTAATTCCGTCAACTGCTCTTAAAGAGCCAGTTGCAGTTGCAAAATCAACAGTTAAATTTATAATTTCCAATAACGCCATTTTCTATGATCTCTTAAGTTTTGGATCGAGTGCATCTCGGAGGCCATCACCCACCAAATTAATTGCCAGGACAGCTAACAAGATGGCAATACCTGGAAAGGTAACAGTCCATGGTGCACTCATAATTAAATCTCTATTTTCCGCAATTATAGTTCCCCATTCTGGGATTGGGGCTTGAGCTCCCATGCCCAAAAATCCCAATGCTGCAGTATCAAGAATCGCCGTTGAGAAGCTTAAGGTTCCTTGAACAATTATGGGCGCCATGCAGTTGGGAAGAATACTTATAAACATTAAGCGAGCTGGGCCAGCTCCAGCAACCTTGCTTGCAGTAACGTAATCACGGTTTAATTCAGTAAGTGTTGACGCCCTTGTTAATCGAACAAAGGATGGTGTGTAGGTAATTGCAATTGCAACCATAGCATTTAGAAGGCCTGGGCCTAGTATTGCTACTAGAACTAGAGCCAGTAAGAGTCCTGGAACAGCCATAATTGTATCCATTACTCGCATAATCAGAGTTTCAATCCAGCCTCCACGGTATCCAGCTATTAATCCTAATAAAACGCCAATTGACATAGATAAAACTACTACGACACACCCAGCAAGAAGAGATAATCTTGATCCATGGATAATTCTAGATAACATATCTCGACCCGCATAATCGGTTCCAAGAAAAAACTGTAGTTGCCCATCTTCCATCCATGCTGGCGGTAGTTTTGCAAACTCTCTGAACTGTTCAGCAGGTCCATGAGGGCTTATCACATCAGCAAAAAGAGCCATTAATATTACTAGAATTAAAAAAATTAATCCAGCAACAGCAGTTTTGCTTGCACTAAAATAAAACCAGAATTCCTGCCATTGTTGCGCTCTTATTGAGGTTGAGGCGTTAGAAATAGCACTCATGATTTAGACTTTTGATGAAGGATACGAGGATTTATAAATCCATAAAGAAGGTCAACGATTAAATTAACAATCATGATGCTTGTCGCGATAAGCAGGAGGCCCCCTTGAACTGCAAAGTAGTCACGGCTAAAGACTGAAAAAATAATCCATTTACCAATGCCTGGCCAACCAAAAATGGTCTCAGTAAGAATTGCTCCTGCAAGCAGTAATGAAACCTGAAGTCCAATAACTGTCACAACAGTGATCATGGCATTTCTAAGTGCATGAATTGCCACAACCCTGAATGTTGAAAGACCTTTTGCGCGTGCTGTACGGACATAGTCTTCACTCAAAACCTCGAGCATTGCTGAGCGAGTTTGACGGGCAATAACTGCAAGTGGTATTGTTCCCAAAACTATAGAAGGTAAAACTAAGTGGTGTAATGCATTTAAAAATGACCCCTTCTCATCACTTAATAGGGTGTCAATTAACATGAAGCCTGTAACAGGAGGGACATCAAATAAAAAGGAGAGGCGACCAGAAACTGGGGTGAGGTTAAGGGTATTTGAAAACAAAATTATGAGCAATAGACCCCACCAAAATATAGGCATCGAATATCCGGTCAAAGAGATACTCATGATTCCTTGGTCAACCCAAGTGCCTCTCTTGATTGCTGCGATGATGCCAGCAGGAATACCGATAATAAGGGCAAAGAGTATCGCGCATAAGCCCAGCTCTGCAGTAGCTGGAAAGAGTTCAAAAAATTCTTCAACAACCGGCCTATTTGTTATTAGAGAAGTACCCAAGTCGCCTTGAAAAATATCCCCTATATAGCTAAAGTATTGCTGCCACAAAGGCTTATCAAAACCTAGTTGCGCTAAAAGCTCAGCATGCCTTTCAGGGCTCACTCCGCGCTCACCAGCCAAAACTTCTACAGGGTCTCCTGGAAGTACTCTTATAAATCCAAAAGCGACTAAAGTAACACCAAAAAAAACTGGCACCATTAGCATTAAGCGGTTAATTAAAAAGCGAAACATAAAACCTTTTATGAGAATTGGATTGGCAGGCTAAATAGCTACAAGTCAAGAAATTGAAAGTAGCCATTAGGCCTAACAACACAAAAAAATAATTTGGCGCAGACTATGTAAGCCTACGCCAAACGTTATTTATTTCAGGTCAACCCCATCATAAAAGATGTGACTTCCAAGAGGGTGAACTTTAAACCCAGTCACTTCTACGCGAACAGGTTTAAACGCAACAGAGTGCGCAATAGTTACCCATGGCGCTTCCTCTTTGAATATCTCTTGAGCTTGTTCGTACAAAGTAGTACGCTCAGCTTGATCAGTTAATTGTCTAGCCTGATTTAAGAGAGAGTCAAATTCCTCATGGCACCAGCGTGCACGGTTGCCACCAGATTCAGCAGCTGCACAGCCTAATAAAACACCCATGAAGTTATCTGGATCACCATTGTCTCCAGTCCAGCCTAATAGCACTGTGTCATGTTCGCCAGCATTTGAGCGTTTCAGGTATTCACCCCACTCAAATGTTACGATTTCAGCATCAACACCAACTGCAGCCCAGTCAGCCTGAATTAGTTCAGCCATACGACGAGCATTTGGGTTGTACGGACGTTGAACCGGCATAGCCCAAATGTTTGTTTTAAGGCCACTCACACCAGCCGCATCTAGCATTGCTTTTGCACCAGCTGGATCGTAGGCATAGTCTCTAACAGCATGGTTATAAGACCACATTGTTGGTGGGATTGGATTTTTAGCAACAGATCCCGCACCCTCAAAAACGATGTCTAGGATTGCTTGCTTATTGATAGCCATGCTCAGAGCTTGACGAACCGCTTTTTGATTAAATGGAGCCTTCTCAGTATTAAATGCTAAGTAACCAACATTTAAACCTTCTTGCTCTAAGACGTTAATTTCTGGGTCCGCTTGCATTTCTGCAACATCTGCAGGGTTTGGATAAGGCATCACGTGACACTCACCAGCCTTAAGTTTCTGATAACGAACACTAGCGTCGGTAGTAATTGCAAATACTAATTTGTCGATATTAGAGCGTCCATCCCAATAGTCATCATGTGCTTTGTAGCGAATCATTGAATCCTTTTGGTATGACTGAAAGACAAATGGTCCAGTACCAACTGGTTTGAAGTCAATATCAGCTTGGTTTCCAGAAGCAGTCAAATTGTCAGCATACTCAGCTGATAATATTGAAGCAAAGTCCATCGCTAGATTTGAAACAAATGGCGATTCAGGCTTAGTCAATGTGAACTTAACTGTGTAATCATCAATTTTATCTATCGACGAAAGCAATCCGTCCATTCCCATCCATCCAAAATATAGATGCTCTCCACCTATTGCATAATAGGGATGGTCTTCCTTCCACTGTCTGTTGTAACTAAAAAGAATATCGTCGGCATTAAAGTCGCGAGTCGGTGTGAAGTAAGGTGTTGTATGGAACTTAACACCTTTACGTAGGTTAAAAGTATATTCTAATCCGTCATCAGAAGCAGTCCAAGATTCAGCTAAACCAGGTATTACCTTAGTTGTGCCTGTCTCAAATTGTACAAGACGGTTAAATATAGTTTGTGAAGAAGCATCAAACGTTGTGCCTGCTGAGTATAAAGAAGGCGTAAAACCTTCAGGACTTCCCTCAGAACAGTAAACTAAAGTTTTTGCTTGTGCTGCTCCACTTAATGCCAATCCAAGGCCAAGGCCTGCAGCAAGTAGTGTTTTTTTCATATATTTCTCCTTTTAAGAACACTTTTAATAGTGCAATAATGTTGTTAAGACAAAAAACCAACTAATGCTGTTGGTTTGATTTAACTTTATAGTAATGAAATGAGCGTGTCAAGGTTAATTTTGGTTAATGGCCGTCACTAATCTTATAAATTAATTCATCTAAATGATAATTAAAAAAACTATATTTCAAAAAAAACCATAAATATTTTATGAGTAATAAGGGTTCTTTAAGGCTATTATCTAATCTTACAAAAAAACTATAAAAAATTATGAAAAAAATTCTGACCTTTGTGGCACTCCTAATCTTTTCTAGCTATTCAATTGCCCATAAGCCAGTAATGAATGAAAATTCAAGCTATCCTGCTGACGCACCCTATGAGATTGAAGAGCCTGAAATCTCAAAAGCTATTTATTCAACACTTACTGGGGAGCCTCACTTTTATCGAATTGAGTCTGAAACTGATTTTAACTTTTATGCAGGTATTCTTGCTGCAAAGATTGGAGAGTGCGCGCTAGAAGAGACATTTTCTTTTGAGGTTCTAGACTCCGAATTCCATCCGTTATTTATGGCCGATGGCGAAAACTTTGAGTGGACACCTTGGTTTGAAGAGTATGGAAAACAGTGGTATTGGAATGGCCCCGAAGTGGGAGAAAGCTTTCTTTCAGATCGAGTTTTTAAAGCCGGAACTTACTACATAAGAGTATTTAATAAATCTAATACAGGCCAATATATTATTGCTGTGGGTGATATTGAGAAGTTTTCGTTTACTGATATTGTGGGGTTAATTTTCTCTATGGGAAAAATTGAAGATGAATTTTGGGATCCTAGCTTGTGCCCTGGTGGCTAAATTTCATCTGGATCAATAGGCTCTGGTGCTAAAACATCTCTATTTCCTGCGCTATTCATAGAGCTAACAATTCCGCTGGCCTCCATGTCTTCGATAATTCGGGCTGCACGGTTATAGCCAATTCGCATTCTTCTTTGCAGGCTAGAGATTGAGGCTCTTCTTGTAGAGGTGACAATTTGCACTGCTTCATCAAAAAGTGGATCTAATTCGCCAGAGGATTGTCCAGAGTCTTTATTGCTGACAATCTCAGTTTGTGCTTTAAGAACACCCTCTAAGTAGTTTGGGCTTGAGTTTTTCTTAAGGTGCTTAACGACTCGCAGAATTTCACTGTCTTCTACAAATGCCCCATGAACTCTTGTAAGGTGAGTCATGCCTGGCGCCATATAGAGCATATCACCCATTCCAAGAAGCTGCTCAGCACCTGATTGGTCCAAAATAGTTCTTGAGTCTGTTTTTGATGAAACTTTAAAAGATATTCTTGTTGGTATATTAGATTTAATTAAGCCAGTTATAACGTCAACACTAGGTCTCTGGGTTGCTACAATAAGGTGTATTCCAGCTGCTCGAGCTTTTTGAGCAATTCGAACAATAAGTCCTTCAACTCGCTTAGACTTAGCACGGTCTTCCTGTGCAAGAGCACCAAGCATATCCGCATATTCATCTATCACTATAACGATAAGAGGGAGCGATTCAAGCTCTGGATGTTTTTCACCCTCTTTTGCGTTATCTGCGTTAAATGAAGGGTCTAACAAAGGTTTTCCAGACTCTTGAGCGCGGCGCTGTTTTTCATTAAATGACTCGATGTTTCTAACGCTAAACTTGGCCAGAAGACTATAGCGCCTTTCCATCTCATTGACACACCACCAAAGCGCACTGGCAGCTTCATTCATATTAGTAACAACCGGAGTAAGGAGATGTGGAATATCTGCATAGGATGCAAGCTCAACGATTTTTGGATCAATCATGATGAGCCTTACTTGCTCTGGAGACGCCTTATAGAGAATGCTAAGAATAATTGCATTAAGACCCACTGACTTGCCCATTCCTGTTGCACCAGCCACTAAAAGATGAGGCATTTTCGCAAGGTCAACAACAATTGGCAATCCATTGATATCTTTACCAAGCCCCATGGAAAGCGTTGACTTAGCTTTTGTGAATACTTCGCTTGAAAGGATTTCTTTAAGTCCAATCATTTCTCTATTGTTGTTCGGAATTTCAAGTCCAATAACCGGTTTGCCTGGAATCACATCGACTATGCGAACACTTTCTACAAGCAGCGCCCTAGCTAGGTCTTTGTTAAGATTCATGATCTGGCTAACTTTAATTCCTGGAGCAAGCGAGATTTCAAATTGAGTCACTACGGGCCCTGGAGTTACGGCAGTTATTGTTACATCAAAGCCAAAATCCTTTAATTTAATTTCAACTTGTTGGCCCATTTCAACAAGGAACTCGTCTGTGTAGCCTAAGCCAGAGTTACTAACATCATCTAGGAGTGAAAGGCTTGGAAGCCCGCCCGACATGCCTGATTTGTATAGATTGCTGCCCTGTTCTTTTTTAGGCCTCTCTGTTTTCTCAGTTTTTTTAGGCCTCTCAACTTTCTCAGCTTTTTTAGGCCTATCTGTTTTCTCAGCTTTTTGAGGCTTCTCTACAGCAGCTGAAGATGAGCTGATAATTTCAGGTTTTGCTCTTAAGCTGCCGTTATTGTCTGCAGTCCTAATATCCCTATGAAAGGCTTTTTTGAAAAGGGATGTGCTTATGTTTCTCCATGAAGCGCTCGAGGCGATACTAAAGCTAACAAAAATAATGCCAATATATATTATGGTAGATGAGCTGCCAAAAATTTCATAAAACACCAGATCATGCATCGACTTTCCAATCATTCCGCCCGCTAAAAAAGTCTCTTTAAGGCCCTCAATAATTTTTATCTCTGGCGCAAATTGATGCGCTAGTGCTGCTGTAAAAAAAAGCATGACGAGAAACGCAGCTAATCGAAGCAAGAAGGTAATTTGACTGCTGCGCTCTTTATTTGCATCTCTATGAAAGTTATACCCAAGCCAAATTAAAGCTATTGGCATGATATAAGAGACATAGCCTAGGACTCCAATGCTTATATCACTCAGATAAGCACCAAACATTCCTGCACTATTTAAAACTGGCTTTACTAGTTGCGCCCCCCCAGTCCATGGATCTTCATCCGGTGAGTATGTCACAAGTGAAATAAGGAAAACGACACCCAGGGTTAAGAAAAGAATAAAAATCGACTCACTTGCAATCTTTGAGCGCGGATTATTTATGGGGGTATTTGTGGCAGTGCGTTTATTATTTTTTTTCAAGATAGCTTATAATACTCATTTGATTAATTAGTATAAAGTATTTCATAATGAGTGATACCAAACATTGTCGAGTTTTGATTGTTGGGTCAGGCCCTGCCGGCTACTCAGCAGCGGTTTATGCAGCAAGAGCAAATCTTAATCCAGTGATGGTTAGTGGGTTTGAACAGGGCGGTCAATTAATGACTACAACGGATGTGGATAATTGGGTAGGAGATCATGATGGTCTTCAGGGCCCAGATCTAATGGAGCGTATGAAAGAGCATGCCCTTCGTTTTAATACGGAAATAATTAACGATCATATTACCAGTGTTGATTTTTCTAAACGCCCGTTTACGCTTCAGGGCGGTGAAACTACCTATACTGCGGATGCTGTAATAATTTCAACTGGAGCTACGGCCCAATATCTTGGACTGGATTCTGAAGAAGCTTTTAAGGGCAAGGGCGTTTCTGCCTGCGCAACCTGTGATGGTTTTTTCTATAGAGGCCAAAAAGTTGCAGTTATTGGCGGTGGTAATACGGCTGTTGAGGAGGCTCTTTACCTTTCAAATATTGCAGAACATGTGACCATTATTCATCGACGTGATAAGTTTAGGTCTGAAAAAATTCTATCTGACCAGCTAATGGAAAAAGCTAAAAATGGAAATGTATCTATTGAGTGGAACCATAATCTAGAAGAGGTTTTGGGAAATGATATGGGCGTTACTGGGCTTCGACTTAAAGGAAACGATGGAAAAACCAAAGATATCGATGTGCACGGCGTCTTTATAGCCATTGGCCACACGCCAAATACGGGTATTTTTGAGGGCCAGATAGACATAAATAGTGGATACATTCAAGTTGAGGCTGGGCTCAAAGGTAACGCAACACAAACAAGCGTTGAAGGCGTTTTTGCTGCTGGCGATGTTGCAGACCACGTTTATCGCCAAGCCATTACCTCTGCAGGTTCGGGCTGCATGGCGGCATTAGACGCTGAACGATTTTTAGATAATTTGTAGGGATCAATTAGCACGAGGTTGAAATTCAAAGTCTGCTGTGTTTTGCCTTGTGTATAATTACGCGATTTGGCCATATAGCTCAGTTGGTAGAGCAAGGGACTGAAAATCCCTGTGTCCCTAGTTCAATTCTAGGTGTGGCCACCATTTTTAAAAGCCGAATTAGACGATTGTCTAATTCGGCTTTTTTAACTAATTTTCTAGCTTGAAGCGCGCGTCTTCCAGAAGAATAAAGCTGCCAAAACTATTGCAGGCAATAAAGACATAGGGTCAAGCAAAGCAGCATCTGTTGAAATGTGTAAAACCTGAACTGCAATTAGTGCAAGGTTGATATACACACCATAAATAATACACACTTTATTGAGGTTGTCGCCAACCCAAGATGGTGCCATCCATGCAAATAGTCCAAGTCCAAACAGTGGAACAGATAGAACCTGGCCAAAAGACCTCATATTTTCGCTAACTGTCCAGCCTGCACCCTGTGCGGCCATTTCAGGCGCAACCCAAAATAATATTGCATAAACCCAAATAAAAATAGCTTGAGCTCTAAGTAGATTTTGTAAAGTCATTTTTTACTCCTAAAGTTATTAAAGTTTTTTATAAAGCTCAAAATGAGCTAAATATAATTATAAACTTTAATAGGAATAATTCCGGTTAAATACGGCGACAGCTTTTTAGTGAAGCTGAGTAGGACTTATAAAGTCCTGTTTTGAGGGCTGTAATGTTTCTTGAATAAAGAGAACGCCTATACGAACAAACTCAACGATTTCATAAAAGTCTTGAGTGTTTTCGTCATTATCTAATAGGTCAGCATCCATCTGAGAAATCTCACTAATGTCCCTGATCATCTCTAGTACCTCTTCGTCTGAGGCCTCTACCGAGCTCAGTCCAAGGCCAACCAATAGTCCTTGGCACCACTCAATAAGAGTATTTGCTTGCTCTCTTAGTAGTGACTCGTCATCTGCGATAACAGGCCAAAAATTTAACGTAGGGTCCGAGAGTTGTTCATTGGTGTTATTAAATATCTCTGCAAGCACATGATGCGCTTCCTTTTCAATTAGGTTATTTAAATCAATAGTGACTAGTATTTCATTTAGCCAGTCATCTAATTGAATATCTTGCTTGACACAATAAAATCCGCATAATAGTCCATGGGCTGAAGAAATTGTATCATCGGTATTAAGCTTTTGAAGGGCATCTTTTGCCAGTTCATAATTGATAGGTTGACTCATTTTTAAAATGCTCCAGCTAAGATTTCCATGACGGCCATTCGAACTGCAATGCCATTCGTTACCTGTTGAAGGATAACTGATTGGGGTCCATCCGCAACCGATGATTCAAGCTCGATTCCTCTGTTAACAGGCCCTGGATGCATGACAATTGCATCGGGCTTTGCAAATTTTAAGGCCTCACTTGTAATTCCAAAGCTATCAAAGTAGGTCTGCTCATCTGGGATATCCGCGCCAATCATTCTTTCTTTTTGCAGCCTCAAAGAGATAATAACGTCAGCACCTTCGATACCTTTTTGAAGATTATCAAAGCGCTCTAAGCCAGGCGTTTCTTCTTTGTAATGAAGAGTGTCCGGAGCAATCAATCGAATGTCGGTTGTGCCTAAAGTTTTCATGGCCTGTATTCCAGATCGCGCAACACGTGAATGTCTTATGTCACCAACAATTGCAACGGATAAGTTATCAAAGGTTTTTTTATGCTGCCTAATGGTTAGCATGTCTAGAAGGGCTTGGGTCGGATGAGCATTAATTCCATCCCCTGCATTTATGATGGATACGCCTTTCATGTTTTCTGCAACTCGATGTGGGAGGCCATTTTGTTTGTGACGAATCACGAACATATCGATTTGCATTGCCTTGAGGGTGTGCATAGTGTCCATCAAGGTTTCATTTTTTTTAGTTGCTGAATTTGCAAGGTCAACGTTAATTGTTTTAGCGCTTGTTCGTTTGCCAGCTATTTCAAAAGTATTTCGTGTTCGAGTTGAAGGCTCAAAGAAGAGATTGGCGACAGACATATCTCTTAAGATCTTAGATTTCTGGAGCTGGCCTTTTTTATCGACATGGTCATCAGCGACGTCTAATATTTTTTCGAGTTGTTTTTTTGGAAGACCTTTTAAACCTAAAAGATGCGCTAGCCTTCCATTTGAGTTTAGTTGAGAATCGTTGCTAATCGTGTGTGGTTTCATTGAGCCAAGTTTGCAAAATTAGTTCGGCTGAGCGCTTATCTACATCACCTCTATCAGCATTCTTATGGGCGTAGTGCCATTTTAGTTGTTTTTTTGCTTCTGAAGAGGATAAATACTCGTCCATAAAAAAGACTTCAACATTGAACCGCTTTGTTAGTTTTCTGCCAAACGACTTTGCTATAAAGGTCATCTCTTGTTCCTTGTTTTCTTTGTCAAGAGGAAGCCCAACAATAAAAGCATCCGCCTTATGTTGCTTAATGATTAGCTCAAGATGTCCCCAATTTGTAGAGCCATCTTTATGATGAAGGACCGTATCAATTCCGCTTGCATGAGAGGTCAGGCTATTGGCAATAGCGATACCGGTGCGTTTAGTCCCTACATCAAAACCAAGGTAGGTTTTGACGGTCATTGAAGCTGTTGAAATAATTCATAACCGACATACCCATCCGCTGTAAGGCCAATGTCAGACTGGAACTGTCTAGTTGCTTTTCGGGTTTTAGATCCCGCCATACCGTCAGGAGTGCCCGTATCATAGCCCAGTAAATTCAAGGTATTTTGAATTTGCATAATGTCTTCTTTGCTAAGGAGAGGCTCATCAATCGTTTTTGCGTATAGTTTTGCGTTGCCGTTAAGCCTATCAGATAGATAAGCAACCGATAGAGCATACAAGATAGAGCGGTTCCATCCCATTATTGCATCAAAGTTTCGATACACTAAAAATGCCGGCCCTCTGTGACCCATTGGCACAATTAAAGAGGCCTTAAAGTTTGATTTTGGTAGGTTTGAGTTGTTACCTCGTCGAACCCCAAGTGCCGCCCATTCGTTAACTGTTTTTTTATTATTTAGCCCAGTTAATTGATAGTCAAAGTTTTTAGGAATTAAGGCTTCCCTTCCCCATTTTTCATTTTTTTCCCAGCCAAGCTTGTTTAGAAAGTTAGCAGCACTGGCATAGATATCAGCCTTCTCATTCCACAGGTCTACTTTGCCATCATTATTGGCATCAACGCCATAAGCGATTACATTGGTTGGCATAAATTGCACTGCGCCCATTGCTCCGGCCCAAGATCCAGTTGCATCAAACGGAATGGTTTTTTTATCCATCAACTTTAAAACAGCAATTAGCTCTCTTGTAAAAAACTTTGATCGTCTTTTGTCGTAGGCAAGTGTTGCCAAAGAGCGAATAAGGCTATCACTCCCCATATAATTTCCATAGTTACTTTCAAGTCCTAAAAATGCCACTATAACGTGGGCTGGGACGCCGTACTTTTCAGAGGTTTTACTTAGTAATGAAGCATTATTCTTTAACGTGTCTTTACCATTATTAAGGCGAACATTACTAACTCTTTTGTTTACATAGTGCCAAAAATTTTCATTAAACTCAGCTTGAGCTTTGTCCGATGTAATGGCAGAAGGTCTTGGCGTAAGCTCAAAGAAAGCCTTATCAATGGTTGATTTAGAAACGCCCTGCTCAGTTGCAGTTTTGCGGACCTGATCCAGAAATTCTTGAAACGAATGTGAGCTTGCAAAAACGCTTGAAGTAAGAAAAAAGAGACAAAAAAATCTTAAAAACATAAGTAAATTATAGTGCGTGAATTCGTTCTTATTTTAATACTTTTTTTGAAGTAATGATGGGGATGGATGGGAAAAAATAACATTATTTAGAAATAAATTAAAATTATCTGCGGTATTAATCTCAAATAAAGAAGATAATTATAAAATTATAAAAATCAATCCTTAATTTGATGGCAACCTATAGGCCTCTTGCAGAGATTCTAAGACCCAGTGAGCTGAGTGAGTTTATTGGTCAGCGGCATTTGCTTGACCCTGATAAGCCAATTGGAAAAGCTTTGGCGGACAATCAGCTGCACTCAATGATTTTATGGGGGCCTTCTGGTGTTGGAAAAACTACCCTTGCCCGGATTATCTGCTCGCAGATGGGAGCCCATTTTGAGCAAATGTCAGCAGTACTTGACGGTATTAAAGAGCTTAGAAATGTAATAGAGCATGCCCAGCTCTATGAGCATCAGGATAAAAATACGATACTCTTTGTTGATGAAATTCATCGTTTTAATAAAGCCCAGCAGGACGCTTTTCTGCCCCATATTGAGTCTGGATTAATTACATTAATTGGAGCAACTACAGAAAACCCTTCTTTTGAAATTAACTCATCTTTACTCTCAAGATCAAGGGTTTATATTCTTGATAAGCTAAGCAGTGAGGACCTCTCAACCATTGCCTCAAAAGCATTAAAGAATCAGGATATCCTGCTTGATGATGACGGATCACTAGCTCTGATTGTAAACAGCAGTGATGGTGATGCCAGGCGCTTAATTAACATCATTGAGCAGCTAACTGAAACATCAAACAAAACACTAAATAGAGGTGATATTGCTAAAACGCTGCAGGAAAAAGTAAGCAGCTTTGATAAGGGCGGAGATATTTATTACCAGCAGCTTTCTGCATTCCACAAGTCCGTCAGGGGCTCTTCTCCAGATGGCGCCCTTTATTGGATGGCAAGGATGATTGTTTCAGGCTGTGATCCAAAGGTCATTGCTCGTAGGCTTTTAGCAATTGCATCAGAGGATATAGGCAACGCCGATCCAAGGGCACTTCAAATTACCATTAATGCCTGGGATGTTTATGAGCGCCTCGGAGATAAAGAAGGAAATAGAGCCATTGCGCAAGCGGCTGTTTTTTGTGCGTGTGCGCCAAAATCGAATGCAGTTTATAGCGCATTTAATCAGGCTATAGAGGCAGCAAAGAATACCGGTGACTTTGAAGTGCCTCCTCATCTTAGAAACGCAAGCACCAGGTTGATGGAGGAGTTAGGGCATGGAAAGGGTTATCGTTATGCGCATCATGATCCTGATGGTTTTAGTAAGAGTCAGACGTATTTCCCTGAGGAGATGGGGGAGCAAATATATTATGAGCCCACTGATCGAGGACTAGAGATTAAAATTAAAGAAAAGTTGCAGCAGCTTAGGTCGAATTTATGAACACTTTAACGTCCATTGTAAGCATCGGTATAGGCGCCACTGTCGGAGCTACTTGCCGATACTATATTGGTGTTTTTTCACTTCATTACTTTGATAAAGCCTTCCCCTATGGAACCTTAATTTCAAATATTATTGGCTCATTCATGGCAGGGCTATTGGTAGTTTTTGTCTTAGAAAAACTCTTTCTTAGTGAAACATACCGGTTAATGCTGCTTGTTGGACTGGCAGGCTCTCTAACTACCATGTCAGCGCTTTCAATTGAGTCTGTTGAGATGCTTAGTGGCGGCAACTATAGCCAGGCGTTATTAAATATCTTGTTAAATTTAGGGCTGTCACTTCTTGCTGCAAGCCTTGGCGTAGTGCTTGCAAAATACGGATTTAATTTAGCGCAGAGCTAACTTAACTTCAACTTCATCTAAGAGAATAGAAGAGATATTGAGATTAAACTGACTATCAAGCTCTCGAATGCAGGTTGGGCTGGTTACGTTTATTTCGGTAATGTAATCACCGATAACATCAAGCCCAACGAACATGAGCTCTTTTTCAATGAGCATTGGGGCAATTTGACTGCATAAATATCGATCCCTTTCTGATAGTGGTTGACCAACCCCTTTTGCCCCTGCAGCTAAATTCCCCTTAAAGTTTCCCTCTGCTGGTATTCGAGCGAGCGCATAATCAACAGGCCTTCCATTAATTAATAAAATACGTTTGTCACCGTCTTTTATTTCTGGCAAAAACTCTTGAGCCATAATATAGCGACTGCCTTGATGGGTTATTTTTAGGAGTACTTCCTCGATATTTTTATCCCCTTTTGTAAGCTTAAATATATCAGTTCCGCCCATTCCGTCCAGCGGCTTAACCACCGCTGTTTTAATTTTGGAGATAAACTCTGAAAGCTTTTGAATATTTGAGCTGACAAGTGTTTCTGGAATGCAGTCCGGAAAATTTAAAGCAAAAAGTTTTTCGTTAGCATCCCGAAGGGAGCTTGGCCTATTCACCACTAAAACCCCGCTATTCGCTGCCTGCTCTAGAAGATAAGTCGCATAAATATAATCCATGTCAAACGGAGGGTCTTTGCGCATAAACACAACATCTATATTATTTAGCGGGAGTTCTTCAATGTCCTCACACTCATACCAATCATGCTTAGAGTCTTTGACTAATGTCTTACGGGCATTGGCAGTAACTTTTCCGTCTCCATAAAACATATCAGCGCTATCAAAAGTGTAAATATTCCATCCACGTTTTTGTGCTTCTAGCATCATGGCAAATGAGGAATCTTTAATTGGCTTAATGCTGGAAATATCATCCATCAGCACGGCGAGTATAATTGGCTTCATTGGGATAGTATAAAGTATTCAGATTAATTAATAATATACATGCCCGTCAAAATATGTTGAAGTAGCGAGGTTAAGGGCGTATAATTTCGCCTCTTTAGTGCGGGGTGGAGCAGTATGGTAGCTCGTCGGGCTCATAACCCGAAGGTCATAGGTTCAAATCCTATCCCCGCTACCAATTTAGACCCCCTCTTTTGGGGGTTTTTATTAGGAATTTTTTGTGGCTAAGATATCTGACAAAGTAGTTGCGTTAATTAATCCAAGTATCCATGATTTGGGTTATGAACTGGTGGGCGTTGAGTACGTTGCCAGTGGCAAACACTCTATTTTGAGGCTTTACATAGATTCAGAGGAAGGCATTGGGGTGGATGATTGTGAGGTTGTCTCCCGCCAAGTTAGTGCAATAATGGACGTTGAGGACCCAATAAGTGGTCAGTACAATCTTGAGGTATCGTCGCCCGGTATTGAGAGGCCTCTTTTTAGTATTGCGCATTACCAACGATTTTTGGGACATGATGTTCGTTTGAGAACATTCAGGCCAATTGATGGAAGAAGAAACTTTACTGGTGCTATTGGTAGCGTTAGCGAAGCTAGTAATTCACTAGAATTAGTAACAGAGCTCGGCCCTGTTACTTTGGAGATAGATTTAATCGAAAAAGCAAATTTAGTTGCTCATTTTTAGGAGAGGCGCATGGATGGTAAAGAGTTATTTTTAATGGTTGAGGCAATCTCAAACGAAAAGAATATAACCAAAGATGATGTTATAGAGTCATTAGAAGAGGCGTTAGCTGTTGCGACAAAGAAGCGAAATAATATTGAAGTTCGTGTTGAGGTTGACAGGCATACTGGTGAATTTAATACCTTTAGGCGATGGTTAGTCATTGAGGACGGTGAAAAATTTGTTGATGATGATGGGGAGATGTTTGATCCAGAGGTTCATATTTACCAAGCAGATTCTAACGGCCTAGAGATTGATGCTTTTGTTGAAGAGCCTATGGAGTCTCTAGAGTTTGGAAGAATTGCAGCCCAAGTTGCTAAACAGGTAATCATTCAAAAGGTTCGTGAAGCCGAAAGAACAGTTATTGTTGATAACTATACACAGCGTGTTGGTGAAGTTGTTATGGTTACAGTCAAGAGAGTTGATAGAGGAAACGTCTTTGTGGATATGGGCGGAATTGATGGCATGATTTCAAAGTTTGACTTGATACCGAATGAGTCAATTAGAAAAAATGATCGTTTAAGGGCTTATATTAAAGAAGTTAAGTCTACTCCGCGCGGCGCACAAATTTTTCTGAGCCGAACCGTCAACGACATGATGATCGAGCTTTTTACTATGGAAGTGCCTGAAATCAGTGAAGGCGTAATAGAAATTAAGGCTGGAGCGAGAGACCCAGGTCTTCGCTCTAAGCTTGCAGTTAAGGCAAAAGATAAGCGGATAGATCCGATTGGTTCATGTATTGGTATGAGGGGTGCACGCGTTCAAGCTGTCTCAAACGAACTAAATGGAGAGCGAGTTGATATTATTCTTTGGGATGAAGATCCTGCACAGTTTGTAATTAATGCAATGGCCCCAGCAGAGGTTAGCTCAATTGTAGTGGATGAAGAGAAAGGCTTTATGGATATTGCCGTTGAGGAGGATCAATTAGCACTTGCTATTGGTAGGGGTGGTCAGAACATTAAGCTAGCAAGTAGACTTACTGGGTGGAAACTTAACGTAATGTCTATTAGCGATGCAGATGACATCCAGGCGAAAGAGCTTCAGAAAACAGGCGAAAAGCTTGCTGAAAAACTTGGTGTTGATGCAGAAGTAGCCGCTGTCTTGATTGATGAGGGCTATACAAATCTTGATGAAATAGCTGAGGCTGAATCGGACGCACTATCCAAAATTGAAGAATTTGACTCTGATATGGTGGGTGAGCTTCAAGAAAGAGCTCAGGATGCGCAGTTAGTTAAAGCATTAACAGATGCAGAGTCATTAGAAATCTTGCTCAGTGTTGAAGGTGTTGATGAGGCATTGGCAGCAGCACTTGTTGATGCTGAAATTACCACAGTAGATGCATTAGCTGAGCTGTCAATTGTTGAGGTTTTGGAAATTCAAGATGTTGGTAATGATAGCGCTTCTGCTGTTATCATGGCAGCCAGAGAAAAAGAAGGCTGGTTTGACTAACTCTTATAGAGGTATCTTAAGTATCAATAACTAGAATATATAGGCAAAAATATGGCACATACTGTAGAAAGTTTATCAAAACTACTCAAAAAAACACCTGATCAGGTTATATCTATTTTATCTGGGGCAGGTATTTTAGGAAAAACAGCTGAATCGAATATTTCTGCAGATGAGAGGCAGATTCTAATGTCTAGCTTGAGCAAGCGCTCCACCATTAAGTCAAGTATTTCTGTTTCCAGAAAAACCACAAAGCCTACTTCTAATACATCCTCCTCCGGCGGTGTAAAGATTCAGGTGAAAAAGAAACGCGAGGCTCCTCAAGCTGCGCAAGCTGAGCAGGTTGATGATGCTGCAATATTAAAAGCGAGAGAGGCTTTGGAAGCTGGCAGGATTGCTGAAGCAAAAGATGAGCAGCATGATGCGAAAAGAAATGACATGGTTCGCCAACAAAAAATTAAAAATGAAGAGCAGTTGGCTCAAAAAACACAAAAAGAATTAACTGAGAAGGAAGAGCAGGATAAAAAGGACAAGGAAAAGCTAGAGGCAGAAAAATCAAACGATTCAAAGAAGAGTCCTAAGCGACTAAGATCTACCCCGTCACCCGCATCGAATCGAAAACAACTTCACGTTGCTAGGCACAATCCAAATCGAAAACTTAAGAAAAAAGAAAGAACACATATTTCACAGAAAACTCAGGATGAGCAGGCACAGCATGGCTTTCATATGCCAGTTGAGCCCGTAAAGCATGAAATTTTAATCCCAGAAACTATTAAAATATCTGAGTTAGCGATCAAAATGACGACTAAAGCAGGTGAAGTGCTAAAGGTCATGATGGGTATGGGCGTTATGGCTACCCTTAATGATGTAATCGATCAAGATACAGCGATGCTTGTGGTAGAGGAGATGGGACATACTCCTGTTGCAAGTAGTGAGGAGACAGTTGAAGATACTTTGGTTCAAGAGACTTATGATGATGCAGACTCTGTTCCAAGACCTCCAATCGTAACTATCATGGGCCATGTCGATCATGGAAAAACTTCACTTTTAGACTATATTCGAAAGTCAAAAGTAGCCTCTGCTGAGGCAGGTGGAATCACTCAACATATTGGCGCCTACCAGGTTGAGCAAAAGGGAAACCTAATTACCTTTATTGACACTCCAGGCCATGCCGCATTTTCAAAAATGCGTCTTCGCGGAGCCACCGCAACAGACATTGTAATTCTTGTGGTTGCAGCAGATGACGGCGTTATGCCCCAAACCATTGAGTCTATTAAGCACGCTAAAGATTCAAATGTGCCTATTATTGTGGCCATTAACAAGATAGATAAAGAAGGTGCAGATCTTGATAAAGTGAAGCAGGTACTTTCAACACACGACGTAATTTCTGATGAATGGGGCGGCGATGTTTTAATGGTTGGAGTTTCGGCGCATACAGGAGCAGGTGTTGATGAGCTTTTAGAAAGTATATCCTTAACGGCGGAAATGTCAGAAATTAAGGCTGTTGTTGATAAACCAGCCAGTGGCGTAGTTCTTGAGGCTCGTTTAGATAAAGGCCGTGGAAAAGTAACTACCATACTTGTTCAGTCTGGCACGCTTAAGAAGGGCGACATTGTCATTGCGGGCCAGGAGTATGGAAAAGTTAAGCAAATTATTGATGATAATGGTAAGCCAATTAATAAGGCAGGGCCATCAACACCGGTTGAAATTTTGGGTCTTTCAGGTGTTCCAGACTCTGGGGCTGAGGTTCTTGTTGTCTCTAGTGAGCGCAAGGCAAGAGAGGTAGCAGACTTTAGGAAGTCAAAAGATAGAGAGTCGAAACTTCAAAAGCAGCAAGCTGAAAAGATGGATAACTTCTTCGCCACTATGGAAGAGGGCGAAATTTCTACAGTAAATGTGGTAATTAAATCAGATGTACGCGGCTCAGCACAGGCCTTGGTTGAGGCTTTAGAAGAGCTCTCAACTGATGAAGTTAAAGTGAAAGTCGTGTCTTCAGGCGTAGGAGCCATTAACAATACCGATATTTCTTTGGCCAGCGCTTCAGAAGCTGTTGTTCTTGGTTTTAATGTTAGGGCGGACTCTGTTGCTAAGAAGGCGGCTGATACTGAAGGTGTTAAAATTGAGTATTACAGTATTATTTATAATTTAATCGATGATATTAAAGCGATTATGGGCGGTTTATTAAGTCCAGAATTAAGTGAAAATATTATTGGAATTGCGGGCGTTAAAGACGTATTTAGATCACCTAAGTTTGGAGATATTGCCGGCTGCATGGTTGAAGAGGGAGTTGTAAGGAAAGATAGTCCAATTCGTGTTTTGCGAGACAGTGTGGTAATTTATGAGGGTGAGCTAGAATCTCTAAGGCGCTTTAAAGAAGATGTAAAAGAAGTTAAATCTGGAACTGAGTGTGGAATTGGAGTATTAAACTACAAAGATGTTCAGCCTGGAGATCAGATTGAAGTATTTGAGCGCATAGAGCGTGCTAGAACATTATAGGACAGAGATTCTAAATGGCACAACAAATAAGTTTTAGGACCGAAAGAGTAAATGAACTTATTAAGCGTGAACTCGTCTTGTTATTATCGAAAGAAACGAAAGATCCTAGGCTCCAAGAGGTTGTTATTACTGACGTCATTGTTACTCGTGATTTAACCAGTGCAAAAGTTTTTTTCTCAGTCGAAGAGCTTTCTCAGAAATCTGTTGCAGCCTTGCTTAATAAGGCCAGTGGGTTTTTTAGAAAATCTTTATCAAAAGCTTTAGACTTAAGGCACACACCCGCACTAAACTTTATTTATGATACGGCTCCAAATGCTGGTGCTAGAATGGATGATCTCTTAAGTAAAATTTAAACCCATAGATAATGTCTAAACGCAACCCAAAAGGCAGAGACATCAACGGAGTTTTACTTCTTGATAAAGCGAGTGGCCATAGTTCCAATTCTGCCCTGCAAGATGTAAAACGATTGTTCGATGCTAATAAGGCCGGGCATACGGGAAGTCTTGACCCTCTTGCAAGCGGACTCTTGCCAATCTGCTTAGGGCAAGCAACAAAAGTTGCACAGTTTTTACTGAATGGCGATAAGCGCTATTTTGTGCGTGGTAGATTAGGCCAAATAAGTGACACGGGAGACTCGGATGGTCAGGTTGTTGATTTTGGTTCCACAGAGGGAGTCAATGAGCAAGCCATCAAAAATACTTTGTTAAATTTTGCTGGCAGTATCAATCAAGTTCCACCAATGTACTCTGCACTTAAGAGAAACGGGACGCCTCTTTATAAGCTTGCAAGAAAAGGCATTGAGGTTGCAAGAGAAGCGAGGCCAGTTACCATTCATGAGATAAAGTTCAAAGGCCTTGAAGGGGAAATTTTAAGCCTAGAAGTTTCGTGTTCAAAAGGCACGTATATTCGAACCTTGATTGAAGATATAGGAGAATCGCTAGGGTGTGGTGGCCATGTTATTGAGCTAAGAAGAGTTGGGTTCACTCATTTTGATATATCCCAGGCCAGAACTTTTGAGGAGCTAGTGGAGCTCAAAAATAAGGGTTTAAGCGCACTGGACTCAATTCTTATTTGTGCGGATGAAATGCTGCCAAACCTGAAAGGGCTTTATTTGGATGCTGAACAAACACTCGATATTAAGCATGGAAGAAAGGTTCATTTTTCTGGCCTAGATGTTGGGCAAAAAATTAAGCTTTATGACGAAAAAAAACAGTTTATTGGTATTGGCGAGAATAATGTCTTATCTGAAGTTTGGCCTAAAAGGGTTTTTGTTTGAGAGGAAAATTTTTCAAGCTTAGTGTTTAAAAGGAGTAGTTATGAAAGTTTTAATAATAGGCTCTGGTGGCCGTGAACATGCACTAGCTTGGCAGTGCTCTTTATTTGATGAAGTGGAGCATGTATTTGTTGCACCCGGTAACGCCGGAACAAGTTTAGAGAAAAAAATATCAAATATTCAGATAGATCCTGAAAACATCCCGGAACTAATTGCGTTTGCTAAAAGTGAACTTATAGATATTACAGTTGTTGGGCCAGAGGCCCCTTTAGTTATGGGAGTGGTTGATGACTTCCAAGATGAAGGCCTGGCAATATTTGGACCTTCAAAGCTCGCATCTCAATTAGAGGGATCAAAAGCATTCTCTAAGGACTTTATGCATAGAAACAATATCCCAACAGCATTTTATAAGGTCTTCACTGAATCTAAGCTTGCCATTGAATATGTCAAAGAGATGGGCACGCCTATTGTTATAAAGGCGGATGGGCTCGCTGCTGGGAAAGGGGTAATTATTGCAAACACCCTAAATGAAGCAACACTTGCTATTAATGATATGCTCGAAGGAAATCGATTTGGAGAGGCGGGATCAAGAGTAGTCATAGAAGAGTTTTTAATGGGGGAAGAGGCAAGCTTTATAGTCATGGTTGATGGAAGCAATATACTCCCAATGGCTACATCACAGGACCATAAGGCAAGAGATAATGGTGATAAGGGCCCAAATACTGGGGGGATGGGGGCATACTCACCTGCGCCTATAGTAAGTCCTTTAGTTTTTGATGATGCAATGGAAAAAATTATTAAACCAACTGTCGAGGCAATGAAATCCGAGGGCATGCCGTACACCGGCTTCTTATATGCTGGACTTATGATTGACGACAAAGGTATGACAAAAGTACTCGAGTATAACTGTAGATTTGGAGACCCTGAAACGCAGCCAATAATGATGCGTTTGAAATCCAATTTAGCTAAATTATGTATTTCAGCCACTCAGGGTAATTTGGATTCAGAAAAAGCTGAATGGGATGAGAGGACTTCTTTGGGGGTAGTAATGGCTGCTTCTGGGTATCCAGAGCTCTATACAAAAGGAGAAATAATTAATCTACCCATAGAAGAGGCTGACTCTAAAATATTTCATGCCGGAACAAAGTTGGATAAACAACATATTATCAGTAATGGCGGGCGAGTTCTTTGCGCAACTGCATTAGGCGCCGACATTAAAGAGGCTCAAGACAAAGCGTACCAGCTTATTAATAAAGTTAAGTGGAGCGGGAGCTACTTTAGAACTGATATTGGCTTTAAAGGTATATAGGGTGCTGAATATTATTGGCGTGGATGAGGCTGGAAGGGGCCCATTAGTTGGGAGTGTGGTTGCAGCAGCAGTAATTTTCCCCGTTAATTTTTATATCGAGGGCCTCACTGACTCTAAGAAATTAACAGAAAAAAAACGTGAAGATTTCTACTGCCAGATTACTAATCAGTGCTTTTGGTCAGTGGCTGAAGCTAGCAGCATTGAAATTGATGAGATCAATATATTGCAAGCAACAATGCTTGCGATGACAAGAGCAATAAATAGTTTACAGCTTCAGCTGTTAAGTCAAAATCCAGATGAGAGATTTCAAGTGCTTGTCGATGGAAATCGTTGCCCAGATGTTGATAATTGCCGTGCAATAGTTAAAGGAGATTTGACAGAGCCCGTTATTTCCGCCGCATCAGTTATTGCAAAGGTTACAAGAGACAGACAAATGCAGGAACTGGATTTAAGGTTTCCTGAGTACGGGTTTAAAAATCACAAAGGATACGGCACGCAAGAGCACCTTATTGCCTTATCAAATCACGGCCCAATTGATGGACAGCATCGACGCACTTTTAGGCCAATAAAAAATCTTTAGTTTGTTTCTAGTTCGTAGATTTGTTGCTGTAACTCATTTTGAGCAGCTTCAAGCTCTGCTTTTTTTGCTTCAAGAATAGCTCTCTTCTCTGCCTCTTCTTTTTTCTTGTTATCCTTTGCAATTTCTTCAGCAGGCCTTGTCGCTAAGTAGTTAAAAAGTTTAACCACTTGTTTTACATTTTTTGCTTTACTAGCAACATTGGTAGCCTGTTCTGCCTCTCTTTTAGTCACAGAGCCCATTAAGTAGACTGTCGCCCTTTCAGTAAGGACTGAAACATGAGCCGGATGAAATACTTCTTGATCAAGGAATAGCGCTTCTATCTGAACCGAAATCACTCCATCTCTAGCACGGTTTAAGTAGCTACTATTTGGCATCACTGCTACTTCATTAATGAGCTGTTTCATCTTGGGCGCCCTTTTCTTAACTGTTTCCTCAAGATAGCTTTTAAGATCATCAGTTGGCACTTCACCAACCATTAATACAGATTTGTTGTAGACATTAAAGTTGATATGTGTATCGTCTAGCATCGAATCTTTGCTGACAATGTTTCCTAAATTCATATAAAGAGTTTTGTCATCCAAAATTTCACCCATGGTTCGTCGATCATTTGACATCGTGGCAACAGTAGTAACCGCTGCAGCCCCTTGGACTATTGGAACGCACGAGCTCAAGATAGTGGATGATATAAGAAGCGCAGATAAGATAATTACTTTTTTCATTAGTACTCCTTGTTTCTAGTTAGCCAAAGCTTCAAAAAAAGATATCTCTATATTTTAAAGCAGTATCAGTGTTTATTAGGGCTAAAGACGTAGATAAATTTTGATAATATTGCACGTTAATAAAGCATAATGGTAATCATATATGAACCTTGGTCAAGACTTTGAAATGATGGGAAAGCTTTTTATTGTAGCAACTCCAATTGGTAACTTGAATGACATTACCTATAGGGCAATCGAAACGCTAAAGAATGTTGATATAGTTTTAGCTGAAGATACGAGGCATAGTAAAAAATTATTTGCACACTTTGAAATTGCAACCCCATTAAGAGCTTTTCATGAGCACAATGAGCGAGAGAAGACTGAATCTATTATTTCCGAGCTAAATTCTGGCATTTCAATTGCACTGATCAGTGATGCTGGAACTCCTTTGATAAGTGATCCAGGCTATTTTTTAGTTTCACAGGCAAAAAAAGAAGGGATTGAGGTTGTCCCAATCCCAGGACCGAGTGCAATAATTACAGCCCTTTCAGCTTCTGGCTTAGCAAGCAATAGCTTTTCTTTTTTTGGGTTTCTGCCTTCAAAAAAAATTGCAAGAATTAAATATCTTCAGAATAAAGCCGCCCTTAATGAGACCATTATTTTCTACGAATCGCCTAAGCGAATATTGGCAACTTTAACGGACATGTTGGAAGTATTTGGAAATGAGCGCAAGGTCTGCCTTGCCAAAGAGCTGACCAAGTCCTTTGAAACAATCCGGACTGACATAATAGAGAATGTAATCGAATACCTTAGTGCTGATTTAGCGCATCAAAAAGGTGAATTTGTAATACTAATATCTTCAGCTGATAAAATAGATCTTGTAGATGCTGAAAACCAATTAGGAAAAATTTTGCCAATCCTTTGTGCTGAAATGGGCGCATCAAAAGCGGCAAAATTGGCCGCTAAAATTACCGGCATCGATAAAAAACATTGCTACAATAAGGCTATAGAGTTATGAGTAATTTCTACAAACACCACATTTTTTTCTGTAACAATATCCGACAAGACGGGAAGCAGTGCTGCTCAGAAAACGGTGCGAAAGAGCTTTATCGTTATGCTAAAGACCAATGTCGGGCGAATTCTACATTGGGCAAGGGGCAATTTGGCGTTAGTGAATCCCGTTGTTTAGGTCGCTGTGAGGATGGACCCGTTGCAGTTGTTTATCCGGATAACATTTGGTACCAATACATTGATGAAGAGGATATTGATGAGATTCTTACATCTCATTTAGAGGGCGGTAAGGTGGTTGAGCGACTACGAATTAAATAGCTTTAGTTATTTCTCAAGTCGAGTAATGCCCTCAAGGATATATGGGTATAAGTTACTCGCTATTATCTTGATACCCCTTTTATTAGGGTGCTTATAGTCGGCCTGTAAGTTTTTCTTTTCTAAAGCAATGTCTTTAAGTAAAAAAGGCATAAAAATTAAGTCGTATTTGGCAGCAAGTCTAGGATAAATTCCATCAAACTTAATCTTATAATCTGGCCCCATACTTTCAGGAGACTGCATTCCAGCCAGTATTACAATCGAGTTACTTTGATTAAACTTAGTGATTATTGAATCAAGGTTCTCCATTGTCAGCAATGGGTTAAGTCCCCTTAACATATCATTTGCACCAAGGCATACAACCACTATGTCTGGCTTATCTCCGAGAGACCAGTCCACCCTGGACAAGCCATTTTTAGAAGTGTTTCCAGAAATACTGGCATTAATAATGCTGACTGAAAAATTGTTATCTTCAAAATTACGCGTGAGCTCCGAGGCTAAATTCTCGTTTTGAGATAGCCCATATCCAGCCATCAGGCTGTCTCCATAGAGCATAATTTTTATGGGATTTGCAGCGTGAGCACTGGCAAATAAAAATATGCATATTAAGCCAGTAAATAGTGCTTTTAGCTTTAGTTTTTTTGAGATAATCATTGCCCGAATTTTATATTAGATTAAGCGATGAGTGAAGCTATACAGTTCAATAATGTTTCGTTAAATTACGGCTCTAAAAACGATGTGGTAGAAGTTTTAAAGCGTATCAATTTTTCAGTAAACAGCGAAGAAATTATTTCTATTGTTGGGCCAAGTGGCTCAGGAAAAACATCAATTATCATGCTAGCTTCCGGCCTTGAAACTGCTACTGAAGGCTCAATTAAGATCAATAATGAAGAAATTGTTGGGCTGAAAGAAGATAAACTTTCAGAAGTTAGAAGAAAAAACATTGGCATTGTTTTTCAATCCTTCTATCTAATTCCTAACCTTACCGCTATTGAAAATGTTTTATTATCGCTCGAGGCGAATCAAAAATACAATCAAGACGATGATGCTAAAGCGTTGCTTGCAGATTTTGGTCTCTACCATAGACTCAATCATCTTCCAAGTGAACTTTCTGGCGGCGAGCAACAAAGAGTTGCCATTGCTCGAGCACTAATAAATAAGCCTAAAATTATTCTGGCAGATGAGCCAACTGGAAATTTAGATAGTGCTAATTCAGCAAGCATGATGGACCTGCTTTTTAATTACACCAAAAAAAGTAAGACCTCACTAGTCATGGTAACCCATGACAATTCAATAGCAGAGCGATGCGATCGTATTATTGAAATTAAGGATGGTCAAATTGTTTAATGCTCAGCAACTCCGCTTGATTAATAAGTATGCAATAAGAGATTTTTCTAGAAGCTATAAAAAACTATGGGTTGTCGCGAGCACCCTTTTTATTAGTTTACTCTTGCTTTCTCTGACGTTCTCAGTCAAGGAGGCTTTGAATAATGAAATTGAAGCAAACGCTAAAGAGTTATTAGGTGGCGACATTCAAATCACAAGTGGCATTGACCCGTTACCTAGTTTAGTCTTTGAAGAGTTAAAGGCTTTAGGTAAAGTGAGCTCATCAATTGAGCTTGCAACCATGGTTTCAAAAAAAGGCCAGTCGTCTGTATTTTCTGAGCTTCGGGCAGTAGATGATAACTATCCACTATATGGCGAGATTATTACAACACCTCAGGGCGCTGCTGAAAAAATATTCTTAAATACAGACAAGCCAACCGTTTTAATTAATGAGAGCATTCAAAACTTACTCCAAGTTGAGATTGGTGATGATGTTGTAATTATGGGTAAAAGTTTTAATGTGGCTGGCTTGGTTTTATCCGTTCCAGATCTTGCAGAGCGAGCTGTTTTTGGCGAATTTGCAATAATTAGTAAGTCAAGTTACGATCAATTTGAACTGAGCTCAGCAGGAAGTTTCCTTGATCACGAGTATCGGCTGAAGTTTAATAATTCTAATGAAGAGGGAGAACAAACTCGATTGGCTAAATCAATTATTGCCTATGATGATACTATTGAAACTAGACTCCCAGGAGAGAGTGGGCGAAGTTTAAATAGGATAATTGATAACTTTTCTAACTTTTTAAATTTAGTGTCAGTAAGCGCAATGATAATTGCGGGCATTGGAATCAGCAATACATTGCTTTCTTTCGTTAACCAAAGAAATACCAGTATCGCAGTTAAAAAATCGATCGGTTTTTCATCGAATTTTATTCAACTCATGTACTTTTATGAAATTATTCTAATATTGATAGGCACATCAATTATTGCCTATTTGTTTGGGGTTTTTAGCCCTTTGTTGGCGAATGAATTTCTACCAAAATCTTTAGGCATAGATCTTCAACCAACTATCAGCTTGATAGGCTATCTAAATATTTTTTTCATTGGCTTATTAGTCGTTTTGATTTTTTCAATACCATCGTTGTATTCGATTAGTGAGATAAAAGCAGTTGCTTTGTTTCGTAATACTTTTCAGCCAGTAAGTCTGAACTTCTCTTTAAAGAATATTATCTTACTTGCGATTCTGGTTACAATTTTGACCACCTATTTTGTTCTTCAGACTGATCAAAAATATTACACAGTCCTATACTTTTTAGCATTTTTTATTACGATGCTTATATTTTATGGCGTGTCTAAACTGTTAATTTTCTTTCTTAGAAGGCTTCATAAATTTTCTAATAATGGATATAGGATTGCGTATAGGAATATTGTTGCAAAAAAATCACTTGCACCTATCATGACAATATCTCTAGGCATAGGTTTAACACTACTTCTCACATTGAGTTTTGTGGCCAATAATTTAAAAAAAGAAATATCAGATAGCATCCCGTCAATGGCGCCAGATTTATTTTTTGTGAGCATCGATAGAGATATTAAAAGTGACTTAGAGGCTTTTATTAAAAACATTGATCCCAATGTAGCTCTTGAGTTTAGCCCAATGGCGAGCGCTTCATTTATCTCCCTAAATGGAACGCCTATAGAAGAGATTGTCTCAAAAAACAATAGATCTGCATGGGTTGTTAGGGGTGATAGGCGGATCTCATGGGCAGAAAAACCAAAGCCAGATAACCCAATTATCGAGGGCGAATGGTGGGAGCCTGGCAATGAAGATGAAATGTTCATTTCCATGGACAGTAGAGCTGCATATGACCTAGGCATGAAGATAAATGACAAGATTACACTTAATATATTAGGCAGGGATGTCACTGGAACTTTAAAGAATTTTAGAGAGGTTGATTATCGGGACATTTCTGTTAACTTTGCAATTATCATCAATAAAGCTTTTGCTAATAAGCTCCCCTATGAATATATTGGAACGCTTAAGTCCGACCTATCCTCTAATGATATTCTGGCCCTTGTCGTCGAGAGGTTTCCTAACGTATCAGCTATAAAAGTTGACAGGATTTTGTCCCAAATTAGCGGCGTATTAAATAAAATATTTATAGCCGTAACTGGAATATCCTTAATCGTTATTGTGATTGGTTTGATTGTTATTGTCAGCGCGGTAATGGTTCAAGCTACATTTAGAAGATACAATAATTTGATTTACAAAATATTAGGTGTGGATTTTCCAACGATACTTAAAGCAATGACGATAGAGTTTGCAGTTATATACTTCACCTTGATTTTCTTTGCACTTTCAGTTGCCGTCTTGGGTTCATATCTTGTTGTTGAAAATACCCTGCAGCTAACTTGGAAATTTGACTTAGGGCTGACGCTTTGGATTTTATTGACAACTGCAACAGTATCTTTTGTATTGATTTTGATGGCAAATAAAAGTATCTTTAGCCCTAAGGTATATCCACTTATTCGTAATGAGTAATTGTTAGAGCTAGACGTAATTTAATTGCTACAGAAGTGCAAGAAGTCTTTGATTAAGGGTGTTTACTTTGTCCTTTAGCTCACTTATTTTTGAGTTATTTTCAATAACATCAGTAGGAATATAATTGTTTAATTGAAGGCGCTTTTCTCGACTTGATTGAGCAAGCAGCATTATTTTTGCTTTTTCTTTATCAATGTTGTCTCTAGACATTAGTCGTGTCAACTGCGTTTCAGTTTCACAATCTACAACTATAGCTCTATCGAATGGCCCCCATAGTTCTTTTTCTACCAGGAGGGGTATTACTACAATCATAATTCCTTCTCTGCAATCATCCATTGAAGATTTCATCTTCTGGAGTATCTTTGGATGAAGTATCTGCTCAATTAGCGCTCTATTTCTTCCTTTTTTAAAGAGCTCATCACGAAGATTTTTACGATCAAGGGTTCCATCAGACAGGAGTATTGACTTTCCAAAAGCATCTATGAGTTCTTTTAGGCCATCTGATCCTGGTAACACAACCTCCCGAGAAATAATGTCTAGGTCAATGATATAACAACCATGAATTTCTAATAAGTCACTTACTAGAGTTTTTCCTGAAGCTATTCCACCTGTAAGGGCAATCTTAAGAACTTTCTTTTCCATTAAAATTAAGTTAAGTGCATGAAAGTAACTAAATTTTATATTGAATTCCAGCTGATACTGGAAGAATGATAATAATATGGTGCTTATTTGCTGGTTTAGCTTGACTTTTTCAAGAAAAATTTCGATAATAGGCGCTCTTTTTGGTTATGTAGCTCAGCTGGTTAGAGCACAGCATTCATAATGCTGGGGTCGGTGGTTCAAGTCCACCCATAACCACCATATAAGACAAGGCTTTCAGCCAATACACTTAAATCAAAATAATGCTCGGGGCTACATTGGGGCTACAGTAGAATTATTTATATAATAACTAATTAATAGCTATTTCAATGTAAGTCATTGATTTAACTAGAATAATATTCTATATATTCCATATAGGTAGAAAAATCTACTATCCCTCGCATATTTATACAGACTTTGATACCATAGGGGAGGAGCCTCTAGTACTCGGCTAACTATTAATAATCCCTCCCTCACACATCAAACGGAATTTGGATTTTTGTCCAAGTTGACATTGGTACAGCATAAAGAATACTCTGGCTCTTCCTAGCAAAGATTTTTTAACTATACTTATATACCAAAAGTTTAATAC